>Ga0326597_10000079_pt1 | contig 161828 bp, 145 predicted proteins | sample RVTome_12_FD_203789 | JGI IMG/M metagenome (GOLD analysis project Ga0326597, IMG submission 203789) | Soil microbial communities from uranium-contaminated site in the Upper Colorado River Basin, Wyoming, United States - RVT100D185 | ecosystem: Environmental > Terrestrial > Soil > Contaminated... | reverse complement strand
CTTCGGGCGCGCTGCTGGCCGGCCATCTGCGGCGTTGCGCTTGCTTGAAAGGACCCGGCCATTCCTGCGCAAGCGCGCCTTGCAGCTGACCGGCCAGCAACTCGCTGAATCTGCCTCCAAGAGTGAAGCAGTACACTAGGTGGCGGACAGGCGGGATGGCTGCGCCGCTGCGTGGCTCACCCCTGCCGGGCGTCGGCTATGCCAGCGGCCTGCGTCAACGCGTCGCGCTGGCTGGTCGAACCCTCGGTGTTTCTTGGAATGACGTTAGCTTACCCAAGCGCCGGGGCCAGATCATATCTGATTCGAACGCCCTTCTCTCATGATTCGGCAGCGCAACATGTGGCGTTGCAGCGATCGCTTGCGGGATGCGGGAAAGTATGGCGCAGACAGGCGCCCGGGCCTGCCGGACCCGGACGAACGTCCGGACCGGGACGGTTGCGTACTCTGTCCCTGGTGCCTGCGCCTAGCCCAGGCGCACGTCGCCGAACAGCCCGAGCAAGCCAATGACGATCAGGTAGATGGCGACGATGTAGTTGAGCATGCGTGGCACGAAGAGGATCAGGATGCCGGCCAACAGCGACACCAGCGGACCCAGTGCAAGATTGATGTTCATCGGGACGGTCCTTTGCGCGCAAAACCTGTCTTCGAGGCAACTTATGAATGGTGAGTATAAATCCGCGCGGATCGCCATTCTGTGCGCTATCGAACCGACGCTGTTACATGCATCCCCTACGCTTGGGCCAACCTTCAACGTCAGGGATCGACCGCATGACCCCGTCCCGTGTTGCAGCCATCGTCTTGATCGTCCTGGGTGTCCTGGCCCTGGTCTATGGGGGTTTTACCTACACCAGCGAGACACACGAGGCCACGCTCGGTCCGCTGAACCTGTCCGTCGCTGAAAAAGAGCGGGTCAATATTCCCGTGTGGGCGGGTGCGGGCGCCATCGTGATCGGCGGTCTGCTGTTCATGTTCGGTCCCAAACACCACTAATATGCATGCGCCCGCGCCGTCCACGACACATTCGTCGCGGCCAAGCAGGCGATCGCCCGTGCAGAATCATCAGAAGTCAGGTCGATTGAGACCGCGAAGACAATCGCGCTGCGCCCGCATCATGCGCTAGCCGTGGGCTGACCGGAAAGAGGTGTCCGCGTCAACGCTTGGGCGGGTTCGGCGGAGGCGGCATCGCCAGCAACCGAGCGGTCTCCTTCTTCACCACCGCATAACATTCGCAGCACAGCGATTCGAGGCGCGGACGATCGCGCACGAGGATGCGCCCATGGTGGTAACTGATCACGCCCAGTTTCTGCAACTTGCCGGCGGCCTGGGTCACCCCTTCACGCCTGACGCCGAGCATGTTGGCAATGAGTTCCTGAGTCATGACCAGTTTGGAATCGTCAAGCCGATCCAGTGACAGCAGCAGCCAGCGGCATAGCTGCTGATCGATGCGATGGTGCCGATTGCACACAGCGGTCTGCACCATCTGCGTAATCAACGCCTGGGTATAGCGCAGCAAGATCATGCGGACCTCGGGGGAGGCATTGAACTCTTTGCGCAATTCCGTGGCGGACAGGCGATACACCGACCCGGCGCTCTGTACGATCGCCTGGCTGGGCGTGTTTTCGCCGCCCATGAAAACCGAGATTCCTACGACACCGTCATTGCCGATCACGCAGATTTCCGCCGAAGTACCGTCAACCGTCTGAATCAGTAGGGAGACGATGGAGTTAGTCGGAAAATAGACGTGGTCCACATGCTGTCCCGCATCGTAAATGATCTGGCCGAGCGGCAACTGCTCGAGTTTGAGACGAGGGAAAATGCGCTGCCGGGCGTCGTCGGGGAGCGCCGCCAGCAATTGGTTCATGGTTGGTGTTGTCGACTCCCCCATACGCCCTCGAGAACTGTTTAGGGACGCGTAAAGGCTATCAGGAAATCAGGAAATCAGGAAATCAGGAAATCAGGAAATCAGGCAAAAAAGGGTAGCCTGAATGAGGCGTCACCACCTGCATTCGTTGGTGCAAATGCCGGTATTTTCAGGAGGTTGAGCGCTGGCGGAGCGCCGACTCGAGTTCCTTGGTGTCCGTGATGTCGACCAGGGTGATGACCACGCCATCGACCACGCTGTCCAGCGTCTGGTACGGCATGATGCGCACCGTGAACCAGCGGCCGTCGGTGGAGAGAATCTGCTTCTCCGATGGTTTGAGTGTGCGCAGGGTCTCGATGGCGTCATCGTTAAGCTCGGCGTATTTCAGGCTGCTCGCCAGGTCGCTGAGCGGACGGCCGATGTCGCTCTCGCGCAGGCTGATGATCTTCGCCGCCTGGTCGGTATAGCGGCGGACATTGAGATTCTTGTCGAGAAACAGAATGGCGATCTCGATGCTGTTGAGTAGATTCTGCATGTCGCTCTGGGCCAGCGCGAGGGCGTCCAGCTTGGATTGCAACTCGCTGTTGATGGTCTGCAATTCCTCGTTCATGGACTGCATTTCTTCCTTCGAAGTCGTCAGTTCCTCATTGGTCGATTGCAGTTCCTCGTTGGTCGACTGCAACTCCTCGTTGTAGGACTGCAATTGCTCCCGCGAGGCGCGAGCCTCCTCACGCAAGGTCTCGATTTCATCACGGTATTGCTGCAGCTCGGTCGCCCGGATGACCTGTTCGCCGCGGTTCCGTTTCTGCTGGCCACTGCCGGCCACAGGCGGCGCGAGATCACGGAACACGACCATCGCCATTCCGTTCAGGACCCCCGGAGTATGAAAGGCCTGCACCGTGATATCGACGCGCTGCGCCTCCGTGGACAGGGTCAACGGCAAGCCATGCAGTTGCACCGGTTCAGGCTGCCCCGCGGCAGTCTTCAAGGCACTTGCCAGCGGTGTCCGCAAGCTTTCGCGCACCATCGCATGAATGTTCCAGTTGGCCTTGCCGGCTGCCGGCTCCAGGTACTTCCCGGTACGGCCGTTGATATAGACGATGTCGCCGTCAGGATTGAGCAGCACGGACGCGGGCGAATAGACCTGCAGCAAAACCTGATCGGCCGCCGCTTGCAGGCTGTCGGCAATTTCCGTGGGAATGTGGGTTGGGGTCACGGCGGGCTCCTTGCGGATCCTGGAGAGGGGAGGGAAGGAATTCAGCATGAAGTCGCGGCCGCTCCGGGTTGCATTTTCCAGGCGGCGATAGAGCCGGAGTTTGGTCTGCATGGGCTCGAACAGGTGATCGTGCCGCCCGACGGTCTCGGAGTGTCCGAGTAACAACAAGCCGCCTGGGCGCAGGCTGTAGTAGAACAGGGGCAACAGACGGCGTTGCAACTTCGAGTCGAAGTAGATCAGCAGGTTGCGGCAGGCAATCAGGTCGAGCTTGGTAAAGGGCGGGTCGAGCACGACGTCGTGCTGTGCGAACAGCACCAGATCGCGGATGTTCTGTTTGATCTGGTAATGGGTCTCGTGCGCGGTGAAGAAGCGCTTCAACCGGTCGCCAGACACGGCGTCCCGAATCGACAGCGGATAACGGCCGCGGCGGGCCGTCGCTATGGCATCAACGCTCAGGTCCGAGGCGAATATCTTCAAGCTCAGAGCGTACGGCTGTGGCATCCGCTCGGCTGCCTCGGTGAAGAGCATGGCCAGCGAATAGGCCTCTTCGCCCGTCGAACAGCCGATGCTCCAGACGCGAAATTCGTGGGTATCCTGCCGCTGAGCCAGCAGTTCCGGCAGTGCCGATTCAGCCAGGTAGGCCCAGGCATTCGCGTCCCGGAAGAAGCTGGTCACGCCGATCAGCAGTTCCTTGAACAAAAGGTCGATTTCCTGGGGATTCTGTTCCAGGAGTTCCACATAGCGCGCGGTCGAGGGAATGCGGTGAATGGCCATGCGCCGCTCGATCCGGCGGTGCAGCGTGCTGTTCTTGTAGGAGGAGAAATCATGGTGGGTTCGCCGCCGCAATAAGTTGACGATCTGCAGCAGGGGTTCGGTGACCGAGTCGGGCTGCGCCTCTTCCGCGGCAGCCTCGATCCGGCCTGGCACGCGGGCGACGTATGCCAGTATGCGCGCCGGCAGTTCATTGGCCGGCGCGACGATATCGCCGCAACCCGCCGCGATCGCACTGCGGGGCATGGAATCGAACAGTGCCGATGCCGGGTCCTGTACCACGGTCAATCCGCCAATGGCCTTGATCGCCTGGGCGCCCAGCGTGCCGTCCGCTCCCATACCGGAAAGGATCACGGCAATGGCGTTCTCGCCGCGCGCGCTGGCCAGGGACGAGAACAGGATATTGATCGGCAGACGCATGCCCCGGGGTTCATCCGGCTTGGCAAGTTTCAGCACACCATCGGCCAGGGTGAGTTCCGTGTTCGGCGGAATCACGTAGATGCTGTTGGGTTTGATGCGCATGTCCTGCTCCGCTTCGCGGACCGGCATCGGCGTGGTGCGCTGCAACAACTCCGGCAGGAGAGCCTTTTTCGTCGGGTCCAGATGTTGCACGACGATCCAGGCGATGCCGCTGTCCGGCGGGGTCTGCGCCAGAAACTGCTCAAGCGCCACGAGGCCCCCGGCCGAAGCGCCGATACCGACGACGGGCACCGCGGTGGCCGGCATACGGGGTTCTTTCGGAGCGGCTGCGGAGGTCATGGGTCAGAGCGCTCGGCCGGGAGTGCCAGGTCCGGGTTGCAAGGCCGCAGTGTGCGTCGGGCGGTCTGTGATCAGGCCGGGACGGTTACGGTCAGCAGAACGATTTCGAAGTGCAGAGGGACGCTCGCCGAAAGCAGCAACGTTTGCGGCGGCTCATTTGTGCCCGGGGCAGATTGGGCCTGGCAGGTGGCCTTCGTGGCGCCCGCGCGCAACCGGTCGAACAGGCTGCTGACCGCAGGCCGACTTGCCGGGGTGAGGTAGTTGACGATCGGCTTGTCGCGCAGGTCGTACCGATCGATGCCCAACAGGAGCGTCCCCGCTTGATTGGCCTCGATGACCATGCCGTCAAGGGTGAGCGCGAAGTAGGCGACCGGCGCGTATTCGTAGAACGTCTGGTAGCGCGACAAGGTCCGCGCGACCTCATCCTCGACCGATTTGATCTGCCCATGTTGCAAGTCGAGCTCGACCTGATGGACCTGCAGCTCATGCAGGAGCTTGAGGGCGTCACTGGCCGTGTCGGGATTGATCGCCAGCTGGTAGAGCAGGGTCAGGGTATCGGTCCCCAGCGACCAGCCATTGGTCTGCGGGGCGGCGCCCCGCTGGAGCCGGTCTTCGGCGTCGATACGTAACCGGTCGGGTCTGGAATTGTCGTCTTCTTTCGACTCAGTGGTGGACCTGGGCATACCGCCTCCGGGTATTTCGGATAAGTTATAACCTTATATTAACGCAAAACATCAGTTCGTGCGTGCCGGTCGCGACGTCTGTTCCGCTGGACGTTATGTGCGATAGCCAACAGACATCCCCCACCCTCACCGCGTACGGTCGGCATGTCGATCCGGTCCCGGGCCATCCTGCCGCAGGGTCGGTGATCTAACCCTGTCGCCACGGGCGACCAGTGGGTGGCCAGCGAGCGGCCATGGTTAAGCGGGAATCCTACTTCCGCCCCTGCAATGAAGCAATCGAAACATGGATGCCAGTCATTGCCATACAGTCCTTGCCTTCGGCACAGCCACTCGTTCGGGCCCCGGCTTCTCGGCGTACACCAAGGCGCCCGAACCCGGGCAACCACGGGGAAACAGGCATAAAGGGACGAAGGACACCATCGCCGTGAACGTGAACCCGGCCGGGTCTGATAGCTAAGGCGCCACCAGGGTCAAATCAGAACTCGTCGCCGACAGCATCACCATGGACATTGACGTAATGATCGACACCAGACGCGGTGTCGTTTCACAGAATGCCTCGCTCAAAATTGAGCATGTCCTCCATGGCGACAGCAACCTCGTGGCAGGCGCAAAAGAGGTGACACGGATCGGGATTTTGGTGCTGCTGTTCGACGCCGGACATTGTGGACCGCCCTGCGCGGTGCACTTGGAGGGATCAAGGTTTTCATGATCCAGAGTCAGGCACTGTCGTTCGTAGTTCTCCGATGGAGACTTTCCTGAAACGAATTAGATGCTATGCCTGATCGTGCTTTACGAACGTGCAACATATTCTTACCTTAGGATTTATCAAGGACTTTCCGGGCGACGCCCCTAGAGCAGTCAAACAGCATGTGTGGAATCGTGGGATATCTGGGCAATCAACAGGCGCAAGGCATCTTGCTCGACTGTTTGGGACGTCTGGAATACAGAGGTTATGACTCGACCGGGATTGCCACCGTCGATGAAGGGAAACTGGGCATGCGGCGTTGCGCAGGGAAAAATGCTGACCTGAAGCGTTTGCTTGACCGGATTCCCCTTGCAGGCAAAGTCGGCATCGCCCATACGCGTTGGGCCACCCACGGCAGGCCCTCGGAAGATAACTCACATCCGCATACGGACTGCAGCGGTGCGCTCGCAATTGTGCATAACGGGATTATCGAAAATTATCCCGAACTCAAGCAACTCATGGAGGATGCGGGGCATCGCTTCAACTCGCAGACCGACAGCGAAGTCATCGCCCACCTGATCGAGTCGAATCTCGCGGACGGACTGAAGCCTGCCGTCATCAAGGCGCTCTCGTTGATCGAGGGTACTTATGCCCTCGCCGTCATCAGCCAGCTGGATGCTGACAAGATCATCGTGGCCCGAAGTGGAGGCCCGCCGCTGGTCATTGGTTATAGCGAGGACGGCCTCTACATTTCCTCGGATATCACGGCAATCCTGCATTACACCCGGGACATCCAGATTCTCGAGGACAATGAAATCGCGGAGATCACCCGTAATGGTGCCACCATCAACCTGCTCGATGGCACCTCGGTTGACCGTTCCAGGATTCAGATTGCCTGGAAGCAGAACGCAACCGACAAGAACGGTTATCCGCATTTCATGCTGAAGGAGATACACGAGCAACCTCAGGCGGTCCTGGATACCATCCAGGGTCAATCGCTTCCGGCTGGCGGCACCGTGGCGTTTCCGCATGCGAAGTACACAGCTTCCTCTGAATTTCGTCAGACGCGCCGGATTACCATCCTGGCTTGCGGCAGTTCCTGGCATGCAGGATTGGTGGGTAAACACCTCATCGAAAGCATCAGCGGAATTCCCGTGGATGTCGATATCGCTTCGGAATACCGTTACCGGAATCAGTTTAACTATCCCGGGACCCTGGCGATTGGGATCTCCCAGTCGGGCGAGACCGCCGACACCCTGGGCGCCCTGAAGACAGCCAAAAAAAGTGGCGCAAGTATTCTCGCGATCTGTAATGTGATCGGTTCCAGCATGAGTCGTGAGGCCGATGGGGTGATTTACACCTATGCCGGCCCGGAGATCGGTGTTGCGTCTACCAAGACCTTCACCAGTCAGTTGGCGGCGCTGGTGCTGTTCGCGATATCGCTCGGCCTGGCGAACGGTAAATTGTCTGCGCGCGACGCCGAGTCACTGCTGCAGGATCTCCTGCAGTTGCCGTTGCTGATTGAGCGGATTCTTACCCAGAATGACCAGCTGGTCGAATTGGCCAAGTTATTCGATGGCGCCACCAGTGCACTTTACCTGGGCCGGGGCGCGCTCTTTCCGCTGGCCATCGAAGGTGCGCTGAAGCTCAAGGAAATTTCCTACATCCATGCCGAGGCCTATCCCGCCGGTGAGTTGAAGCACGGCCCGATTGCCCTGATCAACCGCCTGATCCCGATTGTCGTCCTCGCAACCAAGGGCCCCCTCTACGAAAAGCTCTTGACGGCGATCCAGGAAGTCAAGGCACGGGACGGGACGGTGATCGTCATGGCCACCGAAGGTGATCGAAAAATCGGCACGATCGCGAAACAGGTTTTTTACCTCCCCGGGACAACCGATCTCCTGATGCCCATCCTGATGGCCGTGCCCATGCAGTTGCTGGCCTATCACATCGCCGAACGACGGGGCTGCGATATCGACCGGCCAAGAAATTTGGCGAAGAGCGTCACTGTCGATTGAGTAGATCGGGCTGTGGCCCGGTCGAAGGTGATTTAACCATGTAGGTTCCGATCGCGGGGCCGAAGGAGCGAAGCTTTGCCTGCAAAAATTCAATCAACCTATGCCTACTACCGTGACGATCGCTCCACTGCGCTGACAGATGAAGCAGAAACGCCGCTCGGTTGGCATGTGTTGTGGACGCGGAGCAACTCCGAGCATCTCGTCTGGGAACAGTTGCTGGCCAAGAATTATGAGGTTTTCCTGCCCATGATCGATGAAATTTCGATGGGCAGCGTCCGCGGTCGCAGGAGACCGATCCGGCGCGTCCCGATGTTCAAAGGGTACCTGTTTCTGCGTCATCGGATCAACCGTACTTCCTTTATCGACATCAGCAATACCAAGGGTGTGGTTCATATCCTTGGTCCGCGGTGGAATCGCCTGGCCCAGGTTCCTGATGAAGAACTGGCCTCCATTAAACGGGCGCAGGAAAGTCGCGAGCCGATGCTGCCTTACCCCTATCTGAAGGTCGGTTCCCGTGTGCGGATAACCCGCGGGACGCTCACCAATGCGCAGGGCATCCTGGTGCGAACAGATCTTGCGAAAGGCCTGCTCGTCATCTCGGTCGACCTGTTGCAGCGAAGCATCGCGGTAAAAGTGAGTTGCGCCGATGTCGAACCCATCTAGACCCAGGGAAATGCCCATGCTGGCGAGTTTCGCGCCATGCGGGGTACGGCCTGCGCAACACCGGAAGTGACCCTGTGGGTGGGTGGAACGAGTGAAGTTTCCCGCAACGTGATTCAGGTGGGGTGAGGCTCACCATCCCTCGGCGTGAGCCCCGCGATTTCCGGTAATTCCGGTATCACCCTTTCAATCATACGAGCAATCTAATTCGAGATGAACATGAATATTCAAAATGCTTCTTCGAATTCTACTATTTCAATGTTGGGCGTGATCGTCATGATTGTGGCCTTGCTGACAATCAGCGGGTGTGCCGCAAACATGTTCGGAATGAACAATGACGAACAACAGGGGAGCGGCGTCTACACGTCCATCCACAAGAACGCCATCATGGAATACCGGATCGGTCCCGCCGATGTGTTGTCGATCAGTGTCTGGAATCACAAGGAAATGGACCAGACCGTGACTGTGCGACCGGACGGGCATATTTCGTTTCCGCTTACCGGTGATATCCAGGCGGTCGGCCTGACACCTAAGGAACTGCAGAATGAAATGGAAAAAGCCCTGGGCAAATACATCGCCATCATTCCAGGGGAAGTCTCTGTGGTGGTTGACGCAGTACACAGTTACAAGGTGTCGGTACTGGGCGAAGTGCGCCTGCCTGGACAATTCGAGTTCCAGAGCCAGGCGACTGTACTGGACGCCCTGGCGGAGGCCGGCGGACTGACTGAGTTTGCTTCCAGTTCCAACATCCAGATTCTCCGCATGAACGGTGGAACGTTGGAAAAGAATCGTTTCGATTACCAGAAGCTGATCAAGGCTGATGGCAGTGCGGCGCGGATATTGGTATTTCCCGGTGACGTAATTCTTGTCCCGTGATCATCGGTCATACGTGAGTGGACAGGATGGAGGAATAGTGATGGCGGAATTAGAGCAAGTCATGTTTATCGATATGGCCGTCGACCAGTGGCGACGGAGGAAATGGCTTTTTATCATCAGTTTTCTGTTTGTATTCATCGTGTCCCTGTCTCTGGTCATGGCGTTGCCTGCGCTATACCGGTCCTCAACGACCATGCTGTTCACTCAGGATGAGATCGCCGAGTCATTGCTGGAAGCGAATGGAGCCAACGAGTTGGAATTACGGCTTGCTGCAATTCAACAGGCCGTCATGAGTCGCAGCCGGTTGCAGGAAGTGATCGATGCATTCGATCTTTATGCGCCGATGAAAAACAAGGCCACAACGGAATCGGTCATCAAACGGTTCCGCAAGGATATCCGGATTGAGCAGAAGGCGTCCATCACGCCCCAATGGGGAACTCATTCCACCTATGCCATCACGATCAGTTACCAGGACTGGGATCCCGATCGTGCAGCTCTGGTGGCCAACGAACTCGCCGCTCGCTTCAGGGCCGAGAATGAACGAATCCGGGCCGCCCAGGCAGTCAATAGAACCGCGTTCGTCCGCGAACAACTGGCAGCGACAAAAGCCAGGTTTGAAGTAGAGCAGGAGCGCATCAATGATTTCAAGAATAATCACATGGGTGAACTGCCGGAACAGCAGGAGTTCAACATGGCGACCCTTGATCGACTCAACTCCGAACTGCGGCTGAATGGCGAACGCCAGGTTTATCTGCTCGAACGCCGGGACGCACCACGCCCTGGCGCCATAGCAAGTGGTGTCGGCACTGGCGTTACGGGACTGACCGGAACCCGCAGGCTGGAGTGGCTGAAGCGTGATCTGGCAGAGCGTCAAACCCGGCTGACCGGCAACCATCCGGACATTATCCGCCTGAAAAACGAGATCAGCTCCTTGACCAAGTCGCTGGCTGCCAAAGGTACTGATGATTCGGATCGCTATTCACAGGTAGCCGGATTGGATCCGCTCGACCTGGAAACTGAACTGAGAGCACTCAGGCGCGAGGAAAATAAATTGCGCGGTGCCATTGCCGAGTTGGTGCGTACCCTGGAAGGGACGCCAAGGATCGAACAGGAACTCACCCGATTCGCTTCCGGGTACGAAACTGCAAAAAGCGAATACCTTGCCATGCAGAAGCACTACCAGGATGCATATCTGGCGGAGTCCCTGGACACTCGACAAAACCAGCAGTTCAAGATTATCGAAGTGGCCATTCCAGCGGATGAACCCGTGGCGCCAAATCGTCAACGACTGACCATTCTCGGCTTGCTGCTGGCCGTAGGAGTAGGTGCGGCGGCATTGTTACTGGCCGAATGGCTGGACCGCACCTTTCACTCGATCGGCCAGATCCGCCGCTTCACCGGATTGCCAGTACTTGCCAGTATTCCTCGCCTCGTGACAGCTGGTGACCGCTGGCGAAACCGCGCTCGAGTCAGCCTCTTATCGATGATCGTGGTCACCGCTCTGCTGGCGACAGCGGGCTTCAGTTACTACGCCGGGACGCATGCCGATCAACTGGTCCTGGCCATTTCATACTGAGTAAGCAAAATGAATCAAGTCAACAGTACTATCGAAGTCGGGTTACCTTCGACCCATCAGGCCAGTAAAAAGGTACGGCCATCCACGAGTTCAGCAACCGGTCTCGCACTGCACTGTTATCGGGACGGGAAGTTACTGAAGGTCGGCAAATGCGGGAAAATGAACCCGCGGTTGGTCTGTTTGCTGAAACCCACATCTTTCCAGGCGGAAAGTTACTTCCGGTTGCGCCATACGTTGGAAGTGATGCGCAAACCTGAAAGCGGAATCGTGGTCGGGGTGACCAGTCCCGGGGAAGGCGACGGCAAGACATTGACTGCCATCAATCTTGCCGGGGCGCTCGCACAGGATACACGTGCCCGTGTTCTTCTGGTTGACCTCAACCTGCGCCACTTAGGCGACAATGTGCGCAAGTACCTTGACTTGCATAAGGATGCAGACACCGGCGTCTCGGACTGGCTCGGGCACGAGACATCCGAAAGCGAGTTGGCCAGTTACCTCCTGCACGGATTCAATCTTCATTTGATCCCGTCAGGTACAAGTGTTGACTCACCCTATGCACTCCTCAAGTCAACGCGGCTCGATGAGCTTTTTCGGCAGGCGCGTGAAATGTATGACTACATCATCGTGGATACGCCACATGCTTTGATGCTGCCCGACATCGACCTGATTTCGCGAGTCGTTGACAGTTTCATCGTCGTGGTCAAGGCGGATTCGACGCCTCAGGAAAAACTCGAAGAGACGCTTAATATGATGTCGCAAGAGAAAGTTTTGGGTCTGGTCCTGAACGGGAACAGCGCACCTCGGTGAACCATGTTATGCGCTTCATGAAGATAATCCATCCTGCGGAAATGACCTTGGTGGTGGGCGCCGGCTCATTCATCCGCGACCTGCTGACCGAGATCAGAAGGCAACCCGGGTGCAATTACCGAATTATAGGCATCGTCGCCTGGGAGAAAACGGATAAGACCTATGGTTACGGCTACCCCGTCCTCGGCACGGCAGACAATCTTCACCAGATCATCCAGCAGCACAAACCCAGGGTAATCATAGTCGAACCACCTGACGATCGCGCCCGGGCAACGGATCGCCAACTTCTCGAGGCCAGGGTTTTCCAGAACGTTCGTATCGAGCACGCGCAAGACGTATATGAACAGGTGACCGGAAAGCTGCCGCTTGAATCATATGCTCCAGAAGACATCATCTACTCAAATGCTTTCCGGCCCGGTCGCGCCACGTTGATTGTGGCGAGAATGCTCAGTCTTGCATTTGCGAGCGTGGGACTGGTCCTGGTTGCACCGCTCATGCTGCTGATCGCATTTCTCATCAGGATCGACTCTCCAGGTCCGGTGATCTTTTCTCAGGAAAGGTCGGGTAAATCCGGCCGATCCTTCAAATTGCTCAAGTTTAGAACCATGGTGCCCTCGGACCTGCATAGTTCAGAGTGGGAAGAAGACAACGTTTGCAGAATCACGCGCGTTGGTCGTTGGCTCAGAAAGTCCCGCCTCGATGAATTGCCACAGTTCTACAACGTTCTTCGTGGCGACATGAACATGGTGGGACCCAGGCCACACCCCTCTTCAAACTTCGCACTTTTCGTCCTGACAGCGCGCAACACTCCTGAGTCCGGGGTACAAATTCCCTATTACTCCATGCGTCACAGCGTGCGCCCTGGCATCACCGGTTGGGCGCAGGTGCGCTACCGGTACGCCAACAACCTTTTTGAAGAAATGGAAAAGCTGCGCTTCGATCTTTATTACCTGAAGCACTATTCGATTTGGCTCGACATCCAGATCCTGGCCGAAACGGCTACCATGATTTTCGTCCGTTCACGTCAAAACCATGACCTGGCCCAAGACCGAACTCATGATCATCCCCGCGATACGGACACCGCAACTGATTTCCCCCACGTGGTAGAGAATTTTCACCAAACGGCGAACATGCCCAGGCGTCAGGCCATACGCAGAGGCGACGCCGCCTAGCAATCGGCTGCATTTATCAGTCACCGGTCCGGCAACTGCCAGATCCGTTTCGACTCAAATCACTTCCAATCGAACGAGAACCAGCTCATGAACAAACCAGGCTCCGTCGTCGTCAGGAGCGAGTACGCTCGCCCGCGAATCATGCCGGCTATCGCACCCGATCTGAAAATGGAGTTCGATCAGGGGGCCAACGCCATTTTGCTGGCAAAGATCAAGGACCATTCGGCCCTGATCACGGTGATCGGCCAAGGATACGTCGGTCTTCCGCTGGCCGTTGCATTCGCACGCGAAGGCTTCAGGGTAACCGGGCTCGATATCGACGTTCCACGCATCGATGGCCTTAAACAATTCAATGCCAAGAGCCCAGACGTAGATGACCAGGAGCTAGAGTTGTTGAGCAACGACGGCCGCTATCATCCGACAACCGATTTCTCTTTGCTGGGATCGAGCGACGTCATTCTCATTTGCGTGCCGACACCGCTGCGTAAGTCAAAAGATCCGGACATCTCTTACATCCTGGCAACAGCGGAGCGATTGGTTGAATGCCTGCGGCCAGGCCAATTGGTCATCCTCGAATCAACGACCTATCCGGGCACGACGGAGGAACTTTTGTTGCCGTTGTTTGAAGAACGTGGACTCAAGGCGGGCACCGATTTCTTCCTCGCCTTCTCTCCGGAGCGGATCGATCCAGGGAACAAGGAGTTCATGGTCCGGGACATTCCCAAGGTGGTCGGCGGGATCACCCCGCAATGCACGAAGCTGGCCGCGTCATGCTACCGACAGATCGTCGCACAGGTGATCGAGGTCTCCTCGCCCACGGTCGCGGAACTGGCCAAGCTCTATGAGAACGTCTTTCGCAGCGTCAACATCGCGCTGGCCAACGAGTTCTCCCTGATGTGCCACCAGCTCGGGGTCAGTTCCCGCGAGGTCATCAATGCCGCGGCCAGTAAACCGTTCGGATTCATGCCATTTTACCCGGGCCCTGGCATCGGCGGGCACTGCATCCCGATCGATCCCGCATATCTGGCATGGAAGATGCGGCTCAACAATTACGAAGCGCGTTTCATCCCGCTCGCGGAAGAGATCAACCAGTCGATGCCCGGGCATGTGGTACGGCTGATAACCGATGCACTCAATGAGCGCAAACAATGTCTGAATGGTGCAAAAATTCTTGCCATCGGGGTCGCGTATAAGCCGGGCGTCGGTGATATCCGCGAATCTCCTGCCTTGCAGGTACTTTCCAAGTTGATGCGCAAGGGGGCGGTACTCGCTTACGCAGATCCTCATGTCCCGTTGATCGAAATCAACGGCACCGGTTTACGGGCGCAGGAACTGACGCCAGCGACTCTCAAGGCGGCAGACTGCGTCCTGATCCTGACCGATCATCGCGAATTCGATTACCAGGAGATCATCGACTCGGAAACCCTGGTGGTCGACACCCGCGACGCCACCTGGGGCATTCCGTCGACTGAACACCAGGTTGTCCGGCTCTAATGATCGACTCTCGCATACCCTGGTGGCGTGAACAGGTCGCAAGTGGCCCCGAGTCCGCGCCTGGCGACCGTCGCGGACTCGGCATAAAACCGGACCGGAGCCTCGGCCTTTCGTTCTGGGCCCTGATGAGTTTCGCGTTTATCCTCTTGCTGGCACCACAGGAGCGGTTTGCGGTGCTCGCCCCTCTACGCATTGCGATGCTGACCGCGGTTCTGGCCATTGTTGCGCATGTGCTCAGCCGCATGTCCCGGCGTTTGCCAATCATCACGTTTTCCGCGCCCATCAAGATCGTGACCTTCCTGGTCGTGTGGTCGTTGATTACCCTCCCATTTTCCTACTGGCCAAGCGGCAGCTTGATGTTTTTGCTGGAAAACTTTTCCAAAACAGTGATTGTCTTCATATTGCTCGCCAATGTGATCGACAACCGCACCAGGTTGATGCACTTTTCCTGGGGGCTGGTGTTGATGAGCATCCCGCTGGCGGTGACGACGATTGGCAACTTCATGTCCGGAATCACGATGCAAGACGGCGACCGGGTCGTGGGCTACGCCGCCGGACTGACGTCCAACCCCAACGATCTTGCGCTGATGTTGAACCTCATACTGCCGTTATGTATCGCGCTGCTGCTTTCATCAAGCAGGTTCGGTGTCCGAGTATTGCTCGCATCGATCGTGGGCCTGCTCATTTTCGCCATTATCGTGACGTTCTCCCGTGCCGGCTTCCTGACACTGATGGTCACCGGCGTGGCCTACTTCTGGCTCTACAGGAATCGGTCTGGGCGGGTTTGGATACCAGTCATCGTGGTCCTGGGGCTGTTAGCGCTACCGATCATCCCATCAGGGTATGTTGAACGAATCAGCACCATCGTGAGCATCGAGGACGATACCACCAACTCGGCTGAGATGCGGCTGAACGACATGAAGGCGGCGGCCAGACTTGGGCTGGCAAATCCGGTGATCGGCTCGGGAATTGGCATGAACGTTCTCGCGCTGAATGAAGTGCGAGGCGAGACCTGGACCGCCGTTCACAATGTCTATCTCCAGTACCTGGTCGAGTTGGGATTGCCTGGGTTGGGGCTGTTTCTCTTGCTCTACTACAAATGCCTGCGAGCTACTGGAGGCGCGTTGCGCGCGTTGAATACGAATCGACCCGGCGGCCTGTATCATATTGCCGAGGGGTTGCGAGTAAGCCTGATAGCATACGCGGTCGCCGCCCTTTTCTACCCGGTCGCCTACCACTTCTATTTTTACCTTATCGCCGGTCTCGCCCTCGCGGCCGCGGCGATCAGCACAACCGAGCAACCTGCGCAAGCAGAGCCCCGGCAGAGACTTGCCGGACGTGAGCAAGTCCGCTCGTGAAGGCCCTTGCGACTGCTGGGCGTATTGCCCCGTCCATTAATGATTCGGACCCAATCCGGGTCATGAAAGTCATGACGACATTTTTTCACGGTGGGACCGAAGGTCAAGTGCTCAATCTCGTTCGGCGAATGAATCGCCATGAATTCGATCTGCAGTTTGCCTGCCTACGAAAGGGTGGAGATATTCTCAGTGATTTCGAACTGCTCGAGATACCGATCTCCGAGTTCCGGATCAGGAACCTGTACCGGCCGCAGACTTTCATGCAGCAATGGCGCTTTGCGGCCTATCTACGCTCACAACGCATCCAGATCATGCACAGCTATAACTTCTACGCCAACATGTTTGCGATCCCTGCCGCACGGATGGCACGGATCCCGGTTGTCCTGGCTTCGATTCGCGACCGCGGTGTGTATCTGACACCGAAACAGAAACTCGCGCAGAAGGCGGTCTGTCGGCTTGCTGATCGAATACTGGTCAACGCGGAGTCAATCCGTGACTGGTTGCTTGAGCAGGGGTACCAGGAGAGCAGGATCAGTGTGATCAAGAACGGTGTCGACATGTCACGTTATCCAGATAGCAGGGACTGTTCTCACATTAGGCGAGAGCTGGACATACCTGAAGCCGCTCCAATCGTGGTGTTGATCGCCCGTTTGAACCCGCAAAAAGGCGTGGATGAATTTATTCAGGCCGCTTCCCTGTTGCGGGGCTCTCACCCGGATGTACGGTTTTTGATCGTAGGTGTGAAACTCCAGTACCAGGAAGGCGTTTTCGCCCAGGACCGGATATATCTTCAGGAACTGCAGCAGCTTGCGAAAGATCTCGGCGTAGGTGACATGGTTATCTTTACCGGGCATCGCACAGACACTCCAGAAATCCTCGCAGAAGCTGCTATTTCAGTACTGCCGTCGCATAGTGAAGGGTTATCCAACACCCTGCTTGAATCGATGGCGGCGGGTGTTCCTACCATCGCGACGAACGTGGGTGGGAACCCGGAGCTGGTCAAGGATCACAGCACCGGGATTCTGATACCGGTGAAATCACCAGGTCATTTGGCGCAGGCCATCAGGGAGATTCTCGATGATTCCGGGCTCGCCCGCCGCTTGGGCCAGCAGGCACGAATCATGGCGAATAATGAATTCTCCCTGGAAAAGATGACCGCGGACACTCAGGCCCTTTACCGTGCCGAGTTATCCCTGAACAGGCGCGCAATGGCGTAAATATGATGCTTACCCTATCCGCACAACTGCTGGAACGCGATCGGTTCGGGAGTGGCATCTTCACTCACATTCAGCCTGCGACACTGACAACTCATATCATTTCAGACGTTGCCAGTTTTCGCGAGCTCCGGAATGACTGGAATGCATTGCTCCAGGCGTGTCCGAACGATCGCATATTTCTTTCTTGGGAATGGTTTTATACATGGTGGCTGCACCTTTCCGAAAACCGAAAGCTGCATATCATTGTCGTCAGGCTCGACGGTGTATTGATAGCTCTTGCACCACTGGCCCTGCGGCCCGCAAGAATGAGTCGGCTGATGCCGTGGCAGGTGCTGGAATTCCTCGCTTCTGGCAATGTCGGATCTGATTACCTGAGTTTCCTTATCAGGCCGGGTCATGAGCAGACAGCCGTGCACGAAATCGCCGCCTGTCTGGCCAAATCAATTCGTATGCTGGAGTTGGTACGGATCGAAAAGTCATCTGCCGGAATGGCTGAACTGTCCAGGTTACTCCAGGTAACCGGGTGGAAGTCACTCGGACTGACAACCAATTATTGTCCCTACAGCATCCTTTCAGGACACACGTGGGATTCTTATCTTCTGAGTCTTCACACTCGTCACCGGAAGAATATAGATAAGATGCTGCGACGGTTGCATAGGGATTTTGATGTATCACTGCACGTGGCCGCTACCGAAGCGGAACGCGAGTGGGCCATGGATGTCTTTGTCCGGCTGCACTTGCGGCGCTGGTCCATGAACGGTGGTTCAACAGCGCTGAACAGCAAGAAGCTGATCGATTTCCACTTGGCGTTTTCGAAGACCAGCCTGGAACGTGGGTGGCTCAAGTTGTACACACTTTTGCTGAACGGTACGCCTGTCGCCTCGCTTTATGTTTTCAAGTATGGAAACGTCTATTACCACTACCAATCCGCCTTCGACCCGGATTACGCCAGATACAGTCCGGGCACTGCGATCCTGGCGCTAGGCATCAAGAATGCGATTGAAGATGGTGCGGTCGAATTTGACTTTTTGCATGACAACGAACCTTACAAGTATCTTTGGGCGCGACAAGATCGCGAACTTATTCGACTCGAATTGTATCCCGCCGGAAAAATGGGAAGTGTCTATCAGCACTCTGCGACCATCCAACGTAGGATCAAGCGTCTGGTTCACAAGTGCACGACTAACCAGGAGACAAAACCATGACACGACCGATTGGAATGCAGTTGCGCAGTCTGGCCAAAACAAGTGGTGCATCAGCCCTGGCCTGGTCACGACTGAGCAATCTTTTTGGTACCTGGCGCGGCGCCAAACGCATGCCACTCGTGGTGGGTTATCACCGCGTCGTAAAAGATTTCGACAGAAGCAAGTCCCTGTCTATCGCGCCTATGCTTACAAGTGCGCGCACATTCGAAAAACACCTGGATTGGATCGGGTTACGCTACCGCTTCGTCTCTTTGGATGAACTGACGGTGAGACTGGGAAACAACAAGTCCATCGGCAAACCGGTTGCCGCGGTAACTTTTGATGACGGCTACCGTGATGTTTATGAGAATGCCTTTCCAATTCTCAAACGCAAGGGTATCCCTTCGGCGGTATTCGTCGTCACCAAACTTGTCGGCACCGATCGCTTGCTGGTTCATGATGAACTCCATCTTCTCCTTTCCGCATTGCTAGACCTGCCGTGCGTCTTCAATGAAGCCAGATGGCGTGACCTTGTTGCATTTCTTGACCTGCCGGAGCACCAGTTGAAGTTGCTTACCCGCCGACTTGTTGACGCCAATGATCCGTTCAGCGCGACTCGCGCCATACTCGAGTCCGCACCTCAAGCCGCAATCGAACAGTTTGTCGATGTACTGAGAGGCCGGTTTCGGTTCCAGGAAAGCGATCTACAGAGCTTTCGTATATTGGACTGGGAGATGCTGACTGAAATGATTGCCAGCGGCATGACTGTTGGTTCTCACACCAGCTCCCATGCAATTCTGGCCCATGAGAATCCCCAAGTAATCCGCGATGAGGTCGATAACTCGCGACGTGTACTGGAGCAGCGGCTGGGCGTACCGATACGTCATTTCGCCTATCCTGACGGGCAATTCAACGCGGACGTCATTCGGGCGGTTGCCGATGCTGGATACCGAACGGCCTACACGATCTGCGCCCATCGCGATCAGTCGCATCCACTCCTGACCATCTCCCGCAAGATGATGTGGGAAAACGCCTGCATGAACGGTTTCGGTCGCTTCTCGCCGGCAATACTCAATTGTCAGGTCAACGGAATATTCGATCCTGCGGACGCATGCCGGGAGCAGCATTGGTCCTGAACACTCAATCTGTCCAGACCGGAGGCAAGCAATCACTGGAGGCCCTGTTCAGACCCGCAATGATGCTGATGTCCGGGAGATTCCTCGGATTTATTGTGGCATTCGCGATCCCCGTCGTACTCGCAAGGATATTCGATCAAACAGAATTCGGCAGCTACAAACAGTTATTCCTGATCTTCGGTACGGTGTTCGGCATCGCCCAGGTGGGCATGGCGGAAAGCCTCTACTACTTCTTGCCGTCCGAAACCCGCCGCAGCGGGGGATTCGTAGTCAATACTCTGGCCGTGCTGGGTTTTTTCGGTGGGATATCATTGAGTGCGCTCTGGCTGTGGCGGCAGGAGTTGGCCCAGCTCCTGAACAACCCAAGCCTGGTGGAATGGATACCACTGGTTGGGGTTTACCTGCTGTTCATGTTGATGGCGGTCATCCTGGAGATCGTCATGACGGTGCGCAAGCAGCACATTGCCGCTTCGTGCGCATACGCTGCGTCTGATCTTGTCCGTGCCGTGTTTTACATTACACCGGTCATTATTTTCTCTGACTTGCGCGGACTGCTTCTCGGCGCGATTGCATTCGCGATGATTCGACTCGCTGCCACCGTGGTCTACGTCATGCGGGAATTCGGTGTCACCCTGCGTCCAGACCGTTCATCGCTACGCCAGCAACTTGGCTATGCCATTCCATTCAGCCTGGCGGGACTGATCGAAGTCTTGCAGACAAACCTGCATTTGTATGTTGTTTCGTATCACTTCGACACGGTTACCTTCGCGATCTATGCCGTTGGTTGCCTGCAGATTCCGCTGTCAGATTATCTCATGACGTCGACCAGCAACGTGATGATGGTAAACATGCGGGAAAAATTGGTGGCTGGTGATCATGAATCGGTCGTTTCCATCTGGCTCGACAGCGTGCGTAAGTTGGCCTTGATTTTCTTCCCCCTGGTGGCGGGTTTGTTGATCACGGCAAACACCTTGATCGTGATGCTGTTCACGAGCGCTTATGAACGCAGCGCGCCGATATTCATGGTGTGGACGTTGTCGATGCTGCTCGCAACCATGCTGACCGATGGCGCACTACGGGTTTTTGCAGAAACGCGCTTTTTGATCTTTCAAAACCTGCTCCGCCTGGTGCTGATCGTCGGGCTGATCCAGTGGTTCTTGGAGCAATTCGACTTGATCGGTGCAGTCATGGTGACCCTGCTGGCTACCGCGGCTGCGAAGGTCTTCGCGTTGGCGCGAATCAAGCACATATTGAAGGTTCCACTGGCGCGATTGTTGCCCTGGAGAAGTCTTGGCGCAACCGTTCTCATCGCCTCCGGGGCCGCAGTCCCGGCCATGCTGGTCCTGTCTGTGCTGACCGTCCCCAGCCCGGTTCTCTTGCTTGCCACTGGCCTGGTTTACACCGTGTGTTACTACTTTCTGTTGCAGTGGTGTGGGCCGATGCAGAAGGATGAAAAGCAGATGCTGTCCGATTGGCTTCTAATTCCCTTCCACCGGCTCGGCCGGTTCGCTAAATCCTAGATATCCATTCATATTATGTGCGGAATAGCAGGCATTTTCGGCATACGTAACGAGCCGGTAGAACAATACGAAATCGAGGCCATGTGCGACGCACTCGTACTGCGCGGACCGGACGATGTCGGTTATTACATCAACGGCAGTGTCGGGCTTGGCATGCGTCGCCTGAGCATCATAGATCTCGCCACCGGCCAGCAACCTGTGCACAACGAAGACGGCACCATCCAACTGGTGCTCAATGGCGAGATCTACAATTTCCAGGAACTGCGGGCGGAAATGGAAGCCCGGGGTCATCGATTCTACACGGCCTCCGACACCGAGGTGATTGTTCACCTGTATGAAGAGTTCGGCGCAAATTGTGTGGACAGACTGCGCGGCATGTTTGCCTTCGCTCTGTGGGACGAGCGCCATAAAAAGTTGCTGCTGGCGCGCGACCGCCTGGGAATCAAACCACTGTTTTTTGGTGAGTTCGACGGCAAGTTGGTATTTGCCTCCGAGCTCAAGGCCCTGTTGCAGTTACCCTGGGTCAAGCGCGAGCTCAACTGGAGTTCCATGGCACACTTGTTCGCGTTTTCTACCACGCCGCAGAACGAGAGCATCATCGACGGCATTCGCAAACTCCAACCCGGCCACGTCCTTACTATCGAGCACGGCAAGTCTCCCAGGATCAGCTGCTACTGGGATGTGCGTTTCGATTCCGACACCGTTCACGATGAAGATTATTTCGTGGAAGGTTTACGCGAACATCTGAAAGAATCGGTCCGGTTGCGAATGATCTGCGATGTTCCCTTCGGCGCCTTTCTCAGCGGCGGCGTCGATTCAAGTGCCGTGGTAGCGACCATGACGCGCCTGAGCGATCTACCGGTCAAGACCTTCACCATCGGTTTCCCGGAAAAGGAATTCAACGAAATCACTCATGCGCGTGAGGTGGCGAAGGCCTTTGGCACGGAACACCACGAGTTGATTCTTGAACCCGATGTCATTGGCATCCTAAAGGATCTCGCCTGGCATCTCGACGAACCATTCGGAGATTCATCAGCCATTCCCACTTACATGGTCTCTCAACTGGCTGCGCAGCATGTCAAGGTCGTGTTGACCGGGGATGGTGGTGATGAACTGTTCGCTGGATACGACAAGTATTCCGTGGAGCAGCGAGAGCGACGCTATCGCCATATACCTTCCCTGTTACGCTCCCTGCTCGGCACGGTAGGCGGACTGATGGCCGAGGGCATGAAAGGTCGCAATTTTCTGCGCCACATCGCGCTGAACGGCAGCGACCGCTACCTCGATGCGGGAACCCTGTTCGACCGGCGGGCCCACAGCACGCTCTTCCAGGAGTCCGCTTCCGAGCGCATCCTGGCCGAAGATCCGTGGCAGGATCTGGCCGCCGGTCTCTCCCGCGACGACAGCCACTGGCTGTCGGCAATTCAGTATCTGGACTTCAAGAACTATCTGCCACTCGATATTTTGACCAAGGTCGACCGGATGAGCATGACTCATTCCCTGGAGGCCAGGGTGCCTCTGCTGGACCACAAACTGGTCGAGTTCGCAGCCACGATTCCCCCGGAACTGAAGCTGCATAACGGTCGCACCAAGCACATATTCAAGCAGGCGTTGAAAGGCATTCTGCCCGAGCAAATCATCGATCGCCCCAAGCAGGGATTTGCGGTTCCACTTGGCCGCTGGTTCCGCGGCGAACTCAACGGGTTTGTCCGTGATTTGCTGTTGTCACCGACCAGCAGGGCGCGGAACATTTTCAATCCGGCTTACATCGAGAAACTGCTGCTATTGCAAGGTCGCGGTAGGCCGCTGGACTTGCAACTCTGGACGCTGATTTCCTTCGAGCTCTGGTGCCGGACGTTCCTGGACCGCCCCCAAGAGTTCAGTACTCGCGACCTCGCACCAGGGCGTGCGCATGCAGACTCACCGGGACACATTTTGGCAGCGCAGGGATGAGCACAATGACTCGAATCGCGGCGGACGGCATTGCTGCAACTTCCGCAGCGAACGAGGACGAACTCAGTCCCTTGCGCATTGCGATCGTCGGACCCAGCCTCGACATTCTCGGCGGTCAGGGCGTCCAGGCCCGCAGCCTAGCACAGGCGCTTGTCGAAGAGGGTTTTGAAGTCATATTCATACCGGTAAATCCCCTTTTTCCAAAGGGATTGCGCTGGCTACGCCGAATTCCGGTTGCACGCACGGTGTTCAACCAATGCCTGTACTTGGCGCAACTTTTCAAACTACGTCACGCCGATGTGGTGCATGTCTACTCCGCATCTTACTGGTCGTTCCTGTTGGCGCCGGTACCGGCAATCCTGGTGTCTGAATGGTTCGGCAAACCGGTGATACTCAACTACCACAGCGGGGAAGCCGACGATCACCTGGCCACCTGGGGCTTCAGGGTCCACCCATGGTTACGCCGGGTGCACAAGATTGTGGTTCCTTCGTCGTATCTGCAGAACGTGTTCACCCGGCATGGCTATCACACCCGGGTCGTCCGCAACATTATTGATACGTCCTGCTTTCATTATCGTGAGCGCAAGCAACTGAGACCGCGGTTGCTATCCAATCGGAACCTCGAAGCGCACTATGGCATTGGCACAACCCTGAAGGCATTCGCCCTCCTTCGAAAGCAATGGCCACATGCGCGCTTGACTGTTGCCGGTTATGGCAGTCAACGAGCCAAGCTCGAAGCGTGGGTTCGTAATGAACGGCTGGACGGGGTGGAATTCGTCGGCCGAATCGAACCGGAGGCTATGCCAGCGCTTTATGACGCTGCGGATATCTTCGTCAATTCCTCGGTGATCGACAACCAGCCAGTTTCCATCCTGGAAGCCTTTGCGGCGGGCCTGCCGGTGGTCTCAACCCCGGTGGGAGATATCCCGGCGATGATGCGGAATCAACGAAACGGAACGCTGGTGCCGCGGGATGACCCCGCGGCTATGGCAGCGGCAATTGCCTTGCTCCTCGACGCTCCGGGAGAGGCCGTCACCATGGCGCGCCGCGCCAGGGAAGAAGTCGAGCAATACACCTGGCCACAGGTTCGCAGTGCCTGGGCCGCTCTTTACCGGAACGAAAGTGAAGCTGCAGCGCCTGTTTGAGATGACGCCAGCCGAAATCGCCTTCCGTGGTCGTCAGCACCTGGCGAGGACGGTGGACCGATTGATGGCACCGTCAGGGATCTCCAGCCCTGCATGCCGTTACGAGTCGCTCGGTGGCGACTCCCGCTTCCAGCGGATCGCACTACTGCTAAAGAAAAATGATCCTGTCACCACCGCCGCGCAGATGCAACGCCGCTTTGAACAAATCGCGCCCTCCCGTTTCTTTGCCGGCGCAAGCGAGCACGGTATTGCCGCACACATTGCCACCCATTACGCCGAGGCCCGGCGGCAAATAATCGAACATGCGAACGCTGTCTGCCGAAACGAGTTCGACATTTTGGGATATGGCAGGCTGTCTTTTGGGTCTCCCGTCAACTGGCAGTTCGATACCGTTTCAGGTCAGAGAATCGCACCTGCGCACGGCAGCCAAATCAAATACCTGGAAATGGATCTGGTAGGTGACAGCAAAGTTGTTTGGGAACTGAATCGCCATCAATGGCTGCTGGACCTCGGACAAGCCTACCGCTTTACCGGTGAAGTGCGTTATGCCGAGTGCTTCGCCCGACTGGTCCGGCACTGGATGACCGAGAATCCTCCAGCATTCGGCGCGAATTGGTCAAGTTCACTGGAAGTCGCCGTGAGGTTGATTTCGTGGTGCTGGGCACTGTTCCTGTTTCGCGGTGCAGCCGCATTCACCCCTGCCTTGTTCCTGCAGATGCTGGGTTGGATTCAGGTCCATGCGCGCTTCGTGGAACGCAATCTGTCCCGTTACTTTTCACCCAATACTCATCTGACCGGAGAGGCCCTGGGACTGTTCTATGCAGGTACGTTGTTGCCTGAACTGGAAGGCGCGAGGAGCTGGCAAGCACTCGGGCACAAGATCCTGGTCGCGGAACTGGATCGTCAGGTACTGCCCGACGGCGTCTATTTCGAGCAGTCCACCTGCTACCAGTTCTACACCGTGGAGATGTACCTGCACTTCATCATCCTGGCAGAGCGCAATCATGTCGCGATCCCGGCGTGCGTCAAAGGACAACTCGAGCGATTGGTCGAATTCCTGCTCCAGGTGTCCCGACCGGACGGGACGGTCCCGCAAATCGGTGATACAGACGGTGGCTGGCTGTTGCCCTTGGTGCGGCGCGAACGCGGCGATGGTCGAGGCCTTTTCGCGATGGCGGCGGTGCTGTTGGGCAAGCCGCGGTTCGCATGGGCGGCCGGAACCATCGCCAATGACGCACATGGTTCAAATTCGATGGTTGAAGCCTGCTGGTTGCTCGGCTTGCCAGCGCGCGCTGGCCACCTATCGCCAGACGCGGACCTCGAGCATGGCCCGCAACCGTCGCCACCACCGTCGGTGGCGATCCGTTGCTTTAGGGAAGGTGGCTACGTCGTCCTGCGTAACGGGTGGGGTAGCCGTGCTCACCAGTTGATATTCGATACCGGCCCGTTAGGTTGCGGCGTCAGCGGCGGCCACGGACATGCCGACTTGCTGAGTGTCCAGTGCAGCGCCTGGGGCGAAAACTATCTCGTTGATGCGGGCACTTTTTGCTACACGGCGGATGCGGCCTGGCGCCGGTTTTTCCGCAGCAGCCAGGCGCATAGCACAGTGCTGGTCGATAACCGCGGGCAAGCCGAGCCGAAGGGTCCATTTTCCTGGCTCACTAGGCCATCTGCACGGCTATTGAACTGCACGTCGATGTCGAGTTTCTGTATGGCCGAGGCCGAGCATGATGCCTGGGGTTCCCTTGAAGATCCGGTCATTCACCGCCGCCGTGTCCTCTTTGTCGACGCGCGCTATTGGTTGATCATCGACGACTTGAGCGGTCGCACAGAACATCGCATCGACCTGAATTACCAGTTCGCCCCGATCCCGGCCAACGTCGAAAAAGGTGGTTGGGTTCGGGCACGTGGGCAGCGCAGCGCACTGTTGATCAAGACATTTTCAAGCGTTCCTCTTGCCACGACCATTGCTCGGGGGCAACAAGTGCCACCGATGGGTTGGTATTCCCCGAATTACGGACAAAAGATTCCAGCGCCGTCCTTGACCTTCAGCGCGGTTGCCGTCCTCCCGCTCCGCATGGTGACACTGTTGTACCCGCTTGCGGATCCTGAGGCGGCCGTCCCTACGGTGGTAGCGCTGATCGAGGACTGCAGCGAAGGCAAAACGGTTGCCGGTGTGACCGTTGCCGCCGGCGAAACAAAAACCATCTTCATCGAAGACCATGCAGTCTTCGTTAACAACGGTATATCGACATGTGTGGCATCACTGGAATACTGAAGTTTGACCCGCGGGCCGGCGTTGAGGAGCGTCGCTTGCTGGCCATGCGCCAGAGTCTCTTGCATCGCGGGCCCGACGGTGCCGGCATGATGGTGAACGGCCCGGTCGGGCTTGCGCATCGGCGGTTATCGATCATCGATGTCGCCGGCGGCCATCAGCCGATGAGCAACCCTGGCGGCAAGATCTGGATTACTTACAACGGTGAACTTTACAACTTCAAGGAACTGCGTGAATTGCTGGTTCATCAAGGCTGCGTTTTCAGGACAAAGTCAGACACCGAAGTGGTCCTGAGGGCTTATGAAGTGTTCGGTGAAAGTTGCGTTCAACGGTTGCGCGGGATGTTTGCCTTCGCAATCTGGGACGGACCAAACCAGAGTCTCTTCCTTGCACGCGACCGGCTGGGTATCAAGCCGCTCTATTACTCGATCGACGAAACGGAGTTGCTGTTCGGGTCCGAGATCAAGGCGCTACTTGCAGGCCGCACGCCCCCCCCCGTCTTCAACCGCGCCGTCCTCCCCGAATACCTGGCGTCGCGCTACGTCGCTGGGGACGCAACTTTCTTCGAGGGTGTGCGCAAGTTGTTGCCCGGCCACACGCTGTCCTGGTCTGCAACAAGTGGCATCCAACGTCGGCGTTACTGGCAACCTCCCGTCCCCAAGACGGATTCCACCAAGTCATATCAAGACCATGTGGAGGAAGTGCGTGGCAGGTTGGAGGATGCGGTTCGAATTCACCTGGTAAGCGATGTGCCTGTCGGCGTGTTTCTATCCGGTGGGCTCGACTCGACCATAATTGCTGCGCTGATGGCGGCACGGATGGATAGTCCGGTTGAGACCTTTTGCGTCGGGTTCCATGAAGCGGCGGCGAACGAAAACCGGTTTGCCCGTCTCGCTGCCAAAGCCATCAGGGCAAGACACCATGAAGTGTCGGTGTCACCTCTACAGTTCTTTGACGCCCTACCCAAACTGATTTGGCATGAGGACGAACCGATTGCCTTTCCATCCAGTGTTCCGCTGCACATTATTTCACGTCAGGCACGCGAGCATGTAAAGGTGGTGCTCACAGGGGAAGGAGCCGACGAACTCTTCCTCGGTTATGACTACCGCTACCGTGTGACGGAAAAGAACCTGCGTCTTGGAAAGTGGTTCGGGCGGTCGACTCCATCTGGACTGCGAGCGGCAGTGGCGAAAGCCGTGCCGAGACTTCCACGGCATCTACGGCGATATGCAGAGCGCACATTCCTGGCGCTTGAGAATCATCCACGATCAATGTTTTTCGATAACTTTTCTGTGTTCCGCAACGTCCAGCGTCAAGCCCTGCTCCAGGATTCAAGTCTCGAAGCCGATCGCGAAACCCACGATCAGGGATTGCGCTACTACGCTGCCGGCGGGACTGATGTGCTCGCATGCATGAGTCACGCGGATCTGCAAACCTATCTCGTCGAATTGCTGATGAAGCAGGATCAGATGAGTATGGCTGCGTCGCTGGAAAGTCGCGTTCCATTTCTCGATCATCTCCTGGTCGACCAGGTTGCCGCCATTCCAGGACATCTCCGGATGCGCGGTGGAGTGACCAAATCCCTGTTGCGGGATGCCGTCAGGGATATCGTACCTCCAGAAATCATGAAGCGCCGCAAAATGGGCTTTCCGGTTCCCATCGGAAATTGGCTGCGCGGATCGTTCTGGTGGCTGGTCGAGGAATTCGTGCTGGGCGAAAGGGCGCGCATGCGCGGCCATTTCAACAGCGCAGAACTTGGCGTCCTTGCCGGGGAGCATCAAACCGGTCATGCCGACCATTCCGAACGGCTGTGGCTTTTGATCAACCTGGAGATCTGGCAGCGGATTTTCATCGATGGCGAGGATCCGTCCAGGGTATTCGCCGATCGCGGACAATCATATTACCCACCAGCAAACACGCGTTTGCAACTTCCGTCCGTAACATTGCAGTGACGCCACACATTACTTCCGCAGACCGTTCCTTGTCCATCTTGTGGGTCAAGGTGGGTGGGTTGTGGCCCCTGAACAGTGGTGGCCGACTGCGTAGCTTTCATATCATCTCCGAGTTATCCCGACACCACGAGGTGACTGTCCTTACGACTCATGGAGAGGAAGAGGATGGAAAAGCACTGGCCCGGGAACTGCCGCACTGTGCGCGTGTCACCTCGATGCCTCACACCTTGGTAAAACAAGGGGGCATCGGTTTTCTCTGGGCGCTGTTGCGTTCGTGGCTGACGCCACTGCCAGTGAGCGTTTACAAATGCCGCAATGCTGCATTGACTGCCGAGGTCGTCCGGGCATCGGGCGACGGCAAATTCGACCTGTGTGTCGCTGATTTTCTCTACGCGGTACCCAATGTCGGACTGGTGGGATCGACGCCGGTTTTGCTGTTTGAACACAACGTGGAATACATGATCTGGCGGCGTGCCAGCGCGACCAGTACCAATCCGATCCGGCGGGCGCTGCTGGGACTTGAATGGCGCAAAATGCGCCGCTACGAAATCCGCGCATGCCGCCAGGCAAAGCTGACAATCACGGTATCTGAAGATGATCGCCTCATGCTCGATGAAGATGTCCCAGAAAGCAGGAAAGTGGCCATCCCCACTGGCGTCGACGTGGGGTATTTCGACAGCGACGATGACACGCTAGAGCAGCCGGAAGAAATCGTCTTTACCGGCTCGATGGACTGGCATCCAAACGAAGATGCCATGTGTTACTTCATCAACAGCATTCTCCCGCTCCTGCGGCGCGAAGCGCCCGAAGTCTCGTTGACCATCGTCGGCCGTAATCCCAGCCGCCAATTGCGTGACGCCGCCGCGGCAGCTGGCGTGACAGTGACAGGTACGGTTGATGATGTTCGGCCTTACATCCAGCGGGCTTCAGTCTATGTGGTGCCGCTGCGTATCGGCGGCGGCACGCGCCTGAAGATCTATGAAGCCCTGGCCATGGGAAAAGCTGTGGTCAGCACCACCATTGGCGCGGAAGGACTGCCGCTCGAAGAAGGCGTCCACATCCTGCGCGCCGACGAGCCCGATGCCTTTGCCGGGAAGGTTCTCGATCTGCTGCGTAACAGGGCACGGCGAAAAGAACTTGGGCTGGCGGGACGGCGCCTCATGGAGCGGGAGTACTCGTGGTCTCGGGTGGCGCAAGACTTCGAACGGCAATGCCGGACATTGGTTTAACTGCATGATGCCTTCCGTGATCCTGATTTGTCATGAAGACGAACCCATCGATAGCGAGGGGATCGCAAGTTGGCTGGCGTGTGACTTTTCACTCGTCGGAATTGTGCTGTTGCGAGACGAACCCGGCTCGTGGCTGCGCAAGCTGCGCCGGGAGAATCGGCGCGTGGGCTGGATTCGTCTTCTGGATGTGATTCTCTTCCGCATCTTCTACCAGGTGAGCCGGGCGAGAAAGGATAAACAGTGGGCGCAGAATCGGGTGCAGGCATTGCGCTTGAAGTATGGGGCCGACCTTGAACTGATTCCCCGCCTGGTGGCGCACAACCCCAATGATTCCCGGGTCCGGGACTTTATCGCAGGGCTGCAGCCGGATTTCACCATAGCTCGCTGCAAGCATATCCTCGAGCCTGCCATTTTCTCTATTCCGCGCTTCGGAACCTATGCCCTGCATCCTGGCATCTGTCCGCTTTACCGGAATGCCCATGGATGCTACTGGGCCCTTACCAATCGCGACTTTGCCAACGTCGGCATGACATTGTTGAACGTGGACGAGGGTATCGACAGTGGGCCGGTCTATCTGCAGGCGAGCTACCCGTTTGATGAAGTCCGGGAATCGCATGTCGTGATCCAGCATCGCGTGGTGCTGGAAAATCTCGCTAGCATCAGCCGGACACTTAGGGCCATCAGTCACGATTCGGCTCGTCCGCTTGATGTGTCGGGCAAACGATCTGTCAACCGGGGTCAGCCTTGGCTTACAGCCTACCTGCGCTGGAGATGGCTGGTACGCGGAGCCCGGATGTGAACCGGTTGGTGACGTTGCTGTTTCACGATATTTATCTCCATTCTCCCGGGGAGAGTGGCTTTGCCGGCCGCGGAGCTGACCGCTACAAGCTTCAGGAGAAGGCATTCTTGGCGCAGTTGACTGCAATCAGGGCCGCGCGTACCGATCGACCGGTCCTGGTGACGGATTCGCCACTGCATGCCGGTGCATCCACGCCGTTCGCATTCAGCGTCGATGACGGCGGCCTGTCCTATTATTCAGTGCTTGCACCTTTCCTCGCCACGTACGGTTGGCGCGGCCATTGCCTAATCACCACCAGTCAACTCGGGCGTACAGGTTTTCTGCATCCGCATCATGTCCGCGAACTGCATGCGGCCGGCCATCTGATCGGTACCCATTCGGTCACGCACCCGGCCCGGTTCGACACCTGCGATTGGGATCATCTCGTCGCAGAGTGGGCCCAGAGCAAGGCCGTGCTGGAAGACCTGATCGGTGCGCCGGTGACCGTTGGTTCCATTCCAGGCGGGTATTACTCTCGGCGGGTGGCGCTGGCCGCGCGAACGGCAGGGCTCGAATTCCTGTTCAGTTCTGAGCCGAAAGCCGAGCCAATTGATGTCGATAACTGTCAGGTATACGGCCGCTTCACGGTACGCCGTGATTCGCCACCCGACCTGGCCGGGTCCCTGGTGGGAACTCATAACTTCGCCCGCGCGCAGCAATGGTTGACGTGGAATGCCAAGAAGGCCCTGAAAAAGACCCTCGGTTCCGGCTACGTTCAACTCTCCGCCTGGCTGCCGCACTGACTCATTTGACAGGGGTACGTTTTGTGCACCTGCAATATTATTGTCCCAATCACAACAGGAGTGAACAGCATGCAACATGCGATAAGTATTTTCGGGCTCGGCTATGTCGGCTGCGTCACCGCGGCTTGTCTCGCCGAGGCCGGCTGTAAGGTCATTGGTGTCGACCTCAATCCAGAGAAAGTGGAGAAAATCAATCAAGGCAAGTCGCCCATCGTAGAGCCTGGACTGGAGAAGTTGATCGGCAAAATGGTCACGGATGGCCGTCTGCAGGCCTCCGCGTCTTGCCAGGAAGCCGTCGACGCAACCGACCTGGCTTTTCTCTGTGTCGGTACACCTGGTGACCGGAACGGGCAACTGCAACTGGAGGCACTGGAACGAGTCTGCCGGGAAATCGGCCAGGCGCTGCGCGCCACCCTGGGCAGTTCACGCGGCGGAACGAACAGGCACTACACCGTGGTGGTGCGTAGTACGGTACTGCCAGGCACCATTGAGAAAACGGTCCTACGCGCGTTGCTGAGTGGTGCTGGAGAAGCTGCAGGGAAATGGCTGCACGTAGCTTCAAACCCGGAATTCATGCGCGAGGGAACTGCACTGCAGGATTTCGCCAAGCCGCCCTTTACCCTGGTCGGGTGCGAAGACCAGGAGACAGCTACGCTACTACGATCCGTCTATCGCGATGTCGATGCTCCGTTCGTCCAGACCGAACTCCGGACCGCGGAAGCGGTAAAGTACGTCTCGAACGCTTACCACGCGCTCAAGATCTGCTTTGCCAATGAAATCGGCGACACCTGTACCGCGCTGGACGTGGATCCACAGGAGGTGATGCGGATTTTCTGTCTGGATGACAAGCTCAACATTTCCAAAGCGTATCTTCGCCCAGGTTTTGCATTTGGCGGATCCTGTCTGCCCAAGGACACCAAGGCCCTGTTGTACGCCGCACATCATGCCAATGTTGGCGTGCCGCTGCTGGATGCGATTATGCCATCGAACAAGGCACAGATTACGCAGGGTATAGATGCTGTTCTGGCCTCAGGGAAAAAGCGCATCGGAGTCTTCGGCCTGGCATTCAAACCCGATACCGACGATCTGCGCGAGAGCCCGATGGTTACATTGGTGGAAGCCTTGATCGGCAAAGGTTGTGATGTACGCATCTACGACCGGGACGTTGCCATCGCCAGTCTGGTCGGTGCGAATCGGCGTTACATCGTCGAAGAGATTCCGCATATCTCGAACCTGATGTGCGAACAGGTCAGCGAACTCGCCTCCCATGCCGAGGTACTGGTCATCGGCAGCGCTGACCCGGAAGCCAATCTCCTTCTCCAGACGGCCTCGCCAGACCAGGTCATAGTCGACCTGACCCGCGGTGCGCTCAAACTCAAAACCCATGCCGGGGACGATAAAAAGGCAAAGGCCAGACCTGGCGCTAAGGAACAACAGGCGGCCTGAGCGCATGAAGTTCACGGCGTTTTGCGTGACGGCATGCATCCTGGTTATAACTGGGAGTCTTGTGGTCTTTTCAGCGGCCGCAGGCCCGCAGCTCGCGGAGGCGCCGCGTCACTTGATTGACACGAAAGTGGTCTCGGCCGGCAAAGTGATTCGGGTCAGCGCCGGCGGGAGTTTCCAGACGGCTTTGATGCGTGCCAAACCCGGGGATACCATCGAACTCGAGGCGGGAGCGGTTTTCAAGGGACCGTTTATCCTGCCGTACAAGCCGCCATCCTCAAAACCTGCTTTTCAGTGGATTACGATCCAATCGAGCGGGAGTGACACAGCACTGCCACCTGCGGGGGTTCGCGTCTCGCCCGCCGATGCGGTGGCGATGGCGCGATTGGAGTCGGCATCCGGCGCCATCGTGTCAGCGGCACCCGGAGCGCATCACTATCGGTTCGTAGGGATCGAGTTTCAACCCACCCCAAGCAGTCCGCAAGCACCGTCTGGATTTTTTCTGAACGCCTTGATCAGTCTGGGTGCCGATGAAGCAGCGGGTGAGAAGGTTCCGCATCACCTGATCATCGAACGCTGCTATCTGCATGGCGATCCGCAGATCGGTGCCAGGCGAGGCATCATCATGAACTCGGCCACTACGGTAGTGGTGGATTCCTACCTGGCGGACTTCAAGATGCTCGGACATGATTCTCAGGCCATTATTGGCTGGGCAGGCCCCGGTCCGTACCTCATCCGCAACAATTATCTCGAGGCGTCGGGAGAAAACCTTTTGTTCGGCGGTGCCGATCCTGCCATCCAGGATCGTGTGCCCGCCGATATCGTGATTCGCGGCAATCATTTCTCCAAACCGATCGCTTGGAAGGTGGGTTCGAGCAGTTATGCGGGAACGACATGGACGATCAAAAATCTGCTGGAACTGAAAAACGCGCGACGTGTCCTGATCGACGGAAACCTGCTTGAGTATAACTGGGTGGAATCGCAAAACGGTTTTGCCATCCTCTTCACTGTACGCAACCAGGATGGTTCAGCGCCCTGGTCGGTAGTTGAGGACGTTATCTTTTCCAATAATGTCGTCCGGCATGTGACCAACGGCATCAATATTCTCGGCTGGGATAACAATTATCCAAGTCAGCAGACCCGGCGCATTGTCATTCGCAACAATCTGTTTACGGACCTGGGCGGAACCTGGGGCGAGGGTCATCTGATCCAGTTGCTGGACGGTACCGAGGATGTGGTCATGGAACGCAATACCGCAGTCCATAGCGGAAGCATACTCAGGACGGAGGGTCGTCGGCACCAGGGGTTTGAGTTTCGTAACAATATCGTCCGTCACAACAGGGACGGCATTGTGGGAACTGACAGCGCACCGGGAAACGCCGTCCTCGAGCGCTACTTCGACAGCGCAGTCATCCACGGAAATATCATTGCGGGTGGATCGGTGAATGCCTACCCGCCCGGAAATGTGTTCCCAGAATCGCTTGACACCGTTGGATTCAAAAACGTGAAGGGCAGTGATTTCAGGCTTGACAGGTCAAGCCGTTATCGATCCGTCGAGCGGACTGCTGGGGTGGACTTCGCCGAACTCTGTTCAGCGCTGTCGGTGACCGAGCAACCACCTTCGTGTACAGCTTCGCCCTAGCCGCGCAATTTCAACACCAAAATACGCTGAAAATGATTTCACTTCAGTTCACGTTCTGGATAGCGGCCCTGATGCTCGGCTATACCTATGTCGGGTACCCGCTGCTGATCAGGGCCTGGGCTCAGTTGCATGGCCGCACTCATCGCCGCAAAGAGACGCTGCCACTGGTCAGCATCGTGGTGATAGCACACAACGAGGCGCAGCGCATTTTGCGACGGATCGAAAACCTCCTCGAACTCGACTACGCGGCAGAAAGACTCGAGATTGTTATCGCTTCAGACGGCTCGAGCGATGCAACCGTGGCCGAGGCAAACACATTCCGGAGGATGGGTGTGCGGGTTATGGCCTTTGAGGAGCATCGCGGCAAACCGGCCGTATTGAACGACATCGTACCGAATCTGCGTGGTGAGATCGTGGTGCTGATGGATGTGCGCCAATCGATTGCAAAAAACGCCATCCGCATCCTGGTGGACAACTTTGCCGATGCAGAGATAGGTGCGGTCAGCGGTGAACTCGTGCTGACGGAAAGTAGCGATCGTGAAGGTGCCAACGACGGCAACATGGATGGCGTTGGTTTCTACTGGCGCTACGAAAAGTTTATTCGTCTAAGCGAAAGTCGGGTCGACTCGACAGTCGGCGTCACTGGGGCTCTGTATGCGATTCGACGCGAACTGTTCGAGCCCATTCCCGCAGACACGATTCTCGACGACGTACTGATTCCCATGCAGATCGTCCGCCAAGGGTTTCGGGTGCTGTTCGAGTCCAGGGCGGTTGCGAGCGAACCCCTGTCCGACAGTCCAGCCGTGGAATTCCGGCGCAAGGTACGGACCATTGCCGGCAACTTTCAATTGCTGGTCCAGCACCCCTGGTTGCTCAATCCGTTTGCGAATCGATTGTGGCTGCAGACGATTTCGCACAAACTCTTCCGGCTGCTTTGTCCGGCGTTTCTGGTGTTGTTGCTGATCGCCAACCTGATGCTGCTGGAGTTACTGTTCTACCAGGTGACATTCCTGCTCCAGGTGCTGTTCTACACTGCGGCCCTGGTCGCCCACTTGGCGCCGCAAGTGTCGAAAAAGTCGGCACTGCTTTCGATCCCCCACGCCTTCTGCCTGCTCAACTGGTCCACGGTGGCAGGCTTCAGTCGCTTCATCAGCGGGCGACAGCAGGTTACCTGGACACGCATACACGACCCGGAGCCGCATTGAACCGACCGGTCCCTGTTTTATTCAGTCTCGTATCTGTACTCGCACGCCACTTCCGACCCACTCAGGAAATATCTGACTAAGTCCAACCCGGACTTACCTGAGTACGGCAACCCTAATCGTCGGTTTGAATTGCCTCCATTTTCTGCGGCTTGAAGCCGTCGAAAGGGGCGTTACTTCCCGCTACCCAGGAAACGCTGAATCGATCAGGGTTTCTTTCATTACAGGAGATTGAACATGCACCGACACTTCCAGATTACGTCCACCGGCAGGGTGCCGACAGGCCTGAAAAACCCTCGCTTTATAAAACATTTCTACCGAAATGACGCCATGCGGAGGATACAGAGATGAAATGCCTGGTCACCGGAGGTGGTGGATTCATTGGATCCCACTTGTGCCGTTTTCTCTCAGCGCGAGGTGATGAGGTCATCGTGCTGGACAACTTCTCGACGGGCAAGCACGAGAATCTCGAGGGTGTTGATGTCCGTATTATCGAAGGGGATATCCGGAATTTTGCGCATGCGACCCAGGCCGTGCATGGGGTCGACACCGTGTTCCACCAGGCTGCGTTCTGCTCGGTGGTTCGCTCGGTACAAGATCCGCGCAGTACCCACGAGGTCAATACCACTGGAACGCTGAATGTGTTCGAGGCCAGCCGCAAGGCGGGGGTGCGCCGCGTGGTGTTTGCTTCATCCTCCTCGGTCTATGGCGATTCGGCGTCGTTGCCGAAGGAAGAATCCATGCCGACAGCCCCACTGTCTCCGTACGCCATATCCAAATTGGTGGGAGAACATTACGCCGCGCTTTACTGGCGGCTTTTCGGCCTGGAAACCGTCGGTTTGCGTTACTTCAATGTTTTCGGTCCCCGGCAGGACCCCGATTCGGAGTATGCCGCCGTCATTCCGAAATTCCTCCACGGCATCCTCAACCGTGAGGAAATCCAGGTTTTCGGCGATGGCTCCCAGACCCGCGACTTTACTTACATCGACAACGTGGTGCACGCCAATGTCGCTGCTTCCACGAGCCCGGACGCGGCCGGCCAGGTGCTCAATATCGCCTGCGCAGAAAGCTGGAGCCTGATGGAGTTGCTGAAGCTGCTCGAGGCCGTTCTACAGCGTGAGGCTACCGTCGTTCACCGGGAGCGGCGCGTCGGCGATGTCAAACACTCGCTAGCGTCCATAGAAAAAGCCAAGCAGTTGCTTGGCTATTCTCCGACTATTGGTTTCGATGAAGGTATCAGAAAGACGACAGCCTGGTTTCAGGAATCCTCCAACACCCGTCCGGCGGCGGCGATGCCACCGACCCCCAGGGCCGGTGGCATGGCCTGACCTACACTCTCGTCACGCTCAATTACCCGTAGCGATCAAGGCATCCTTGATCGTACTTTGGCGGGAAAGAAGACTGGTCTTACCGTACATGGTTGATGTTGACGTCACACCACTGGTGTAAAACACCTGGCCGTTGCGGGCATAGCTGACCTTCCCTTGCAGCACGCTGATCCGCAACACATCGCCCGTCTGGATGGCGATGTCGGCACGATAGGCTCCCTTTTCCCGGACCTCGACATAGCCCGCCTGGAGTGCCAGGGCGAAGCCGATCTGTCCGGCATCCGTACCGTTCCGCGTGGCCGACAGCCCGGCATAGCGTTCCTTCTTGGTTTCGTCGACGGTGAATTCCAGAAAACCGTCATTTCCTGCCGCGATGCTCTGTCCGGAAACCGCCCCGGAATCGGAGCAACCATCACAGCCTCCCCTCTTGATCAGAGTGGTGCCCTTGACACCCGCTTTGACCAGGTTCTGCCAATTCACGGCAGCGACCTGCGGCTCAACCGGAGTCTCCTCTTCGGTAGGCGGCGTCGTCGTACCCCCTCCTGTATCCCCCGTACCCCCCGTGTCATCGCTTCCACTGGCCGTGACAGCTGTCAACCGGACGTTGCTGATCGTGCTGCCAGCGGAGAGCAGGGAGACATAAGTACGTAAGGGGTAGGCAGGTGTCGCGCTGCTGGTGTAGAACACGGTGCCATTACGCGCATAGGTGACTTTCCCACCCGCAACGTTGATCCTCAGTACATCCCCAATATTGATCGAGGTGTCGCTCCGATAAGCACCGTTTTCCCGGACTTCGACGTAACCGGCCTGCAGGGCCAGGGCGAAATCGATCTGTGACGGACCGGTCCCTTGCTGCAGCACCGACAGACCGACGTAGCGCTGTTTCTGGGTCTCATCGACGGTGAATTCCAGGTAACCATCACCGGTGGTGACTTCCTGGTCGGAGACCGCGCCGGCATCGGGGCAGCCATCGCAGCCGCCGGTCTTGGTCAGCGTGGTGCCATTGACCGTAGCATTGACCAGCTCGGTCCAAACGAGGTCCGTCGCAGGTGCGGTGGGTTCAGGGTCCGGGGTCGGTTCGGGCTCCGGGGTGGGCGCAGGATCCGGAGTCGGCTCAGGAGCGGGTGCGGGTGCCGGCTCAGTGGTCGAACCGGTCAGCAGATGACCGGGCACCTTGACCAGGAAGGCATCGAGGCGCGAGCCGCCCATATTGCTGGTCCAGATGAAATACTGGCCGGTAACATCCATATTGCCCTTGGGCGCCTTGGCATAATCGTCGCCGCCACCGCTGGCATTCAGGTCCGTCATCACCGGCGCTACGACCAGGGCTTCGTCGGACCCGTCGAGCTGAAAGCAGATGACTTCATTGGCATGGGCGCGGTTGGTGCGATTGGCACTGCTGCCGCAGGCGAACTGCTGGTTGAACGGCGTGCTGGAATTCGCATTGCTGTGGCTGAGATGCGCCGGCGCTTCGGCATCCCAGTGGGCATTGTGGTAGACCGTGGTGCCCTGGAGCACACCTGCGGTGAAATCCCAGTATTTCTGGGTGTTTGCGTTGTCGGCCCAGTTGTCAGCCGCGATCATGTAGCCAAAGCCCATATCGGAGTGCCCGGCTGCGCCTGCGCGGTCCAGCAGGATGCGTTCGTTCCCGGTTGCCACGTTGATTATGCGATTGTCTTCGCCGTCGGCACCGTCGAGGTTTTCCTTGATGAGCAACCATTCGCCACTCTTGTCGATCTGGCATTCATCGAAGTTACCGTAGGTTGGGAAGTACTTGTGCTGGCCGGTAGCTTCCTGATAGACGATGCAGCCGAGCATCGCATAGTTTGCGGAATTCCGGACCGTAGCGGAATGCACCAGGTCGTTGGCACTGGAGTGGATTTGCCAGATATAGTGTCCGCTGCCCAACAGTGTGGTGACATCGAACACCAATTCGGATTGCTGGGTGACCACGTCATAGCGCAACAGCCTGGCATTGCTGTTGACGTATAGGGTGTGAGGTTCGGTCGCGCTGAAATACCAACCCTCACCCGTGGCCCAGCTGAGCCCGTTCGATTCCGTGAACACGGGTCCGAGGTTTTGCACTTCATTGGTGACTTTGTTGTAGGAGATCAAAGACGGGCCGGCACCGCCACGACTCCGGTCCATGCTGACCATGATCAGCATGACATCCTGACCGACATGGTTGTTGATGTTTCGCCAGTAGGAGTAGCCGAGGTAGTTGACGCAGTCGTTGTTGCCGCAGTCACTGCCGTTGGTGAGCCGAATGCCCACGGTATTATAGGGCGCCGGAAATGTGAACTTGCCTCGCGCCGGCAGCATACTCTGGATTTGCGAAGCGCTCAGGGTCGCTCGCGGGACCGCGGACGACGGTTGCTCGAGGAATCCACCAGGGAATTCTTCGGCCGAGATCGGTGTGGCCAGGAGGCCGAGCAAGGCAAGAACGCCAATGACTAGGCCTTTCCTGGATCCTGTGCGCGTAAGAAGATCAGATCCTGTATATGATTTCATGTGGGGTTTCCTACTGCGGAAACAGGTTCTTGAAGTAGGGCATTCCCCGCAGTACAGCTCTGAAATACCCTGAACCAATAGAGCCTTATACCCCAGCCATGCAACGGGATAGTTGCACGAAGCTTAAGATTGCGTAACGTTTACCAGAACGGACAGGAGGGTTCAGGAACGGCTCAATGAGTTGCCGGCCCTGGTGCGATGGTTATTCCACCGGGATTAGACCCAATACCCGATGTTTGCCACGACATAATCGCCCTATCGTGAGGTCGTGCTCCGTGTCACCACGGCGCATATGGCCGCACATCGGCGGCAGTGTCGGGGAAGGCAGGATCTACGTGATGCAAAACATCGGAACGTTATCGATAGACAAAGCACGGCTTGCGCACGCACGGGTGGGCATGGAAACCCGGATCGCCATACGCTCCAATGAGGACATCGTTGAGGCGCGCCGAACGGGCAGCATGCTGGTCCAGAAAATGGGCTTTTCTGGCAGTCGGATCACACTCGTGACCACCGTATTATCGGAACTGGCCAGAAACATCCTGCTCTACGCGAGAGGCGGGGAAATCGTGCTTTCACAGATGAATGGCAACGGACAGTTGAACGTCATCGCGCTCGACCACGGGCCGGGGATCGAGAATCTGCCGCAGGTCCTGGCGGGCGGATACTCCACCTCCGGTGGTCTTGGCCTGGGCTTGTTCGGCCTCCAGCGCATCGTCGATGAATTCGAGGTCAGGACCCAGCCGGGCAAAGGGACCGAGGTTTTTGTCAGCATCCATTTCTAGGGAAGCCCCAATCAGTCCACCCCGGCCGTCTCTGAGCACGGCAGCTCATAAGGTGGTTACATTATTATCGAATATTCAATGCTTTGGGCTAGCCAATAATGGCGGGGATGCCTGCGGATAGCCTGGAGCCGTCCTGGCACCGGGACCGCGGAAATGCTGAATTGGCCAGAGTCCCTGGGTGAGTTCATAACGTTGTTTTACATTTCTCTAATATTCAATGGCTTGGGTTAACGAGAATGGCGGGAATGCCTGCGGATAGCCGGGTGCCGTCCTGGCCCCGGCACCGCGGAAACGCTGAATTTAGTCGGAGCTCCCCTGGGTGAGGGGATGAACAGTCAGGTCAAGGACGTGGTCGTAGGCGGAGCGACCAGAAACTGTATACCCCGAGGCTTTGTGCTTTAGCGCACAGACAATGGACTGGATTTGGACGAAACTACGTACCAGAAGTTGGAAATCCAAGTACATTTTCTGATAATTGGCTTTAGGTATGCAACGTACGAATATATCACAGCGCAGGAATCCCCCGGGTGAAAAGAGGGTGCGCAATCCTCTTCGGCATGCGGTCGAGCCCATGGATTCCAATGCCGCCGCGCTGGGAAGTCCCTTCCGGCCTGATTCGGTGCGGCTGCAGGGTTTTGCCAGAATGGATCCTCTGCAAGTCTCCGAAGCCCGGCTGCGCGTTCTTGAAGATACCAGCACCGGTCATGGTGGGGAAACGGGATTAGGTGCCCTCTACGAGGCTCAGGAAGAAGCGGCACGACGGATTGCCTACAGGCTCCACGACGAATCAGCGCAGATCCTGGCGACGATCTACCTGGGTCTTGCCGATATCGCCCGGGACTGCCCCGCTTCTACAGTGCAAAAAATTGACCGGGTGACGAAGCAGCTCGATGCCGTCCGCGAACAGATCCGCGGGCTATCCCATGAGCTTAGCCCTCCCCTTCTGGATCAACTCGGCCTCGCACCTGCTTTGCAGTCCCTGGCCAAGGGCGTCAGTGATCGTTCCGGTTTGAAGATCGTGGTCAGCGGTAGAATCAACAGCCTCCCTCGTACGGTAGGCACCGTACTGTACCGGGTGGTCCAGGAAGCGCTCTCCAATGTCGTCCGGCATGCCAAGGCGTCGGAAGCCGTGGTCAAGCTGTCGCTCAAGAACAACAAGGTTTTCTGCACGGTAAACGATGACGGCATCGGGTTCAAAACGTTACCGCAGCATCAGGCTGCGGTTATTGGCACGATCAATGGTCCTGTTAACGGCGGGTTAGGCCTGGCAGGCATCCATGAGCGCGTAACCGCGCTGAAGGGACGCTGCCGGATCGCATCGAGTCGAAACGGGGGAATGAAACTGAAAGTCGAGATTCCGTTATGAGTATGGTTTTGAGAAAAAGTGTCGTCATCGCCGATGATCACCAGATGTTCAGGCAGGGCCTCAGGGGCCTGCTGGAAACTGAAGGATTCCATGTCGCTGCTGAGGCCGAGAACGGCCAGGCAGCGATCCGGCTGACCAGACAGCATAGTCCGCAGATCACCATCCTCGATTACAGCATGCCGGTGCTCAACGGTCTTGATGCCGCCAAGGAAATCCAGAGGCAGTCTCCGCAAACGGCAATGGTGCTGTTAACGATGTACGATGATGAAAAATACGCGCTTCAGGCCTTGAAGTGCGGTGTCCGTGGCTTTGTTCTCAAGCACCAGGCCGCTGCCGATTTGATCAGTGCGATACGTGAAATCCAGACGGGTTCGATCTATCTGAGCCCCGGCATTTCTGCTGCCGTGGTCAAGAACCTGATGTCGAAACATGGCGAGGTCAGCGAACTGTTGACCGGCCGCGAACGCCAGGTTCTGCAATTGATTGCCGAGGGCTACACGACCAAAGACATCGCTGATCTGCTCCATCTCAGCGTCAAGACCGCTGAATCCCATCGTTCACATATCATGCACAAGCTCGATGTGCACAATATCGCCGGCCTCGTTCGATACTCCATCCGCCAAGGGATTATCGTGGCCTGATTTCGTGGGTTCGCACTTCACCCCTATTGCCAGAGTGCGTAATCGATTGCGGGCTATTGACTCAGCCATTCGGGGACGACGTTCATACGGTAACCGACACTGCGCACGGTGATGATGTTAGACGCCGCCGATCCCAGTTTGGCGCGCAGCCGGCTTATGTGCACGTCCAGGGTACGCGTTTCAAGGTCCAATGATCTCCGGTAACCCCACACCCGCTCCATCAGCATTTCTCGTGTAAGTACTCTTCCTCTCGCCTCCATCAACTCCCGCAGCAACCGGAACTCCTTTTCGGTGAGGTTGACCGATTCACCATGTGCATACACCAGCCACTGCTCCGAGAACATCTTGATGGCGCCGGCGGTGAGTACACGTTTACCGCTCGTTGCCGGGATTCGGTTCTGCAGCTCGGTGATCTTTGACAGCAACACTTCCATGACCACCGGCGTCTGAAGATCGACGTCGGCGGCAAGTTCAGGAACCGGTGCAATGGCTGGGCTGGACAGAGGTTCGCTCAGGCTGATGATACTGGTTTCCGGCATGTCCTTATCCGTGCGAATGGACTGGAGCATGTCGCCGATCTCCGGTAGTGCGCTGTCGACGATGATGACCTGCGGTTGCTTCTCGTTCACGATCCTCAACGCGCTTCTCCTATCCGAGGCGATGGCCACCTCGAATCCTGCCTCGCGTAGCGCGGACTCGATTATCCTGCGCTGCTGTTCGTGACGCGAGACCAGCAATACCCGCTCCGGCAGTTCCTCGGCCGCAGGGAAACCAAAGTCAACATGTGTGTGCATAAACGTAATCGTATTCAGATAATTTCACCACAACAAACGGGCATTTACCTAATGATCAGCTTCGGAACACCCTATTTTCCGAATCCACACGAGTCGACCACGCCGGGCTGGCAGACCAGAACCGTTCGTTAGCGCACAGATGTAAGCGTAACGTGAACGTAATATTCAGGCAGGATCTGCAAGAGTCTCCATTTATGCGTATATCCGTACTGTTTCCAGTGCTGTTCTCCGCGGCTGTGGTCATTGCCAAACCAGTGTTCATCGAGCCTGGCCATGACAATTCGACGGATCAGCCTGCTCGGGACGGCTTGAGTGGCGTCTCTCGCGATCATCTTTTCCTGGGCCGGAATACCAGTGGAGCTGCGCGGCACGGACTCATTTCATTCAATACCCTGGTCGCCAATCAGGACCATGCCACCCATCGATCCGCGGAATTGAACCAGATCTCGTCCCGGCGTGACTTATCCGCAATGACTGTCGGACTTTTCCGGATAACTGCCACCTGGTGTGAAGATGGCTCTCATCCCGCCAGTGAACAGCATGATGGTCCGGCAGCGCATGTCGACCATGCGACGTGGATCTGGACGACCTGGCCCGACGTGTCATGGAGCACTCCCGTTAGATATTCGCCAGCGTTGCCAAACGCCTTGGCGGGACGCGCTGCGATCTGGCGGTATACATTCGGATCGCCGCATGGCCTGGCCGCCGTCACAACGGATTGGAGAGGCAATCCAGAGGCTATATCCGGTTGGCTACTCAGCCCCACCACAAGCATGATGGACGCCAACCGATTTCATGGTCGGCGGAGTGTTGCGGCAGTTGACAGTCCGGCTCAGGAGGTCGGATACAGCGTCACTGAGTCTGCATCCCATTACTCGGGGCTTCGGTACGATCTCGAACCGACTGGAGAGGGAGACAACGTCTATAAGACGCCCTTAAGGTGGTGGATCAATCTGTTCGACTACCGTTCTACAAGCGAGTTCCTGTGGGTCACAGCAGATCCAGTCACTTCGGATCAGTTGCTGTTCGGCCAAATGACCGAATTCCCAATGCTGGTTGGTGTGTCGGGGGCCTTCGACAACTCGGCAACCCCGACCCAACGCCAGCCCTACGGCACCCTGAGCGCGGCATTCGGCAAACTCACACCCGATCGATTTGGGCTCGACGAACTGTATGGTGGACAGGCCACCCACATCGTCAAGCTGGTCGGGATCAAAAATTCGCAATGCCTGTGATCTCCACCGCAGATCGGACCGCCTCTCGCGGCTGGTGCAGGATCAGTTCCGCACTGCCGCCGTGCCCAGCAGAAGCCAACACCGGATCGGGCTCGTCAGCGAACGCATCGGTCCTGTCGGGCGACTCGCCTGACAACCGGCCAGGGACCGATGGCGCTGCTTCCAGGGTCGATGTCCATACAAAACCGGAGGCCTTTGCTGCACTTGCCGATGAGTGGGATGAACTGGCTGAACGCTGCGGCGGCGGTCTTCTGTACCGGCACCGATTCCTGCATTTGTGGCTCAAGCATTTCGCACCCGGCGAGACTCTGAGGGTACTTACCCAACGCACCGCCGCTGGCTTGCTGACCGCCGCGTTGCCATTGCTGCTGCGGCGTACACGCATTTATGGAGTGCCGGTGCGCGAACTCTGTGCGATGGCAAACGTCCACTCGGGCCGTTTCGACCTGCTCGCCGATAATCCCCCCGAAGCTGCGCGTGCGTTCCTCGGCTTGCTTCTGGAGCAGGCCGACTGGGATGTTCTCAAATTGATTGATGTCCCTCAGGGCGGCCGCGCTGAAGCGCTGGTCGATGCGGCCGGGGCCGCCGGGTTACGTAGCGGCCGTTGGCCCTCGATGAATTCTCCGTATATCGACTTGCCGGTGTCGTGGAGCGAAATGGAGCAGACGCTGAGCAGTCGCTTCCGCGCCAACATGCGCCGCCGCTGGCGACGGGTCGCCGAACTGGGCGTGGTCAGCACCGATCTGTGCGACGGCAGTGATCCTGCCATCTTGAAAGCGCGGCTCGATGAGGGTCTGCAACTCGAAGCCAAAGGCTGGAAAGGCCGCGGTGGCACCGCAATCTGCCAAGCCTCGGATACGCTCGAGTTCTACACCGCACTCGCGCGGCAGGCTGGATCCGACGGGCGGCTCCGACTGTGGTTCCTCCGCCTCGACGGCCAGGCAATTGCTTTCCAGTACGGACTGCAGGATGGCTCGCGCTACCTGCTACTCAAACCGGCCTACGACGAAACCCATGGCTCCGTGGCTCCGGGCCACCTGTTAATTGAAAAGGTGTTGCAGGATTGCATCGCCCGCGGTCTGCTGCAATTCGATTTTCTTGGACCCGACATGCTGTGGAAGCGCGACTGGGCCAGCAGGCATCGTCCGCACGGCTGGTTGTATCTTTTCCGCGGGCCGCGTGGCCGTATGGTGCACGGTCTGAAGTTCCGCATGGCACCCATGGTCAGAGCACTCCTGGCCAGCCAAAAACGCCGCACCACCCGGTAATGGTACCCATGCGTGAAGCCCTGTACGTCCCGGAGTATCCGACACTCTATCCCGGCATGCTGCTTGCCCGTGGCGTAGCTAGCGATTTCCCGCCGTTCGATAGCGGCAATGTGCACTGGTTTTACTTCGCTCGCAACGCCGTCTGGAATGCGGTGAAGATGCTCGGCCTTGAGGGCAGAGAAGTCCTGGTGCCGTCCTATCACCACGGCGTTGAGATCGAAGCGCTGATACACGCGGGTGCGAAACCCGTGTTCTACCGGGTAGGCAGAAACTGGGACGTCGACCTTGCCGAAGTCGCCGCCCGTATCGGTCCGGACACGGGAGCGCTATACCTCGTCCACTACGCCGGCTTTCCCGGCCCGGTGCGCGAGTTTAAATCCCTCGCCGAAAAACATGGCCTGCCCCTAATCGAGGACTGTGCCCTGTCGTTGCTGTCAAGCGATCGCCAGCTCAAATTGGGCACCATCGGCGACATCGGCATATTCTGCCTGTACAAGAGCCTGCCGGTGCCCAACGGCGGCGCCCTGCAGGTCAATGGTTCGCAGCATTACGACATGCCCCGCCTGCAGCCGCCGCCCGCAACTTCGGTATTCAATCATGCGGCTTCCTCGCTGTTGAAGAACATGGAACTGCGGGGCGGTCGCGCCGGGCGCTGGTCACGCTCGCTGCTGCGTTCGGTGGCGCGGGTTGCGGTGCGCGCAAGCCAGGTCGAGCGGATTGCCACCGGCACCATGCATTTCGATCCAGGCCATGTGAATCTGGGTATCAGCCCGCTGAGCCTGCGAATCGCCCGGGCCCAGGATTTTGTCGACATCGTTGCGCTGCGCCGGCGCAACTACCTTGTACTGCTCAGTCAAATCGAAACCGTCTGCCGACCGCTGTTCGAGACGCTGCCGGACGGCGTCTGTCCGTTATTCTATCCGCTGCGGGTGAAACGCAAGGACGAAGTGCTTTATCGCTTGCGGTCAGTCGGGATCGAAGCGATCGATTTCTGGCGTTCCCACCATCCCGCATGTGACCCCCAAGAATTTCCGGAAACGATGGAACTCCGCAGGAGCATCATCGAGATTCCCTGCCACCAGGATATCGGCACTGAAACAATGTGGCGAATCGCTGCGTTCGTGCGCCAGGCAATCGTCGAAATCGAGCACGCAGCAACGCCGGGCGTAAGTCGCCGCAGCATTTCCTCAAAAAAAATGGCCCTCAAGAATCTGAGGGCCGTCACGCTCAACCGCAAGCAGCGTCAGGGGGAGTGTACCCCGCGCTAGTGGACCACGCGTGAAGTTCTGTAACCCTCAGCCAGTCCACAAGCTGGGCTGGCAAGGCGTGTGAGCGCGTGGCCCACCATGCGCTCAAAGTATTCGAGTGCTCATCTACGGCTTGATCCTGTAGTAGGCATGAATACTGCTGACCCAGGTCGGATCGGCCATATTGGGCCAATTGTCCCGATCGAATCCGGGCGCCTTCTTCAGGCGGTCCTTCTGGACATCGAGCACGAAGCGCTTCTCCTCGGTATCGAGCGTCAGCGATTCCCATGGCACCGCGAACAGCTTTTCACCCATGCCGAGGAACGAGCCGAAAGAGAGGACGGCGTAGCTCACCTTGCCGGTGCGCATATCGAGCATGATATCCTTGATGTCGCCCAGCGCCTCTCCTTCCCGGTTGTAGACTTCATTACCGGCGAGCGTCTCGGCGCTCATCAATTCCGGCCCGGGTCCCTGCCGCAGGTTGGGTCCATTCGCCTTTTCTGCATTCGGCTTACCCATGCCGGACGTGTCGTGATCTTCGTAGTTCATCGTCATCTCCTAACCGAACGCCGGTCACTGGTTCTTGCCAAATTTCCTGGTCGCGTCGCCATAGCCGGCCTGGACCTTGCCGACGACCTGCTCTGCTTTGCCTCTGTACTTCAGGCTCTTGTCATCCGTGACCTCGCCAGCGATCTCCTTGACCTTGCCTCTGGCTTCCTTCGCTCTCCCTTTAACCTGATCTTTGTTCATCTTGAAACTCCTGTGTTGCTCGGAGATGGGAACCCTCATTGGGAACCCCCATGGTCACATCCGCTTCCGGATGCGTGCGCCGATCAAGCTACCCGTTACGTCGTGGTCCGTCTGTTCGGCCGCACACGTTCATAGGCCAGGTGCGCCAGCGTCGGGGCAGAAGGAACCGCCCGCCCAACCGCCCTCGGCCAAGCAGTACACCGACGCGGGTCTGCCCTGGTTCGATTACTACGGCGGTGATCTGAAGGCGCTCGAGGGTGCGAAGGAATTGGCCAAGCTGGACAACTTGGCAGCGATAACGATCAAGAAAGGACGCGCGCCGATATCGGGCAACGAACCGTTGTCGCCGGCCTTCGTGAAATTGTTCGGGCCGGAAAGCAACCGCGTCCGGATCGCGTCCAGTGCTGACCAACGCTGCGCAGCAATAAAGCCGCCCCTGATGCGAGGAAACTTGGCATTGAGCTGTGCGTACGTTTGGCGTACTCTTCGGGCGTGATTTGGAGTTATCACTATGGCCAACGTCGAATCCATCAAGCACGATCGCATGCACATCCGTCTCGACACCGAGTCCAAGCAGAAGCTGGAGCGGGCGGCCGCCTATGCCCACAAGAGCCTGTCCGAGTTCGTGCTCGGCAATGCGCTGACCGCGGCCGACGAGGTCATCCACGAACACGAGACCCTGCAGCTGACCGAGGCCGATTGGGGCGTGTTCCTGGACGCGCTGGAAACCCCTCCGAAGGCCAGCCCCAGGCTCAAGCAGGCCTTTGCCGATCACGCCAAACGCGTCAAACGGTAAGGATTCAACCGCTTGGAGTTCACCATCGTTCCTCTCGGCAACGAGCACGATCGGAAATCCTTCAGTTGCGGCGAACACGCCCTCGACCAGTACCTCCACCGCTACGCCAGCCAGCATATCAAGCGAAGGCTCAACCGGGTTTTCGTTGCCGCACCTGTAACGGCGCCGCACCTCGTCGCCGGGTACTACAGTCTCAGCGCCGCCGGCCTCGCCGCCACTGACCTCCCGGTTCGATTGCAGCGACGGTTACCCCGGGATCCCTTACCGGTGGCATTGGTCGGGCGGCTGGCCGTCGCCGCATCCCACCAGGGCCAAGGGCTCAGCTCCGTCCTGCTAGCCGATGCACTGCAGCGCATCGCCCAGGCGAGCCAGGCGATAGCAGTCCACGCGGTGGTCATCGATGCCCTGCATGACCGGGCGGCCGCGTTCTATCGACACTTCGGCTTCGCACCCCTGCCCGACCAACCGCTCAAGCTGTTCCTGCCGATGAATTCGGTCATCGGCGCGTCGGGCCATCGCACGCGTTCGTGACGCCTCGAAATCGCCGAACCAGTGTCCGCTTGCCGGGTGCTACCACAGGCCACGAAGGGAAGACCGGCGAATGACACGCATCGATACCGTTCTCCGCGAGCTCACATTCGCCGACCTGAGTGACTGGGCTGGCGATACGATGCTCAACCGCGGCAAGTCGTACGTGAAGCAGGTAACCCAACTCTCGCACACGCACGACGATACTCTTGTCGCATGGGTTGACGGCAGCGATCGCTACACCACTTCGGTACAGATCGACAGCGAGCATGTCTTCGATCATTCCTGTACGTGCCCCTATCCGGGAGGCGTATGTAAGCATGCGGTGGCGGTGATACTGGCGGCCGCCGAGCTGATCAAGAACAAGCGCAGGATTCCCTTGCTCGATGATACGAGCGATCTCGGCCAAGCGCTGCGTGACGGCCCCGTTGGCGAAGATTGGGATTGGGAAGAGGCCATGATGGCAGTCTCCACTGAGCCACGAGCGCGGAAGACGGCCTTCTCCAAAGTCGCGAGAATCCTCGAGCAGAAGAGCCGTGATCAGCTGCTTGTATTGCTGACCGATCTGAGTGCGAAGATCCCGGCGGTTGCGCAACACGTCATCGAAACAGACCAGCTCGCCCAAGGTCAGGTCAATCAACTGACCCGCTCCCTGCGGGCAGAAATCAGGAGGCTCACGGCCGAGCCGTCCTGGTATAACCCCTGGCAAGACGAGGGGCGACTCCCCGATTACGACCATCTACAACAGCAGCTACAGGCACTGGCCGGGCGGGGGCACGCCGATGCGTTGATGAAGCTCGGTGAAGAACTCTGGACCCGGGGCAACACCCAGGTCGAACAGTCCGATGACGAGGGCCATGCCGCCCAGGCCATCGCGGCCTGCCTGGCAATCGTGTTGACGGCGGTCCCGAAATCCTCCCTTCCACCCGACGAGCAGCTGCTCTGGGTCATCGACCGGATGCTGGAGGATGAATACGCGCTGCTGGAAGCCGGTGAAGCCTTTCTCGCGCTTCCGGCCTTCACCCCGGCTCACTGGCGGCGGGTATGCGAAACACTGGAGACACGGCTTCGGGCCATGCCGAAGCCACGTACCGTCGACTTCTCCACGACCTACCGCCGGGAACGGCTGCTGCGTCATCTTCTCGATGCTTATGCCCGCGCCGAGTGGAAAGAGAAGATCGTGCCTTTACTCGAAACCGAGGCGCATAGCTCTCGCTGTTATCTGGCGCTCGTCGATGCGCTGCAGGCAAACGGCGATAACGATCGGGCACGTCACTGGTGTATCGAGGGATACAAGCGGACTGCAACCGATGCGGCAGGCATTGCATCTGCCCTGCAGGAACGCCTGCGGACGATCGCACAGGAGGAGGGTCGGCATGACCTGGCCGCAGCGTATCGTGCCAAGGATTTCTTCGCCCTTCCCTCCCGCTCGACCTACCGCGAACTCAAGAAAGCGGCGACGAAGGCGAAATGCTGGCCGGCCGTGCGTAGCGCGGTCCTCGACTATCTCGAGACCGGAGAATCCCCCGGCACAGAAGGCCCCCAGGGCAGCCGCGACGATTGGCCCCTCCCAGCCACCGAGATCGAGTCGCCTGTGCCACCGCGGCAACGATTCAAGAGACTGTTCCCCGACCTGGACACGCTGATCGATATCGCACTGATGGAAAAACGCCTGGACGACACGGTCGAGCTTTATCAGCGCTTGCGCAAAACGAATCGGTGGGGCTGGGAGACAGACAAGTCGGTAGCGCTGGCCGTGGCCGACACGCATCCCGACATCGCACTCGATATCTGGCGAGGGATCGTCGAGCGACTGATAGCGCAGGTCAAGCCGAAGGCTTACGAGGAAGCGGCCGGCTACCTGCGGCGGATGGGAAAAGTCTATGCACGGCTCCGGCGCCAGGAAGAGTGGCGGAATCTCATCGACCGACTGCGGAGAGAGCACAAGGCCAAGCGCCGGCTCATGGGCGTGTTGGACTCCCTGTCCGGGAGGAAACTCGTCGACTGACGGCCCCGAGATCATGGACGATGTTACGAGGTCACCACCGTGGCTGTAATCGTCTCTAACTGACTTGCCGAACGGGGCGATTCCGCAGTCTCGCCACAGGTGGCAGTTGTTGCTGACCTGTTTCAACGACTGACACGGACAAAATCGCGCCACTTGTCCACATGTGGTGCCAGGTTGTCTGGTCGAGGAGATTGTCGTGCTCAGAGACGCGCGGGCAGCCTTGCCACCAGGTCTTCGATCACTAGCTCCATGGCACGACCCGGATCCCATGAGCGCCCGCTGGCCAGCAACGGCCCGAGGTCCGCGGTGAAACCGGCATCGTCGAGCTTCTGCTGCAGGTTCGCTTCGAGATCGACCCGACGCAGACGATGGCCGCCGTGAGTCATGTACGCGCTGAAGGACTCCACCACCAGCTCGGCGGAGACTCAAGGATCCTCCAGGGCGAGGGCCAGATCGAACAGGTCGCGACCTTTTTTGCGCTGGTACAGGGCGCGCAGTTTCGTGCCGAGCAGTTCGTCCAGTTCGAAGGTGACGATGTCGGCCGTTCCCTCGAACCACCGTGACGTGACGGTGAACGGGATGCGGGCATAGCCGAACAGCGCGAAGTGCTCCCGCGTGTTGATCTCTACCTTCAATCGCATCGGCACGGACGGGCTGTCCTCCGACGCGAAACGGTAGGTGAAGGTGATGCCGCCCTGGGTCTGCTTCCAGCGCGGGGTTCCCAGCCAGGGGTCCAGAACCGCTCGCAACGCATCGAGCGTGTCGCCGGGCTCACGGAGCGAATTTCAACACGCGGGCACCACCGATATCGACGTCCAGGTCGACCTCGAGATTGCGTGCGGAGCAGTCAACACGGCACGCCTGGAAAGGGCATTGCGCAACGCTGAGTTCGAGCCGGACGACACGCGGACCTGGCGCTGGATCGCCGTCGAGAGCCGTCCCACCACGGTGGTTAAATTCGAATTGCTTGCCGATCGAGGCGACATCTCAACCCAAACGGTGCTCAAGTTCGAAGATTGCGAGAACCTCGGTGCTGTGAACCTGCGCGGGACAGGCTATGCGTCCAGAGACATTGAAATCCACCGGTTATCCGCTCGTGTTGGTGGCCACACATTGCAGGCAGAGATCAACGTCAGTGGCTTGGCGGGGTTCCTGCTCGCCAAGCTTGCCGCCGCCCACTCCCGGCGCAAGCCCAAGGACTGGTACGACATTGCGTTCGTCCTACTGCACAATAATGCCGGCGGCCCGGATGCTGCGGTCGATGCGGTCAGAGCGCGTTTTGCCGACGAGCTCCCGGGCGCCGTCACTGCGCTGAGGGATCTCGAGGCCAATTTTGCCGACGAGCTTGCACAAGGCACACGCGCCTATGTCGCGCAGATGCACTTGGATCATCCCGAACAGGACCCAACCATGCTCGCAGCCGACGCCCAACTCGTCGTTAGCCGATTCTGCCAAGTTCTTCTATCCGCCACACTTCAATCGAGTAAAACTGAACTCGGTAGAGGTCAGTAGGTTTGCCGGAGTTCACGGCGTAGAAGAATCCATCACCGTAGATGTGGCCTGGCTGCGCCAGGAATGATGTCCAGAATCGTGTCTAACAAGTGGCCTAATGCGGCGATTTCCAGGGTTGGCGCGATGAAGTATGTTACTGATTCTGTGTTTGTTTTCGTTTGCAGCGAGCGACCGGACCGAGGGTTTTTTACCACCACTAACTGGCTGTTTTTGATAGCATTATGGCGGAGAGGGAGGGATTCGAACCTTCGGTTTTCACTATTTTTCAATAGCTTGTAAAGGCTCCGTGTCCAGATCGTGTCTACTCGCGACCAAGAATCACTCTGATGTCGAGGAGTTCCCATACATATCCCCTGCAGAGTGTGATCTTTTGCGCATAAGCGTATATACTCATAAACCTTCAATCAGAATCAGGAAAAATGCATGAGTAATGTCCGCTGGTCCATAGTTATACCCGAGGAAACCGACCGGGCCTTGCGCACTTTTTTGGCCAAGAGAGGTACCAAGAAAGGTGACATCTCTCGCTTTGTGGAAGATGCAGTTCAGTCACGCCTGTTCGAACTCACTGCCGAAAGCGTCAAAGAACGTAATCGCCCGCACGATCAGGACGAGATCCTGGAGGCAATCAATGAGGCCCTCGCTGGCGAGTAGCTTTGATGCGTGTCGTGCTCGATACCGGAATTCTGATCGCAGCGCTGATCACAACCGATACCCCCCCTTCACTGATCTATCAGGCTTGGCGTAAGAAGCGTTTCGAGTTGGTAACGTCTGAGTGGCAGTTGGATGAATTCCGCCGAGTTTCCCGCTACTCCAAACTCCGCCGTTTCCTCAAGCCGGCGGAGGCAGGCAGCCTCGTCAGCGGCTTGCGGCGCCAGGCGACGGTTCTCGAGAATTTGCCGACCGTGGAGGTTTCGCCCGACCCACATGACAACCCCGTACTGGCCATGGCGAAGGCGAGCAAGGCGCAATACCTCGTAACAGGCGACAAGAGAGACTTGCTTGCGCTGAGCTCGATTGACGACACCCGCATTGTCACCGCGCGGCAGTTTTTCGAATCACTGCGCGTGTGAGATGCCGAAGCAGAGCTCCGGCCGCTAAAGGATGCAAATCAACATCCCTCTGTTGGAGTAGCCCGCGGGGAACGAGGCGATCAGGCTACGTTAAATCATCCAATGCGCCATCAGCCAGCACGATCTTCCTTTTCTTGCGAAGCGGCACCACGGTCGGATCGGAGTTCTGCTGGATGTCCCGGTACTGCGCTTGCAGGAATTCCACTGCCGCCTGTTTCTCCTGCTCGACGATTGCGGCAAGCTCTGTGATGTCGCCAGTAATACGCCGGCAATCGCTGAAGAAGTGCCGGAATCGAACAGCATCCAGCGCGCTCTTGTCGGAGAAAATGAAGCGGATATGCGACTCGAGGCCTTGTGTTTCGCGCTGGATGTAGATTCTTTGCGTTGCCTGTTCATCGAACTGATCGAGCAGGCGTTCATGAGCCGCGCGCAGGTATTCGTAGTAACGATCCCGTAGCGCCTCCAACTGCGGTTCCAGGCCGCCGGCATCCACCTGGAAATCCCAAACCGTTCCGCCCGGTTCCCGCTTGCCATGGTTTTTACCCTCAACGTACCGATGCGGGATGAGCGACTCGATCTGCTCCGACCCCGTCTCGTCGAGCGTGTCCAGCAAGTATCTCGCCAGCGAGAGGAGCGTGGCGTAGTTGAATTCGCCATCGATAATCAGTCGCGCCCAGCAGGGGTGAAGATCTCCTCGATAAGGCAGAATCTCGTACGCTGGGTCTTCCTTTTTCCGCGCCTGCTTCTGGAACTCATGGTCGTCCCGGGCATAGTCTCCGAGCGTCTCAAAATCGAGCAGCGAAACGCCGTCCGCCAGCCACTCATTCAGATAGAAGTTGTTTTCGCCAATGCCCTGAAACGGCAAGAGCGTGCTGTTTAGCAGGAGGTAGTGCTCATCGTCGAGTCCCTTCATGACAGCGTCCAATTCCGCCTCGGTCTTCACCCCGATTCCAAAAAGGGAGCCGAGCAGCGCCTGGCGGATCAAGAAGTCCTGTCGCTTGGAGAGATTCAGTCGAATGCGCTGCCGTTCAATCTCTGGCCAGGAGTAGTAGTCCGGTATGGCGCGAATGATCGCCCGCCGCAAGGTTGCTTTGCGATCACTCGAGGGTGAGGAAGGGGGCTCCATGACTCCAGATTAAATGATCCGGTTTGGTAGAGTCCTTTGCATTCATTTTTTGGTTCGGCAGCCCGCCGGTGGAACCGACAGGAATTCGTGTCCTAAATCGTGTCTAACCGGCTGTCAAAAGTGCTCACTTCCGACATTTGAGAACATACTAACTCGCTGTTTTATTGAGGTTTTGAGATTCAACAGCTCAACCGTACCGAGGGTTTTTCAAGAAATATATCTTATTGTTTTTATTAATATAATGGCGGTGGCCGCAGTCCACAGCGATACCGTCTCCCATGCAAAATTCCCTGATCCCGGGAAATCTACAGGCAAATTTGCTTGCTGTTTGCCCGTTTGCATCGAATGAAACCCGCGTATCCAGCACGATTTCAACGACTTGAACACGCACGCCTGACGATCGCCCACACCGATATCAGGGAATCAACAGGGAAATAGCGCCACGTCGTTAGGAGAGACACCGGTCGTCTTCCGCGTATTACAGACCTGCTTCACCCCCAGTTCGATCAGATCACGCGCCTGCGATATCACTTCGTCAGCCACGCGCCAGTCCAGTCGCCTGAACCAGCGCGACGGGATCGCATCGAAGCCTTCGAGGCCGCCGGCCAGCATGCCGAGGATCGCACCGGTGGTGTCCGCGTCGCCGCCCCGGTTGACCACGTTGACCAGGCGGGCCTCGAAGTCCCCGCCCGCCTCAAACGCCTGGAAGACGGCGCGCAGAGTGTGGGCGATGTAGCCGCTGGGGTTGGTTTCCGGCTTGCGATCGAACCTGAATCTCGGGTGCTCCTCGGCAAGACGCCGCGCCTCGCACAGCATGGCCTCGCGATCCCCGTAGAGGATCGCCTGGCGCAGCATCGCGGCGACGGCGAGGCAGCCCGCGTCCGACTCGGCGTTGTGATGCGTGACGCGCGCCTGGTCGAGCACCGCCTGCTGGCGCACCGCCAGGGGCGCGTTCAGCGTGACCAGCACGGCGGGCAGCAGGCGCATGCAGGCGCCGTTGCCGGCGTCGTGCTCGCTGGGCGGACTGAGTGCCTCGCCGGTGCGCCGGAATCGGACGATGCCACGGCGTACCGTGTTGCCGATGTCGACCGGCTTGCCACGCATCCAGGCGCTGAACGCCTCGGCCGCGTCCTCGGCGCGCACCGTTCCTCGCGCGCGGATCGCGCGTCCCAGAGCCAGGCTCATCTCGGTGTCGTCGGTGACCTGGCCCGGCCTGAGCTTGAGCCACCCGCCGCCGCGCATCCTGCGGTGGACGCCGAAGCTCGCCACGATCTCACGCGGCGTCATGAACTCGACCGTCGCGCCGAGTGCATCGCCCACCGCGAGGCCGAGATAGGCCCCGATGGCGCGGGCCTCGACGGCGTGCACGCCCTACTCCTCCGGGCCGAAGCAGACCGGGTAGTCGTCGCACGCCTCGCAGCTGGGCGAGCGGCAGATGTAGATGCCCTCGCTCTGGCACAGCTCCCGGTAGAGGAACTTCTTCCACTTCATGTCCCTAGCGTTGCGTGCGACCAGCTCTGGGAAACAGGCCTGGAGCAGACCCGAAAGCTGGGTGCGGGAGGCCAGCGCGAGATCCTGCCAGAGGTGGTTGCTGCCGAGGCAGCCCGTCGAAACGATGCGCGCGATCCAGGTCTCGCGCGGATCGCGACCGGCGCGGTGGGCGAACAGCAGCGCGGTCAGGTCGTCGGCCTCCCAGGCCCGCTCCGGGTCGATCGGGCGGCCCGGTTGACGAAAACTTGCAACACGCGCCGTCGGGAACTGCCACCTGATCAGTGCGCGGAAGCCCTCCGCGTCGAGTCCGAGGTGGTCCGGGAGCTCGCCCAGGCCTGCGGCCCACGCAGAGACGATCCGGTCGAGCGCATCGTCGATGGGGTGTGGACTGGCCGTCATGGCCAACCTAGCATTCATGATGGGCACCGGACCCCGGTCGGGTCGGCCGGCTCGCCGCCCACGCCGAACATCTGGGGCGTCCCGAGTGAACCGGGCGGGTTCAGCGGCTCGCCGAGCGTGTCGACGATCGCCCCCTCGACCGGGCAGATGCTGGCGCACTGCGGGTCGGCGTAGGTGCCGGCACACTCGTCGCAACGTGCCGCGTCGATCTCGTGATGGTGCGTACCAAAGCGGATCGCCCCGTTCGGGCAGACGGTGTCGCAGGCCCAGCAGCCGATGCAGTTCGAAACGATGGCGAGACTCATCTCGGCACCTCAGCCCGTGGCCTGCAATTCGGTCTCGAGCCGTCCCGCGTCCGACCAGCTGGCATGCAGCGCCCGGATCGAGGCCTCGATCGGTTCCATCGCGTAGTCGATGACCGGCTCGATGCCGGCGCGCTCGAGCGCTTTCCACGGATGGTAGCCGATCAGCTCGCAGAGGATCGCCCGGCAGTCGTGGAGCGCGGCGACGGCGCCCTCCAGGGCACGCACGCGGTCGCCGCAGCCGGCGGGCCCGGTGCAGTAGTTCTCCACCTTGCGCACGCCGATGAACCGCACGGCCTGCCCGTCGGTGTCGTAGACCAGGAACTCGGTCGCGTGGCCGAAGTGGCGGTTGATCAGCCCCTCGCCCTCGGTCACGACCGCGACGCGCAGTGCTGGCGCACAGTCGACCGTGCACGAGGTGGTGCACTCGCTGGCACAGGCCGCGGAGGCCGGCGTCGCGGCCTTGCCCGCGACATGGGCACGGTAGGCTGCGCGGCGCGACTGCGCCGTGACCGGGTCGACAGTCTCCATCCGCTGCATGCGTTCGAGCAGCGCCTCGACCGGCTCGTCCTGACCGAGCATGCCGACGGCGTCGGCACGGCACTGCCGGCAATGGCGCATCAGGCGCATGTCGCCGCCGCAACTCTCGCGGACCGCTTCGAGCTCGCTGTCGCTCGGCCCGCGCAGGCCGGCGAGTCCGTAGGCGGTGCCGTGCGCCGGGTCGGAGATCAGCGGCATGACGTTGTGCACGAAGGCGCCACGCGTGCTGACCGCGCGTGCGACCTCGGGCAGCTCGGCGTCGTTGACCCCCGGGATCAGCACCGAGTTGACCTTGACCAGCACGCCGCGCTCGACCAGGCGCTCGAGCCCCTCGAGCTGGCGCTCGATCAGTGCCGCGGCCGCATAACGGCCACGCAGGCGACGGTGCGCATGGAACACCCACGGGTAGATCCGCGCACCGGTTTCGGCATCCAGGGTGTTGAGCGTGATCGTCACGTGGCCTACCTCGAGTGCGGCGATGGTCTCGACGTGGTCGGGAAGCGCCAGGCCATTGGTCGACAGGCAGAGCGTGAGGTCCGGCGCAACCTTCCGCACGCGCTCCAGGGTCTCGAAAGTCCGCGCCGGATTGGCCAGCGGATCGCCCGGACCGGCGATACCGACCACCGCGAGCTGCGGCAGCACCGAGGCGACGGTCAGCACGCGCGCCGCGGCCTCCTCCGGGGTCAGCAGGTGTGAGACCACCCCCGGGCGTGACTCGTTGGAGCAGTCGAACTTGCGGTTGCAGTAGTTGCACTGGATGTTGCACGCCGGCGCAACCGCCAGGTGCAGGCGCGCGAAATGGTGATGGGCGTCCTCGGAGAAGCAGGGGTGGTGGGCCAGAGCGTCCACCGCGGGAACGCGCGGTGCGAACGCGCCGTCCATGACCGCGACTCCACCTGCCTCGATGCTGCTTGCACTCGCTTTCATCCACGTAGCCCCTTGCGTTGCTCTGCCCGATGAGGGGCAAACCGCATGCCAGCGTCGTGGGCAACGGCAAGCCATTGATTCGCAGACGAACGTGACATAGACGAGGCGGCGCGGCCCTGTCGCCTTTACGCCAATCGACGGGCGCTTGTCGGACATGCGACACGCGCCCACACCATGGCATTCGAGAAAATTCAACTACTTGCAGAATGGCACGCGGCTTGTAGATGGAACTGGGAGACCAGCGAGTACCATGCCGATGAACAACGCCCAGATCGCCGCCCTGCTCGACGAACCGGCCTGCGAACACAACGCCAAGTCCAAGTCGGGCTGCGCACGTCCCGCACCGGGTGCGAGCGCCGGCGGTTGCTGCTTCGACGGCGCGCAGATCGCGCTGTTCCCGATCGCCGACGTCGCCCACATCGTGCATGGCCCGATCGGCTGCGCGGGCAGTTCCTGGGACAACCGCGGCAGCAAGGCCACCCAGATGCCGCTGTTTCGCATCGGCATGACCACCGACCTGACCGAGCAGGACGTGATCATGGGGCGGGGCGAGAAGCGCCTGTTCCACTCGATCAAGCAGGCGATCGACAGCCATTCCCCCGCAGCGGTGTTCGTCTACGCCACCTGTGTCACCGCGCTGATCGGCGACGACCTCGAGGCGGTGTGCAAGGCTGCCGAGACGCGCTGGGGCGTGCCGGTGGTGCCGGTCGACGCCGCCGGTTTCTACGGCACCAAGAACCTCGGCAACCGCATCGCCGGCGAGGCGATGCTGCGCTACGTCGTCGGTGCGGCCGAGCCGCCGCCGGTGCCCGACGCCGCACGGCGTCCCGGGATAACGGTGCACGACATCAACCTGATCGGCGAGTACAACATCGCCGGTGAGCTGTGGCACGTCACCCCGCTGCTCGACGAACTCGGGTTACGCGTGCTGTGCACGCTCTCCGGAGACGCCCGTTTCCGCGATGTGCAGGCGATGCATCACGCCGAGGCCAACATGGTGGTCTGCGCGAAGGCCCAGGTGAACGTCGCGCGCAAACTGCGCACGCGCTACGGGACACCCTGGTTCGAAGGCAGCTTCTACGGCATCCGCGAGATGAACGCCACGCTGCGCCGCTTCGCCGAACTGCTCGGGGACGCCGACCTCACCGAACGCACCGAGGCCCTGATCGCCCGCGAGGAGGCGCGCACGCATGCCGAACTGGCCCCCTGGCGCACCCGGCTGCAGGGCAAGCGCGCGCTGCTCTACACCGGCGGTGTCAAGTCCTGGTCGGTGGTCTCCGCGTTGCAGGACCTCGGCCTCGAGGTCGTCGCGACCGGGACCAAGAAGTCGACCGAGGAGGACAAGGCGCGCATCCGCGAGCTGATGGGCGAAGACGCGCACATGATCGAGGACGGCAACCCGCGTGGCCTGATCGAGACCTGCAAGCGCTACCGCGCCGACGTGCTGATCGCCGGTGGCCGCAACCTCTACACCGCGCTCAAGGCGCGCATCCCGTTCCTGGATATCAACCAGGAGCGCACCGTCCCCTACGCGGGCTACGCCGGCATGGCGCATTTCGCACGCCAGCTGGCGCTGACCATCGAATCGCCGATCTGGCCCGCGGTGCGCAAACCCGCCCCCTGGCAGGAGCAGTCACATGGCTGAGATCCTCAAACGTAACAAGCCCCTATCCGTCAGCCCGGTCAAGGTGTCGGCCACCTCCGGCGCCGCCCTGGCGTTCCTCGGCTTCGATCGCAGCCTGCCGCTGCTGCACGGCGCGCAGGGTTGCACGGCCTTCAACAAGATCTTCTTCGTGCGCCACTTCCGCGAGCCGATCCCGCTGCAGACCACCGCGCTCGACCAGATCAGCACGGTGATGGGCAGCGACGAGAACCTGATCGAGGGGCTGCGCACGGTCTGCGAGAAGCATGCCCCGGCACTGATCGGCCTGCCGACCACCGGGCTCGCCGAAACCCAGGGCTGCGACGTGAGGCGGGTGGTCAGGACCTTCGTCCAGCGCCATCCCGAGTTCGCACACGTGCCCATCGTCCCGGTCGACACGCCCGACTACCGAGGCAGCTTCGAACGCGGCTTCGCGCTGGCGGTCGATGCGCTGATCGAGGCACTCCTCCCGCAGGGCACCACCCGCCGCGACGCCTCTACACGTCACGTTAACCTGCTGGTCAACGCCCACCTGACAGCAGACGACCTCGACTGGCTGCAGGAGACGGTCGCGGCCTTCGGCCTCGAACCCGTGACCGTTCCCGACCTCGCCGCATCGCTCGACGGCCACCTCGACGATGCCGAGTTCGCCTCTGTTACCACGGGCGGGACGGCCGTGGCAGCGCTGCGTTCCGCCGGCGAGGCCCTGGCGACGCTGGTGGTCGGTGCCTCGCTGGGCCCCGCCGCTGATCGCCTGCAGGCGCTGACCGGTGTGCCTGATGCACGCTTCGATCACCTGGTCGGACTCGCCGCGACCGACCGTCTACTGATGTGGCTGCGCTCGGTCTCCGGCCAGCCGGTCCCGGCCCGCCTCGACAAGCAGCGCCGTCGCCTGCAGGACGCGATGCTCGACTGCCACTTCACACTCGGCACCAGCCGCTTCGCGATCGCCGCCGAAGCCGACCTTCTCACCGGCTTCGTCGACCTGCTCGGTGAAAATGGCGGCGAGGTGGTGGCCGCAGTGGCACCGGCCTTCGCGCCAGTGCTCGAGCGGACCGGCTGCGCAACGGTCAAGATCGGCGACCTCGAGGACCTCGAGATGCTGGCGCGTGACGCCGGCGCGGAACTGCTGATCGCCAACGGCCATGGTGTCGAGTCGGCGCATCGCCTCGGGGTGCCGATCCTGCAGGCAGGCTTCCCCCAGTGGGAGCGGCTCGGTGGCTTCCAGCGTGGCTGGATCGGCTACGACGGCGCACGCCACGCTCTGTTCGACCTCGCCAACGCACTCGAGGCCGCTGGGCGCCATGCAGCGTCGCCCTACCGCTCGGTCTTCGCGGTCGAGGCCGCCTGAGATGGCGTTGCAGAGTCATTTCCGGGTCGTGTCGCCGCTGGCGAAGGACACTGCCGATGCCATCCATCGGCTCGCCTTCGCCTCCACCGACCGGCAGCATGTCGACGCGCACTTCGGGCGCTGCACGACCTTCGCCGTGCACGCGGTCGACGTGCGGCGTCGCGAATTCCTCGAGGCGTTCCGGTTCACCGGCCCCGAGATCCAGGGCCACGACCCGGAGAAAATCGCGGCCCGCGTCACTGCGCTTGCCGGCTGCACCGCGGTCTACGCGGTGGCCATCGGCGCGTCGGCGATCATGCAACTTAAGGAGGCTGGCGTGCAGCCGGTGCGGGTGCCCGAGGGCGTGGCGATTGGCAACCTGCTCGACGCCTTCCAACACCACCTACGCACGGGGCGCATCGATCGGCTCTGCGTGCAGACCGCACCGGCGCGCGATGCCGGGCGTTTCGCGGCCATGGAAGCCGAGGGGTGGCAGGAGTGACCACGCCAGAGCCGGTCCTCCGGGCCGACGACCCCTGCCTCGCCACCCCCTTCGCACGCGAGATGGTGCGCCAGATGCGCGCCCTGGACTGCTACGGGGTACTCGACGGGGCGCGCGACGAGACCGTCCTCGACCCGCTGATCCTGACCAAGGCGCGTCGGCGTGAATTACCGCTGGTCGCCGACCCCGACGAGGAGGTCGTGGCACGCATCGAGGCCTTCTACAACGCCCTGGCAGTGATGATCGAGCGCGACTGCGGCGCCGTCGCCACGTCGCTGGTGCACCTCTCGCATGAGGGCTTCGGCCGCGCGCTGGTCACCGTTGGGCAGCTGGTCGTGGTCGACCGGACCCTGCGCGATGCACACCGTTTCGGCTTCCGGGAACTCGATGCGATGGAGCGCGAGGCAAGTCGCGCGCTGGAGAGCGCGCGGCGGCTGATCGAGACCCACCCCGCGGCAGCGGGGCTGTGAACAAAACCTACGACCGGCTGCAGGCAGAGGAGACGCAGCGATGACGATGATGACCGGGCTCACCCGCGGGGGTACCGAGTGGACCCCCTCCTTCATTCTCGAACTGCAGCCGCAGCGCTGCATCGGTTGCGGGCGCTGCTTCAAGGTGTGCCCGCGCGAGGTGTTCATGCTGGTAGAACGCAGCGCGCTCGACGATGCGGGCAGCGATGACGACCCCTACGCCGACGATTACGACGACGGCTTCGACGACGACAGCGCGATGGTGATGTCTCTGGCCCAGCCGCTCGAGTGCATCGGCTGCGAGGCATGCCTGCGGGTCTGCCCCAACAAGTGCATGAGCCACGCCCCGCAGGCGCTTCCGTCCTGAGTTGGCGGGTGACGCGCGCAGGTCAGAGGCGACGCATGGTGATGCCGAGCTTGCGCACGCGGTATGCCACCTGGCGCGGGGTCATACCGAGCAGGCGGGCCGCCTTGGCCTGCACCCAGCCGGCCTGCTCGAGGGCCATGACGACCCGTTCACGCTCGTCCGCCTCGTCCTCGGGCGGCAACTCGGCTGACGCGGCCTGGATGGGCGCCTGGCCGGTGGGCTGGGCCGCAACCGGGCGCGGCGCCATGAAGTTGATCCCGGACAGCGCCACGACTTCACGGTCGATCACGCCCCCCTCGGACATCACCGCCGCGCGCTCCAGGCAGTTCCCGAGCTCGCGTACGTTGCCCGGCCAGTCGTGGTGCATCAGCAGGCGCAGAGCGCTCTCGGTTACGTCGAGCTTGCGGCTCTGGTTGCGGGCGATCTTGCCGACCAGATGGCGGGCAAGATCGGGGATGTCCTCGAGGCGGTCGCGCAGCGCCGGCATGCGGATGATCATCACGTTGAGCCGGTAGTAGAGGTCTTCGCGGAACACCTCCTGCTCGACCAGCGCCTCGAGATCGCGGTTGGTCGCCGCGATCACGCGTACGTCGACCTTGAGCGTGCGCGTGCCGCCGACACGCTCGAACTCGCCCTCCTGGAGCACGCGCAGCAACTTGGCCTGGAACGGCGCCGAGATCTCACCGATCTCGTCGAGGAAGATGGTGCCGCCGTCGGCCTGTTCGAATCGGCCCTTGCGCTGCGCGGTGGCCCCGGTGAAGGCGCCCTTCTCGTGGCCGAACAGCTCCGATTCGAGCAGAGTGTCCGGCAGCGCGGCGCAGTTGAGCTTGACGAACGGGCTGCTGGCGCGCTGCGAGTTGTAGTGGATGGCGTTGGCCACCAGCTCCTTGCCGGTGCCCGACTCGCCGCGGACCAGCACCGTGGTGTTCCACTTCGCAACCTGCCGGATCTGCTCGAAGATCGTGCGCATGAGCCGATTGTGTCCGACGAAGTTGTCGAAACCATGCCGGCCGCGCACGGTGCGCCGCAGATCGTCGCGCTCCTCGCGCAGCACGCGCTGCTCGTGCGCGACACGCCGCGCCAGGCCCACGCCGTTCGCGGTCAGGTTGGCGACCATCTGCAGGAAATGGGCGCGCGCATCGAGATCCTCGACGCGCGTCGGTTGGGCGGCGAGCACCCCGACGGGGTTGATCTCGTCGATGGCGATCGGTACACCGACGAAGGGCAGTTCCGGATCGTAGAGTCCGGTGCGGTCGAGGAAGCGCGGCTCGTCGACCAGGCGGCGCGCGACGACCGGCCGCCCCTCGGCGAGGATGCTGCCCACCAGCCCCTCACCGGCCCGGAAACGCACCGTCTCCACCTGCGGCGGGCCCTCGTGCATCGCGGCGAGGAACAACTCGCCACTGTCTGGATCGAGCAGCGCGATCATCCCGGCGCGCAGGCCACTGCGGTCGTTGAGCACGTCGAGCAGCTCGACCAACGTGTCGTGCATGTCGAGCGATCGGCTGAGTACGCGGCTGACCTCGTAGAGCGTCTCGAGATCACGCTCGAGCTCCTCGGCACTGCGTCTCTCCCGGGGTGCGGCCATCGTCTCAGCTCTCCAGACCGCGTGCGACCGGCAGGTAGAGCGTGACCTGGCAGCCACCCCCTCCGGCATCGCCGATCTCGATCCCGCCGCCATGCGAGGTCAACACGTCGCGGATCAGCGACAGGCCCATGCCCTGACCGGGATGACCGTTGGCCCAGGCCGTGTAGAACGGCTCGAAGACGCGGTGTCGAGCCTGCTGCGGGATTCCCGGCCCGGTGTCCGCGACGGACAGCTCGATCGATTCGTTGCGGAAGCGGGTGCGCAGCATGAGTTCACGACGCGCCCAGCCACGGCCCGACATCGCGATGACGGCATTCTCCAGCAGCTGGTGCAGCGCGAGGCGTAGGCGCTGCTCCTGGCCGGCGATCGAGGGCAGCACCGCGGTCGGTTGCCAGTCGACCGTGATGCCTTTGGAGAGGAAGCGCTCGGTCGACATCTGCAGTGCATCGACCAGCAGCTGGTTGAGGTTGACCGGCGTGAACGGCTCGCTCGCCTTGCCCGGCAGACCCTCCTGCAGGCGCTCGACCGCGGCCTCGGCCGCAGCGATGAACTCGTCCATGACCGCGGTCACGGCCTCCTCCGCAGCACCACGCAACGCCATCACGCGGCGCACCGAGGCAGCCACGTTGAGCGGCTGCTGGAGCTGGAAAATTGCCCCCGCCACGGTCTCGCGCATGCCGTGGGCCAGCGATGCCTCGGCCATGCGCGCGCGCACCGAGTGCATGCGCGCCCGCTCCTGTTCTCGCTTGACGTCGGTGATCTCGCGTCCGACCAGCAGCAGCACGCGACTCTGCTGCGCGTCGAAGTAATGCTCGGCGCTCGGGTCGAGCTTGTCGATCCAGTACCCCGAGACCAGGAACCAGCGCGGTTCGCGCCCGTGGCCGAGGTCGATGCGCATCTCGCGCGGGTCGAAGCCACGCTGACTCGCATAGGCCTCGGCAAAGTCCTTCGCGTCGAGACCCGCGGCGTCGAGGAAATGGTCGACCGGCTCAGCCGGGTGCATGTCACCGAGCAGTTTTTTGTAGGCATGGTTGTCGAGCAGCACGCGGCGCTCGCGGTCAACCAGCGCGATGACCGCCGGGACCGCATCGACCACCTCCTCGATCAGTGCCTTCTGGTTGCGCAGCTCCTGCTCGAGTCGGTGCAGGCTGGTGACGTCGCGGTGCAGGCCCAGGTAGTGGCGCGCGCCGTCGGGGACGCTGACCGGGGCAATGACCAACTCGGCCAGGTAGCGTTCACCGCCTTTGCGCCGGTTGATCAGCGCGCCGCGCCAGGTGCGCCCGGCGGTGATCGTGGACCAGAGCTCGCGGTACTTCTCTACCGGGGTTTCTCGCGCTGACAGCAGCGCCGGGCGCTGACCGACCACCTCGCCGTGCGTGTAGCCGGTCACCTCCTCGAATGCCGGGTTGACGTAGAGGATGTGCGCGTCGGCGTCGGTGATCGAGATCGCGATCGGGGCCTGGCGGAACGCCTCGTAAAACAGGTGCGCAGTCGACGGCGACGCCTCCAGCGCCGCGGCGAGCGTCGCGACAAGGGCCGCTGACGCCCCGTCGGGCGGCGCCTCGACGAGGCGGCGAACGGCCGCGTGGAGCGCGTCGACTTGTACTTCGGTCCCGTCGTTCATGCACCTCTCCGGACGATCCGAAGGCGACCACCCAGCGCCGTTCGTCGTCCTTGAGATGCGATGCAGCAAGATGCACGCCAGTGCGTACAGCCACCGGATATGAGGTGCTTAGTTATTGAAATAAATGAAAATTGCGACTGCCGGACAGCGGCCCGTCAAAACCCAACCGCACCGCCATAGTGCAGTGCGGAAAAACTCGCTTTAGGCTGGTGCGGACAGCATCGGAGTGGCCTGAGCCGGACCCAGGCCCGGCGCCTTGGTCGCCAGCGTGTCGAGCCAGGCGCGGCGTGCGCACCGCTGGCGAGCTGCGGTCAACTCGCGGCGGATGTGCGGTGCGACCGCGTCGAGTTCCAGCCGTGTGGGCGGCAGGATCCGCTCGCAGCGCAGCAGGTGAAAGCCGAGTGGGCTCTCGAGCACCGCGCTGACGGCGCCCTCTTCGAGGGTAAACAGCGCCCGGTCGAGTTCCGGATAGAGCTGGCCCTGGGTGACCACGCCCAGCAGACCCTCGCGCAGCGCGCTCGGGCACTCGGAGTGCTCTGTGGCGCGTGCCGGGAACGCCTCCGGTGCCCCCGCCAACTCGCGGTGCAGGGCCTCGATCCTCGCGTGCGCGGCAGCGTGATGGTTCTCCGCAATCAGCTCGTTGACCGTGACCAGGATCTGGCGCGCCACGCGTCGCTCGGGCACCGCGAAGCGGGTGATGTTCTCGCGGTAGTAGCGCGCGATCTCGCCCGCGGTCACGGGCGGCACGTCGGCGGATGCCTTACGGGCCAGGCGGTCGAAGGCCAGCTCGCGGCCCAGGGCCTCAGCCAGCCGCGCCTCGTCGAGCCCGACCGAGCTGAGCGCCTCGTGGCGCGTGTAGGGTTCGATCGCCTCATCGAAGGCGGTGAGGTGCTGTGCCATGGCGACGTCGCCAGATGCGGACGGCGCACCGGCCAACGCGCGCCGCTCGATGACACGCGCCTGGCGCGCCCGCGCCAGCAGTGCGTTACAGGTCGCCTCGTCGAGCCGGTCGGGCAGCACGCGGTGCCGCGCGAGCGCCAGACGCAACAGCTGCAGTCCGCAGTCGGCGACGTCAGGTCGCGTGGGCATCGCTCGTCTCCAGACAACGCTCGGGCACCAACAGCACGCGCGGGCCCGGGAACAGCACCTGGTAGCGCGTGTCCGTCGCGTGTGGGTGTTGGACGCCGAGCACCTCGCCCTCCAGACCCTGTTCGACGACCACCTCGCCCGCCACCGCGAGACGCGCCAGGCTGCGTACGCGGTCGCGTGGCTCGAAGCGGATCTCCACCCACGGCGCGTCGGCTGCCTGGAGTTCGCTGTCTCTGCAACCGACGACCCGGCCGAGCTCCGGAAAGTGCACCGCATAGATCGCCTGGTCCTGCAGGAAGGTGCCGCGATCGCGCACGTAACCGATGCTGCCACGTCGTACGAGCCGCTCACCGCGCGCCACGCCCGGGTAGGAGCCGTCGTTGCGCACGGTACGGGTCACGCGAACGGCTTCGCCGTAGCCGTATTCGAACGGTTCCATCACGCGCCTCCTGCGCGACCGGCGCGTAGCACCGAGACCGGCACCTCGACGGTCTCCCGGCCACGCTGGAACACCGCGAAAACACGTTCGCGCGACGGTGTGGAGTGGATGAAGTCGTGATAGGCGAGCGCGAGGTGGGCGGCATACCAGGTGCGCGTTGCCTCCTCCTGCTGCGGTGCGCATCCCGCGTTCTCGAGGTACTGGTGAAACCGCTGCAGGACGTGCAGGCGGCAGACCTCGAGAATCTGCGGCTCGAAGCCGACCCCAAGGTAATCGAAGATCGCCTCGGCACCGTCAAGTTCGGCGATCGTCCTCTGTACCGGGTCCATTCGTTCTCCCTCCTGCTTGGCTCAAGCCGCTCCGGCGAGCTCACGGTGGAAACCGCGCAGCTGCGCCTCGCTAGGTGCCTGCTTGGTTGCGCTGACATGGGCACGCACCCGCTCGAGGACGCGCCGGGCCGTGGCACGGCTGATGCGGATGCCGAGCGCCTCGTAGGCCCTGACCAGCGCGCCGGACCCCGAGTGTTTGCCGATCACCAGCACGTGTTCGCGGCCGAGTTCGGCCGGATCGAAGCCCTGGTAGTTGAGCCGGTCCTTGAGCAGGCCGTCGACGTGGATGCCGGCCTCGTGGGTGAACGCGCCGGCACCAACCAGGCTCTTGTGCCACGGCACCGGGCGCCCGGTGGCCTGCTCGACCAGTTGCGACACCGGGCAGAGCATCGCGGCGTCGATCCCGGTGGCGATGCCGTGCAGGTGCTTCAGGCCCACGACCACCTCTTCGAGCGGCGCGTTGCCGGCGCGCTCGCCGAGGCCGTGCACGGTGGTGTTGGCATGCGTCGCGCCGCCGAGCACCGCGGCGAGCGTGTTGGCGGTCGCCAGGCCGAGGTCGTCGTGGGCGTGGATCTCGAGCTCGAGGTCGGACGCAGCGCGCAGCCGGGCGAACAGGTCGCGGGTGCTGAACGGCTCGAGCACGCCGAGCGTGTCGGCGATGCGCAGGCGGCGTGCACCGGCCTGTTCGGCGGTTTCGAGCACGCGCAGCAGGAAATCGGGCTCGGCACGTGACGCGTCCTCGCCACCGACGATCACCTCGAAGCCGAGGTCGCGCGCGGCGCGCACCTCGCTGTCGACGGTCGCCAGCGCCCAGGCGCGATCCCGACCGAGCTTGTGCGCGAGCTGCTGGTCGGAGACCGGCAGCGACAGGTCAACGAGGTCGACGCCCAACCCGCGGCAGAGCCGTAGGTCGCCGCGACGCATGCGGCTCCAGACCACCAGTCGTGCGTCGAGGTCCTCGGCCACCACGGCACGGATCGATTCACGTTCCTGGACGCCCATCGCCGGGATCCCCACCTCGAGCTCCGGCACCCCGGCCGCGTCGAGCGCACGGGAGATGGCCAGCTTCTCGTCGAGGCTGAACGCGACCCCGGCCGACTGCTCGCCGTCGCGCAGCGTGGTGTCGTCGATGACCAGGCGTCCTGGGCGCTGCACGGTCCTCGCCCCTTCAAGCTTCGAGCCAGCGCCGGCCGCCCTCGGCGACCACGCGCTGCAACTCGAGCAGGTAGTCCGGTGCGACGACGCCGCCGACGACTTTCACCGGGTGCACACCGGCGCGGATCACCCGCGCCACGGCGGGGCCGCCGATCGAGGCGGTGAACAGGATCTTGCAGTCGCCAACCAGGTCGACACGTTTTTTCGACACGTGCGCCTCACGCACATCGACCAGGCGACTCTCGTCCGCGCTCACATCGTAGACCAGGAAGCGCGGACAGGAGCCGAAATGGCCATCGATGCGTTCGCCGCCGTTCGAGGCGCACGCGACGCGCACCCCGTTCGGCTGTGCTGCATCCGCGGCACGCACGGGCTGCGGTGCCGGATCGTGCTCCGCCACTTCGCTCAGGCCGTGCAGCACCTCGAGCGTTTCGCGTACTGTGGGGTCGGGCACCCCGCGCAGCTCGCGGTTGACCACGGCACGCAGGCGACGCAGCGTGATGCCGTCGAGCGTCTCGGTAGTGGGTGGCAGCGCTACCAGTTCGCCGAGGATGCGCCACATCAGCGCCGGGTCGCACTCGGGCAGGGTGCGGCTCGCGAGACCCACCCTCAGCGCGACGTCGTGGTCGATGTCGGTCTTGGGCATGGCTTCACTCCTCGTCATGTTCGTGGGCCGCATCAGGCGGCGGCAATGCAGTCCATCATGCAGGTGTCGCTGCACTGGGGCGTATCGCTGACACCGTCACACTGGGTGCACTCGTCGGCGAGGATGCGGTAGGCGCCGCCGCTCTCCTCGATGGCACCGCTCGGGCAGACGGTCACGCACTCGCCGCAGGCGGTGCACTCCATGTCGTCGATCTTCATGGCCATGTCGTTTCTCCTGGAAGTCTCAGGTGCGCCTGAAGCGCAGCGTGGTCGGGAAGGCCGGGGGTGGGCTGATCGGGGCAATGTAGTAGCGCGCCCCGTCGGCGAGTTCGACCTCGCCACCCCACGCCTCGGGCGTGTCGGTCTCGACGCGGGCCACCGGCTCCTCGAGATCCTTCTTGGCGATGTAGAACAGCAGCCGGCCGTCCTCGTGGTAGCGGATCATCACGTTGGGCATCTCGCTCTCCTGCGGGGCCGGCCGCCGCCGCGGCCGGCCCCATGACCCTCAGCGGATCAGATCGTGGTTGTAGTCGGTCACGCCCATCTGGCGCGTCTCGTCGTCGAGCCGCTCGAGCACCGCGTTGACCAGCGTGGTGAGGATGTACATCGCCCCCTCGTAGCCCCAGGTGGTCATGCGGTGCAGGTGATGACGATCGAAGATCGGGAAGCCGAGACGGATCAGCGGCACCTCGAACGCCTTGCCCTTATGCAGAGTGTCGCGCTGGATGAACTTGCCGTACGAGTTGCCGATCATGAAGTCGGACTTGTCGGTGAACATCAGCGAGCGGAAGTGCCACAGGTCGCGGCTGATGTGCACCGTGCACCCAGAACCGTAGGGCGACTCGGCGAGCAGCTTCTCCATCGCCTTCTTCCAGCGCTTGTTGGCGTGGTTGACGAGGATGTGCTTCGGTTCGGCACCCAGCTCGAGCAGGAAGCGGGTCAGGCCCATGACGAAATCGGCGTCGCCGTAGAGGCCGAAGCTCTTGCCGTGCAGCCAGGCGTGCGAGTCGGCCATCATGTCGACCAGGCGGCCGCGTTCCTTGGCCAGCGACTCGGGAATCGGCTTGCCGGTCAGCTCGGAGATGGACATCAGCAGCTGGTCGGTCGCGGCCAGGCCGATCGGCACCTGGACGTCGGTGGCCGGCTGCTGCCAGGTCTCCTTGACGTACTTGCGCGTCTTGACCAGCTGCCACGGCTGCAGCAGCAGGGTGTCGATGGCGTTCGGCGCGTCCTTGATCTCGTCGATCGAGGTGCCGCCGTCGTACATCCGGTAGTCGCCGTCGGCCGGGGTGTCGAGCACTTCGGACGGGTCCGAGAGCAGGCTGTAGTCGACGCCCATCTCGTCCATCATCCGGCGCAGCACCCGGTAGTTGCCGAGGTAGGTGTCAAAGCCGGTGACTAGGTTGAGCTTGCCGTTGGCGCCGACCTGCTTGTCTTCCATCGCGTTGATGGTGAAGTAGCGAGCGGTGCCCTCGAACATGTTGTCCCAGCCGGTGGTATGGCTGCCGACGAAGCTCGGCGTATGCGCGAACGGCACCGGGAAGTCCTCATCGATGGCGCCGTCCTTGCGGGCGTTGCCGATGAAAGCGTTGAGGTCGTCGCCGATCACCTCAGCCATGCAGGTCGTCGAGACCGCGATCATCTCCGGCTTGTACAGCGCCCTGGCGTTGCTCAGTCCCTCGGAGATGTTCTTCTGGCCACCGAACACCGCCGCGTCTTCGGTCATCGAGTCGGAGACGCAGGCCACCGGCTCCTTGAAGTGGCGGTTGAAGTAGGTGCGGAAGTAGGCAACGCAGCCCTGCGAGCCGTGCACGTACGGTAGCGTCTTCTCGAAACCCAGTGCGCAGAGCACCGAGCCGAGCGGCTGGCACGCCTTGCCCGGATTGACGGTCAGGGCCTCGCGGGCGAAGTTGAGCTTCTGGTACTCGAGCGTGGTCGTCCATTCGAAGGTCTTGTCGACCGTGTCGACCGGCACCTTAGCCTCGAACTCCGTCGCCTTGCGGGCGAGCAGGTCAGTGTATTCCTCCTGCCCGAACAACGGGTAGCAGGGTTTGATCTTTTCAACAGTCTGGCTCATCTCGGTTCTCCTCCCGTGCCACTCATGCGTGGACTACGGGTCAGATCGTTGGCGTGCCGTGCGGCCTCAGGCCGATTTCTTCCAGGGGGGCGTGAGCACGTCCCAGCACGGGTTGTTGAGCGTCATGTCCATGTCGCGCGCGAAGATCGCGAAGCCGTCGTAGCCGTGATACGGGCCCGAGTAGTCCCACGAGTGCATCTGACGGAACGGGATGCCCATCTTCTGGAAGATGTATTTCTCCTTGACACCGGCACCGATCAGGTCGGGTTTCATCTTCTTGACGAACTCCTCGAGCTCGAAGCCGGTGGCGTCGTCGAAGATCAGCGTGCCGTCCTGCATGTCCTTCAAGGTGCGGTCGTAGTCGTCGTTGTGACCGAACTCGTAGCCGGTGCCGACCACCTCCATGCCGAGGTCCTCGTAGGCGCCGACCACGTGCCGGGGACGCAGCCCACCAACGTAGAGCATCACCTTCTTGCCTTCGAGACGCGGCCGGTACTTGGCGATGACCGCGTCGGTCTGCGCGGTGTACTTCTCGATCACGCGCTCGGCGTTAGCCTTGATCTGATCATCGAACAGCGCGGCGATGGCACGCAGCGATGTGGCGATCTTGGTCGGCCCGAAGAAGTTGTACTCGAGCCACGGCATGCCGTACTTCTCTTCCATGTGCCGCGAGATGTAGTTCATCGAGCGGTAGCAGTGCAGCAGATTGGCCTTCGCGTGCCGGGCGCGCTGCATCTCCGCGGCGGTGCCGTCACCGGACCACTGCGAGATGACCCGCAGACCCATCTCCTCAAGCAGGATGCGCGAGGTCCAGGCATCGCCACCTATGTTGTAGTCGGCAATCATGTTGACGTCGTAGGGTCCGGGCTCGAAGTCGGGCTCACCGGCACTTTCGAGCATCCAGTCGCGCACCGCGTCGTTGGCGATGTGGTGACCGAGGGACTGGGAGACGCCACGGAAGCCCTCGCAGCGCACCGGGACGACCGGCTTGTCGAGCGCTTCCGCCTTCTTCTTTGCGACCGCCTCGATGTCGTCGCCGATCAGGCCGATCGGGCACTCGGACTGCACCGAAACCCCCTTGTTGAGCGGGAACAGGGTCTCGATCTCGTCGATCAGCTTGTCGAGCTTCTTGTCACCGCCGAAGACGATGTCCTTCTCCTGGAAGTCGGAGGTGAAGTTCATCGTGCCGAAGGTGTTCACGCCGGTGGTGCCGACGTAGTAGTTGCGGCGACCGGCGCGGCTGTACTGGCCGCAGCCGACCGGACCGTGCGAGACATGCACCATGTCTTTGATCGGCCCCCAGACCACGCCCTTGGAACCGGCGTAGGCGCAGCCGCGCGCAGTCATCACGCCGGGCAGCGACTTGCGGTTGGAGGTGATGCACCGCTTCGACTGCTCGATCGTCGGATCGCTGATCGCGAGGTGCTTGGCACGGTCGGCCTTCGCCTTCTCGGGATAGACCTCGAGCACCTCCTCGATGAGGGCCTGGGTCGCTTCTTTGGGCATAGCCATCGAATCTCTCCTGTCAGTTTGTGTGCCGCGTGCCACCCACCCACGGTCCGCCAAGGAGGATTGGGCGGGTGTGGTGGGTGGGATATGCAGCACGCGGCGTCATGCGCTCTGGATGGACGCGAACCTGCGCTCAGGCCGGGGCGGCGCAGGCGGCGGCACCCGCGGCGTCGGCGGTCTGACCGATCAGCGACTCGTCTTCTTCCTCGATGAGGCCGAAGCTCATCATCACTTCCTCGAGTTCATCCATGGTCAGCGGCGTCGGGATCACGAACTTGTCGTTCTCGATCACTTTCTTCGCCAGCGCCCGGTACTCGTCGGCCTGCTTGGCCGTCGGGTTGTACTCGATGACCGTCATGCGCCGGATCTCGGCACGCTGCACCTCGTTGTCGCGGGGCACGAAGTGGATCATCTGCGTACCAAGGCGCCGCGCGAGTTCTTCGATCAGCTCGTCCTCGCGGGCCGTGTTGCGGCTGTTGCAGATCAGTCCGGCCAGACGCACGCTGCCGGAATTGGCGTACTTCACGATGCCCTTGGAGATGTTGTTCGCGGCGTACATCGCCATCATCTCGCCGGAGACCACGATGTAGATCTCCTGGGCCTTGTTCTCGCGGATCGGCATCGCGAAGCCGCCGCACACGACGTCACCGAGGACGTCGTAGAAGACGAAGTCGAGGTCCTCCTCGTAGGCGCCCTCCTCCTCGAGGAAGTTGATTGCGGTGATGACCCCGCGGCCCGCGCAACCGACACCCGGCTCAGGGCCTCCCGACTCGACGCACTTGACGTCGCCGTAACCGACGCTGAGCACGTCTTCGAGCTCGAGGTCCTCGACCGAACCGGCCTCGGCGGCCAGGTGCATGACGGTATCCTGCGCCTTGGCGTGCAGGATCAGCCGGGTCGAGTCGGCCTTCGGATCGCAGCCGACGATCATCACCTTCTTACCGGCCTCCGCGAGGCCGGCGACGAGATTCTGCGTGGTGGTGGACTTGCCGATACCACCCTTGCCGTAGATTGCGCACTGACGCAAAGCCATGGGTATTCTCCTGTCTGCAATGGCCGAAATTGGCGTTCGACATGAACTTTGCAGTCGGCATGCCAACTCCGGCCAAGAGACTTAACTTGCTGATCTAAAACATTTCTGACCCTTACAGACTCGGACAGACGCCGGTCGACTTTCCGACAAATCGACGGCTTGGAGGTGGCGGAAAGCAGACAAAACCAACGCGACCAACACACCGGCCCAGACGCATATCAAGGTGTTATGAGGAATAGAAGCCGATGGCATGCAACCTGCTATTTCCCTGACGGGATCGGTTTCGATCCGGGAACGGGAGGCCGCCGATGCGGCATGCAATTCAAATCTTCACCATCGCCCTGGCACTCTGCGCGCTGCTCGCGCCCGCCGGCGCCTTCGCGATCGAGACACGCGTGGCCGTGGCGGCCAACTTCTCCGCCACGCTGCGCGTACTGGCCGTAGCGTTCGAAAAGAGCCACGGCCAGCGGGTCCTGATCAGCACCGGCTCGACTGGCCGGCTCTACGCGCAGATCCTGCACGGCGCACCGTACGACCTGTTCCTCGCCGCGGACACGGAGCGGCCGCGCCTGCTATCGGAGAGCGGCCACTCCGAGGCACCCTTCACCTACGCCCTCGGTCAGCTGGTGCTGGTCGGGCACGCCTCGGACCCGGCACCTCCCGGGCAGCGTCTCGCGCGTGGTGAATTCCGACGCCTGGCGATCGCCAACCCGAAGACCGCGCCCTACGGCCTCGCGGCGACGCACCTGCTCGAGCGCCTCGGTCTCGATCCCGCGTCGGAAGGACGCATCGTGCGCGGCGAGAGCGTCCTGCAGGCACACCAGTTCGTGATCACCGGCAACGCCGATCTTGGCGTGGTCGCCCACTCGCTAGTCGCGCTGGACGACGGCACGCCCTACGTGACGGTGGACCCCGGACTCTACGACCCGATCCGCCAGGACGCGGTGCTGCTCGCGCGTGGCCGCGACAACCCGACGGCACTCGCCTTCGCCGCATACCTGCGCAGCCACGAGGCGCGCGCGATCATCGAGCGGTACGGCTACCGCACGGTCGCAGATGAATGAGATCGCCGGACCCGCCCTCGACTGGCCTGCGCTGCGCCTGACGCTTGAGCTGGCCGGCGTCACGACGATGGTGCTGCTGGTGCTCGGCACGCCGCTGGCCTGGTGGTTGGCCTGCACGCGCGCCTGGTGGCGCGAGCTGGTCGGCAGCCTGGTCGCGCTGCCGCTGGTGCTGCCACCGACGGTGCTTGGCTTCTACCTGCTGATCTTCCTCGGCCCCGAGGGACCGGGTGGCTGGCTTACCGATACGCTCGGCCTCGGCCCACTGGTATTCACCTTCCCCGGCCTGGTGGTCGGCTCGGTGGTCTACTCGATGCCGTTCGTCGTGCAACCGCTGCGCAACGCCTTCGAGGCGATCGGTGAGCGCCCGCTGGAGGTCGCGGCGACCCTGCGCGCATCGCCCTGGGCGGTGTTCACCCATGTCGCGCTGCCGTTGGCGCGGCGCGGTTACCTCACCGCCAGCGTGCTTGGCTTCGCCCATACGGTCGGCGAGTTCGGCGTGGTGTTGATGATCGGTGGCAATCTGCCCGGCGAGACCCGTGTCGCCTCGATCGCGATCTACGACCATGTCGAGGCGCTCGAGTGGACTCAGGCACACGCGCTGTCGGCAACCCTGGTGCAGTTCGCGTTCGCCGCCCTGCTCGCCATGCATGTGCTGGAGCGCCGCTGGGAGTCTGCATCGTGAGCGGCCTCGAGGTCGCGTTGCGCGCCCGGCTCGGCGCCCTCGACCTGGACGTGGCGTTCACCACGCCCGCGCGCGGGGTCACCGCGCTGTTCGGCCCCTCCGGCAGCGGCAAGTCCACGCTGCTGCGCTACATCGCCGGTCTCGCGCATACCGAGCACGGCACCATCCGCGTCGACGGCGAGACCTGGCAGGACGGCTCGCGCCACCTCCCCCCACACCACCGCGCGGTGGGCTACGTGTTCCAGGAAGCGAGCCTGTTCGAGCACCTCGACGTCACGGGGAATCTGCGCTTCGGCCACGACCGGACCCCGCCCGACCAGCGGATCCTGGCCTTCGACGAAGCGCTCGAGCTGTTCGGGCTCGGTGCGCTGCTGACGCGCCGCGTCGGCCGACTCTCCGGTGGCGAGCGGCAGCGCGTCGCCATAACGCGCGCACTGCTCAACGGACCACGGCTGCTGCTGATGGACGAGCCGCTGAGCGCACTCGACTATGCGAGCAAGCAGCAGATCCTCGGCCACCTCGAGCAGCTGCTCGACCGGCTGACCATCCCGGTGCTCTACGTGACCCACGATCCCGCGGAGGTCGGGCGGCTCGCCGACCGCGTGGTGCTGCTCGAGGCCGGGCGGGTCGTCGCGCAGGGCGACGTGGCGGAGATCGCCACGCGCCTCGACCTGCCGCTCGCGGCGCGCGACGACGCCGAGGCGGTTCTGGAGGGGGTGGTCAGTGCCCACGAGCCGGACTTCCACCTGACCTGGATCGGCACGCCGGCTGGGCGCATCGCCGTGCCCAGGCAGGCCCTGCGGGTCGGCCGGCGCGTGCGCATCGCGGTGCAGGCGCGCGACGTCAGCCTGACGCGCGAGCCGCACGGCGACTCGACCATCCTCAACGTGCTGCCGGCAGAGGTGATCGACACCCGCGAACGTGACCGGCTCGACCTCACGGTGCGCCTCGCGCTGGAAGGCGGCCAGCAGCTTCTCGCGCGCATCACCCGGCGCTCGGCGATCGCCTTCGGTCTGCGCGAGGGGATGCACGTCTACGCCCAGGTCAAGGCGCTGGCGATGCTGGCATGAACACCCCTGCCCTGCCGCGTCGGGCGCGCCTGCCGATCAACCGCTGCAACCTGCCAGCGGATATCCTCGGTGGCCTGCTCTACCAGCGCCATCCGCTGCCGCTCGACCTCGACGGCATCGCGGCACTGCACCCGCACCTGTTCACGACGCTGGCCGATCTCGACACGTCCGCTGCGCGCGCCGCCCGTTTCCACGAATACATGACGGCCAACTTCCGCCTCGACAACCTCGCCGAGGCGGGTCTCGGGCCGCGCTCCGGCCGCGCGCGGGCCGACTACCTGCACCTGCTGCGCGGCTGGCACTTCAATCCCGACGGTCGCGAGGCGGCGGTGCTCAGGGGCTGGGTCGAATCGCGTTTCGGGCTGCTCGCCCGGCACCACGATGGCACGCTGCACGACGAAGCATGCGACGCCTACCTGCGCTACATCGCCGCGCGGGCCAGCGGGCTCTACAACACCAACGCCCTCGAGGCGCAGCTCGACCTGCTCTACACCTACGCACAGTACGAACTGCACCTGCCCAGGGATGCCCCGCAACACCTGCGCCTCTACCGAGGCGTGAACCGGCCGTGGGAACACGACTGCGTGGAACGGCTGGCGAAGCGGCGAGCCGTCCTGCTGCTCAACAACCTGTCGAGCTTCACCCGCGACAGGGATCGCGCCGGCGAGTTCGGCGACTACATCCTCGAGGCCGACATCCCGCTGCCGAAGATCCTGTTCCAGCCGGGCCTGCTGCCGGGTCTGCTGACCGGCGAGGAGGAGTACGTCGTGATCGGCGGGCTGTGCGAGGTCGAGATCAGCTACTGAGGTCATGCCATGACAGCCCATCCCTTCGCGCCGATCCACGCCGCGCTCGACCATGGCCGACTCGTGCCCTGCCTCGGGCCGGGCACGCTGCACGACGTTCGCGACGCAATGACCGGCGCGGCACTCCCCACCGGCCATGTCGAACTCGCCCATGCGCTGAACGGCGGGCGTCCACTCAGCACCAAGCTGACCCACGAGTTTTCGCGCGCGGCGAGCACGTTGAACACAAGCGTGGGCGTCGCGCCGTCGACCGTTTCCTCAACGCGTTGTACGGTGACACGCGCTGGAGCACCCCGGCCTGCCATCGGGACATTGCGCGACTCAATCTGCCCTACGTGGTCGACTTCAACCGCGACCGCCACCTGATCGACCTCTACGCAGACCGGGAACACCTGCTCGTGCAAGGGATCGCACGCCTCGGCGGCACCGACTTCCGCTTCCATCTCTACCGATTCGATGGCAGCGCCTACGTGCCCATCTCACCAGAGATCCTGCCCGCCCCCACTATTCCCGTACTATTCAAGCCGCTCGGCTGTCCTTTGCCCGAGGGCCGATACGTTGCGTCAGATGCCGACTTCGTCGACTATCTGACCGAGTTGATGGGTGGTTTCGGAATACCGTCATTCTTGAAGCAGCGCCGCCGTGGCCTGAGCTACCTATTGCTCGGCATGACGCTCGACCGCGACACCGAGCGCATGCTTCTCGACGGCATCGCGCAGGATGCCGACGATACTGCAGGCTGGGCTTTTCTGCCCGAGGCAACCACCAAGGCCTCCGCCTTCATTTCGCGCCACGGAATGGTGCGCATCGAGGCCAAAGATGTCGATTGGAACGTCATCGGGCAGGGCTCGGACCTCGCCGCCCAAACTCCCTAAGCGAACCGACTTTTGAATCTGGAGACTTTTGCCCCTTTGGGCGTCTCTGGCGACCCGGATTCCGGTCCACAAACGGCTTCAGCCGGCCCGCGTTCCCGCGCAACCGGCTGAATTCTTGTGAGCTTTGGGAAGCGAACCGGAGATCGTCTCCGTATCGCTGACTACTTGGCGGAGAGGGAGGGATTCGAACATTCGCGATTTCTTTTAATAACAGTCTCTTATGCAGGCCTCGCGTCCAAACCATGCCTACTTCGAATACCCTTTCGGCAATTCATGATCCCAGGTTTTATCCCACCCACGGGTTGATCACCAAGACGCCGGCTGCTTCGAATGGACTGGTATCGCGTGTGGCCACAGCAAATCCGTTGGCGGCGGCGATGGCAGCTATGTATCCGTCGGCTGCAGCAATTGCCAGACCAGCTGCACGGGCCTTCGCCATCAGCTTTGCATAGGCTTGTGTACAGGCGAGGTCGAACGGCAGTACGCGCCCTGCGAACAGAGGGAGCACGCGCTTTTCCAGGCTTTCCTGCAATCCTGTCCGACGCTTACCCGACGGCAGCAACGCCACGCCGGCACGCAACTCCGCAACCGTAATGGCAGATAGGAAAAGCGTTTCCAGCGACTGGGCATCGATCCATTCGACCACGCCCGCCTCAGGCGCATGGCGCAGTGGCTCTGAAATGACATTGGTATCCAACAGGATCATTCGAAGCTCACCAGACGGGTGGAGATCTTGTCACGCACCTGCTCGAAGACCTCGAACTCTTCATCGGTAAGCTTGGCGCGGCGGCCGATGTCAGCCAACAGAGATCCCAGCTTCACGCGTCCTTCTGGCGCCACTGTCGCCTCCAGGATCTCGCGAACCTCGGCTTCCATGCTATGACCATGCCGTGCAGCCCGCACGCGCAACGCCCGATGCACTTCATCCGGTAAATTGCGAACCGTCAACATCGCCATCTTCATAGCCTCCATATGCACTCAATGCATGCATAATATCACAACGCATTCGATCCAGCAGGAAAGATCCGTGTTCGGCACTTCTCAGGCCTGGTTGTTTTAGCCAGGAATCCAGGGTGGACAGAGTTTTTGCTGGAATGAGCCCCACGGGCTCACCGACGATGTTGGGGTGGTTTGGGGTACGTTGGCCCACGATTACCAGATCGTCGCAGATCTGGCGCCATCGCTGAAGAATAAGCTGTTGATTTCGTAGTAATTGGCACAGCAGGTACGTGCCGTACCGAGGGTTCAGGATAGCTCGTTACTCTTTGTTTTTATTGTATATTTGGCGGAGAGGGAGGGATTCGAACCCTCGGTGTTTCTTTATGTTTCAATGCCTTATATAGCTACCGTGTCCAGTTCATGTCTATTGAGCCGAGGCCCCCTGCCCGTGTGGACACGGCCTCCCTAGAGGCCGAACGCCACTGTCCGGACCGGATGAGGAGAGACTCATTCCTCTCCGGCCTCTACCCAGCCCAGTTTCCTCCACGCCGCATCTCGATGCGACGTTGAAACACGGCGCCAGCCAAATGGATCCGGTAACATAGCTGGATGCCATACCCCTCCAGGCGAAACACCCCGATGCCCCAGCCCCAGGCACCGCAGATCCTCCAGATCCCCGTCACCGAGTTCGACCGCTCGGTCCTGCCGCGGGACATGCAAACACCCGGCACTGAGGCGTTCGAGCAGGCGGTCCTGACGCACTTCGCGGTGACCTATGCCGAGAAGGGCTGGAGCGTGTTCGTGACGGTGGACGACCAGTTCATCCGGGTGGTCGCCGTCCCCGAGCAGGGCATCGATCCGAAGCAGTACGTGGTCGGCCTCCTGGCCAATGGCTTCCTGGAAGACGCCCTGCCGATGCTCGAGGCGCTCTACGGCATGCTGGAGGATGCGGATATCGCCTACAACTACGGCGTCTGCCTGAGCGAACTGGGCCGTCTCGACGAATGCATCGCGCCGCTCGAGCACTGCCTCGAGATCGACCCCGAGTACGCCAACGCTGCCGTCGCGCTCGGCGTGGCACTGGCCCGCCAAGAGCGCCTGGTCGACGCAGAGACCGCCCTGCAACAAGCCGTCGCGATCGAGCCCGGGAACGCTTTTGCGCTGCGCAACCTCGGTTCCGTCCTGGCCCGCCAAGACAAGCCCGACGAGGCGCTGGCGTGGTTTCGCAAAGCGGTGTCGGCCGATCCCGACCACCCCGAGGGACTGTACAACCTGGCACAGTGTCTCGAACAGCTCGGCGGCGAGCACAGATCCGAAGCGAGGGCATTGTACGAGCGGCTCATCAAGTCCCACCCCGAGCATCCCATCGGCGACGCCGCGACGGCCCGTGCCAACCGCATGGCCAACGCGGACCTGCACGACGCCGTGGGTGGCCGGCCGCGGATGGACGCCGTGATGGCGATGCAGTTCGCTATGGAGACCTTTGACGCGCTGCAGCGCGAAGAGGTTGGCGCCATCGTGATGGAGATCGCCAAACTCGGTCAGGGCGGGCTCGCGATCAACGACTCTGACCGGCGCTACACGCTCGACACGCTACCGGGGGAGTTCTCGGGCTTGCAGCTGCTCTCGCTCATGCACGTCGGCCTGAAGCGTTTCGATCCGGCGATCAGCGCCGGAACCGGCCTCGACCGCGAGTACGAGATCGCCATGAGCATGCGGTAAGCCGCGATGGCAGCCATTCCCGCCGCCTATCGCGAGATCGTCGATCCGCTGGTCAATCATGCCAGGACCCTGCTGGAACAAGGCGAGTCACTCGAAGCCCTGGCCTTTGTCGGCAACCTGACCACCCGGCAGTTGGCCGCGGTGCCGATGAACCCGGGCAGCGAGCCCGCCAAGGATGCTGCGGCGCGGCAGATTCGCGAACTCGCCCATCAGCACGCGGCGGATTTCGTCGTCATCGTGATGGAAGCGTGGTCCTTGCCGCCCAAGAAGATGAAGCGCATGGGCGAGATCATCGAGCGCTTCGGCTCGATCGGCGCCTCGCCTTACCGGGTCGACGTCGTGTCCTTCTCGCTCGAGACCCGATACGGTATCTGGGTCGCACAGGTGCCACTCAGGCCGAAGTCGGGTTCGAAAAAGAAACGCACCTTCGGTCAGCCGGAGTTTCGTTTGTTCACGGAAGCCGAGGGGCGGTTTGTCGACCTGCTGCCGATCAAGGATGAGGAGAGGACACCGAGCCTGCAGTGAGAGGCGAAGTCATGCTTCGATCTCAACACCAAAATTATTGTTCAGCTCGCGCTCACGTGGCAGTCAGGCTCGTACCCGCTACGAAGCACTTCGACCACTGAGGGTGGCGTAAGCACTTCACACACCAATGACGGTCGGATCGTGGATCGCTCCGTGTACCCGGCAAAGCTCCACATGTGCAGTGCATCGTTCCTCTTCAGCCAGGCACCCCCGTCTATCACGACCATCGCCCCATCGGGCAATTCCCCAAGTCGGCTGCACCAGGTTCGCTTTCCATGTGAGCCTGTGCGCTCGACGGCCAGATAACGGTCGATAGCCGACATGGCCACGTTGTCCACGTGCTTGCCTGGCAAGCGCTCCCGATTGGCATCAAGCCATTGACGCTTGAATCGGTCGTAATCCGCCCGCCGGCAGGTCGCACACGGGCGATGGCCCGCAGCGAGCGCCGTCGCTTCGTCGAGGAAGAAGAGTTCCGTATAGCGCCTCGATGCCATAATTTCCCGCTGCTGCCCTTTGAACTGCAGGAGACAGGTCACCCAGGCATCGCGTCGGCTGAACGCCACAATGCGTCCACCCTCATCATGGAGGCAGCCACGGTTGCCCATCCACCGTCCTCGCTCCGGCGTCGCGACAAGTTCCCCGAACGGTGTCACACGGTTTTGTCTGGGCGCCATCACGCTGCACTCGTAAAATTACGGGCGAACATTTCCGGGAGTCGGTAACGCTTGGCGGGCAGATCGGCGATCCGGAAACACGCTTCAGTCCGCCACCACTGCTCTCCCGAGGGGTTGGGATAGAGCTGGGTTCGGCAGCGTACCCAATCGACTTGCGGTGCTGACACATCGTCCGAAAGCGCCCTGACTACGCCGATTGCAGCAACATCGCCGGCCGTACCGTCGAACTTGGCCAGAACAATTCCATGGCCGACTTTCAGCTTCTTTGCCACAACTTTCTCCGGCGGGTTTTTCGATGCCGCCGTCAGTGGCGCCGGTGTCAGCAGGACACCCTGATCAAGCATCGTCTGCAGCGCAGCATCGTCGCTGTAGTTGAAGCGCCAGAAATGCTTGATGTTGGTATTGTTCATCGTGTTCTCTCCTTCGTTATGGGTCACCCGGTTCCGTGCAAACTTTCGCCCATGCGTTTGAGTCGCTGCTCATCCGAGGCGATTGCTCAACCGTCCTCCTCATTACCGTCACGGGCAAGGAATCTGGCCACCTTCTCCTTGAAGGCTCGCTCGCGCCTCTGTTCCTCGAGATACCGGGTTAGCAACGGGTTCCGTTGCAGGTAAGCGGCCGTTTGGCGCCAGGCTTCAAGCAGTGGCACCGAGTCGACCCCGTACCCGAGCAGCTCCTTGACCCGTTCAAGCAGTGGGAGATGACGGCCCTCCAGGTGCACCTCAACCCGCGCCCGGCGCACCAGGTTCGGTACCGTCATCGGGACGAGTTCGACGCCCATGTCCTGGTCATCTACAAAAAGAACCGGAACCAGTCCCGATGCGTCCCGGTTCGGGTAGACCACTAGCCAGGAGCGTGCTCTATCCGGGGTCAAGGTCGCCATTGCCAACTCGCCGGTTGTGGGATCCTCCGTCACGTGTGGGACGGCGGCCTGATCACTGTACGTCTGCCGGATGCGTGCAATCTCATGGCTTCTGCTCGGTTCGTCAGGATCAATATTCCAGTCTTGCCACTCGAGCATCTCGCCGACGAAGGCGTGCGGCAGGTACTTCACTGCATCTGCCCAATCGAGGGCACAATGACATGCTTCACCCTCAACGCAATGCGGCTCCCAGTATTCCCGTGAGTCGTCGTACTCGTTGTGATAACGGGCAATCATCTGGTCGACAACGGCGCTGCTTTCCAGGATGGCCGTTCGCGTCTCCTCATCCAGGTGCGAGAGGTCGAGCAGCCGAATCGGCCGGTCCATGTCGCCCGGGCGGAAACCGGCCGACTCGAGCTGTCTTTTACTCCAGCCGAGATCATTTGGTGTCAGCGGTCGGTACATCTCGGCATCCTCGTCTCGGTCGAGGTACGGCCACAGCAAGCCGCGGCGTGCCGCAACGCTCCGCTCCCGGAGGGCGGTGGTCTGCCGGAACGCATCAAACAGCCCGGCTTCCCTGTCCACCTCGAGCACGATCTCTTGCATCATGGCGACCAGGGTCTCGATGTCCGTTGCGTTCCCAGAGCGTGGGTGCAGCGAGGTACCAATCGCCAGCCGGTCCACCAGCCGGTAGATGTCTTCTCCCGAGTGGCGACTGAGCACGCGGATCAGACGGACGTACTTGTCTGGCTCGGTGTGCACACGCCGCACCGCGGGGTCGACCTTCTCGGGCAGGCGCAGGCGATGCAGTTCGCGCGTACCGCTGGTTAGGCCTGCCTCGGTTGCCAGTACCCCGGGCTTGACCTCCAGTGTCCCAATCAACTGATCGATGCGTCGCGCGAGCACTTCTGCATCCCGCCGCGGTATCCGCTTGCGATGGGCACGCAAGCGATCCCAGGCATGCCCACCTTCGGCGAGCTGCGCAGTCTGCCGCCTGTCGTCTATTTCACTGGATCGCCGAGCGCGCAGGAAACTCTCTTCCGCCCGCTTGCGCACCTCGTCCAGACGGATGATCTCAGCCATGTGTCACCTCCATGTGATCCAGCATACTCCTACAATCAAACTTCTCAAGTCGTTGAAATATATTTGTTATTAGACTTCTTTGGTGAAATTAGTTGAATATAATGGTGAAATTATAAAACCAGCCGGTTACTTTGCTCACCCAAACGGTGATCTAGTTATCCTATAGAACTGCAGTCAGCGCCCCGGAAATCCGCACTACGCATCGGTTGTTACGCCCAGCAGGTGCCGCAGTGGCGGTACGACATCCCGAGGGAAGGCTGCAACTGGGCACCTGCCACCGAAATGAGGACGCGTGCGTTCCACCATGCAGACGAATGTGCTCGCCTTGCCAAGATGCGCCGTTTTTCCTGAATCAGCCTCTGACATGTATCCTGATGGTCGCGCTGCCCATCGGCCGAGCCTCGAAAGGCGACGCCGTCGGTATATTGAAGATAATTACTATATAAAATAACTAGTTATCAGCTAACGTTCATGGACCGATCCTGGAAACAGATCACCCCTTCCGGGTACGCGTGGGAGCGCGAGGCCCTGCAGTTCCTCAAGGAGCAGCTGCCGGACCATGAGCCCTACCACGCCTGGGCCAATTTCGAATTCATCGCCACCGACGGTTCCATCAACGAGGTCGATGTCCTGGTGATGACACCCAAGGGACTGTTCCTCGTCGAGATCAAGTCCCACCCGGGCGAGATCTCCGGGGATGCTGGGACCTGGATCCACACCGCGGACGGCCGGCGCCGCGTGTTCGACAACCCACGTATCCTGGCCGAGCGCAAGGCGAAGAAGCTCAAGTCGCTCCTCGATCGGCAGCGCGCGACGGCCAAAAGCGACCGGCGCATTCCCTACATCGGCACCTTGGTATTCCTGTCGGCGGAGCAGGTCGTCAACCGGCTCGACGGCCCGGCCCGCATGCACGTCTGCACGCGCCGGACAATCCGCGACGAGCTGATCAAGACCGACGAGAACTGGTCCCACCGTCGCCTCGACCGTCCCACTGGCAAGCTCGTTGCCCGTGCCCTGGAGGAAGCCGGCATCCGGGAGTCGGCACGGATGCGCCGCGTCGGCCTGTACGAGCTCAAGGAGCTGATCGACGAGTCGGATCTTTTCCAGGAGTGGTCCGCGGTCCATTCCGAGACCCAGCTCCAGCGCCGGATCCGCATCTACCTCACCCATGGCAAGACCGTCGCCGAAGCCGAGCGCCTGCAGCGCGCCGCGCGAATGGAGCTGCGGCTGCTGGAGGGGATCGAGCATCCGGGTATCCTGCGCGCCCTCGATTACCAGCAGCACGATCACGGCCCAGCGCTGATCTTCGAGCACGACGCCGCCTTTGTGCGGCTTGATCACTTCCTGCTCGAGCGCGGCCCGGAGCGGCGCCTCGACACCTGGGGAGCGCTTGCGCTGCTGCGTCAGCTCGCCGAGGCGCTGCAGTATGCTCACGCGCGGCGGCTCTACCACCGCATGCTGACGCCGCAGAGCATTTTCGTAAGGCCGCTGGACGCAGGGTTCGGCATCAAGATCGGCAACTGGTCCACCGCGGAACGGCTCTTCGAGGATGAAAGCCGCCAGGTGAGCCTGTTGAGCCGCCTGACCTGCATGGCGCAAGAGGAGGGCGGCCCATACCTCGCGCCCGAGATCCACGCCGCGGCGGAGACTGACCCGGTCTACCTCGACGTCTTCTCCCTCGGCACGATCGCTTACCTTCTATTCACCGGGAAGAACCCCGCCGGCAGCGAGCTGGAGCTCCAGGACCGCCTGAGCCGCGGCAGCGGCCTGCAGGTGACCGACGAGATCAACGGCGCCAGCCCCGAGCTGCAGGACCTGATCAGCTACGCGACCCATCCCGATCTCGGCAGCCGCATCGAGTCGGTGGCCGATTTCATCTCGCACATGAACCTGGTTGAAGAGGAGCTGACCCGCCCCGACAACCAGCGGATCAGCGACCCGACCCAGGCCCGGCCGGGCGACTCGTTCGGCGCGGGAATCATCGTCAAGGAGCGCCTCGGCCGCGGCGCCAGTGCCGTGACCTACCTGGTCGAGCACCACGGCGCACGCCGCGTGCTCAAGCTCGCCGCCGACATCGACCAGAACCGGCACCTCGAAGCCGAGGCCGAAACCCTCGACAAGCTGCGCCACCAGTCGATCATCGCGTTGCACGAGTCCTGCACCATCCAGGGACACGCGGCCCTGCTGATCGATGCCGCCGACGAGACGCTGGCCCGACGCCTGCGTGGCGACGGACCCGTCCAGCCCGAACTGCTGGAACGCTTCGGCGACGACCTGCTCGGCGCACTTTGCTACCTGGAGGAAAAAGGCATCGCCCACCGCGACATCAAGCCCGAGAACATCGGACTGGTCATGCAGGGCAACCGCCTCCATCTGGTGCTGTTCGACTTCTCGCTGGCGACGGTCAGCGCCGACAACTTCACCGCCGGTACCGCCGTCTACCTCGACCCCTTCATTCGCGACCCCGGGCGCCGCCGCTGGGACGATTACGCCGAGCGTTTCGCCGGCGCGCTGACGCTCTACGAAATGGCCACCGGCACCTTGCCCCCGTGGACCGCCCGCGAAGGGCAGCCGCCCCTCGTCGACGGCACGGCGGAGATCGACCCGGCGGTGTTCGATCCGAGCCTGCGCGACGGCCTTGCCGCCTTTTTCTGCAAGGCGTTGGCGCGCGACGTCAAGCAGCGCTTCGGCAACGCCGAGGAGATGCGGGATGCATGGCGCCGGCTGTTCCTGCAGACGCGGCCGAAGGAGGCGCGCCCCGCGGGTGTCCCGGATGACACCCGTTGTGCCGTCGAGGAGGCCCAGCTCGACACCCCGATCGGGCTGCTGCCGCTCACCCCCCAGGCCCTCGCCACCTTGAGCCGGCTCGGCGTCAACACCGTCGGCGACCTGCTGGACCTGCCCCGCTACGAGCTGACGCGCATGACCGGGGTCGGCATCAAGACGCGCAAGGAGCTGTCGCAGGTGACCGCCCGGTTGCTGGAGCGGTTCGGCACCCCGCCTGCCGTCGCCGCGGACGCCGCGGGCCCGGCCAGCGTCGACCAGCTCTTCCGCCTCGTTGGCCCGCGCGGGGAGAAAGCCACCGATCCGCAGCGGGAGCGCTTCCTGAACGAATATCTCGGTCGCCTGGACAGCGACCCGCCACACGGGCTGCACACCGTCCACTGGCCAGCACCGGTGGCGATCGCTGCCGCGCTCGGCAGCGACAGCACCGAGGTCCGCGACCTGCACACCCGCGTCACCGCCGCCTGGGCCAAGCAGCCCCCGATCACCGGGCTGCGCAACGAGGTCGACACCCTGCTGGAAGAGAACGGCGATGTCATGACCGCGATCGAGCTGGCCGAGGCGATCCTGCTGCGCCGCGGTTGCGTGCAGGTCTCCCCGGCCCGCGAGCGCTGGGCGCAGGCCGTGACCCGCGCGGCGGTCGAGACCGAGCTGGTGCGCCAGAATCCACGCTGGATCCTGCGCCGCTGCGGGCGCCGCGTGCTGGTCGCCGCCAACCGCGACGGCCGCGGCGAGGAGCTGGCCGACTTCGCCGAGGCCCTCGGGCAACTGGCCGACGAGTGCGCCGGCAACGACCCGCTGCTGTCCCCGGCTCGCGCCCTGGAGCGGGTGCGTGCGATCACACCGCCTGAGACCCTGGGCCGATTGAGCGACTCGCGCCTGCTGCGCCTGGCCGTGGCCGCCTCCCAGAACGCCGCACTCTCCAGCCGCGCCGAGATCTACCCGCGTGGAATGGCCGCCGAACGTGCCCTCGAGCTGGCCCAGGGCGCCCTGTTGGGGGCCAGGGAGCTGCGTGTCGAAGAGGTGCACGCCCGCATCCGGGGACGCTACCCCGAGGCCCTGCCGCTGCCGGGGCGGCCGCAGCTCGATGCCATGCTCGGCCGGCTCGACCTGGGCCTGGAATGGGATTCGGAATTCGAGCGCCACGGGCAACGCGGTGCGTACTGCCTGCCCGACCGGGGCCTCACCACCCATGCCGCGCACACCACCACGCACTACCCATCCACCCGCCACGAGGCACTGGACGGGGCCGACCTCGATCGCGACATCGCCGCCCTGCAGCAGGCGATCCGTACCGCGCTCGACGATGCCCGGTTCCTCGCCCTGGGCGTGCGGCTGCGCCACTGGGAGCGGGCCCGGCAGCGGCTGCTGGCGGAGTACCCGCTCCAGGAAATCAGCTTCGACGCCCTGCTGGTGCGCCACCTGCGCCGCCATTGTGAAACGTTGGCCAACCCACCGAAGTGGGAGGTCGTGCTCCGGGCCGATGCCTGCGATCGCCACAGCCTCGACTGGCGGCGACTGCAGGGACTGGTCGCCCGAGTGTTGCCGGCGATGGGCGAGGAGATCCGTGCCGCCGGCTGCCCGGTGCTGCTGACCGATCCCGGGCTGCTCGCCCGCTACGACCTGGTCAACGGCTGGCTTGCCGACCTGCGCGAGCAGCTGCTGCTCGGCCCCGATCCCCACGCGCTGCTGCTGCTGATCGCCACCGACGTGGCCCAGGAGAGCGCGATGATCGACCAGGTCGCCGTACCCACCGGGGCCGGCAGCCGCGAGTACCTGCGGGTTCCCGGCGCCTGGCTGCAGCACCCGCCTGGTAGCCAAGGCATCACACCGCAGATGGCCGAGAACCCATGATCGACCGCCAGCGGCTCCTGAAGGATCTCCAGGCCGAGCTACCGAAGATCGAACAGGCCATCCTCGCCTATCTCGAAACGCAGCCGGCCCGTGCCGCGGAACTCCGCGACGAACACCGCCAGGCACTGGAGGCCGGGCGTACCGCCGCCCACTTTGTCGACTGGCAGGCTGAGCGGGTCACCCAGGCCGCGGTCGCCTGGCTGCTGGCCTGCGTCTTCATCCGCTTCCTCGAAGACAACCGCCTGCTCGACGAGCCGCTGCTGGCCGGCCCCGGCGAACGCCTGAAGCAGGCCAAGGACCGCATCCAGGTCCACTTTGCCGACCACCCGGCCCACGCCGAACGCGACTACCTGCTCGATCTGTTCGCGTCGCTGGAGCACCTGCCGGCGCTGGCCGAGCTGTTCGACCGCCGCCACAACCCGCTCTGGCAGCTGCCGGTCTCGGCCGACGGTGCGCGCCGGCTGATCGACCTGTTCCAGCGCATCGCGCCCGAGAGCGGCGTGCTGGTGCACGACTTCACCGACCCGGCCTGGGACACCCGCTTCCTCGGCGACCTCTACCAGGACCTCTCCGAGGCGGCACGCAAGCGCTACGCGCTGCTGCAGACCCCGGAGTTCGTCGAGGCGTTCATCCTCGATCACACCCTGACCCCGGCGCTCGACGCCTTCCGCCTGGCCGAGGTGCGCCTGATCGACCCGACTTGCGGCTCCGGCCACTTCCTGCTGACCGCATTCGAGCGCCTGTTCGGCGCCTGGATCAAGCGGGAGCCGGCCACCAACGCTCGCGCGCTGGCGCAGCGCGCCCTCGACCAGGTCGCCGGCGTCGACCTCAACCCCTACGCCGTCGCCATCACCCGCTTTCGCCTGCTGATCGCCGCGATGCGCGCCGCCGGCAGCGACCGGCTGCGCAACGCCCCGGACTTCCACTTCCAGCTCGCCGTCGGCGACTCGCTGCTGCACGGCCCGCGCCACGAGTGGCAGGGGCAGGGCAGCCAGTCCGACCTGCTCGACGACCCGTTCCGGCACCTCTACGAGGTCGAGGATCGCGACCGGCTCGAACGGATCCTCGGCCGGCGCTACCCGGTCGTCGTCGGCAACCCGCCCTACATCACCGTCAAGGACCGGGCGCAGAACCAGGCGATACGCGACCGTTACCCGACCTGCCACCGGAAATACTCACTCGGCGTGCCGTTCACCGAGCGCTTTTTCGACCTGGCGTCTCCCGCCGATGGCCCGCGCCCGGCCGGCTACATCGGCCTGATCACCGCCAACAGCTTCATGAAGCGCGAGTTCGGCAAAAAACTGATCGAAGACTACCTGGTCCGTAAGGACTTGACTCACATGCTCGACACCTCTGGCGCCTACATCCCCGGTCACGGCACCCCGACAGTGATCCTGTTCGCGCGCAACCGCCGGCCGCGGGCCGACACCCTGCGCGCCGTACTCGGCATCCGCGGCGAACCGAGCACCCCCGACGACGCGGCCCAGGGGAAGGTCTGGCGCTCGATCGTCGAGCTGCTCGACCGGCCGGGCAACGAGAATGAATTCGTCAGCGTGGTCGATCAGCCGCGTGATCTCTATGCGTGCCATCCATGGAGTGTCGGAGGTGGCGGTGCTGGTGACTTGAAGCAGCTTATCGAAACTGGCGCGCAGCCTCTGATAACGAGGATTGAACTTATAGGGTTCGGAGCAATTCTCGGTGAGGACGAGGCGTTTGGCCGTCCCACCGAGAAGCTCGGCGCGACCCGGCTGCCTGAACCCAGACGGCCTCTCATTGAAGGTGAGTTGGTAAGGGATTGGACCCTCGAAACGGCGACGACGGTGCTATTTCCGTATGACGATTTGATTCAACTCAACCCGACTGATCAGGTTTGCACCTACCTCTGGCCTTTGAGAACGCTCCTTTGGCAACGAAATACATTCGGAAATCAGACCTATCGAGATGCAGGACGGCATTACGCGGAATACCATCAAATCCCGGTAGAGCGAAACCGCACCCCCCTCTCCATCACCTTCGCCTTCGTCGCCACCCACAACCACTTCGTGCTCGACCGCGGCGGCAAGGTGTTCAAGCAGTCCGCCCCGGTGATCAAGCTCCCCGCCGGGGCCAGCGAGGCGGACCACCTGGCGCTGCTCGGCCTGCTCAACAGTTCGACCGCCTGTTTCTGGATGAAGCAGGTGTTTCACAACAAGGGTAATGGCGGAATTGGGGGCGGTATCGGTGATGAAAACTGGGAACCCAGATATGAGCATGATGGGACAAAGCTGAAGGCCTTCCCCATCCCCGACCCGGCCGACCTCACCGCGACCCGCCTCGCCAGCGAACTCGACAGCCTCGCCCAGCGGCTCGTCGACCTCGCCCCAAACGCATGCCTCGACGCCGTTGTAGGTCGGGCTTCAGCCCGACAGGACCTCGTGGCGGCGGCGGATGTCGGGCTGAAGCCTGACCTACAGGCCGAGCTAGCAGCCGCCGAGCACGCGGCCGAGGGGCTGTTCGGCCAGATGGTCGCGCGGCAGGAGGCGCTCGACTGGCACAACTACCGCCTCTACGGCCTGATCGATGCCGACCTCGGCGGCGACGCCGAACCCCCGTCGATCCGCCCCGGCGAGCGCCCGTTCGAGATCGCGCTGGCGCGGCGCATGGCCGCCGGCGAGACCCAGACCAGCTGGTTCGCCCGCCACGGCTCGACCCCGACCACCGCCATCCCCGACCACTGGCCCGCCGCCTACCGCGAGCTGACCGAGCGCCGCCTCGCCGCGCTCGCCGAGCAGCGCTGGATCCGGCTGATCGAGCAGCCCGAGTACAAGCGCCGCTGGAACCGCGAGCCGTGGGACAAGCGCCTCGCCCGTGCCGCCCGCAACTGGCTCCTCGACCGCATCGAGACCCTCTGCCCGCTCGACGCACTGGTCACCGCCGCCCAGCTCGCCGACCGCACCCGCGCCGACACCGCCTTCCAGGAAGTCGCCGCGCTGCACGCCGGCAGCGACACCTTCGATCTGCAGGGACTGGTGGTCGCGCTGGTCGAGACCGAGGCGGTGCCGCAGATGGCCGCCGCCCGCTACAAACCGTCCGCGCTGGCCAAGTTCCGCGCCTGGCAGGAGACCTGGGACAAGCAGCGCGCCGAGGACGCGATCGACGCCCGCACCCGGCTCGCCGAAACCGACCCGGACTACCTCACCCCGGCGCAGGCCACCGCGCGGAAGGCCGCCGAGATCGACCCGATCCCGCTGCCGCCGAAGTACGCCAGCGGCGACTTCCGCAAGCCGAGCTACTGGCCACTGCGCGGCAAGCTCGACGTGCCGAAGGAGCGTTTCTTCAGCCTGCCCGGCTGCGAGAAGAGCGGCGACGCCACCCCGGTGATCGGCTGGGCCGGCCTCGACCACCTGCAGCGCGCCAAGGCGATCGCCGCCTGGTACCTCGAGCGCAAGGAGCAGGAGGGGTGGTCGCCGGAGCGGCTGATGCCGATGCTGGTCGCCCTCGACGAGCTGATCCCCTGGCTGAAGCAGTGGCACAACGAGATCGATCCCGAGTTCGGCGAGCGCCTCGGCGACTACTACGAGGGCTTCCTGCTCGAGGAGCTGCGCCAGCTCGAGCTCGCCCGCGACGAACTGGCTGACTGGCAGCCACCGGCCGCGACCCGGGGGCGCAGGCGGCGGGCCGGCTAAACGGAGGGCTGCATGCTTACCCGCTCTCGAAGCGTCACGCCGCGCCGAATCGCAGGAACCAGAGCAGTTGCAACCGGGTCACCAAACGGTCATTCTTCATTCTGGATTCACGAATACAGAATGAGATGAACCTCAAGCCGCTGGACATCTACGTCGTACTCAAGCTAATCGCCATCGGTGATCGGCACTGGAGTTACAACACCCTGGCCGTGGAGATCGGCCTCAGCCCCTCCGAGGTGCACGGTGCGGCCAAGCGCCTGCTGAAGGCGGGCCTGGCGCTACCGAACGAGGCACGTAACCTGCGCCCGGCAAGGAAGCCATTGCTGGAGTTCCTCGGCCACGGCATTCGGTACGTGTTCGTTCCCGAGCGGGGCGGTATGACCCGCGGCCTGCCGACCGGTTACGCCGCCTTGCCCCTGTCGGCTTCGATCACCGCCGATGGCGGCGAACCACCACCGGTCTGGCCTGACCCCGAGGGCGAGGTGCGTGGGTTGAGCTTCTCGCCGCTGCATAAGTCCGCGCCGTCGGCGGCAAAGGCCGATCCCCTGTTCTATGAACTGCTGGCGCTGGTCGATGCGCTCCGCGCCGGCCGGGCGCGAGAACGGCAGAAGGCCGAAAAGCTGCTCGAGGAGCGGCTCTGGGGGGCAGGTGCGCACGGCTGACCCGAATCGCGAAATCCTCGGTCGCGCGGTCGAGCAACTCGGAGACCTGGCGGGCGAGCTGGTGTTCGTCGGTGGTTGCGCTACGGGTCTCCTGATCACCGACCCCGCGGCTGCGCCAATCCGCGCGACCCGGGACGTCGACACCATTGTCGAGGCCGCTTCGCTGGCCGAGTACCACCGCCTGGCGCCGCGACTGCGCGCCCACGGTTTCAGCGAAGACACCGCAGAAGATGCGCCGGTCTGCCGCTGGCGCGCCCCCGGCGTGCTGCTCGACGTGATGCCGACCCGGTCTGAGATCATCGGCTTCGCCAACCGCTGGTATCCGGACGCGCTGCGCCATGCGCAGACGGTGTCGCTGCCATTGCAGGCTGGAGTGCGGACGATCCGCCTGATCACCGCTCCCTACTTTCTGGCAACCAAGAGCGAGGCCTTCGCCGACCGAGGCCGGGGAGACTACTTTGGGAGCCACGACCTCGAGGACCTGGTGGCGGTCATGGACGGGCGCCCGGAGTGGGTCGACGAGGTGCGGGCGAGCGATGCGGCCTTGCGCAACTACCTGGCCGCCCGTTTCGAGGCGTGGCTGACAGACACCACCTTTCTTGATGCCCTGGCCGGACACCTGCTTGAAGAGGCCGGGAGCCAGGTCAGGGTGGCCCGCTTGACGGCCCAGTTGCGTGCGCTGGCCGCTGCCACACGTGATGGATTGAACTACTCGCAGACGAAGGAAACGCCATGACTCTCATCAGGGAACTGATCCCGATCCCGGAGCGGGTCCAGCGCGGCGACTTCGTGCTCAACCTGGCCACCGGGCTCTCGCCCGAGGCGGTCGAGCAGACGCTCGGCCAGTACGTCGTGACCTCGCAGCTCGCGCGCGCCTTCGAAGACGCGCTCGGCTTTATCCGCAGCGCCATCGACAGCAGCCACCCGCGCAGCAAGGGGGCCTACCTGCACGGCAGCTTCGGCAGCGGCAAGTCGCACTTCATGGCGGTACTGCACCTGCTGTTGCAGGGCCACCCCCAGGCGCGTGGCATCCCCGAACTGGCGCGGGCCGTCGCCACCCACGACGACTGGCTGCAGAGCCGCAATATTCTGCTGGTGCCGTACCACATGATCGGCGCGGCGACCGTCGAGACCGGGGTGCTGGGCAGCTACGCCCGGCACATCCGCCGGCTCCATCCGGACGCCCCCGAGCCTGGCTTCTACATCAGCGGGCAGCTCTTCGCCGACGCACAGAAGAGCCGCCAACACATGGGCGACGAGCAATTCTTCGCCGCCCTCAACGCGGGCAGCGCCGGGCACGACGACGACTGGGGCGATGTAGCGGCCGGCTGGGATGCGGCGAGCTTCGAGGCGGTCGTCCACGGTCAGGCGGCCGACACGGAGCGCAGCCGCCTGGTGGGTGACCTGGTCGGGACCCTGTTCACCTCCTACCGGCAACTGGCCAACACCGGCGATGGCGGCTTCCTCGACTTCGACGAGGGGCTGCAGGTGATGACCCAGCACGCCCGCGCGCTTGGCTACGACGCGGTGACCCTGTTCCTCGACGAGTTGATCCTGTGGCTGGCGAGCCACCTCTCCGACCAGCGCTTCGTGCAGCGGGAGATCCAGAAGGTGGTCAAGCTGGTGGAGAGCGGCGCCCCGCGGGCGCTGCCGCTGGTCAGCTTCATCGCCCGCCAGCGTGACCTGCGCGAGTTTGTCGGCGAGCAGTACTCGGGAGTGGATCAGGAGATCCTCAGCGATTCGCTGAAGTACTGGGAGGGCCGCTTTCACACCATCACCCTGGAGGATCGCAACCTGCCGGTGATCGCCGAGCGCCGTCTGCTGCGACCGCGCGACGACGCCGCCCGGGCGCAGATCGACGCGGCCTTCGAGCAGACCGCCTCGATGCGCGCCGAGACCTTCGACATCCTGCTGACCCGCGAGGGTGACCGGGAGATGTTCCGCCGCCTGTACCCGTTCAGCCCGGCGCTGATCCAGGCGCTGGTGGCACTCTCCTCGGCACTGCAGCGCGAGCGCACGTCGCTGAAGGTGATGCTGCTGCTGCTGGTCGAGCAGCGCGAAACGCTGGAACTCGGCCAGTTGATCCCGGCCGGAGACCTCTACGACGTGATCGCCTCCGAGGCCGAGCCGTTCTCGGAGCAGATGCGCAACCACTTCGACCATGGCCGGCTGCTGTTGGAGCGCAAGCTGATCCCACTGCTCGAGGGCGAGCACCGGGTCGAGTCCCGGGAGCTGGAGGCGGCCTCGCACGATGACCCGGCGGCCAGCGCCTTCCGTAACGACCTGCGCCTGATGAAGACGCTGCTGCTCGCGGCGCTGGTGCCGGAGGTGGAGAGCTTCAAGAACCTGACCGCGGCGCGGCTCGCAGCGCTGAACCACGGCACCATCCGCTCACCGATCCCCGGCCGCGAGGCGCAGACGGTGCTGCAGAAGTGCCGCAAGTGGGCGGGCCAGGTCGGTGAAATCAAGATCTCGGACGACGCGGATCCGTTGCTCAGCGTCCAGCTTTCTGGCGTCGACACCGAGAGCATCCTCGACCAGGCACGGATCAATGACAACGAGGGCAACCGCCGCCGGCTGATCAAGGAGCTGGTCTTCGAGGCGATCGGGATCCGCGATGACAACGAAATGTTCATCGAGCATGCCTGGCCATGGCGCGGCACCCGGCGTCGAGCGGAGGTGCTGTTCCAGAACATCCGTGAAATCTCCGACCTGACGACCTTCGAAGCGCGCGGCGACGACTGGAAGGTGATCATCGATTTCCCGTTCGACAGCGACGGCTACTCACCGACCGACGACCAGGCCCGGGTTCGGGAGTACGAGGAACAGGGCGAGTCGACACAGACTCTGTGCTGGCTGCCCTACTTCTTCAGCCCGACGATGCTGAAAAACCTCGGTAAACTGGTGATCCTGGAAGATGTCCTGCGCAGCGACGACCGTTTCAGCCAGTACAGCCGCCACCTGCAACCGCAGGACCGTGCTCAGGCACGGACGCTGCTCGTCAACCAGCGCAGCCAGCTCCGCCAACAGATCCGCGATGCCCTGCTCGGCGCCTACGGGGTCAGTGAACCGATCCCCGGCACGATCGACGACACGGGTCACGTGGAGTCGCAGATCATGTCGCTGCAACCGGGTTTCGCGCCGCGGCTGCCGGCCGGCACGACCCTGGCCAAGGGGTTTGAGCAGCTGCTCGGGCAGGCGCTGGCGTTCCAGTACCCGGATCATCCGGAGTTCGATACCGACCTGAAGCAGGGCGATCTCGGCAAGGTGCTGGGAGAGCTGCGCCGCGCGCTGCTGGCCGAAAATGGCCGTATTGATGTCGATGCTCCGCTGCGCCCACTGATGCGGCAGATCGCCCAGCCGCTCCAACTCGGCGAAATGCACGAGCGCCACTTCATCTTCAAGCCCGAGTGGCCGCAGCGCCTGAGCCGTGCGCTCGCCGAACAGGGCGGCCCGGTTACGGTTGCCGACCTGCGCGCGGCGATGGACAAACCACGTGCCCGCGGCCTTCCCGAGATGGTGCAGAACCTGCTGGTGCTGATCTTCGCCGAACACGGCCAGTATGCCTTCACTCTCCACAACGGGCCCTTCGACGATGTCTCCCTGAAGGAGATTCGGGACGACCTGGTGCTGATCCCGCAAAAGCTGGCGGAGCCGCAGCTATGGAAGCAAGGCCTCGAGGTGGCACAGCACTTGTTCGGCGCCGAGGAGGTGGGCCGGCACCGAACCGCGACCAACCAGGCGGCACTGCAGCAACGGGTGCAAGGCGCGGTCGCGGAGCGACTCGCTCCGTGCCGGGAGCTTTCCGAGGTGCTGCACCGGAACCTGACCCGCCTCGGCGAGAGTGGCGGCAGCCGCTTGGCCAACGCGGAACACGCCGTCGAGGTGCTCGAGTCCCTGCAAGGGCAAACGGGGCCTGATCTGGTCGCTCGGCTGGCTGAAGTGAAGCAAACGACCAGTTTCCAGGCACTCAGCCGGAGCATGGAGTCTGCTGCACGGGTCCGTGACGCGCTGGCCGACAACAACTGGGAGCTGCTCGAGACGGTCTGGAGCGGGCCTGAGCCGGAGGCGGCGCGGCTCCGCAAGCGGGTGGTCGATGCACTGAAGAACGACGAGTTGGTAACTCCACTCGCCCCAGCGCTGCGCCAGGCGCAGGCCGACGTGACTCGCATTGTGCGTGAACGGATGGGTGTCGACCCTGGGCCACCAGAACCACCGCCTCTGGCCCCTCAGCCCCCCAAAGGGCGCAAGATTCTCCGGCAAGAAAGTCGCAGAGGTTTGAACGCCGGCGAGGCTCGGTCGCTGATGACCCAGCTTGGGAAGGAGCTGCGCGACGGGATGCAGGTCGATCTCACCTACATCGTGACGGGTGAGGACGAGGACTGATGGAGTCGTCGTCAGTCCCCGGCGCGGTGCTCTCCCAGCTCAAGGCGATCTTTCGCAGCGACCCGGAAGCGGACCGGATCGCACTGCTCTGGCCCACCCCGTTGGCGCAGCCCGAGATTCGGCAGCAGGTGGATGATATCGCGGTACGGCTCGTCTACTGCCCATCACAGCTCGCAATCCGCGAGCAGCTGGTCACACACGACGCCAGCGCCGAGCGCCTGGTCCTGCTCTCGGGCTTTGACGAGAGCCGGCTTGCGAAGGACGTGCTGGCGCGCCTGTGGCACAACGAGCCGCGCAGGATCAGTCCATGGAAGACACTCCAGCAGCTGCTTGGAGTAAGCCAGATCGACCCGCGGCTGACGACGCGCGAGTTACGCTGGGTGTGCGAGCTTCTGGTGGCCAACTACGACCGGCTGGAAGGCCGCATCGCGCACGGCGAGGTGTTCGACCTCGACCAGGCATGGCAGGCCCTCGTGCTCGTGCTGCTTGATTTCCGGGAGCCTGAGGCCGATTGGGACGCCCTGTTCCAGTGGTCGCTCGAGCAATCGGTGGTTGCGCGGGTCGCCGGTCTCCCGGAGGAAGTCGTTGCCCGGCTGGACGATTGGCTGGCGCCGTACCTGCGGGGTGGCGAAGCCGTGGTCCGGGCCCTCTGGAGCGAGGGGCATGCCGAGGACCTGCTCGCCGTCGGCCTGGTCTGCTCGGTGCTGTACCGTGACGACCTGGCCCAGGACAAGGCGCTGTTCCTGGCGCAAGGCCGGCTGTCGGAGCGGTACCTCGCGGGGATGCAGATCCCGACTGCCGTGCTCGGCAAGTACGGCACGGCCGCCCAAGGGTTTGCCGAGCGCGCGCTTCGCCACGGGCGCAGCGACCTGGCACGCAGCCTGGCGGGCGCCGAGCAGATTCTCGCCAGCCTCGACCTGCTGCCACTGGCCGTCGTGTCCGATGTCCTCCCGGCTGGGTTGCAGCAACGCTTCGACCGTCTTGCGAAGGCGCTGGACAACGCCGGTCGCGGCAAGCCGCTGGCACCCGTTTACACCGCGCTGGCGGCACTGCGTGACCACGGCCATGCCGCGAAGCGGGCCGAGCAAGTGGAGCGCGCGGAATACGCGGCCCGTCTCTGTGCCTGGCTACGCACCCCCGCAGCTGGCGACGATGGCGCCGAGCGCGTGGCAAAGGATTTCATTACCCACGGTGGTTTCGTCGACTGGGCACGCGCCCGCATCTGGTCCGGAGACCCACATGAAGGACTGAACCGGGTGTATACCCGTCTGAGCCGACAGGTACGCGACCGTCGGGAGCAGTCGAACCAGGCCTTCGCCCGTTTCCTGCCGGACCTGGCCCGCGGCGACGACTTCGGTGAGGCGATGCTGCCGCTGGAGTCCGCACTGGACCGCCGGGTGGCCCCACTGGCGACCCAGCGGCCGGTGCTGTTGCTGGTCTTCGACGGCATGAGTCAGGCGGTTTACCGGGAGTTGTCGGAAGATCTCTCTCGCCACGGCTGGATCGAGCTGCGTAGAGAGCAGGCGGCGAACGGCAGCGACTGCCTGCTCACCGCGCTCCCCACGATCACCCAGGTCTGCCGCTACAGTCTGTTGGCGGGCCAGTTGGGTGAAGGCGAGAGTGCCGCCGAAAAGAGCGCGTTTGGCGCGCACCCGGCACTGAAATCGGTATCCAACCCGCAGTACCCGCCGCAGCTCTTCCACAAGACCGACCTGCAGGAAAGCGGCAGCGGGGCGCTTGCCGCACGTGTCCGCGAGGCCGTCGCAGGCCATCGGCACCGGGTTCTTGGCGCGGTCATCAACGCGGTCGACGACCAGCTTTCCGGCGCCGCCCAGGTGGCACAGCGCTGGCGGATCGAAACTTTATCGGTGCTGGTTCAGTTACTGGAAGCCGCCGCCGATGCGGGACGGCTGGTCCTCATCACCAGCGACCATGGCCACGTGCTGGAGCATGACACCGCGTATGTCGCCGGAGACGAGGAAGGGCAACGCTACCGGAACCAGGCCTCGCGTCTCTCGGAGCACGAGGTCGCCGTCGCCGGAGCGCGCGTGGTGCGTCCCGGTAACCGGGTCGTGCTGCCGTGGTCAGAGCGGATCCGTTACACCAAGGCGAAGGCGAACGGCTATCACGGCGGCGGCACGCTTCAGGAGGTGATCGTCCCGTTTGGGGTGTGGCAATACGCCGGAATGAGCCAGTCGGTCGAGGGGTGGCGGGAGATGGCGAGCGTGGAGCCCGACTGGTGGCGCCTGGAGTCCGATGTCGTGCCAGGAGTAATGGCCGCTCCCGTCACACCGTACACGCGACAGGCGACGAAGCCGCCGGCACAGACCCGCCCGGCCCAGGTGACCGAGGACCTTTTCGCACCACCCGAACGACCAGCCGAACGGGCCACGCCAGTAGAACGCTGGGTGTCGGCCCTCTTCGCATCGCCGGTCTACCGGGAGATGAAGGAGCGGACAGGCCGGATCGGGATCAGCGAGGAGTTACTCGAGCAGTTGATCCGCCAGCTGGCGGACGGTGGTGGACAGCAGATGTCGGCATCCCTCGCGAACGCGCTGGGCATCCCGGCCATCCGCATGCCTGGTTTTCTGGCAGGGGCCCAGAAGCGCCTGAATGTAGAAGGCTATCCGGTGCTGTCGATAGACCGCACGGCACATACAGTACGTCTTGATATTGCCCTGCTGCGCATGCAGTTCGAGCTGGACTGAGTACACGGAGAGCGCCTCTTGGCCCACGGTTTCACACATGTGAGTGCGCAGCGTCGCGGAGAGATCATCGATGCGCTGCGCCGCGGCACCGTGCCGCAACAGGGGCTCGACGTGCTGGCCGTCGGGCTCGATCGCTTCGAAACGACCTTCGACTCCGAACTGGACAAGGTCGCCCGCGGTGGTGCGCAGTTCAAGGCGGTTCGCGGTGAGTACGGCAGCGGCAAGACCTTCCTTGCGCGGTGGTTGCGCGAGCGCGCCCATCGGCATGGCTTCGCCAGCTCTGAGGTCCAGGTCTCCGAGACCGAGACGCCGTTGCATCGGTTGGAGACGGTGTATCGGCGTCTGATGGAGCGGCTGTCGACCGCCGACACGCCGAACGGCGCCTTCCGCAACGTCGTCGAGGCCTGGTTCTTTGCCCTGGAAGAGGATGTCCTGTCCCAGGGCGGCATCGACCCGAACGACGTCGACGCCCTCGTGGCCGCGACCGATGCACTGATGGAACGGCGTCTGGGTGAGGTGACGCGGTCGGCACCGGCCTTCGCATTGACCCTGCGGGCGTACCGGCGGGCGCTTGTTGAAGGCAACGACGAGATCGCCGACGGCTTGCTGGCCTGGATGGCCGGTCAGCCGAACATCGCCGCGCCGGTGAAGCGTTACGCCGGCATCAAGGGTGACATCGACCACTTCGGGGCACTGAGTTTCCTGCAGGGGATCCTGGCGATCCTCAAGGACTCCGGACACGCCGGCCTGCTGTTGGTGCTGGACGAGATCGAGACCCTGCAGCGCATGCGCGGTGACGTACGTGACAAGAGCCTCAACGCACTGCGGCAGATCATGGACGAGATCGACAGCGGTCGCTTCCCTGGACTCTACGTGCTGATCACCGGCACCCCGGCATTCTACGACGGCCCGATGGGTGTCCAACGCCTGCCGCCGCTCGCCCAGCGCCTGTCGGTGGACTTCACCACCGAGGTGCGCTTCGACAACCCGCGCGCGGTGCAGGTACGACTCCAGGGCTTCGACCGCGAGCTGCTGCATGCTGTCGGGTGCAAGGTGCGCGATCTCTACGCAGCGGACAGTCGGAATCCCGAACGCATCCACCGACTGGTGGACGACCGCTACGTGGCCGACCTCGGCTCGGCCGTGACCGGCACGCTGGGTGGCAAGGTAGGCATCGTGCCGCGAATCTTCCTGAAAAAGCTCGTGGGCGAGGTCCTCGACCGGGTCGACCAGCATGCCGAATTCGATCCCCGCACCCACTACGCACTGACCATCAACGACCAGGAGCTGACGCGCAGCGAGCGTGCCGCACGGTCGGCCGGCGGAGTGGACGAGATCGAACTCGACCTATGAGCGCATTCGATCGCCTCCACCCGGTACTGCAACACCACATCGTCAACAGCCTGGGCTGGTCGTCTCTCCGACCGCTGCAGGAAGCCACGATCGAGCCGGTGCTCGACGGTGAGGACGCGATCCTGCTGGCCCCCACCGCGGGCGGCAAGACCGAGGCCTCGGTGTTCCCTGTTCTTTCCCGCATGCTTTCCGGCGACTGGCGGGGGCTGAGCGTGCTCTATATCTGCCCGCTGAAGGCGCTGCTCAACAACCTGGATGAGCGCCTGGCGCACTATGCGCGCCTGACCGGTCGTCGAGTAGCGCTCTGGCACGGGGATGTCGGCGCATCCCGGAAAGCGAAGATCCTTGCCGAGCCGCCGGACCTGCTGCTCACCACTCCGGAATCCCTGGAAGTGATGCTGGTCTCGTCGCGCGTCGACCACCGGCGGTTCTTTGCGGAACTGCAGTGTGTCATCGTCGATGAAATCCACGCCTTTGCGGGAGATGACCGCGGCTGGCATCTCCTCTATCTCCTGGAGAGATTGAACCGCATTGCGGGTAGGCGGCTGCAACGGCTGGGGCTTTCGGCGACAGTCGGCAATCCCGAAGAGCTGCTGGTATGGTTGGTGGGCAATAACGACCATCCACGCAGAGTGATCAACCCACCGGTGGAAAGCTCGGTGGCACCCGAGGTCGAACTTGACTGGGTCGGAAGCCTCGCCAACGCGGCCATCGTGATCTCCCGCCTGCATCGCGGAGAGAAGCGCCTGGTCTTCTGCGACAGCCGTGCTCGGGTCGAGGAGCTGACCCTGGAGCTGCGCCGGCTCGGCGTCCGAACCTTCGTCTCCCATAGCAGCCTGAGCGCTGAGGAACGGCGCGCCGCCGAGGCCGCCTTCAGCCAGGGCGAGAACTGCGTAATCGTCGCGACCAGTACCCTGGAGCTCGGCATCGACGTCGGCGACCTCGATCGCGTGATCCAGATCGACGCCCCGTACTCGGTGGCCGCGTTCCTCCAGCGCATCGGCCGCACCGGCAGGCGCCCTGATAGCTCGCGCAACTGCCTGTTCCTCGCGACCCGGGAAGATGCCTTCCTGCGTGCTGCTGGCCTGCTGCAGCTCTGGTCCGAGGGTTTTGTCGAGCCGATCGTCCCGCCACCACTGCCCATGCACATCTTTGCCCAGCAGGTCATGGGCCTGTGTCTACAGGAATCTGGCATCGCCCGGCAGGACTGGCGCGGCTGGCTCGGCAGGTTGCCCGGGTTCAAGAATGCCGACTTTTCTGATCTCGACGCGATCGTCGACTTCATGATCGGACGTGGCCTTCTGCACGATGATGAGGGTGTTCTGTCGATGGGATCGCAGGGCGAGCTGGAGTTCGGCCGGAAGAATTTCATGGAACTCTTCTCAGTATTTGTCACGCCGCCTCTGGTGAAAGTGTTCCACGGCAAGCAGGAGCTCGGGCAGGTCGACCAGACCAGCTTCACGATTAAGGGAAACGAGTCGTCCATCATGATCCTTGGTGGGCGAGCCTGGATGACCAAGTACATCGACTGGCCACGCAGAGTCGCCTACGTGGAACCGACCCACCTGCACGGTCGGAGCCAGTGGCTCAGCGCCGGGCAACCGATGGGCTTCAAGCTGTGCCAGGCCATCGCCCAGGTCCTTGCCGGCGATGGCTCTCCTGTCAGGCTTTCCAAAAGGGCTGCTCAGCTGCTCGATGAGCTGCGCACGGAGTTCGAGTGGCTAACGCCAGGCCAGACGCACCTGGTCGATGATGACGATGGCAGAGTGACCTGGTGGACCTTTGGTGGAGGGTTGCTGAACGCCTGCTTGGCCGCACACCTAGAGGGTGCAGCGGACCGGATCGTACCTGACAACTGGACCATCCGATTCCAGGAGGTATCAACCGATCAGAATCTTCAAAGGCGGATTGGCTTTTTACTGACGCAAGGTGGAGGTGCCGCTACCGTACCCCTCGATGAAGAGTTCGTGCAGGAATTAAAATTCGCGCAGTGTCTTCCTGATCGATTGCGGACAAGGGAGCTTACCGAGCGCTATCGTGTCAATGACGAGTTCGAACAGATCGCGAGAAAAGAGGTGGTCTCGGTGCGGGTGAGCTGATAAGTTCCTATGGTCCCGTTTTACGCCAACATGCCAGCAACAACTAATTTTTACCAGATTTATGCAAGTCTTGAGATTGCTGTCTCGAGGCATACTGGCGCTATTCGGTACGTTGCAGGTAGTGGGCACACGTAACGATGAACCCCAACTTCATGACACAGAGCTTGTTGTTGAATATAACCACCGTACGGGGCGAATTGATGCCGGCAATGACCCTACGGTTGGTATGACGAAGACTAACTAAGCTGCCATTAACGACGGACGCCTTTGATCGCAACAGCTTTACCTATTGCCCCACCCTGACGACCGGTGTCCTCCGCCGGCCGGGCGAGTGTCGCCGTCGCGTTGTTGATCGTCCTTCCCATGTCTCCCGGCGACCGGGTCGTAGTTAGACCAGGAGGACGGCGCGTTGCTCAGCACCGTCCGGGCGACGGTGTCCTCCTGGCGCTCGTTGGCGAGCGCCGGGGCCACCGCGACGACGAGACCGGAGAACCCCCCCGGGGCGGAGGTGGCGGGCCGCTCGGGCTGGTACTTCGAGCGGGCTGGAACGTAGCAGGCGCTGAAGAAGTCGGCCGCCTCCTGGCGCAGCCGCGGGTCGAGCCTGCTGTTCGAAGGTGCGGAGATCGCTCGCCGTGGGTAGCCTCGCGATCACGGCGTGGTTGACGACTGAGGTCATCGCCAGCACGGCGTACCACAAGACCAGCAGGTTCACCGTGGCCGGCGAACCGGTGAAGCCGACGGTGCCGAGGGAGCTTACGTACGACGCTCCAGTGGCCCCTGCTTTGGTGGTCCACGCCGTTTGCTACATGTCTGGTTCTGCCTTCTAACAGGAGGAGGACACCCAAGCACACGGCAAATACCTGACATCAAAATCAGCCTCAGTTGACAGACGCTACTTTAGAGCGCCTGTAGGATCAGCCACGGTTCGGCAGCCCGCCGACCAGTAACAGGGAAGGCGTGGCGTGATTGACGGGTTGATCGCGTCTCAGATGGACTTCAGAGCAGCCTCTGAAGTCGCATATCAAGGTGAGATCCGATTGAGATCGTGATAGGATTTCGCTCCACGGGAGCGATCGGCAACAAGCACAATGGAGCAGTCCACTGGCGAAGCACACCTTCAGGACACTCATGCGTCGCTTGTCCCTGGCTGGGTTCAAGGCGGATTTCTTACGCCCGGCCGTTTTGCCTGATTGGTGGGACGACGAATGCGTTGATCTGCCGGAACTCCTCCCAGATGTAGAAATCCGAGTTTCTCGCTTTCTTGAGGTGCCGTTAGCTGCGGTCAAAGACCCTTCCGTGCCATTAGCGGCGCAGAAGTACCCCAACGCACAACTTCGCCGTGTTCGAGACATCGATGGTGATCGGCTCGCTCCGGCGATCCACGCAGCACTCCGAATTGGAGCCGCTGTCGTCCGCAGCCTTTCCGACGATGTGCTCGACGTTAGCGTCCCTCCAGACGACGGACTCTCGTGGCGCCAGCAAATGGTACCAGAAGGTGGCCACGTAACGCTCGACTTGATTCTTGGTGATCTGTGGGCCAGGGGAATTCCCGTAATCCCTGTTGATGTGCTGCCCAGCCCCAGCTTCCAAGGCATCGCATGCATTGTGGAAGGGCGGCCGGTCATCTTGCTGGGGCATCGCCATGACGGACTGGGCCATGTCGCCCACATCACCGCCCACGAGGTTGGGCATATCACCGCGGGAGACTGCGCACCAGACCAGCCAGTGGTCGATGAAGAGGATGATGTAGAGGACAATGCCGACATCGAGTTGAGGGCCGATCTATTTGCTACTCGAGTTCTCGTTGGTGGCGACGAACCGCCCCAAGTTGAAGCTGCGAACCACCGACAGCTGGCGACACGAGCATCGCAGGTAGAGCGCGAGACTGGTGCTGATGCGGGCGCCATCATCTCTGCATGGGCATCTCGATCACGAGACTTCAAGTCAGCCACCATGGCCATTAACGCCCTTTACAGGGGAGCCGGGGCCAGACGGAAGCTGCGCCAGCACTTTGACCGATACGTTGACCTTGAAGTGGCCAACGAGAGTGACCGTGCTTTACTCCGGTGCGTTTACGGGGATCCGGGGCAAGATGAGCGTCCTGATTGATTCGGATGCTTTCTGCAAACTCGCTATGGGCGGAATGCTTGAAGACGCTGTCGGCATTCTAGGCGCGTTGTTGAGTAACTGCGGCCGGCTTCCTGCTCTACCCCACATGCTTCGTCGCGGCAAGGTCCGTAAGTCGTACGGAGCCAAGTTTTGTGATTCACTTGTTCAACTTGCGGAAGGTGTCCCGGTACATGTCCAAGCCAGTGACGAGTGGCTCGATCAAGTGTCACAGGTTCACGGCATAGACCCGGGTGAGGCACAGATCTTCGCTGCTGCTGCAGAACACGGATTGTTCGTGTTAACCAGCGACAAAAGAGCCCTGCGTGCACTGAAAAATGTTAACAGCTTTCCTGAGTTCCTTGCGGGTCGTATTGTGGTGTTGGAGGCTGTACTGTTTGCGTTGTGCAATCAATTAGGTACAGAAGAAGTCCAGCGGCGTGCGAAGCCTGTTAGAGATGTCGACAGCATGGTCCGAGCCTGTTTCCAGAAGACAGATTCAGACCCGCGAGATTGCTTGGCATCGTACTTCAGCAGTTTGGCGCGCGAGCTTGAGCCGTTTACTTTGTGGAATCCATGGCCAGGGAGTTCGGTATGACCTTTGATGCTCGTCACTACGTCCCTATCCTCAAGGCCAAGCAGGGTGAGAAACAAGCGTTGAGCCTTCTCGCGGCAGCTGTTTCATCACGTCTCACGCCACTGCTGGAAATCGTCGAACGCACCGACAAACCCCTCGTCAGTCACATTAATACGGCATTCAAGCTACTGCCCGAAGCAGTTGCTTCTTGTGGCCGCTGCTTTATCGATGCGCGTGAGATTGCACCCGATGGCGCGGCAGGAGCGGCAGCAGTTTTCCAGCGAGCCGAAGATGATGGCATTACGTTTACACCAGTCACCGGTGTATCCAGGACAGCCGACGTCGATGCTGCTTTAGAGCACAGCGAAAACGGCTTGGCACTGCGGTTGTGCCGTGATGATTTCGAATCAGGCAGTTTGGGGTACTCAGTGCTCAGATTTATGGATGCGCACGACCTTGCCCCGGAAGGTGTCGATCTCATCGTCGATTTGGGAGCCGTCGACGAAATGGTTGTAGAGGGTGTTGAAGCGTTCGCTGCCGCCTTCCTCTCCGATGTCCCTGACCATACGAGTTGGAAGACTTTCACACTGTCTGCATCGGGATTTCCGCCGAGTATGGCGGGGGTCACGCGTAACTCACACGATCTGATCGCCCGAGTGGATTGGCTGTCATGGTTCCGCAGCCAGTATGCGAACCGTGCTTTATTAACACGACTTCCGACGTTCAGTGATGGCGCAATCCAGAACCCAAAGGGAGTTGAGGGGTACAACCCTCAGACGATGCCGCGATCAGCAGCCATACGGTACACGCTGGCCAACGATTGGTTGATTGTGAAAGGGGAGAGTGTGCGGAATAGGCCGGAATCACAGCAGTATCCGGGATTTGCAAAAGAGCTTGTTTACGGTGGGCTCAACCACTACTTCGCTGGTCCGGGCCATTGCACCGGGTGTGCATCAATCAAAGACTCAGCCGATGGGGCGCCGAGCCTTGGATCAGCAGGAGTTTGGCGTCGGCTAGGCACAATCCATCACGTCACGACGGTGGTGGAGCAGATCGATGTGCTGCCCTGGCCTTGAGTCGGTCACGTACATAATCGGCGATTTCGTCCAACGTGAAGTGTTCACAAACTCGATCCCAAACGAGATGGCGCGGCTTGCGCCGGACACCTCGTGCGGCGTTGCGCTGTTCAAGCAGCTCGAGTGCGTCTCCTAGCCAAAGCAGCTCCGCAAGAGCACGCGGGTCGCGCTGGGGGTTTTTGCGCCCACGGCGTAGCGTCTTGAATCGAGGGCCCTTTGGACGAGCTTCAATCGACAGGACGCCCCACCAGTCAGGAATCAGGTCCATCGCTCCGGTCAAATGGCGATCACCTACCACAAGGGTGGCGCGATCGAGCACCTTGCCGTAGAAGTCTGCCTGACTACTGAGCCGCCGCAAGCTGTCACGGTCGGATTTGATTTCGTACCCGTTGAGCGACCCGTTAACGACCGCCAGGTCTATCCGCACCTGACCGCGACAGAAACCAAGCTCCTCGAGCAAAACGGTATCGGGGTTGCTGCGGTATCTGTGCTGTAGCCGTGACCGTAGCGCCGGCCGGATGTCCGCATCTCTCGGGATCAGCTCCGCTGAAATCATGCCGATCCGACCGTCATCAACGCCTTACGCCACATTCCTTGGCGGGCAGCAATCGCATTGCTCTCACTCATGATTTCCCTGGCGATCGTATGGTAATGGCCAACAGGTAACCCGTGGTTACCCCGTCACCGTAATACTAGCGTGCTCACCGTCACTCAGCATACCCTTGATGGCTGACTGCCACCCTCCACCGGCGCCACGATCCGCGAGCACCAGACCAACGCCAAGTAGCAGCACGCCTGGGACCTCCGGGCCTGCGGCTCACGCTCGTCGCTGGCGACGGACGCCAGCGAGTCCTCGATCGCCTCGCCGCGCGCATCGGCCAGCGGCAGTCGCTGTTCAATCGTCGTAGACCGAAGGGGTCACAACGGCAGTTTGCTCAGCGCCGTTATACTGACCGGTACCGGCCGGGCCGGGCCGGGCCCCCAGCGACAGCAGCCAGCACTTCGCGATCGCCGTACGGTGTCAGCAGCAGTCTGCGGTCCAACGCCGCGTTGACCCGATGGCGGCTGCCCTTCGGCCGAGCCTCGCTAAACCGTCTCATCCTCGGGTACCGGGGACTTCGTGCCTCGCCTTCTCCCCTTCGCGCGACTTACGACAAGCGCTTGCACACTTCGTCAGCATATCCTTCCCGGTCGCGTCGCCCTGGCGGCAGGTGTCCTGGGCAGCCCCCTTCAGCGGACTGGTCGCCACCTCAATCGACTCAATCGGTAAAGAACGCATCCTCTGAGAATGCACTGTCACACCATATCTTTCGTGATGAAGGCATCTCTGTATGCCCCGCTCAGATCTTTCTCCATCTGGATTTCGAGACCTTCGATCTTGTCCGGCGTGAGCACCGTTCCCAGGTTCTCGAAAGCCAGACCGTACGCGACCGAGATCCGCTGGTAGATGTCAGGTGCAAGACGGGTCGTCAGGTTGTCGGGCACCGACAGTTCCAACGGTTCTATGCCGACTCCTTTAGCGACCGAGTGCGTCTCCAGCAATCTCCTGTAGACCGAATTGAATGAACCACCACCGACGAGGATCAGTGGGAAAGCCCTTTTTTTCTGGTGAAAGCTGGGGAGAATCCGATCAAGAACGTAGCGCAGTTGTTCTTCGAAAAACGTTTTCCTGAGCGCCGTTAGGTGAATGTCGTCCAAGGTGAAGGCGCCGAAACCAGCCTGCTCAAGGTAGGCCGTAATGGCGTCGGGCACTAGCCAATGATCCGCCATCCGAGGAGGCCTTTCGTTCAGTTCCATGGCAATCGCCCGGCCAGTTTCCGTATGGGCCAGCTGAGCCAGGATCCACCCCAGCCGCTCGCGGTGCAGTGCCATAGTGCCTCGATGCAGAACCCGGGAGTTGAAGATGCAGAAGCGAAGGTCCCCGGAGTCATTGTCTCGGACCACGTTGAACACGGAGGAATCCACCGTGCCTCCGCCGACATCCACCAGCATGAATTCCGGGTTGTGTTCGTCCCATCGCCGAGACCGCAGGTAACCGTAAAGCTGGGCCATGATCTCCGGGTAGACGCTCACCTGCTCACGGTGAATCGAGAGACCGGCGATGGCATACGGCAACGTCTTCAGGCCGTTACGAAGAGCGACGAATGCCCTCTCGCGAACCTCCCGGACCGTCTTCGTGGTGATCACGTTCTGCGTCCCTGCTGCCAGGGCCAGCGCCGACCAGACCAGGCCGAGGTAGTGTTCGGTCAGCTCGTGATTCTCGAAATCCCGGGCAGGCAACCCGACATGGACGAACCAGAACGGCTCTCTCCCGGCGAGGAAACCACGTTGCTCGTTCTGCATCCATTGCATGGCATAATTGAGCACGAGTGCAAGAAACGCGGTCGCATGTACAGCGTCATCTGGCGTTGCCGAGTTCGACAAGAAAGGCATTTTCAGGCTGGACAACCGCTCGCCACCAGGTCGAAGGGAGTAGCTGCCGCGATCGCAGAACACCTCACTGTGCAGCAGGTAGGGATTTTGTCGATGTGTGGTGAGTGGAACCGCCCATGAGCGTCGGCTGCCCGGCTCGTAGATCACGACCTTGCTGAATGTGGTCCCGAAATCGAGCCCGACCACGAGATCAATGTCTCCGTCCATCCGATCGGAGTGGTGACTCCAGTGTGGCTGGATCCCAGCGAACGGGAACGGCTCCAGCGCGTCGTCGAAGCATTGCCCGCGGGATGTGCGCTCGTCGTATCGGAGTGAGTCTGGCGCGCGTTCCGGACGGACGGGTGCTGGGAGCGATTGGTTCGGCTTCTTCCTCGCGGGGACGGATTTCCCCTGCATGCCGGGCTCACGGACGATCCAGACTCCACTGCGGGTCTTCGTCGCCGTAGCGTTGGGTGGTATTGGGAACGGGGGCACGGTCTGTTTCTTTGGCGCATTTCGCTTGCCCGTACGTCGCCTCGCCAACCCCGATCTCCCACGATTGCGCTCGCTGCCCTCACTGCTTCGATTATGGCCGTGGATTGGGTTCGTTCTCTCTGAGGCCGAGGTCGATTCTCCGTGCCGGTCCGTCCCGGTAACCTGGCCGGCGAGCGTGTGGTCAGGGTTATCGGTCGCCGCCTTCAACAGCGCATCACCCAGCGAACCCCATCCCGCCGGCGCCGGCCGGCGGCCCTTGTCCCTTCCCCGTTGCCTGGACATGGTCACTCCTCCTCGCGAATCACTCCACGCTGATCACTCCGGCCAATACCTGGTAGGGCACCGAGCTGAGAGCACGCTTCTTCTCGTACGTTCCAAGCAACGCCTCCATATGGCCCTGCAATTTTGCGATCTTCCCCTCATTCGCGCGGACGATGTTTCGCGCCCTGGGTCCCTCAAGCCGCTCGTTGACCGCGCGCAACCTTGCGATCTGTGTTTCGATTTTTTGCCGGGTGGAGCGGATCATCAGCTCGATCCGGTCCTCGTTCTCCATCTTCATTCCCTCGGCGTACGCCTGGAACTCATCGTCGAGCGCGAAAACGAGATCGTCGTAGCGATCCCGGACCGCCGTCCCGTCGAGTCCGTACGTCGCATCGACGGCGTCCTGCCCCTGATCGATGGCAGCCGAGACTAGGCGTTCCACGTCGTCCGTGGTCAGTTCACACTCCGCGTCGAGCGCCGTGGCCCGGTACACCACCCGTTCCACGACACGCGCGCCAGTGGTGCTCCAGCGCTGGGCCACGAACAGATACCTGCCGGTGTCGACATCTGGTAAGAGGACGCGCGCGATCCTTGCTGCTACCAACGGGTAGCCGTGGCCCTCCTTCATGCGCAGGGTAATGAACCGGACCAAAGGATGGTGCTGGTTGATCACTTCGTGGCGCCCAGTGGCGAAGTCGACGTGGTTGGAGAAGATGCAGGTCACCCGGGTACCCTGGGTGTGGGAGGTCAGCCGTGTCCGACGATCGCGGAGATACCGCTCGACGAACTCCCGCAGGTCGATCCGTGCTGCGATCGACAACTCCATCTCCACAGTCAGTTCGTCCGTCGCCTGCTCGACGAAACGGCAGCCGGGGTAGTGCTCGTCCAGGAAGTCATGGACGTAGATCCAGAGGTGCTCGCCGCGGATGTAGCGCTTCATCTCGCGCGCCGCGCGCACCTGGTTCAGCACGTAGTCGCCGTGGGCGGCAAAGTGCATCGCCTCCTCTTCCAGCTCCTCCTGGCTGCGCCGTATGTGGGCGATTGCCATCTCGGTCTGGCGGATCCGCTCCTCCTCCTGCACGCGAGTCATTCGGTGGCTCAGTAGGTCGAAGGTGAGTTCGCGCACCTGTTCGCCGAGCACCTCCTCCAGGTCGCCGAGTGCGTGGCGGAAAATGTCGAGCCGGTCGAACAACCGCTGGTAGATGCGGTCGTCGAGGGTGTCGGCATAGAAGTAGTTCTGGATCAGGATTCGGTCCTCCCGCTGGCCGATGCGGTCGATGCGGCCAATCCGCTGTTCGACCCGCATCGGGTTCCACGGCAGGTCGTAGTTGACCAAGAAGGAGGCGAACTGCAGGTCGACACCCTCGCTCGCCACCTCGGATGCGAGAAGGATCGCGGTGTTGGAGTTCTCGCGGAAGCGGGCGATTGCCTCCTGCTTCGGTTCGGGCATGCCACCGTAGAGCAGCTGGTTGCCTATCCCCTCCCGGTCCATCCGCTCTTTTAGGTAGCGCAGCGTCTCCTTGTAGTAGGAGAAAAGCACCACCTTCTTGCCGGGATGTGCCTGCCAGTAGGCCTTGAGTTGCCCGAGCAGCGCGTTGAACTTGCTGTCCTCGCGGTAAAGTTGCTCGTAGTCGGCGAACTCACTCACGGCGCTAGCCAGCTCCTCCACCAGCGGGGCTTCCGATTCATCGGCTCCCGACTCGGCGTCACCGCCCATCTCGTAAAGCTGCAGCCGTAGATCCTCTCGCACTCGTCGTATCCAGGCACGGTAGGCCGCCGGGATCGAGCTGCACATCTGGCGCTGTGGGATAGTCAGAATGAAGCCGTCGGAGAGCTCCCGCCTCTGACAGAAGACGCGCACCACTTCGGTCACTCGGTCGTAGAAGGCCCGCTCCATCTCGGTCATTTCGACCTGTGGCGCGACCGGCATGCGAATCACCTTATGCTCGTGCACGAACCGCTTGCGGGTGCGGTTGACCACCTGCGCAAGCAGATTGACCCGGTCGATGCGTGTCGCCAGCGCCTCGCGCAAGTCGGGCTTCGCGAGCTCAGCAGTAGTGGGCGCGTGCGTCTCAAGGTGTTTGAGCTGCCGGTTGCCTTCGAATCGTGGGTGCTGGCGGCATCCCCGCAGCAGCTCGAGGTAGCGCTCTCGTCCCAGCGCCCCGCCGCGCAGCGCACCGGAGAGCGCCAGGATCGGTGCATTTGCGCGCAGGATCTCCTCGAACGTGAACTCGTACTGGAAGTTCTGCGCGTCGATCAGTCGCAGCAGATAGAACAGATCCATCGCCTTGAGCTGGATCGGCGTCGCCGAGAGCAGCACCAAGTGGTCGCTGACGAGCCGCAGCCGCTCGCCGAGTTCATGGCTGCGGGTCTCCGGGTTACGCAGGTAATGCGCTTCGTCGACGATCACGCAGTCAAACAGCGGCTCGAGCGCCTCGTGGTCGCGCAGGAGCCGCATCAACTCGGCCCGGGTGGACTGCCTACCGGCGCCCTGCGCGTCGCTCTCCCGCTCCCAGTCACGGGGGGGGCGCAACCCCTGAAGCGAGCTGATGATCGCGAACCCCTGTCCCGGGTCGCGGCGGTGTCGCTCGAGCCGCTGCAGCAGTTCGGCGGCGTTGCAGATGTCGGCCTTGACGCCGAACCGGTGCGCCAACTCCTCCTGCCACTTCTCACGCAGTACCGCCGGGGCAACGACCAGCAGCCGGTTGGCATCGAAGCGCGCGCGCATCTCGGTCCAGATCAGCCCCGCCTCGATGGTCTTGCCGAGGCCCACCTCGTCGGCGATCAGCAGGCCGTTGCTCGGCGAGTTGAGAAAGTTGATCACTGGCTTGAACTGGTAGGCGTAGAACTCGGTGTTCGACGCCTCCATGCTGTAGATCACGTCGGCCAGTCGGCCCGAGAGGCGGATGTGGGTCATGGTCATCCGCAGGTGCTTGAACGAGCCGTACTTGCCACGCGTGATCAGTGAGTGGATGTCCTCGTTCTCTTCCACCGCCTCGAGGTTACCGGCGGCGACGTACTCCAGGCAGTCACCGAAATCGACTTGGTAGCGGACCCGCCCGGCCCGTTCCTGGGTCTCACCGGTGATCCGGCCGAGACGGTCGGGCGCGGTCTTAAGCCGCACGCGGGTGTTGCGGGCAAAGACGTCAGGCATCTTCCACCTGCTCTTCGAAGAACTCCCAGGCGCGACGGCAATCCTCCTCTCGATTCAGGTGGTCGAGTGTGGCGTGGTACTCAATGGTGTGCTCGACCGGGCCACCCGACAGGGTGGCATCGGGGGAGGTCTTGCGGACGATACTGCCGACCGGCAGGTCGCGAATCGCAGCCTCAAGGGTCTTGCCGAACCCCACGCCACCAGCGATCAGCAACTGGGTGCCGACCTGCTTCAACATCTTCTTTCTCAGGAGCCTCTGACAGGCATCTCGCTGCACATCGCTTGACCGGCAATGCCATCGACCGAGGGCCATCGATTTTCAACCATCAAACTATCCTCACGCGCAAACGCAGTAGATCGACGTTGCCGCCGATCACTGTACTTGTGGCCCCTCGAGAAATAAGCCGTCCAATTGGTACAGCTAAAGTAGTACTGATGCTATTAGAATTAGGGTGGTACAGCCAGTTGGCTTCATGTGGCCCCTGTACGAAGCGATAAATCAACTAAGAATCAGTGGCTTGACTCTTGAGGTTTCAGTAGGCAGCGTGTTGTTGGACGGCAAAGACTCAGTGCGAGGCAGTCGTGACGGCCGAATCGATGGGGCGGCCAGGAGGCGACAGTGGTAAAGACGGTATTGAAGACAGCCAGCTCGGTCGTGGTCGCAACGATCGGGGCGAGCTTGAGCCTGCTGCTGTCCGGGGTTCGCTTACTGGCCAGCAGTGCAGTGACCACGCCAGCCCAAGACGAGCAAAATTGCTCGGTGCGAGGCGGTGTCCTGAACTACCGGACGGGCAAGCTCGATGACGGCACCGACCCAGTTGGTTGGTACGAGCGCGACTAGCGTCGAGCGCCGGCACCCTTCGTCAGCATGCCCTTGCCGATCGCGCCCCCTTGGTGGCCGGCGTCCTGCGCCGGCCCCTTCAACGGACTTGTAGCCGCCTCGAGCGACCGCCCCACCTTCAACCCCGCCCACGCCATCATCCCACTCCACAGCAACGGCAGCCCCAGGTAGAGGCTGGTCGTGATCATGTTGAGCAGCAGGCGCTTGGCGTCGTGCTCGCCGGGGTTGGCGAAGAGCTGCAGGAAGACGTTGACGTCCGGGTACATGGAGAGGATCAGGTTCTGGTCCACCCACATGGCCAGGTACCAGAGCACGCTCCAGAACTTGACCGTGAAGATCGCCATCGCGCCGACCACCATCATCGACAGCGAGTAGCGGGACAGCACGACGACCATCGGCAGCAGGGCGTAGATGCCGAGCAGCATCAGCGCCTGGATCATCGGCAGCGCCTGCAGCACGGCGGTCATGGTGACCGAGAAGAGTGCCGAGGCAGTCAGGGTGCCGCCGGTGGCAAGCCCGCCCTTGACGAAGTTCTCGGCGGTGGCGATCCAGCCACCGTTCGCGGTGTTCCCGGCGACCAGGTCGTTGCTCGACCAGGAGGGCGGTGCGTTGCTCAGCACCGTCCGGGCGACGGCGTCCTCCTGGCGCTCGTTGGCGAGCGCCGGGGCCACGGCGACGACGAGGCCGGAGAAGCCGGCGGAGGTGGCGTCGGCGGCGTCGATCAGCTTGCTGCGCAGGCCCTGGGCGCCGTCCTCCCACCACGCCTTGCAGGTGGGCCGGCCCCAGGTGGGTGGGGCGGCCGGGTCGTACTCGGTGTCGCGCGCCGGCTGGTAGGGCCAGCCCGGGACCGGCTCGGTTGCGCGCAGGGTGTCGTAGTAGCCCGCGGTAGTCCGGTAGACGTGAGAACCCATCCAGTCCGGGTCGTCGCTGCCGTAGGTTGCGAGCAGCGCGTTGACGGCGGGGGTGGCGGGCCGCTCGGCCTGGTACTTCGAGCGGGCCGGCACGTAGCAGGCGCTGAAGAAGTCGGCCGCCTCCTGGCGCAGCCGCGGGTCGGCGATGGTCGCGAGCCGGGCCTGCTGTTCGAAGGTGCGGAGATCACTCGCCGTGGGCAGCCCCGCGATCACGGCATGGTTGACGCCCGAGGTCATCGCCAGCACCGCGTACCACCAGACCGGCAGGTTCACCGTCGCCGGTGATCCGGTGAACCCGACGGTGCCGAAGGTGCCCTGCGGGTCGGCGACCGTGGCGGTGGCCGGGGCCGGTGCGTCCAGGGTCGGCGGCGGCGTGTAGGCCAGCGTGCCGGCGTTCAGCGGCGTCAGCGCGGCCGGCTGGCCGGCCAGCACGACGACCAGCAGCGCGAGAAAGAGCTCGATCTCCATCCGCCGCAGCGAGAGGCCGGTGACGGTACCGAACTCCCCGCCCTCGGCCGGCTCGCGCCAGTTGTCGATCAGGATGCCGAGGAACGGCAGGTAGACGATTCCGGTCGCGAGGAGCACGTCCCACAGCACCCCGTAGAAGGCCCAGCCGAACAGCGTCGTGAAGAGCTCGAGGTAGCTGTCGACGCTCATGCCGGCGGGTCAGGCGCCGAGCAGGCGGGCGAGGAGTTCCTGGCCGAGGACGAGCTCGATCACGAGCAGCCAGCCGGTGACGCGCCAGCGCAGCGCCTGCCAGTGCCGGGCGGCCCCTTCCCGGCCCGTGCCTCGGGCCGTCCAGGCGACGAGGTGGGGCCAGAGCAGCGCCAGCATCCCGATCAGCGCGAGGCGCACCCCACCGGCCAGCGGCTTGGCCTCCTCCACCCGTTCGGTCACCTGCGCGAGCGAGTGCATCTCGACGGCGTGCCAGAGGGTCAGCCCGGCCGCGATCGAGGCGATGCCGCCGAGGGCGGCGAAGCGCACCAGCCAGCGGTGCCGCGACGGCGACACGTTACGGCACCCGGCCATGACGAAGCGGCCGCGGGTCGATCGGGTCGGTCTGCGGGACGTTGAGCGAGGCCTGGCGCCGGGCGGCGGCCCGCTGCAGCAGCACGCTGACGGTCTCCGAGACCACCTCGCGGCGCACGCGGGTCTCGAACAGCAGGTTCTCGATCTCCTTGTCGAGCTCGGCGATCGCGCTGTCGGCGTGCTCACGCGCCACCTCGGTGGCGTAGACCTCCGGCACCTGGCGGCCGGAGAGCAGCAGCCGGCGGGCGTAGAGCGCCTTCTCAACCGTCCGCGCGGTGCTGATCTCGCCGACCAGCCGGCCGAGGATCAGCCCCTGCTCGGTCGGCGGCATCGCGCGGATCGCCTCGATCACCTGGCGGGTGACGGCGACGCCGGGTGCGGTCACCTTGTCGAGGTTGGCGAGCGTCGGCGGCACGGCGCCGGCGACCAGGTTCTGCAGCTCGACGGTGACCGCGGCGGACTCGCCATGGAGCTTCGGCAGCAGCCCGGTGCCCGGGATGCTGTCCTTGCGGCAGGTGTCGCAGGTGGTGACGATGTTCTCGCCGACGACGTCGACCACCCAGTCGCGCGCGGCGGCCGGGGTGACCCAGATCTCGGAGAGCCGCGTCGCCGCCCCGGCCGGCACCGGCCCGGCCGCGTCGAGCGGGCGGTTCATGTTGATGTTGTAGCCGGCCTCGACCAGGTCCCCGGTGAAGCGCAGCACCGGCTGCCCCGCCCCGCCGGCCGGGCCGCCGATCCACGGCACGCCGTTGTCGCCATTGGCGGTCTCGACCGAGGCCTTGGCGGTCACCGCGTCGTTGCCGCCCAGGCCCATCTGCACCTTCCAGTCGTTGCCCTTCGATAGGGTGATCAGGTCGGCATAGGGGTTCTTGCCCTTTGCGATCTCCGCCTCCATCTGCTCACAGGACTTGGTCGCGAGCTGCATGGTCTCCTCGGCTTTCAGCAGCGCGTTCTGAAACAGGTCGTAGAGGCCGGGGTTGGCGCGCTGCAGGATCAGTGCGGGAAGTGCCGCGATCGCCGCGCTGGCCGCGGCGGTCATCGCGTTCATCATGTCGTCGACACCGTTCTTGATGTCGTTCAGCGTGTTGGTCACGGCGAGCACCGGGTCGAACTTGCCGCAGCTGTAACCGAGGCCGAGCTGGGCCGAGCCGCCGAGGGTCAGCGACACGACGTCGGGGTTCGCCGGGGCCGAGACCGGCGCCGCGCCGCCGATCTCGTAGTACCAGAGGCCGTCCTCGGTCGGGCCGGGGGCCGCGTGGGCGGCGACGGTGCCGAACAGGGCGAGGACGAGGGCGGCACACCGCCCGGTCGGGTCGATCGGTCGGGTCATGGCGGGTAGCGGGTCCAGTCGATGTCGAACAGGAACCACTGGCCGCGGCGGCCGCAGCAGCGGTACGGACGCCACAGGTTCCAGACGTAGTCGCCGGCCGGGTCGACACGCCCGCCCCCCCAACCGGTGACGCTGGCGAGGTCGTTCTCGCCGAACACGGCGCAGATCCCCTGCGGCCGCGGCGCAAGCATCTGCCAGGTGCCGGAGCGGGCATCCTTCTCGACCAGCGGCCCGGGCGGCCACACCCGCTGCCCGCGGGAGATCGGTCCGATGAGCGGCAGGTAGACGTGCGGCTGGCCCAGGCGGGTCACGATGTCGCCGGCCCGCTGGGCGTTCAACGCCGCGGCCTTCGGCTCCTCCGCCTGGGTGGTCCAGCCGGTGCGTGGATGCACCGGTCCCCAGGTCTGCAGCGGCCAGCTGCCCACCTCACGCAATCCAGGGATCCAGCTCGCCGGGTAGAGGATCTCCGGGATCTCCTGCCGCCACGCCAGCGCATCGAGGGCGGACTGGAAGTACGGCACGAACGGATCGGTCTGCGACTCACAGATCAGACCCACCACGCCAGCGACGTCGGCAAGCGAGTTCAACGGGTGGCCGATCGCGTCGGTCTCGCGGAAGACCAGGTTGCGGTGGTCACCACGTTCGCCGGCCCCCTCGGTGCGATTGCCTGCGCTGTCGACGGGCACCGGCAGCAGCGCACCGAGGAGCCCGCCCGCGGCGACCTGCTGCGCCAGACCGAGCGACGCGCGGATCTCGAGCCACGGGTTGCCGCCGAGGGTGTTGTAGGCGCCGACGACGAGATCGGGGTTGTAGTGGCCGACCTTGAGCGATGTGCGCACCCGGCAGCCGCGCCAGCTGCAGCGCAGCCAGAAGCAGAGGCCGACCGGCATCCACTGCATACAGGTGAAGGCGGCCGCGGTGGTCTGGGCGATGATCTGGGGGGTGGTGATCGTGGCGGCCTGGCCGGCCTGGGGCAGGGACAAGGCCAGCCCGAGGAGCGCCGCGATGAACGGGCGGCGCGTCACTGCCCCTGCTCCTTGCGCCAGGAGGCGTACATCGCGAGGGCTTCAGTCAGGTCGGTGACGCCATACACTAGCGCCCGGCCGTCGAAGACGACGGCCGGGTAGCGGTCGAGGCCGTATTGGTAGGCTTTGGCGAGGCCCAGGGATGCCGACTTCAGTTGCGCCATCCGGTCTGTGTCGAGCCCTTCGATACGACTCAACGCGAGGGCCTTGGCGGCCTCAGGATCCGCCGGCAGGTCCCGGGACAGTGTCGACTGGAGTTCCGCGAAGGCGTCGATGGCATAGACGGCCACCGACACGGATGTCTGGCGCTCGACCGGAGTCAGGGTGACCGGCGCATCGGCCGCAGCAAAGATCTCGATCGTCGAGACGCCTTCTGCCCTCGCGGAAGACGTGGCCGCCAGGATGAGCGCCAGGCCAACGGCAGCGAGAAATTTTGGGGCACTTGGCAGCAGCAGCACAGTGAGCGAAGATCCTGAGCAACATGGCTGGCGCCATGCTCACTTCTCCTGCCTAGTGCGCCCAGCGAAAATCAATGCAAGCCAGGGCGGAGTTTCCCTGTATCGTCCTCCATCACTCCCCGGGCGCTTAACGGAGCCCCGTAGTGTGTACTAAGTAGTACACATGACATCTGGGAGTTATGTCCGTGAGGCTCGTGAGCTGCGTCAAACCGAGGACCGGTACTACTCCGTTCGCCACGTCGCCCAGCGCATCGGCGTGGAGCCAGCGTACTTGAGCAAGATCGAGCACGACCAGGTGCCGCCCCCTTCGGCGGGCACCATCCGGCGCCTCGCGGAGGAGATCGGCGAGGACCCGGACTTGCTGCTGGCGATGGCCGGGACGGTTTCGAGCGACCTGCAGGACTACGCTAACTCAGCGGTTGCCGCTCCGTGGCTAGCGAAGTAAGCGAGGATTTAGATCCGCATACACACTCACCGGCCAGCTCACATGTCTTCGGGTAATTGCATTCAGCCCATCCAATGGCACTGTTCCGGTAGGGGCAAACTGATCATTAAAACGCTCCACAAGTTCATCTGTATGGAGCGTAACATTCGCATGCCCATTCGCGACCAGTGAGAGGGCGGTGGAAGAGAGTGAAGGATTGTCCGACTCAATCCAGCGAGCAAGCACCGATGACGAGTCATTCGATTGAGACCAAATGCGCAACGCGTGAGTATCTTCTATGTGGTACTGCCACGGTTCGAGCGGCTCAGCCAGCATATCAGCCGCCGCTGCCTCTGCGGCGGCCGCGTCTCTCAACGCAACCGCAATTAGCAAATTATCTCTCGGAGACCATTCATCGCGCTGATCATGAGGAATCAAGCGCACCGAAGATGCGAGCACACCATCAGGCCAGCCGAGTACCAGATGTCCGAGCACGCCTTTGGCCATACGGCCAATAGCACCCTCAGGTGCACCTAGTCGTCCCGACAGTTCGGTCCAAATATCTGGCAGAGAACCGAAATTCTGTGCCAACAATCGTGCCGCAGTACAAGCAACCATTCCCTGAAACCGCCAATCACCTATCGAGGCAAGAAGTCGTTCGCGCAGGGAGGTATTTCTTGGTTGCCTCCGCGCGAAGGCTTCGAAGTATGCTGAGTTGATCCAGTCCCGAGACTGCGTCTCGAAGTATTTGTCAAGGGCTTCACGTCCCCAAACCGTTTGTTCAAGCAATGCTTCGTAGCCGGCGTATACGATCTCACCGACGGGAAGTTCTGACTCAAGTTCGTGCTCCTTCAACAGGGGTTGCAAGGCATCCCAATGCTCGATCACTGCGTCTAATGATGCCGGATCTCCATCAAATCGATCCACTAAGCCGCGCGTCCACCCAGGACTCTTCTCTACTGCCATAACTGCGACAGCCCTTTCCGGCAAACCGAGTTCCAGCAGGCTAGCCAGCGCAGAACGACGTCGTTTATCCATGTCGGACCCCAGCGCAGCGAGCTCAAGTACCAGCCTTCCAGCCAACTCCTCGGTATCTTCCAGACGGTTGCGCGCTGCCTGCGCACGCGCCATCAAGCATCTTGATCTGACAGCACTACTTTCCTCAGCGAAAGGATCAGGAGTCATTTCCGCAATGGCTTCGTAATCCGCATTTCGGCTGCTAAGGACTAAGCCAACCGTCAACCGAACATCGGTAGGTACGGTCACCGCTGCAGCAAGAAGTCGAGGTGCGGCCTGAGGATTGCGTTCGAAGGAGGCGGCAAAATCGCCCGGGTTCGGGCCATCTATCTCGCGTAGAGAACGTTCGAGTATCTCGAGGCTCCTATGATCTTCCGGAAACTTACTGGCAAACAGGCCTTGCAGGTTCATCCTGTGGTAATACCAGACCCGCGGATGCTCGAGAAATCCTTCCGCCAATTGCTTCGTCCGAGTATCCGGAAACTCTTTGAGCAAGGCAACTACGGCGTCTATGTTTCCACCAGAACTAGATTCGGGGGCAAGTCGCCGGAGCCAAGCCTGTCGGCGCTCGGCATCTGGCACAAGGTCTACCCCCCATCTCGTGAGCGGGGCGGCCACAGCGAACGATCCGTTGGCCCAGCCTTGGAGCCGGCCTCGCACGATCTTGTCGTTTGGCCACCACTCAAACAACGCGCTCGCGATCCAATGCCGTCCTCTGAAATCAGCCGTATCGTAAGACGTCAACAGATCGTCCCGAGCTTTGTCATCGCCGAGAACGCCGAAAGCGGGAACAGTGTCCGGGTGCCAAAAGATTGCTTCATATTCATCTCGGTACTTCTTCAGCATTGCTCGCAATGCTGGCAAAACGACAGGGTGGTTCTTGTATCCCGCGCGCATTGGACCCCACAGCCGCCTTGGGTTCGATGAAAAGTGTTTACCATTTCGTTCGAACAGCTCAGCAAGAATTTCTGCAATCTCCTCGTCGTAGGGATAGCACCTCATGAGATATTCAAGCGGCCCTTCGACATCCGACGGGCTTGGCGTATCCTGGAGTTGATGCAAGAATGCCTTGTGCACGCCAGGGTGCCGTGGCCACCCGATACTGAGAAGCTCGACAACCTCATCTCGGAACCAAAACTCCACGGCATCGGTCTTCCACAGACGCCATACACGGTCGAGGTCACCGTCGTCATGCAGACCCTGTCGAACCCTAATTTGCGAAGCCACCAGCAGAAGATCGGCATTGGATGTACCGACATTCACCGCTGCCATTTCTGCCGCACTGCCCGCCCACTCCGGCCTAGTGGCGAGACCATTCAGGGCCGCGGCTCTGATTTCCGGTCGCACATGATGAGCCGCAAGCTTCTTCAACGTCGGTAGTGCATCCTCTGATGCGAAGAACAAGGTGGCGAACGTCTCCGAGGCCGCACGCCGGCACCTTCCATCTTCATCGTGATGAGCGCGAAGCAGCGTGCTACGAAGGAGGGCAGACGGCTTCCAGGCTTTAAAGGCCTGCAGCAGGCTTAGCCGTGTGTAGGACGATCTTCCTGGCATCCATCGCCGGACTGCGTACTGGCATTCGCTTCGTACCGTCGAGCCCAAGGCCCCCAAGGCAATGCTTCTGGCGAGCGCCGTTCGAAATTCTGGAAACGAGGATATCTCCACCTCGCATGCGGCATGTTCTACAATTTTGCGTGCCTCGCCGACCGGGAGCCCCAAGTCGGCGGTGGCGATCTCGGCACGCAATTCCAACGACTGCATCCGCTGCCATTCGCCCGCCTCGCCAAGCTCAGCTAACCGCTGCGACGCTCTACCGGAAAACACCTTGTCGTCACGTGTTCCTAGGATTCCAAACCAGCTAATCAAGCTTTCTCGCCAGTCTGATCTTAACCACACATCCGACAACCAGCTGAGCTGATCTTCGTGCGAACTACGTGTTATCCATTCAGCTGCGAAATACTCCTGAATACTCAGGTGCACAAAACTAAGCTCGCCCGGTGCTCGTTCAATCAATACGCCATAATGTGTCACCAACTGTTCGACGACCTCTGCCGCTTGTCGTCGGGCCTGCGCTTTCTGCAGGCCGAGGCCGAACGTATCGTCCACAAGAAACTCAGCACAAATCTTCTCACACTGCGCTCTATTAAGCTGGCCAGCGTATTCATGCGTCTGCAGCGCCCAAGCCATTCGGACGAGCACTGCCTTGAGGTCAGCGAGCTTCAGGCCAAGTCGTTCCGCCGGATGCAAGGTGCCACCAGCCTGCGCACGCGCGGCCGGATGTCTGGAGAGCAAGAGATCCACGATCTGCTGGTAAGCCGTCACCCGCGCCTCGGGAAGCCGATGAGAAAACCGATACAGTTGAATCAATGCTTGGCAGAGTAGCGGGCTTCGTACTAATTCAAGCGTCTTCGGGTTATCTCTTGCTGCGCGCAAGAACGCTTGCGCGCGGCCTCGGATCTGGCCAGAGATTTCCGAATCCCCCCGACTGTCGCCTTCGACACCAGACTCCACGATGGCAAACCACCGCGTCGCAAGCGATTCAATTTTTTCGTCACTCAACGGGATCAAGGTCGCGGGAACCCAGGACTTGGGTACTCCCAGTGTCTTATAACCGCGGGGACGGCTTGTACAGATGATTCTCGCATTGGAGGAATTGACGAACGTGACCACCCTGTCCAGCGCTTCCCGGCCGGAGGATTCTGTTGCAGCCTCATCCAAACCATCTAGCAGCAGGATTACCTGTGTGCCACGTACCGCACGCGCGAACAGGGGATAGACGTCATCAAAGCTGTGTTGATGAAGCCATGTCTGGAAGAAATCCTCGACGCTCATGCTAGGCTGCCGATCTACGGTGGACGAAAGACGCGCGAAGGACATCCACACTGGCAAGGACAAATATAGCGACGGGGTCAGGGTTCCAGGTGCAGTGCTCTCAGGCTGCAATATCGACAGCGCAAGATATCTCAGCATGGCGCTCTTGCCATAGCCGGGCTCACCCAGAACTACACAATCCCGCTTATCGTGAAGCCACTCGAGCACTGGACTGCGCGCTTCGTATGTCGTCTGTCTAGCAGTGGGCGGACGTGCACCATGCTCTCCACCTTCCATACTCACCGTGTCACCCGACGTGCGCACGCTAGAGGACATCTCCGTAGGGTCAACAGATGCCATCGCCCATTCAGCAACATCCGCAGGCACGTACCTCTCGCGGTAGTCGACGTTCCGGTAACCATCGGTCCGCAGTCCTGGATCGTGCTGCGCAAAAATTACAGAGTACAGCTTCAAAAGCCGGGCTCGAAGTAATCCCAGCTCATATCCGTTCAGACGATCGCTGAGGCTTGCCGCAGCTTCGTGACCGTTGAATCTCTCGACCCATGGCCGTCCGAAGAAGTCGTCGACAAGCTCGGGCATCCGTTTCAGCCTATCGGAGAGTGCACCAGCCGGTGCAGCATCCCATACAGAAAGCTTGATGCCTTTGGCAGAGAGCCGATTCCGCTGACGATCCAATTCGTCTTGCTGCTGGGTACTTTCAAGGGAGATTGCGACGCAGAGCACGAACTCGTAAGTCCTTTGAGCCCACTTTCCGGAGAGAAATTTGTCGACAGCGGAATTGATGCTCGCAGGCCCGAATTCCATCACCTTCTTACATTGATAGCAGATTCTCAAACTCTGCTGCTCTTGATGCGTAGCCAGAATATCGATGCCTTCTTGCGCCTGCCCCGATGTCCCATACAAAGAACAATCGACAATCTTGCTTTCCTTTCTGACTACCCTCAGGATCAGTCGCTCGAAGTCTTCCCACGACAGCTCCTCGAAGGGTAAGGATTGCTCGCGAACGTCAATGGGAGAAGAAGGTTGAGGGCCATCTGGGGGTGCGTAAAGCCACGGTGGGATTGTGGTGGTCGCAATCATTTCCGTCTCTTTGGGTCTGTTCCAAAGTTAGGCAGCGCAATCGGTCCTCGTCTTCAGGTGCTTCTTGACCAAGTTATAGGTTTGCAGTCCTGCTTGGAACATCAGCCCCCCTTCAGAATTCGGCTCGCACATTATGCGCTCTCCGCCGGGGCGGAAGCGGTTTGGGAGAAAGGGAATCCCAGGTCATCTCGCTCAGCATCCCTTGACGGAGTTTATGTGCCGCATGTTTACGAGGATTGCCTCGTTCGTCGCAGCCCGTTTTGGATCCGGGTCGGGGACTGATGCGACCGCCTCAATCTTTGCGATGTATTCAGAAGGTAATCTGTGATACCGCGCGCCAAGCAGCACCATATCCTTGTACCAGTCATAGGGAACAAGGGAGGCGTCGATATGCGTGGACGCCGCCACATAGGCATAGGCTTGATACGTCTCGCCATTCAGCGGAGCAGCAACGAGCTGCTCGTTGTAACCTTTGCCAAGCCCTTCCAACGCGTCAAGTTTTGATTTTTCCGCAGCATCAAACTCATAAACAACGCCATATATGATGTCGTGCGCGCCGCCCGGTTCGAAGAAGAGGCACTTTCCCGAGCCGTCCTGGCTTCGCTTGTGAAACGCGAGGCGCTTCCCCGGCATCGGCACAACACCAATGGGCTTGGCCGAGGGGACCCGTTGCATCAGCCGGAAGGGATGGAGGTTTGAGCCGTAGGCAAGGCAGTGTATGCGGTCGATGTCCATTGTCGATGAAAACCATCCCACCTCGAGGTCGAATACATCCGGACTAAGTCGAGCCGCCTGCCGCCGGGAGCTTTGTCTACGCTACCGTTGCATTGGTACTGACTGATTACCATAGCGTTTAGCGACCCAGGTTGGCAATCTTCCTCAGGAAGGCCGACCTGACGGCCCAGTCGCTTCGGCGTGATCCCCCACCAGTGAACGTCCGGTTCGAACACGGGCAAGCATTCTCCGGTTGAAGATCCGTAAGATTTGCCCAGGTTCCATTTCTTGTAGCGGTGTTCCAGCTTGATCAGCCCAAAGTAAGAGCATTATCACCCGCTCCGCACCACCGTAATCCGCTTCGCCACGATGTGAACCGCCTCAAGTTCGGTGCAGCCGCGCTCACGCATGATCTCCGCCCGTTCGGCCTTCTCATGCTTCTCGGTCATCGCCAGCGCCAGGGTCAGTGGCGGTGGCACGCTGCGGAACAGCGCCTCCAGGTTGTCCGATAGCACCACCCCCTCGACGTACTTGCCGGGCTCCTTGCGCGCCGAGAGAAGCAGGTTGCGCTGCTCGTCATTGAGATCCTTGAACCGGGCGATCTGCTCGACCTCCTCCTTCGGCATCACCAGGCAGAGCCACCACTCCATCATGTTGAGCATCTTGCGGCTGGCGTCGGGGAAGTCCTCGAGGTTCTGGGTGGCGATCCAGAACCAGGCGCCGAGCTTGCGCCACATCTTGGTGATCTTGACCACGTAGCGCGCGAGCAGCGGGTTGGTGGTGATGATATGGCCTTCGTCGGTGACGACCAGGGTCGGACGGGCGTCGTGCTGGTGGCGCTCCACCAGCGCGTTGATGTGGCTCATCATCGACAGGTAGGCGACGGTCAGTTGGTCCTCGTAGCCCTCGCGGGCCAGGATGCCCATCTCCAGGATGGTGACGTCCGTGGCCGGCCACGGCTTGCCGTGGCGGTCGAAGAAGTGGCCGGCGAGGCCGGAGCAGAAGAGCGCCATGCCGTCGCCCATCTCGACCGCCCGATGGCGACGGTGTTCTGGCAGGCCGGCGTCGTCGCCGATCGCCCGGAGCGCGGCGACGACGTCGCGGGTCAGTACCTGGTCGCGCCCCTCCTCGGCCACAGCGGCGGCGGCCCGGAGGATGGCGTTGCGGATCAGCAGGCGGTCGGCACGGGTCATCCGCGCGTCCTCGCGCTCGTCGCCGCCGGTGATCATGATCCGCGCGGCGATCTCCATCTCGCCGAGGATGTCGCGGCCGTCGCCGTCATCCTCGTCATCAAGATCCTCGGTCTCCTCGATGGCTTCAGGGTCCGTCACCAGGACCCTGCGCCGCTCGCCGTCGAGCAGCCGCAGCGCCTCGGCGAACGGCGGCAGGCTAACATCCGCGCCGGGGTTCAGGGTGACCTGGTTGACCTCGAGGCCGTGGCTCGCGAAGTACTGGCCGAGCAGCGCGAACGAGCCGCCGGCCTCGATGATGAAGATCCGCGGCCGGTGCACGGCCGCCATCTGCTGCAGCAGGTAGACCAGCAGCGCCGACTTGCCGGCCCCGGTCGGGCCGAGGATCAACATGTGGGCGTTCTTCTTGCGGTCGTCGCGGTGCAGCGGGTCGAACACCAGCGGCTCGGCGCCGCGGTTGTAGAAGACCAGGCCCGGATGACCGGTACCGCGTGCCCGGCCGTAGAGCGGCAGCAGGTTCGCGGCGTGGCGCGCGAAGACCAGCCGTGAGCGTCGGCGCACCCGGTCGAGCCGTTCGTCGTAGGCCATCGGCAGGTTGCGCAGGTAGCTGTCCAGCGCCAACAGGTCGGCCTCGCGGGTGATCGGCTGCAGGCCGTTCGGCAGCAGCAGCGCACTCAGCCGGTTGACCCGCCGCTGCAGCGATGGGAGGTCGTCGCCGCGCACGTAGAAGGCGAGCGAGAGCGGGTAGAGCTTCTGGCCGGTGGCCATCTCCCGTTCGACGGCCGTGGCGTCCTCGCGGGTCAGCGTCGCCTCGGCGGTGTCGCCGACCGCGGCGCGCCGGACCAGCGCGACGTGGTTGCGCATGACGTCCTGCGGCCGCACCGTCAGCGTCATGGCCATGACGGTGTGCTCCGGCAGCCGGTCGAACAGCGCGACCAGGTGGTCGCCGCTCGGACGCTCGGCGGTCAGGTGGCCGATCTCGGGAGCGCAACGCAGCCCCTGCACGCTGACCACGGTGTGCGGCAGGCCGTCGAACCACCAGGTGGCGGTCGCCGCGTCGGAGCGTGGCAGCGACAGCGTCAGCGCCTCGGCGAAGTCGTAGCCGAACGGCAGCGCGTCGTCACCGGGGTACGGGGTAACTTCCCGGAGCCTGTCCGCGTCGCCATCGGCGACGGCGGCTCGGGGGTTGAACCAGGGCAGCAGCCAGCGGTAGAGATCGGCGCCGGTGCCGCGCCGTGCACGAATCCCGGCGGCGGCGAGGGCGGCGACCCAGCGCGTCGCGGTGTCCTCGAGGTCGGTCTCGACCTCGAGCGGGCTCGGCGGCCGCACACGCGCGGGCCAGCGCCGGTAGAGCACCGCCCGCACCCGGCGCACCTGGCCGCGCCAGCGCACGCCGGTCAGCGCGGCGTCCTCGAACAGGCCGCCCGGCTGGCTCAGGCGGGCCGCGTGCTCGCGCAGCAGCGCGAGGTAGTGGCGGGTGTAGGCGCTCGCGCGCAGGGCCTCCGGGACGTAGGCCGCGACGCTCGTGCCCAGCTCGGCCAGGCTCGGCTCGTCCTGGACGTAGAGCTGCAGGATCCACGGCGCCTCGTCGTGCTCCGGGATCGCCTCGGTCAGCGCGGTCTGCAGCGCGTCGCGCAGCTCGGTCAGGAACGCCGCACTGCGCGCCTCGGTGCCGACCGGGGTCAGCTCGAACAGCGCCCCGACGCTGACGCCGTCCTCGAGCAGGAAGCAGCGGCTCTCCGGGAGGTACTCGACCCACGGCAACAGGTCGGTGAAGCGCGGCGGCCGGGCGTAGAGCGCGGCGGCCGCGGCACGGGTCGGGGGGGCGTCGTCCGAGGTGCGGTCGCGGGCCGGACGGGAAGGTGGCGCCACTTCACTCGCTCCCGGCCGCGATCTCGCCGGGCAGCGCGTACTCGACCCGCTCGTACAGCGGGAAGGTGGTCGCGTAGCCCGGCACGGGGACGCGCTCGGGCCCGGCGAGGTGCGGGTAGACGTACATCACCAGGGTCGGGTTCGGCAGGCGTGGGAAGAGCGTGTCGAGCTCGGTCTGCGCGGTGCGTGCGTAGCCGGCGAGGTCGCGCGCCCCGTTCCCGATCTGGCGGTCGCCGAGCTCGCGGCGCAGCGCGCGCGGGTCGCCGGCACCGATGGCCTCGAAGTGGGCGTCGTAGATCGCCTGCATCGACGGGCCGTCCTGCGGCAGCACCGTCTCCTTGGTGCCGGCACAGCCGGCCAGCAGCAGGCTAATCCAGGCGAGTGTGGCGAGCGGATGCCGTCGGGGCTGCATGGCTCAGTCTCCTGCCGTTTGGGTCGAAATCGATGGCGAGCTCGCGGTCGACGTGGATCGCGAGCGGGATGCCGGCGGGGACGAACACCGCGTCGAAGCTCTGCGACTGGCGCTCGAGCAGCCACTGCGCCAGCTCGTCGCTGCCGCCGGCCACCGTGCGGCCGAGGACGTAGGCGCCGACGTCGCCGGTGACGGCGTCGGCGACGGCGCCGGCGTCACTGACCACCGTGGTGGTCTCGGCCGCCGCCGCGGCCTCGGCGGCCGCCTGGATCGCCTTGACGCCGATGCGCTGGGAGAGGAAGGCGACGGCGTTGCTCTTGCGCTCGCCGCTGATGCACGGGATCCCCTGCGCGTCCGAGACCCAGCCAAGCGGCCGGTCGTCTCCCTGCCCCTGCCGGTCGTCGCTCGCCAGCGTGCGCACGGTGCCGTCGTCGAAGACGAAGGTGACCGATTCGAGCCGGCCGGTGACGCACGACAGCGTCCAGTCGCCGACCGCGGTGCCGCTCCAGATCATGCCCTGCACGCCCGGGATGGTCAGGCCGTTGGCGGCGAGGTTCGTGGCCCCGGTGATCACCTTGAACGGCATCGGGTCGCGCACCTGGCCCTGGATCGGGATCCGGCCGACCAGCGCCGTCATCGAGGTCGACCCGATCAGCGTGGCGTTGCGCGGCACGGTGTAGACGGGGCGCGCGCGCAGCCGCTCGGCCCGCTCGCCGAGGCCGCCGGCGGCCGCGCCGGCACGGTCGCGCGCACCGGCCAGGAGGTTCCCAGCGCGGTCGCCGGCCCGCTGCAGTGCCCCTGATGGCTCGCCGGCACCCTCGGGCCGGTCGAGCGGTTCGACCCACACGACCCCGCCGTCGGCCCCGGGCACGGCGTTGACGCCGTCGAAACCGAGGCCGACCGGGATGTCGTTGCCGCCGGTGCGGGCGGTCGCGAGCGACTCGGCGAGCCGGTCGACCCGCTGGGTCAGCGAGGTGAGCACGCCGGAGTCGATCCGCGCCCGGTTCTCCTCGCCGTGCCGTGCGGACTGCAGTTCGCGGCGCAGGCGGGTGGCGACGTTCTCCTCGATCTGCGTGCGGCTCGCGAGCAGCGCCTGGTTCTCCTTGCGCAGGCCGGTGTTGTCGCGGCGCAGCGCCTCCACCTCCGAGGTCATCGCGGCGACGTTGGCGGTCAGGGTCTTGATCGTGTCGGCCGGCGAGTCGGCGTCGGGCGCCGGCGCCTGCGGGACGCCCGGCAGCGTGAGGTCGCCGCGTTCGTCCTCGGAACACGAGCGCAGCGAGACGAAGAGCAGCAGCAACACCACCACCGCACCGAGCAGCGGCAGGAGACGGTTGGCCGTCGTGGCGGGCATCGGGGTGCGTCAGAGCGACTCGGCGAACGGCCGCGCCGAGATCAGGTAGACCACGGTGCGGTCCGCGGCATCGCCCGCCGGGTGCAGGCGGTGGTGCTGGAAGGTGGCCGTGAGCCAGTCGCCGCGCAGGGTGCGCGGGTCGAGGGTCCGGCGCTGGCCGGTCGTGTTGGCCAGGCGGACTGCGGTCAGGAAGAGCTCGCCGGCACGCCACGCGACCAGCGGGACCGCCTCGACCGCCCCGCCGCGCACCAGCGGGACCGGGTCTCCGCTGACCGCGACGCGGACCACCCCCGGCAGTTCGCGCAGCAGGCGCGCCGGGGCGTAGAGCTGCTGCGCGGCGAAGCGGGTCAGCGAGACGTACCCGTAGGTGGGGTACTCGCGTTCACCGGCCGCAGCCTCGATCTCGGCATCGGGGAGGTAGACGGTGAGCGGCGCGGCCGCCGTCGCCTCGGCCGTTGCGGTGACGTCCAATAGATAGGTGGCTCCCTCGCCGAGATCGCGGACCACCAGGCGGGTGGCCGCAAACGGCCGGTGCGCGAGCAGGTAGAGGGTCCCGGCCACGCTCTGCACCCGCAACGCGCCCTGCAGCGCTGGCGGCACGCCCACCCGCACCGGGGCGGGGAAGTGGACCAGCCGCTCGCTGCCGACGCGGAGTTCGAGGTTCAGCGGCGCCTTCCGCCAGGCGACCCGCTCGGGCGGCGGTTCGGCGGCGGCAGCGCTCCCGACCCAGGCGAGCAGGAGCAGCAGGAAGAGACGCAAGAGCATGTCAGCCCGGTTCATCGCCCCTCCCCTCCTCCGTCAACTCGGCCGCAGACAAGCGGTGCGGCCCGTCGCCACCGAAGCCGTCGAGCGCCAGGCCCCACGGGTTGGCCTCGAGATCGACCGCGTGGCGCACCACCCGCAGCGGGTAGCGGATCGCGGTGCGCTTGACGGTCATGCCCTTGACCGACTCGAGCAGGTCCAGGTCGAGCCAGACGACCCAGGTGTCGGCGGCGAGCAGGTCGACGCGCCGCTCCTCGTAGCCGTGGCCCGGGATTGGCTGCACGCCGCGCACGCGGTAGGCGAGCTCGCCCTGGCGTCCCTTCTGCTCGAGGTCGGTGAGGAGTTCCGCCCGGTAACGGGGTGTGAGGTAGGGCGAGACCCGGTAGATCGCGCGGCCGTAATCGCGCGCGCCGTCCTCGGGCCAGCGGTTCATCTGCTGGAAGATGTAAAAGGCGAACGCGTAGACGTTCGCCGGGGGCACCGCGTCGACCGCCAGCACCGCGCCGGAACGGAGGTCCGGGGGGATGTGCACGGTCAGCTCGCGTGGCGCCTGGCTCCAGCCGTAGGCGAGCGCGAAGACAACCGCGGCCTGGAGGCCGATCACCGTCCACAGCGAGCGCAGGTGCGCACGGACGTTATCGATCTCGTGACGGTAACGGCGCACGCACGCTCCTGCCGAGGTCCCACGCCCCGCTGCGCTGCACGAACGGGGCCCGCCAGAGCCCCTGGCGGTCGAGCCAGAGCCGCGCCCGTTGCTGGTAGTAGCCGTCGGGCCGGTTGCGCTTGAGCCGCTGGAACAGCGTCGCCGTGAGCAGCACGGTGGCGACGATGCCGAGCCCGGCGAGGCCGAACCCCATCGTGACCGCGCCCGCCACCCCGGCCAGCGTCAGCCCGAGCGGCAGCCAGACGACGGCGGCGATCCCGACGATCAGGCCGAGCTCGCTGGCCGAGCAGCCCTTGAAGATCGCCGGCTCCGCGTTCAGCCGGTCGGCGAGGATCTCGTGCCGGACCGTCATGGCAGGTCAGATCACGCCCGCGGCTTCGGTCAGCAGGTAGCTCGCGAAGATCAGTACGATGGCCCCGACGATGCCGAGCACGCCGACCTCGGCCCACTCCGCCTTGCCGGTGCGCGCCTCGTTGAATTTCGCGAACGCGAGGTAGGCGACCCACAGGAAACCGAGCACCGCGATCGCCAGGCCCAAGACCAGGCCGCCGTCCTTGATGTAGCCCTGGATCAGGCCGATCCAGTCGCCGGCGGCCGGCGCCGTGCTCGGGGCGACCGGGGTCGGCAGCGCGGCCTGGGCCGCACGGCCGGACAGCAGCCCGAGGCCACCGAGAATCAGTTTGTGAACCTGCCCCTTCACTCGTCTCATGTTCGATCTCCCTACACGCGGGGTTACCCCCGTCACCACCGGTTGTTGAATCAAGCGCTGCGGCCCGGCCTGACCGTGCCTCAGCGCAGATAGAAGCCGAGCACCAGCAGCACGATGCTCGCGCGCAAGGCCGCCCAGAGCAGGTCGAGCAGCGCGACCTGCCCGTCCTGCCAGGCCCGGAACGTGCCGACGGTCACCCAGATCGCCCAGACCAGCGCGAGCACCACCACGACGCTCGCGATCGCCGTCAGCAGCGTGCCGGGGGCGACCCCCGAGCCGGCCTGGAACGCGGCGTTCTGCGCAGGTGACACGTGAATCGCTCACTGCCGGTAGTCGCCGCGCAACGGCGGGAAGCGGCGTGGCTCGTTGCGGGGTGCGTCGAGGTGTTCCCGGATCCCGGACTGCATGCGCTCGAGGTCCTGGCGCAGCCAGTCGTAGCGGAAACGCAGCCGCGTGTCGGGGCTCGCCTGGGAAGCGGCCTCCTCGATCAGCGGTGCGAGGGCGTCGATCTCGTGGATCAGGCGGGCGAGGACTTCGTGTTCGGCGTCAGGGTCGGCGGCGACGATGCCGCTGACCAGAAGCATGAATGCGGTGGCCAGCCCCGTTGCGGCTGAAACGTGAAATCGGTGTGGAGATGAATGCGGCATGCGCGGCATGTTGGAGAACCGCGCCCCGAGTTGACAGAGGAAACACCTGCAAGACGCGGTGCGGTTTACCGCGATCGGACACAGCCTTGGACAGGCATCACTGCAACGGCTGCAGCAGGGCTGAGCCAAACCCAGTGGCCCGCGTCATGTGGCGTCCGTGGCTGGCTTGGCACATCGCCAGAGGCAGACAAATCGACACCACTTATCAGCATGTGGTGCCATTTTGTCTGATCGACGCGATGGCCGTGGTCAGAGACGCTCGGGCAGCCGCGCCACCAGGTCTTCGAGTACGCGCGCCATGGCACGACCCGGATCCCATGAGCGCCCCCCGGCCAGCAACGGCCCGAGATCCGCGGTGAAACCGGCATCGTCGAGCTTCGCCCGGAGGTTCGCCTCGAGATCGGCGCGCCTCAGCCGATGGCCGCCGTGAGTCATGTACGCGCTGAAGGACTCCACCACCCGTTCGGCGGAGAGGCGGGGATCGTTCAGGGCGAGAGCCAGATCGAACAGGTCGCGGCCTTTCTTGCGCTGGTACAGTGCGCGCAGTTTCGTGCCCAGCAGTTCGTCCAGGTCGAAGGTGACCACGTCGACCGTGCCCTCGAACCAGCGCGACGCTACGGCGAACGGCACGCGGGCGTACCCGAACACCGCGAAGTGCTCCCGGGTGTTGATCTCGACCTTCAGTCGCAATGGCACGGACGGGGTGTCTTCCGACGCGAAGCGGTAGGTGAAGGTGATGCCGCCCTGCGTCTGCTTCCAGCGCGGGGTCCCGAGCCAGGGGTCGAGCACCGCACGGAGGGCGTCAAGCGTCTCGCCGGCCTGCTCCCCCGTCACCTGCACGAGATCGATGTCTTCCGAGTAGCGCGCGGCCGGGGTCAGGTAGAGCTTGTAGAGCGCCGTGCCGCCGCGAAAGGCCAGCGTCTTCGCCAGCTGCGGTTCGCTGAAGATCGCGACCAGGGCGCGGCTGATGATCAGGTCCTGCTCGACCTGGGCGTCGTCGACCCACGGGGCATGGGCGCGCCAGGCGGTGATGTCGTCGTGCGGGATCATGCGTCGACGTCGATGTCGGCGTTCACGTCGAGCTTCCAGGCGGCATCGCGCGCGCCGGCGCCCTGTCTCTTTCCGGGCCGCAGCGGTGTGATGTCGACCGCCTCGCGGGCCACGTACTCCCGCAGCGCCTGGGCCCGGTCCGCCGCGCCGACGCGCTCGAGCAGGTACCCGAGGCGCTGGGCCCAGCTGATCGGCGCCGTGCCCGCCGCGGCCACGAGCGCCACCGGGTCGATCGCCTCGGCCAGTTCCGTCAGCACCGTAGCGACGTTGTCGAGCCCTCCGGCGTGATGCGGGTAGCCGACCAGGTCGATCGCCGTCGCTTCCGGGGTCGACACGCGCAGCCGGCCGCGGGGGGTGTTGACCTCCTGGACGGGCACCTCCGCGAGCCGCTTGCGCGCGACGAACACGACCCGCACGGCGCCGCATTCGATCGGTCTGCGGTTCTTCTCGACGATCACCTGGAACGCCTGGGGACGGTGGTGGGCGGCCCCGTGGTACTGGGCGGCCGAGAGCAGACCTGCGTAATAGACCAGGCCGCGCCTTGCCATCAGCGACGGGATGAACTGTTCGGCCGGCAGGCAGCCCAGCCTGCGGTATTCCGGCGGCACGATGACATGGAATCCTCGCGCCGGGGACGCGATCTGCCCCTGCTTCGCGAGCCGGTTGAGCGCCAGCTTGGCGGCGGCAGCCGAAACGCCGAGGGCGGCCTGCGCTTCACGCGACGTGAAGTCGTAGCGCCCGGCCGCGGCCAGGCCGGCAAGGTAGTCCCGCGCGCTCTGCGATTCTGATTTCACATGCGCAAAGTATCATTTTTCGATACCTTGTGAAAGTGATTTCCTGTATTTGGTCCCCATACCGGTTGTGGAACCACCGGCACGGGACGGGTACACGCCTTGCCTGCCCGCACAACCGCTTCCCGACCGCGGTCACAGGTACTTCTTGAACGTGCTCGCCGTCACCGCGAGGCTCAGCGCGAACAGCGTCGCGAACGGCAGGATGACGAAGCTCGGGTGCAGGCTGAACGGCAGCGCGAGGTAGATCACCCAGGCGAGTACCAGCAGCGGCAGCGCCGAGCGCTTGGCCCAGTGGTAGACGAAGGAGCTCTCGCGTCCGCCGCCCCAGCGACGCAGGTCACGCCGCACCAGGCCGTCGACCAGCGCCACCAGGCCGAAGAGCAGGAAGACCGGGGTCGCGAGTGTCAGGATCGCGAGCCGCACCGCGAACACCTGGGTCACCTGCATCGCGGCGACCAGGTAGGTGACGACCGGGCGCAGGTGCTCCCGCAGCCGGGCCGACCACCCGCCTTCCTGTGCGGTGGGCGCGCTGTTGAGCCATTCCACCAGCGCGGCGAGGCGGGTGACGCCAAAGAGCAGGTGATGGGCGGTGTCCGCCACCTCCCGGGTGTAGCCGGCCGGGTCCTGGGTCAGCAGGCTGCGGCCGAACTCCCCCTGCAGGTAGCCGATCTCGGCCGCGAGCATCGCGCGGCTGTGCGCGAGCCCCTCCTCCGGCCACCAGAAGCGCATGCCGACCCACTCGATCAGCACCGAGAAGAGCAGCGACAGGCAGAGCCATTTCAGCCCCTGCGCCAGCAGGGTCAGGGCGCGCCCGATCACCCCGGGTTGGGTCACCCGGCGCCGCGGGTCGGCGACGGCCTCAGCCATGCGCCGGACCCGTCGGCGGCGGCGCGCCGGTGTCGGCTGCCTGGATCCACCACGACTCCGGCACCCGGTACCAGCGCTCGCTGGTGACGTAGGATCGCGCCATCGCCGCGGCGACGGCCGCCAGGCTTGCCGGCATCTCCGGGTCGTCACGCTCGTCCGGCAGCGGCAGGCGCAGCTTCCACAACCGGCCGCCCTCGAGCAGCGCGAAGGCCTGCCCCTTCGGCAGGCGCACCAGCTCGGCCGGGGTCAGCATCGGCACCTCGGCGACGCTGATGCGGTCCTCGTTGCGCGAGCGGAAGTCGACGCCGGAGGCCGGGTCGGAGGAGTCGTCGACCCCGGAGACGCTCATCAGCGAGAAGACCTCGACGCGCGGCAGCTGGTCGGTCAGCATCTCCGCGGTGGCCAGCTCCTTCACGCGCAGCATCACCAGCGTATTGAAGTTGCCGGCCACCTGCCCGGCCTTGGCCCGACTGCCGACACGCGCCTCGACGTCGGACCAGGTCTGGGTGTAGGCCGTCACCTGGAAGCCGGCACCGCCGGCCTTGTTCAGCAGCGGCACGAACTCGTCGCCGATCAGCTCGTTGAACTCGTCGGCGTGCAGTGAGATCGTCGGCAACCCGGACGGACCCGTGGCCGCGGTCGGCGCGGCGCTCTCCGCCACCCCGTGCTTGTAGATGTGCCCGGCGACCGACAGGAGGTCGGCGAACATCGAGTTGCCGACGGCGCTCGCCACCGTGGTGTCGGTCAGCGCGTCGAGCCCGACGTAGACGATGCCCCGGCGCCGGATCACGTCGCGCCAGGCGAAGACCGGCCGCCGGTCGCTCGGGTCGAGGTCGTCGGGCGAGATCAGCTCGGCGACGTTGCCGGTGGTGAGCTTCTCCATCAACGGGCCGACCGAGCTGACGATCTTGTCGAAATAGGTCTTGTCGTACTTGAACGCCGACAGCAGGCCGTCGAGCACCGGGTCGTAGAGGTCGTCCCGGGCCTGCAGGGTGCGCATCAGCGCGATGGCGTCCCGGTGGCGGCCGCGCAGTGCGGCCGGCAGGTTGCGCTCGCTGATCTGGGCGGCCTGCGCCTCGACCGCCTCGCGCCAGCCCTCGACGCCCTCGCGGCGCAGGCACCCGCGCGCGTACTCGACGAACAGCGGCTCGATGTCGTTGATGTAGCGCCGCACCTGGTGGTAGTTCGGCCGCCGGCCGAGCGCCACCAGCGCCCGGGCGATGATGTTGACGAAGCGCCAGGCGAACTCCTTGAACGCCGCCGAGTTGCCCTCGTTCGGCAGCTGGTTGGCGATCCGGGTCGCCACTTCGGTGATCCGCGAGAAGTTGCCGATGGCGTTGTAGCGGGCGGAGATCTCCGGGAAGCCGAGATGGAACAGGTAGAACGCCTCGGCGCGACCGGCCCGTCGGGCCTCCGCATAGACGCGGCGCAGCAGGTCGGCATCCCCCTTCGGGTCGAACACGATGACCACGTCGCCGCGGCGGATGTCCTGCGCGATCAGGAGCTCGGCGAAGCGGGTCTTGCCGACCCGCGTCGTGCCGAGCACCAGGGTGTGGCCGACCCGCTCGCCGAGGTCCATCCAGACGTCCTGTTCGTCCGGCTCGACGGCGTGCAGCGCCGGCGTGCCGCCGACGGCCGGCAGCGGCCGCAGCGGGTTCCACCAGCGGGATTGACGCAGGGCCCAGGCCAGGAACCGGAGGCCCGGGGTTCGCTCCCAGGCCACCTCCTTGCGCCGCGCCCAGAGATGGCACGGACCCGGCTGGACGTAGGGCTGCACCTCCGGTCGGAGCGTGTCCCGCAGCCGCTGGGTGTGCCGCTGGGTCCACTGGAACCCGCGCCCGAGAAAGAGCTTTCTCCGGCTCAGCGGGATCTGCCCGGCGCGCAGCCGGTAACGCGGCAGGCGGCGCATGTTGCGCTGGTAGCGCAGCACGCGCCAGGCCTGCCGGGCGCGGATCCCGGCCAGACCGAGCAGGGCCGCCGCGGCCGCGTGGGCCACCCCGGGCGGCATCATCAGCGCCCACGGGGCGAGCAGTGCGATGGTCGCCGTCGCGGCGGCGGCCAGCGCCGTCCAGAGCTCCACCGGTGGGCGCAGCAGCGCCTCGACCGGATGCGGACTCACTGCGCGAGGCCGTCCCGGGTGACCAGCACCGGGAGGTGGCGCAGGCCGAGCGCGCGGACGAGGTCATCCGCCGGCGCCGGCAGCAGCGGCAGCCCGTCGGCCAGCTCGGCCATCGTGGCGAGGTCCGCGGGCGTCTCGGCCTGGACCAGCATCCCGACCGCCCCGAGAGCGCGCAGCCGCGCGCGCTCGCGCGCCAACCAGGCACGCGAGTCGGGATCGGAACCGACGAGGAAGAACGGCCGCGGCAGCGACGCCCCGGGCGGCAGGCGGACCGGGCGCGGCGTGACCGGCCCGGGACTTAGCCCCGGCGTGCGGATCGGCAGCAACCGCGCGGCATCGGCGGCCCCGAGGGCGGGCGCCGGCGGCCGGGCCGGTGCGTCGGCCGGCAACTCGTCGAACACCTCGAACAGCGGCGCGAGCGGCCGCGTTGCACCGCTGTCGTAGATGACCACCAGCTCGGCCCGGGCGAGCCCGAACCCCAGGACGGCCGCGGCCAGCAGCGCGACGCGCTGGCGGCAAGGGGTCACCGCGGACCCTCGCCAGTCACCAGCCGCTGCCACAGCTGTCGAACGCGCGTGCGGTACGTCGCGGCACGCCCGCGGTCGTTCGGTGCGTGATAGCAACCGACCGCCTCCCACCAGTCGCCGCGCTGCGCCATGCAGCCGCGCAGGATCGCCGCGGCGGCCACCAGGTTGCGGTACGGGTCGAGCGCCTGGCCGGCCGGCCCAAGGGCCTCCCGGTGGTAACGCCAGCTGATCTGCATCGGGCCGACGTCGACCGCGGTCTCGCCGGTGGCGAGCAGTGACGTGAGCGCCCGGGTGGCGGCCCGCCGTGTCGGGTAGTAGCGCCCCTCGCCGCGGACGTTCAACGTCCACGGCCAGGGACGCAGCGGCTGACCGCGGCCGAGCGGCCGGCCGCTCTCGGCGAGGGCGACGGCGTAGAAGATGTCGTCGGGGATCCCGTGGTGCGCGGCCACGTCGCGGTAGCCGGCCGGCACGCCGGCCAGGGCCACGGCCGGGCCGGCCAGCAGGGCAACCAGGGGCAGGCTCCGGACCGTGCCGGCGCGCCGGTTCACCACGCCGCCTCCGGCAGGCGGCTGACGACCTCGCCCCGTCGCCGCATCACGAACGGCAACGTCGTCCGGTTCGGGGCGAGCCGGACCAGCGTGCCGGCAGCGAAGTTCAGCGTGACCCGGCGCGAGCGCACCCACTCCGGGTCGATGCCGTGGCCGGCAGCCCAGTCGCGCACGGCCTGCGGATCGTCTGCCGGGATCTCCGCCAGGTAGATGTCGAGGCCGGCCACCGTGTCGAGGCGCGCGAGCAGGCGCTCGAGCAGCGCGTCGCAGGCCGGGCACGCCGGACGGGTGAAGAACAGCAGCCGGTCGGTGGCTCCCAGGGCACTCGGCGCCGGCGCGGCGCGCGGCAGGCGCAACGGGTCGATCAACAGCTCCTCGGGGTAGAGCCGCTTGCCCGCCTCGTCGTAGGCGCGCTGGAAGGCCAGGATCCGTTCGGCGTCCTCGCGCATCAGGACCGCCCAGCGCTCCGCGTAGCGGCGACGCTCGGAATCGTCCCGGGCGTGGATGCCGAGCACCTCGATCGGCGAGAGGGTCGCCGGGCTCACGCTGCCGCGCAGCCCGTCCATCAACGCGCGGTAGCGCTGCCACTCGGCCGCGGAGAGTTCCCAGGTCGCCGCGCGCTGCCGCTCGAGCGGCGTGAGCGCGCTCCGCTCAGCCTCACTCCGGTCGATCGTGGTCCGGCCGGTCGGCGGCTCGGCCGCCTGCACCGACAGCGCGGCGACGAGCCAGAGCAGGCCCGGGACCAGGCAGACCCTCCGCCTCACCGGGTCGACTCGGACGCCGCCGCCGCACCGGTGACCGGGGCCGGGCGCAGCGTGCCCAGGTCACGCCACCGCGGCCGGCCGCGGGGTTCGCACGAGCCGAGCACGTCGGCAACGGGAGCGATTGGGGTGTCCTCGGCCGGAGTCTCGATGACCGTCGCGGCTTCAGGCGCGGGAGGTGTGTGGCCGACGAAGAACGCGACACCGGCCAGGATGGCTGCGAGCAGGACGGCCATCGTCTCAGCGTCCGTCCGGCCCCGGCAGGCAGCGTTCGAACGCGACCTGCCGGTGCACCGGATCCTCGACCAACACGAAAGCCGGACCGGCCAGCGTGGCCAGGGCGAGCCGCCGCGGCATCGGGCCGAGCGCGCGGTGCGCCTCGGGCAGCGGCAGCCCGAGCAGCCCGCTGCCCGCCTCTCCGATCACCGGCGCCTCGGCCAGGCGGTAGCCGGCGGGGCCGAGCACGGCACGGACGGCCTCGCCGATCCGGGTCACCTCGGGCGGGAACGTGACGGTGACGCTGCCGCCGAGCAGGTCGCGCTGCGCCTCGCTCGGGAGGTTGCGCAAGCTCGTGTAGCGCGCGACTGCCGGCTCGTCGGCCTGGCCGGTCGACGGGCCCGCGGCGAGCCCGCCGATCAAGGCCAGTACGCTGCCGAGCGTCAGGTAGGGCTGCAGGGTCTCTCGTCGGATCACGTGGGCTCGCCTCGCTGTGGTGTGCATCGCCTGTGGCGAGCGATCGTCGGGCAGCCCGGACGGAGGGGGAAGGCGAATTCCGGTCGGCCGGTGATCGGGTTTGGTCGTGCAGGGCTCAGTTGCCCAGGTAAACCGCCGTAATCGATCCACGCTCGTGCCCGAGTTCACGGCTGATGACCAGCCGTGCCTCGCGATCGAGGCTCCGCATAGCCTCGTCGAGCGAGGCAACGGGCGGCCCGCCACAGGCCGGCGCCTTCCAGCCGGTCAAGGCCTCGTAACGCCGCTGGGCGTAGGCGTGGCGCAACCCGTGCATCTTCGACAGGCCGGCGTTCGCCGTGTGCCGCTCGTAGATCCGCAGCTGTTGCCGGTAGTTGCGCTGGGCGGGGATCAGCGAACCCTGGCCCGCGAGGCGGTGCGCCCGATCCAGCACCTCGCGCTGGGCGGTGCTCCGCACCGGCACCACGCGTGGCTTGCCGCCCTTGGTCCAGCTCGCCTGCAGCTCCAGCAGGTCGCCGCGGTCGGCGGTGCTCGGACGGAGCTTGATCGCCTCCTCACGACGCAGTCCGAACGCCTGCTGCAGCTCGAGGCTCATGCGCACGTGCGGGTCGGCGACGCGGGCGAGCTGGTCCGGGTCCACCGCCCTGCCCTTCGAGGTGCGGCTGACGAACACACGCTCCGGGATGCCGTAATGATCGTTCTGTCGGGCGACGACGTGGCGCCGGTCGACCTTCTCCGCCCACCAGCGCAACGCCGCCATGCGGTTCTTGATCGTGCCGACCGAGAGCGCCTCGTTCTGCCACGCCGCGACCAGGGCCTCGACGTGCTTGGGCTTCAGTGACCGCGCCCCCATGCCCCGGTAGCCCAGCGCGTGGAGCTGGTCGGCGATCAGGCTCAACAGCCGTTCGCGGTTGCGCTGGGTCGTGTACCCCCCATCGCGGTTGTGCCGGCAGAGCGCCTTGAGTTGGTAGTTCAGGTCACGCACGGTGTATCGAAACTCGGTAAGTGTTTCTGACCATCTGGAGGCCTTGGCCGTCCAGATCCTCGACGAGGCACGGGTCTCGGGACACCACTCCCGTTCAACCTGAATGGGCCTGGTTGCAGGCCACACCGGTTCTCCCCTGTGGGGGATCGGCCCGGTGCCAACCAACCGGCCCGTGACGGGCCGCGATCGAATGCGGTGTGTTTCACCTCCTTTGCGTTGTACGAACGGTTTGTTCGCGGGTTGGAATGGAAACCTGCGGCCGGACAGGACGTCGGGTGCAGGCAGCGGGCGTGGAACGGCGGGCATCGCCCGTCGCAGGGGACGGCCTGGCGGCCGCGGAGCTGGAAGAAGGACCGGCGACCGTGAGGTCGGTGCGCGCGGCTCGGTCCGTGGCGCGCAGGCCCGGTTCGACACGAGGTCCAGGGTGGGCGGCCCTGTTGCCACTGAACCGCAGTGGCCACGGGGAAAGCGCGTGGGCGGCAGTCTAGGAACGCGTCACTCGGCCGTCACCGGGAAATTCGCCGCAGACGCCGCGCCGATAAAGGCACGGCCGCCCGCGTCACTACCCCGCTTCGCAGCTAGTGACACGGGCGGCTACGCAGCGGTGCAGGCCCAGCGCCAGGCTTGCGCCTGTCACGGGACCTGCCAGGATGGGTTCGATTGGGCCTTCGGAACGACCACCTGCCCACAGGGGTCCACAGGCCCCGCGCCGGGCGCGGGCCCGCCCTTGGCGACGCGAGTTCACGGCTCGCTTTGCCGTGGCGGGCAGGGCCTGTGGACTCTGTGGACAGCTGGGTGGGAGTGTTACGGCGGTGACTTCGTGCGGAGTGCGGCCGATTATTACAGTGTAATAATCCGTGGAGCGCTGTCGATGCCGTCTAGACTGCCACCGAAGTAGAGTGCTTCACAGGCAGCTCTCGGTGCGGCCTGTCCGGCCCGCGGTGCACGAAACGCCACCCGCACGTCACCTCGACCTGGTCGAGAAATCGGGAATCTCCTGTGAGTTAGTCGCGGCTCATAGGCCACGCGGATCACCTCGGCGTCACCCTCGGAAACGTCCTCTCGAACCGAGGTCGGATGGTAGCGACCGCCAACTGCGACCAGTACTAGCCATGGCGGCAGCTCGACGCTAGGGCACAAGCCGCCAGAATCTCTACTATTGAACTGTCGCCTTGACAGAGAAGCTTACGGCCTAATATCCAGGCGAGGTCTCGAAGCAGACCGGTAGGACGGGTAACGGTTTCGGCGTCAGCGAGACGACAAAACGCCGTACTGTGCGCACCGTATCGTCGAAGCCCACCGTCACGGCTTCTGGGTGCATCACGACGGCCGGCATCAAGATCGACATGGCCCTTTCGACGCTCGTCGAAGTCAACCCTAGTACAGGGCCAACTTCCGGCAAACTTGCGCGATCAGCACGCCACTGTGCTCGAGTCTTCGAATGATGCACAGGGTGAGAGTGTAGAGCATGCGTTCGAGTTCGTTAGCCATTGGCGGCTCCCGGCGCGGTAGAAGCGCAGACATCCTCCGTCGAAAGTGTAAGTTCGATTAAGCGCCAGAACGTACAGATGGACAGTGAACTCCATCCTACAGGTTGAGTAACATCGATCCGAAGGCGTCTACTCATCGGCCGCACATCTTTTCCAAAGACTAATACCGTTATGTAGTGGTCTCAATTTATTTCGCTCCCTCAGGGATCCAGCACCTGAAAGTTCATATACATCCGCCTTCACCTCGGTGACACGACCCTGTTCGCGCCCAAATGTAAGCAACTGAAATCCATACCGTGCATTCGGCCGAAGGCGCCTCGTATATAATGTCCCCGCAGTTGAACACACGAGTCCCTCAACTCCCGTTTTGGACCCAAGCGACGAACGACCTTGCTCATGTATGTGTCCAGCTAGCCACAAATCAATCTCCGCCGACCCAAGCCATTGGAGGAAATCTCTCTCCGCCTTGTCATGCCAAACACATGAGCCATGTTCAGCAATATCAGATACCGGATGGTGGGTTAAAAGCAACCTAAACTGGCCACTGTATCCTGCATTTTCCAGCTCCGCCAAGACCGCATTCCTCGTTGATTTGGGGACGTCTGCAGCTTCCATATTTCCAATACCAATACTCGCCGCCGTATCAAGACCAATCACTTGCAATCCCCAAGACGCGAAGCGGTGCTCCACCCAGTTCAACCCCACATCACGCTCAAGAACCCGTTTACAAAATTCTGAGAATCGAAGCTTATTCGAACGTCTCTGCGGCAGCACAACCTTCTCCTCCCATTCGACTAACTCCGCTCCTGTTAACTTGTTTTTACACTCTAGATCTTTGAGCTTTTCCATATCGGCCTTGAAGCACTCACCTAGATCCTCTCTAAAATCCACATCATGATTTCCAGGAACCAAAAGAACACGTGATTGCCAGTCACTCCGGTTCGGTAGCAGAAACTTTGTTACACGTTCATTCAGCCATTCTTCTGCTCGCTCATACTCACGGCCACTAAAGACAAGATCGCCCGTGATTACGACAAGATCTAGTTCACCATCTGCCGACAAAATCTCTTTATGGATATGATACTCTGGTTGGGTGTCTACACTTTCCTCCGGATCTCCGAATTGGGGGTCTGATATGTGAAGCACTCGGATGGAGCGCCCTCCGTCAGCGCCTCGGTCCTCCTGAACGTTTCTCCGATCCAATGCTCCAACGAGAACACGTCTTGCCCGCTTGGCTTCATTTCCATTCTTTGGACTCTCCATCAATCTCTTGAAATCAATTAAGTCCGCGATTGGATTGACGCCCAATTTGCAATCACGAAGAACTTCAAGAAGATCGCGTGTCTGCCGCTCCCTTTCATGCGAATCAACGGCATGATCTCGGGTCCAAAAATAACTAACGAGGCAGACGACCCCACGCGTTCCAAGGTCAAATTCGGATACGAACGCTGACGCGTCCATCTCCCACTTATTCAAAAAGACATCCACCAAGAAGCCGTGCCACTTTGTTGGGCCATTCACATACGCAAGTGCCTCACCACGAGTTTTCGGCACCACCAATTCAAGAATATCGGGTCGATCAAAAGCCGCTAGATATACGTTCTCCCGTTCGACCGCATCATCATCAATGACAAGGATCCTATACATTGCTGCGCACCCCTGAAACTTTTCGGCGGCGGCGTCTCCCTGCGTACGGAATAGACAACCCAACTGTCATAACGTTGACGCCTATACTACTTATCAACACCTCACCTCCTAGGGGAAGCAATTCCGCATTAAACATGGGGACCGCTCGTTCTATCGTTAGCCGCATCGCACCCCCATCTATTATGCGCGATGCAACCTCAACCACCATATCTGCGGGCTTAAAGACACATCGAATCCATCCAACCTTAACACCTTCCGCCGACTCCCAAGGATCGATGAATTCGTCCCCCCTATCGTCCTCGCGAGCAACGTTGTGGACAATTCTACTAAACACGTCCGCGACGCCTTGATCCCACGGAATGCACAGTTCAAACACACTCGGCATAGCATCAATATCAGGTTCCGACCATCCGATACTGACGGCACCTCGGTCCTCTATCGGCCACTGGTGCCAAGTACGATCAATCTCCTTCTGGACGAACTGTCGCAAGTCTCCGCCGTCGATCCCAGCAGGTGTCAGATCTAACGTAAAGCTATCGCTACGAAATTTCGCAATCCAGCGCACAAGCGTTGAAAGCCGATTTCCAACAGTTTTCTCCGCCCTTTCTGTCGACTTCAGTTTCTCGTCATAACCACCTGCAGCCATCCATTTACCCAACGCTACCTGAGAAGCAGCGCCGAGGAGTCCACTCCTAGCTTGGAGTAACTCACGAACCAGTACATCTCGTCTTAATGCAACGCTAACCGCCCCTCTCGCTGCCTCTTCAGCCTCAAGATCCGAGAGGCCCTCGAGCTCCTTGCCTTCCCTTTCAACGGCACGCCTGACAAGCCGACCAATTTCTGTGCGGCATACCGGCGACCATTCCCCGCTCCGAGCACGGTGAAGTGGCGCCACACTGAGGAGATGAACTAGCCTGTCAATACTGTATACGGCACTACGACGATACAACGAATACTGCTTATCAGTAAGCGCCCGAGGCCCGTCAAACGCAAGCCGTGTAAGAAACGTCTCGTGCGTTGCACCGCTTGAAACCGCCCCCTCTTCATATAACCCTCTGAGATAACCACGATAATCCGCCATAACGTCAGTAGTGTTATCTACATCTCTTAGCGCACGTGATGCGCCACCCATAGCAGGTGGTAGTTCATGGCCGAAGTGCGCAAAAGCTACCCAAAGCAATTGCGTTGAAGTCGTAGTTTCGTCGAACCCCCGTCCTGACCATAGATTAAAGTCTATTGCGCCCGGTCTCACTGAACCAGAAGCCAACTCTCCAACTAGTGCCGCAATCGCGAAACCCTCTGCCTCCTGAATCTCCCGCCCCAAGAACTCGCCTTCGATTTCCCGACCGTCCATTTGCCTGACGATCTCAAATACGATTTCTGCACGGGTCCCGGCACCTATTTCTGTTCCAAAGAGCAGCAGCGCCACTGACATGACCAAGAGCGTTCCAGTTCGGCCAAGACTTTCACGTTCCTTGCGACAAAACTGAATAACAAAGTCGTCTAGTCCTGTCATGCACATTAGTTCTATGTTGTAGAGCGCAACAGCGGCAATATATGACAACTCCACAATTGCCTCTTCAATTGGCTCTTCCTTGCGACATCCCAGACGCTTAGTTAACTTCGCGATCGACACGTCTTTGACTGCTCGGTAGTACTCCCGCTCGGGATTTGCAGGCTTCAAGATTCTTATTATATCTCGCAGTGTTTCCCGCAATCGCTCGTAAACGGTTAGCTGCTCCAATCGGCGAAGTGCATGCAGTGCTCGACAGAACTTACAATCTCGTGTGGTTCCGATAGTCGGAAGATCGAGGCGGAAGAATGCACTGATACGGGCCGAAGTAATACCAAGCCCCGGTTCCCGAAGGCGATTGACAAGAACAATCTCGTTAATATCGTCGAAGCCCGCTTCTCGGCATACGCCACCGAGATCTTGCAACGTTCTGCCGGAAATGACAGCATCATCGAACACAATAGCCCGTCCCCCACTCCCACTCCCACTCTCAGCTGCTAGGTCACGAAGAGCATCAACATTTGGTGGGGCAGGCAAAGTCGCAGCCCTATCTTTACGTCGCCCAAGCGGGACGACGGACAAGCACCTTGCTTGTAGATATTTACGAAATGCCATCCCTTGCGAACTATTCGCGATCGCAAGATCTAAGATACGAGATACTATCGCATTGACGCTCGGATGACTTGGATAAACTAGAGCGTCAGCGGGTTGGACGTCGTAACGGCTGTCCTCAAAATACCTAGAAACTTCGTCACTACGCCAGACAATCATATTAGCGTTATCTGGATTAGATATGAGGATCTTTCGCACAAGAGGAAACACCAATTGTTTCAACAAATACGATGAAAGCTGTGTCCTGGTGCCGAGCGAAAGTTCCCGCGCTACAAATTTTGAAATCGGGAGGCCGACTATATCCGCGGTATTCTGATAGTGCCAATGTCCAAGGCCAAGCATTGGCATGGGCGACTGTAGCGTCTCATAAGTGCGTTTTGGTGTACTCTCCGCAGACGCTGCCCGCAAATTACCAAATCGAGGGACGTGGTAGAAATGCCGACCGTACACAGCTACGAATGGGGAATTCCCAACCCTCTCAATGCGTTCACTTGTCGTTGAGCATGTAATTTTTCGGGCTACACGGCTTTTTTGATCCGAGCAGCCGTGAGGACGCCATCTAAAAGCAGCTACCGCGTCATGGCCTACGTCGTGGCCGGATAATGTTGGATTACGAAGTATCGCGAATACACGATTCGCACTATTCAACTGACCGCCGAGACTGCTTCCCGTTACAACGACGCTAGCGATCGCTTGGTTTCCATTTGATTCCTCACCCTCCCAAGGAATCGGGCTTTCACATAAGGCTTCAGCGGGAGGGTCCATAGGTACTCTGATCAAACTCCCTCCACGAAGCACTTCGAGCAATCGCAAACCATGCTCAACTCTATGGTGGATCCTTTCCACGTCTAATGCTCGACGAAGATCTAGATGCCCAGCCATCCATACTTCTTGGCCTTCCGATGTCTTGCCCCAGCCAATCAGTCCACTTGTATATACAGGTGGACGAATGGAGAGACGTCGGATATCTCGCCAAAAGACACGTGACTCCCAAGTACGAGCCTCATTCATCACCTCCACCAACCAGTTGGAACCTTCGTGTCCAATCTCGACTGGGAAATACGTAACACGTTCCTGATTCTCTCCTCGCGGACGCAGCTCTTTATATTGGAAACATGCAAGAGCAGTTGTGATCACATAAATTCTGCTAATCCCTCCTCGGATATTGGAGGACAAGTGTCCCTTTCGAATCGCTTGATCAAAAGAATGATACTCATAACGCTCAATGCCATAAATGAACAGGGAAGGTAACCGTGATTTTGCTGAATCGAGAAATTGCTTTAGTCGAGCGATGACATGATTCCGATCCCTGCCGGATTTTGGAAACCAGAGAACGGCGTTAATCTCTGGAGGGATTGAGACACTTTGTTCACGTTCTCGTTCGTCGACTATTCGCCAATCACGCCGATTCTTATTAAAGATCGCTGCGTCTTGCTCCGTCCATTGAGTCAAAAGGACTTCGGTAATCTCAGGCGGTGGGCGCCATCCGGCATCGACGAAGGACGATTCCGCCCAACCTAGATGCATTGAGATGGCAGTTCCTGGCACTGTTGATTCACGGAGTTCGTCTTTTCGAGCAGAGAAAGCGCGTGTGTACTCCTCTGCGTCACGAAATTCAAGCTTAGGAATCCGCAGCCAGAAACCTGATGTGTAACCTCGAAAATTGTCCAATGCTGGCCGCATATGCTCGCGGATGCCGCTCAGACCCCCAATCGAGAGTACCCGAGTCTCAGAACCTTTTTTAGGCGGGGGTTCAGAGTTAAAGATGCGTTGTATTATCGCCTTAAGTTCTCTTTGCTCATCCGACCATGACAGATGCGTCCATCTGGATAAGACGGACTCTTGGATTCCACAACCAACATCGATGACGAACGCTTCCACGAAACCGTCTCTGTCATCAAGATAACCAGGTTGAATTCCGAAGTTCCTAGACTCTCGTTCCGCCAAAATTTCCTGTACATCTTCTGTCGCCCAAAATCGACGCCCATGTCGGACTCGTGAATACACAAGACACCTGCCTGGGCGCTTCGTATTTTCGGATGAGTAAGCATGCTCTAGAACATTTTGTAACGTCTCTTGAAGAAAAATCGCTAGCCTATAAAGAACGTCTTTTTGTTCTTCGACAGGGAATACCGCTCGGTCCGAGATGGCAGCATTTCTCAGTAACTCTTCGGCCTTATGTCTGCCATAGTCGGCAGATGGTTCGCCACCTGGAATCTCAAGTACTGTCGCGGGGAGGAAGGTTGAGTACGGATAACCAAGCGCGGCCACCGGGCGAATAGTCCGAGGGTCGAGCATCTGTGGTTCTTGTAACTTACCACCCCGGCTGACGCTGTACCCTAATGAATGGGCTGCAAAAGCGAAGCCTTGTAACATAGCGAAATTCGTAAATAAGTCTTCACTTGATTGGGCTTCTGAAGCTAGTTCAAAGCGCAGCGATATTTCCTTTGCTGCATAAACGTGCAGATCGAGTAGCATTGCGCTTAGTGGTATTACATCAACCCAGTCGGCGCGGTCGCAGTTGATCGCAATTGTTCTAATGACCCCGTCGGCGACGGCTTCTCGGACTCTTGCCCGGATGGGTCCATAGTCGTTGCCCCAGAGATGTTCGCGTAGTTCGCCTGTAACGCGAATCTTGGCTGACTGCGTAGGACCGGATAGATCCAATGATATCGAGGACCGGCGGCGTGCCATTGTTATTAGCTGGTAGGGGAGCGGGTCACTCCCCCTCCCATTTACAATCCATCGTGTCCGATTTGCGTAATAGACTCACGATAGTCGAGTTCACGTGGTAGATTTGAGGTCTGTACAGTTGCTGACAGACCTGCACCCGAGGCAAGCGATGCCGGGCCAAACAAGACCGAAACGTCTCCCACATGGACGACCGGAAGATAAAACGGTGACCGATATATTTTGTATATTATTCACGCTGAGCACTCCCCATCGCTTGATCACGAATACCGGTTCGGGTCCGTCCATACACTTGACTGCAGCCGGATCCCATCCAACGCCTTCTGCCCATGCAGGCCGCAATGAACGGGTGCGCGAGCGGCTATCCTCCAACTCCCAAGTTAAATCTAACGAGTCCAGTCTAGCTTGACAACACCGACGGGTTACCTCACTGGGCCACCTCGCGTAACCGTCCTTCGCTGACGCTCAACCGACCCTCACGAATCACATCGCGTGTAAGCCGTGGCTTACACGCGCATCAGAATTTGATTACAAGCCAACCGGCAAATTGTCCCGACTAGGGGTCGGAGTCGGCTGCGTCGACTCCGACCCCGGAACGCGCGCCGATCAGGCCCAGGAATACCGGGTAATGAGTTTTGCGAATGCAGAGCTAGAAAGCGCCACTTTTACCCAAGTGGCCAGGGCGAAGATGCCGGTTCAACCGGCGGGATCAATCCTCCCCAGGGAGGAGGATCGTGATGACCGGTTCGCCGTCGTCGCCGGGCCCGATCACGAGCTTGAGCGTCGTGATCCTTGGACGCCGCGCCTGCCCGTCACGCGGGACGCGGTAGAGGCGGAACAGGATCTCGTTTCGCTCCCGGGTTTGCCGACGGATGGCATGCGCAGCCATGTACAGAACGTCCCACAGCCGACCGCTCTGGTCCTGGTAGACCTGGCGGAGGCTGTCTGGCTCACTCCAGGCGACGCTGTCGATCCAGGCGGTTGCGGTGATGGCGACCGGCCAGCGGAGGCCTGCCTCCTGGGCCATGGGTCCCGCGTCGACGAGGACACCGTCCTCCAGGGCCTGGGCGCGGGTGTAGGTGGAAATGACCGTCCCGAAGACCGGGTGCTCGGCGATTTGATGGCTCATGGTGAGTCTCCTTGGGCAATGGGCCCTCGGGGAGGCACCTCCCCCCTGTCGGGGAGAGAGGCTCTCCCCGACAGGGCATGGGTTGAAAAAGCGCGGGATCAAAGCAGCCCGCGTTCGGCGAACGAGACGCTCTCGCCGGCGCTGACGACGAAGTGATCCAGCACCCGGATGTCGACCAGCGACAACGCGTCGCGCAGCCTCCGGGTGACGACTTCATCGGCCGCGCTCGGCTCGGCGACACCCGAAGGGTGGTTGTGGTAGAGCACGATCGCCGCGGCGTTCAGTTCGAGCGCACGCTGCACGACGACGCGGGGATACACCGAGGCCCCGTCGATGGTGCCCCGGAACATCTCCTCGATCGCGAGGACCCGGTGGCGGTTGTCGAGGAACAGCGCCCCGAACACCTCGTGCTTGCACTCCGCCAGCTTCAGGCGCAGGAAGGCCCGCGTCTGCTCGGGGCTCGCCAGAGCCTCGCCCGGGCGGTGCCGGTCGCTCAGCAGGGTCAGTGCCAGGTTGATCAAGGCGGTCATCTCCTCGGCGTTGAGTGCACTCGTTTCGAATATCGCCACGCGGTTGGTCACCCCGCGTCGGCGGGTCTTTGGCTCGTTCATGGGCGGTCTCCTCGAACGGATGGGGAGACCGCCCGTCGGGGAGCGGATCCCCGACGGGTGGAAGATGACCGGGCGACGGTGTCGCCCGGCCGTGGCTCGCGTTAAGCGGCGTTCTCGACTGCGAACGGCTGGCCGTCGACCTTGGCCCAGCCGACCCGCAACAGGCGGGCCTTCAGGCTGACCCCGGTCTCTCCAGCCCGCTCACCTCGCTTGTAGGTGAACGGCTCGGCGAACAGGTCGCTGAGCGTGAAGCCGATGAGCACCTTGCGCTTGCCCTCGACGGCCGGCTGTAAGAGGCGGACGCACTCCTGCGCCTGCTTGCCGGACACGCGACACTCGAAACGGGTGTATTGGGCCTCCTCGACGCTGCCCCGCAGCGCGGCGACGGTGACACTCCAGAAGGGCGCACCCTCCTTCGGCGTCACCTCCCGGACACGGTTCAGGTAACCGATGCCGGTGGTGTGAAGGTCGAAGTACTTGACGTGGTCTTCGCTGGACATGGCAGATCTCCCAGATCAGGGGTAAAGCCGGAAGATGGTGTCGCCCCGTGGGGAGACCGATCCCCCGACGGGTGGGTGGAGACTCGACCGCGAACGGTCGGGTCCGGGCTGGACCCCGCGAGCGAGGTCGGCTTCTGTTACACAGCCCGCAGAAGCCTGGGCGTCACTGAACCGCAGTGACCACGGGTAAAACCGGTGTTCAGCCGCCGCCGGCCTCCTGGCAGACGTAGCGCAGGTACTTGAGCATCCCGCGGGCGTTGGCGAAGGCCGGGTGCGGCGCGATGACCTGGTTCGGGAACCAGTCACGGATGCCTTCGGCCAACGCCACGCTGCCGCCGCCGACGAACAACACCCGTTCCAGCTCCGCGCCGCGCCCGAGCTGGCGTTGCGTCTCGGCGTGCAGCCGTTCGAGCAGGTGGTGGCGCGCCTCCCGGACCAGGTCGGCGACGTCGTGCGGTTTGCCGAACAGCCGGACGGCGCCGGTCTCGATCGCGGCATGGATCGCGCGGTCGGAGAGCTCGTCGAGGTCGTGACGGGCACGGATGCCCTCGCCGACCTGGCGCTGGACATCGAGCAGGCCGCAGCGCAGCGAGCCGGAGGCGCCGTGGCGCACCGCCTGGTCGGCGACGACGACGAAATCGGTCGTGCGCCCACCGATGTCGACGACGGCCACGGGTGCCGCGAGGCGCTCGTCGACCAGCCGAGCGTCGCCGTCGTCCTCCTCGATCACGTGGTCGTACCAGGCCGCGAGCGCCTCCGGAATCACCTCGTGGAAGGCGACCGACGCCGGTAGGCGTTGGTCTTGCGGGGTGACCGTCCTGAGCAGGCTCTTGCGCTTGCCCTCGATCGCCTCGGCCCGCCGGCTGCCGTCCTTGAGGTAGTAGCTGCCGACCGGCAACCCGGAGATCGCGTGCACCGAGCGGCCGGCGAGGCCGGCCTCGAGCAGCGCGTGCTGCACGATCGCGCGGTTCAACCCGGACGCCGGGTAGCCGTCGAAATGGGTCGGCTCGCCGTCGACCTCGCCGACGGCGAAGCGGGTGCCGTCGGTCTCGTACTCGAAGACCTTGGGCTGGCTGCCGTTCAACCAGGTCATCTGGGCCGAGCCGACCCGCGCCCGCGACGGGATCGCGAGGAGCCGGCCGTCGGGCAGCGCCACCTTGGTAAACGCGTAGCCGTCATCCAGGCCGATGCCGATCGTGCTGATGCCATCGCTCTCGGTCACGCCGATTTCTCCCTCAGGTCATGGGCCATGGGTTCATCCGATCACCTTGCGCAGGTGGGCGAACGGTTTGGTCTGGGCGGTGCCGCCGGCGCTGGCGCGAGACGGCGACGCGGGCGCGGGCGGCGCAGTCTCGACACGCAGTGCGGGCGCATGGGCGCACTCCAGCCAGCTGGCGAACGACGTCGCGGGAATGCTTGGGGCACGCGGTGGGGCGGAGCCCCGATCGCCGAGTCCTCCACTCCGCAGCCACTGCCCCTCGACCAGGAAACCCTGGACGAGCAGCGAACGGAGCCAAGCCTGGCCCCGCTTGCGCTGGAGCCCGGAGAGGTGGCGAAGGATCAGCCGTTCCAGGACCACGCCCGGGTCCAGGGTTAGGCTGAGGCGCTGGGGCTCGCTGATGTCGGATGCCGTCATGGCAGCACTCACGGCAAGGGTCGATGGCGTGATTATTCGTGCCGTGCCGACCGGCACCAGTAGAAACGGCCACCCGCGCGGTCGGGGTTAACGTCGGCGAGCCCCGGGATCAGGTGAGATCCGGCAGGGAATGTAGGCGCGTCGAGGGCGTCGGCGTGGCCGGCGTCGGGGTGCTGCGCCGTGGTGCGAACGGCGCCCTATGCGAACCGGTGAGTACATCCTCCGGCGGTTCGCCCAGCGCTTCCCTGGCCTGCTGCGCCTTGGCCGTATTCTGTTCGAGATCGCCACGTGAGACGTTCAGGAACCGGTAACCGACGGCACTCTGCAGCGCGCGCCGGACCTGGCGGCCACCGAGGTGTAGCGCCCGTTCGGCCTCGTCGCGCGCCAGCAGGCCCACATGCCGTGCGCTCAGCACGCGGCGCACCAGGGCGTCGTAGAGTCCCACGAGTCGCGCGGCGCGGAAGGCGTACGGGTTGCTGAAGTTGAGCGCGATCCGCGCCGGCTTGACCGAGGTGGGGGCGGTGACTTCGAGCGACCCCAGCGCCTCGAAACGGGTGGCGATCCCCTGCTCCGCGGCGACGAGTTCCTGCTCCGCGAGCTCGAGGGCCGCGTGGACCCTCAGCAGCCACCAGTCCGCGTACGGGTCGTCGTAGCGGGCGCCGTGCCAGATCGATCGCAGCAGGTTGGCGAAGCCGATCAGCCCGATGATCGCGGGCTTGTCGGCCGTGTACCCGCGTCCCCTGACCAGCCGCTGCGCCTGGTGGGTCTGCAGCGTGAGCATCGCTCCGCCGCGCAGGACCCCGGGGCGCTCTTCCGGTCGGAGGGGGTGTTCGCTCACGCGCTCGGCGGGCGAGGAGACGAGGTCGGAGTCAGCGGAGGTGTCGGTCACGTCGATTCGGCCATGGCTGTCGGGTCAGGGTAAGAGCGGCGCCATCAACGCACAGCCGGGCCTCGACATGAACGACAAAACCGACCGTCTCCGGTCGTGCTTACGTTGGGAAATTATTACAGTGTAATAATCGCGCGGCCGGCGCCCGACTCAGCGCGACTTGGGTCCCGGAGGCGGGGGCATAGCCAGTTGCCTGCGTATTTCGGCGAACGGACTCTCGCCGGGCGGTCGCGGTGTGCGCTCCTGCCGTTGACGTTCGCGGCTCGCCGTTTCCGCGCGCCGCTGTTCCGCTTCCTTGCGCTGGCGCTCGCGTTCGCCTTGCACCTTGAGCGCGTGGTTCGGAAGGAACTTGCCCCGCGTCACCTCGAGGCAGAGGCGATGCAGGTAGCTCATCTCGTCGTAGACCGGCGCGGCGCCGCGCTGCTCGGCGCGCAGCCGTCCGGCCAGCTCGTCGAGCACCGGCTGGTGCTGGTCGGCGGGGATCATCGCGAGATACCGGGCGGCGAGCCCCCGCTGGTTCTCTTCCAGGCGCGCGGGCAAGACCAGCGCGTCCATCGCGACGGCGTGGCGCACCGGTTCGTTTCGCGCGCGCGGAGTGGGTGTTGTTGTAGTTTTATATTTATTACTACTACTACCGGGAACCGACTTCGATTTTTGAGGGCGCCTCCCCACCGCCTTCGAATTTTGGTCCTGGTGTGAGCGCGTGCGTTCGGTCCCGCTGTTGGACAGGCTCGCCAGTCCCGCAGCGCTGAAGTCGAAGTAGCGGCGGGACCCGCCCTGGTGAATCGCGCGCACCGCCTCCAGGCGGCGCGCGGTGGGATTCACCGGCGCGAGGACGTCCCGCCCCGCCCGGATGTCCTCGTCCATCGACGCATGAACCGCGGCCACGACCCGCCGTACCCGCGCGTGGTGGTGGTTGATCGCCTCCTGCAGGAAGGCCATGTACCCGGAATCGAGGTGCAGGGTGTCGGCCAGCGGCAGCGGCTCGTCGTGCAGCGCATAGACGTTGGCCCCGAAGCGGCCGCCGGCGTCGCGGCCGCGTGCGCAGAGCGACAGCCAGCGTGTCGCGCGCAGGATCGCGATGGCGCGCGACACCGTGGAGGTGGACGACACGTTCGCCAGGCGGGCGATGTCGGTGTAGCTCGGGAAGACGGCCTTGACGCCCGCGGCACGGCCGCTCAGGCAGATGACCATCCAGACCAGCTTGTCGACCGGCTCGAGCACGGGATCCTGGACCACCAGCGCCGGGAAGGCCTGGTGCCAGTTGCCGAGAAACAGCAGGGCATCCGCCGTGGAGGCCGTCCCGTCGCGGCGTGCCCGCGCGACGGTCTCACGGATCAGGGTGTCGAGAGCGCAGGTCTCCGGTCGGAGTTCCGAGGCATCGTCGGCCATGCCGGCATGCGATCGCCGGGCTCAGCCTCGCGCCACCCGCCGCCCCTCGAGCCGCTCGGCGCGTGCCGGTGCCGGGGTCGCCGCCAGCGGCTCGACCGGGGCATGGAGATCGCCGTAATCGAGCCAGCGCTGCGCCAGGGTCCAGATCGCGCGCAGCGACGCGCCGGTCTCCGCATGCACTTCGAGGTACCGTTTCGGGTCGAGCGGCCGGTCGGCGTCGGGCTGAAGGTGGGTGGACAGGGCGCGCCAGAGCCGGTGCGAGGTGGCCTCGTCCGGCTCGGGCGGCCGGCCGACCGCAGGTTCCAGGGCGAGCATGCGGCGCAACCGCGTGTACTCCCGCGAGCCGACTCCGAAGAGGCTGCGCATCATCTCCAGCGGGGCATCGGCCTGGATCAGGTCGCGCTGCAGCTCCTCCGCCTCCCGGGCGGCGCGCAGGTTGGCGATCATCGGCCAGAAAACGTCCCGGTCCAGGCTGATCGCGAGGCAGTGCGCCTGGAGTGAACCGACCCGGTAGAGGTCGGCGAGGTTCAACTCGCGCAGCGCCTCGATCTCCTGCGGTCCGAACTGCATCGCCCGCAGTGCCGGCTGATCCCCCTCGGCGAGGCAGCGCATCGCGTAGAGGAGCACCGCGGTGACGAGGTCCGCCTCCTTGGTGCCGATCATGATGCGCTCCAGAGTGGCGACCCGCCGGCTGCCGCGGTTCGATGAAGTGCCCGGTAGGCCTCCATCAAACCCAACAGATCCTGCCAGTCGCGCTCGTCCAGGCGGCGCCACAGCCGGTAACCGGCGTGCCCTGGGTCCAGGGTCCAGACGCTCGCGAACAGCAACCCGGCATCCTGTTCCACCAGGGCGCGCCGCAGGATGGAGTCGTCCGGCAGGGCCGGCAGCAGCGCATCGAGTGGCGCGACGGTGAGCTCGGCGCACGCCGCCAAGTGCCACCAGACCATCGACACCTGCGCAAGCGACTCCTCGTCGAGGCGGTCCACCAGGGCCGGGTCGGGGACGTCGCGCAGCACGAAACCGAGGCCCCGGTTGGACAGCGGATGCACCAGGTCGCCGAGCCCGTTGCGCTCGGCGAGCCGGCTCGCGAGCGTCCACAGGCGGGCGCGGAGCGATTTCACATCGCCCTGAGCCGGCGTGCCGACCGTGCGGCCGGTGGGCTCGTCTTCGTGGTCCTCATCGGGATCCTGATCGGGGTGTTCATCGAGGTCCTGGTCTGGGCCGTCTTCCTGCTGCGCGCGGGCTGCCGTGGCCTCTCTGGAGGATGACGCTACGGCCTGGCGCTCTGTTCGCGGCGCCGTCACGGCGGGGTCGGATCCACCCTGCGGCGGCCCTTCGCCGGCCGCCTCCGGTGCGCCGTCGTTGGACGGCGTGTCGCCATGACCGGCGACGTCATCGCGCGGCGGTGCACCAGCCATGCCGCGCCCGGACAGCCGGGTGTCGAACTCGAGGCTCACGGCATGGATGCTGATCTCGGCCCGCTCGGCGATCTCCACCTCGAGCGCCCGGCGCAGGTGGTCGAGGTCCCAGTCGGGGGCATCGTAGCGGCGACAGAGCGCCTCGAACGCCTGGTCGTACTCGGCTTCGCTGTCCGCCGAGCGGTCCAGCCAGACCGCCCGGGCGATGCGGTCGAGTGCCCGGATCCTGCTGATCTGTGGCCGCCCGATCCCGCCCTCCAGAGCGCTAGGCAGCAGCGGTCGAAGCCGCTCAACGGTGTAGACCATCTGCGAGATCAGGCCCTGGCTCAGGCCATAACCGGATCGCGTGAGCGCCTCGGCCAACTGAACCTGGGTCAATTCGGTGCCGCTCTCCTCCTCCAGGAACCGCTTGGCCTCGACCACCGCCAGCGCCTTGTCGAGGAAGCTGAGGTCGCCGCGCAGATCGTTCTCCTTCAGGTGCGCCAGCAGGACGTCGGCCTCGCGCGTCCAGGGCCGGATCATGCAGGCGACCGTGCCGAAACGCGCGTGACCGGTCTCTTCGAAGAGCTCCTTCAGGATGCGCAGGCGGGTGTTCCCGCCCGCATGGACGACGTAGCCCGACTCGCCCGGGCGCTGGGTGACCACGAGCGGCTGGCCGAGTCCGTCGACGCGGATGGAGGCCTTGATCCGGTCGTACTCCGCGTTCACCGCGCGGCGCGGATTGTGCTCGTAGGGTTCGATCGCGGCGACTTCGAGGTAGACCAGCTCGCAGGCGGCGTGCGGCAGGTGGCCGGTGCCGGTCAGGCGCACCACGGAGCCGCCACTCACGCCCGCTCCTCGGCGACCATGAGGTAGGGTTCCTCACGCTCGAAGATCTCCGGGTAGCGCACCAGGGTCTCGCGCGGTACCGTCTCCAGGCGCCCGCCCGATGACGACGCCACGACGCGGGTCTGGGCCTCGATCCGGGCCGACAGCAGGGCGCTGGCGTAGCGGTGACCCCCAGCCAGCTGGTACAGATAGGAGACCGAATCGTTGCAGACCTTGGCCACTTCGGCACGCTCTCGCTTGGTAGCCGCTCGTAGAAATTCTTTTAGCTCCATGCGGCTTGACGTTAGCATCGTGCAAATACACTGACAACCAACAAGTGTTTACCTTTTTGCTAAATTTTATGTCGGATTTTTGCTACACTGTTTCGCATGATGCGAAAACAGGAAACCATCCGGCACGTGAATCTGGAGCACCTCATCGAGGAGGCGGGATCCGCGGCCGAGCTTGCGCGCCGAGCGGGCACCAGCAGCTCGTACCTGAGCCAGGTCCGCCACCACATGAGCACCAGGAGAGGGACGCCGCGGGGCGTAGGGGACAAGCTGGCCGTAAAGCTCGAGCGCGGAATGGGCAAGCCCGTGGGCTGGATGGACGAGCCGCACGACGCCGGGCAGCCACAAGCGAGCGTCGCCCAGGAAACCAACGCCCACTCCGGCCCGGATATCCGCGGCCTGCATCCCGTCATCTCCTGGGTGCAGGCGGGAGAATGGTGTGAGATTGCCGAGGGCTACGCCCCGCCATACGAAAGCGAACTGCTTCCCTGTCCGGTGAAGTGCAGCGAGGACACCTTCGTGCTGCGTATCCGCGGCGGCAGCATGGAACCCCGGTTCCATGACGGGGACCTGATCTTCGTCGATCCCAACGTGGCCGCTGTAAACGGCAGGTACGTCGTCGTGAAACTCGATGGCAGCAACGAGGCGACCTTCAAGCAACTCGTCGTCGAGGGCGATCGGCAGTACCTGAAGGCGCTGAATCCCGACTGGCCGAATCGAATCATCGAGATCGACCAGGAGGCGACGATCTGTGGCGTTGTGGTGTTCAAGGGAGAGGTGGTGTGATGAGGCGCACGGTACATGGCGACCAGGGCGGTCGATGGATTTATCGCGTTGCTAAGCATTCAGTTTTGCCGCGGAGATTAGCTCAATGCTAATGTTTTCCGTGCAACGTACCACTCGCCCCACCATCGGCGCGTTCCGGTCGATGATGGAGCCGGTCATTGGTGAACCATGGGCAGGAAACACACCGATCGCGGCTGCCATGCCGACATCCGCCCGAACTGCGGAAGCGGAGCGCCCGCCTGCCCGGCGCTGCACCCCGTGGCCTCCCTCTGCTGAACTCGGTCGTGTCGGTCAACTGGCTTACCATCAGGAAGTGCTCGGAAGTCACGGGCTACTCCGAGAACGCCATCCGCACCAAGATCCGGGACGGCATCTGGGTCGAGGGCGAGGTCTGGCGCAAGGCGCCGGACGGCCGGGTCTTGATCAGTGTTGACGGGTACCACCAATGGGTAGAAAGCCACGCACCGGGGTCCGCGCCATCAGCGCGTCGTCCATCGAGATCTCCTTCACCTATCAGGGCAAGCGCTGCCGCGAGAAGATCAAGCTCCAGCCCACCCCCGTTAACCTGAAGCGCGCGGAGCGGCATCGCGCAGCCATTCTCGATGCGATCGACAAAGGGACGTTCGACTACGCGACCACGTTTCCGCAGTCGAAGAGTGCGCCGCAGTTCAATGACCAGCCGGGAGCGACGATCACTGTTGAACGTTTCCTGTCGAACTGGTGGCCGGGGGAGTCCAAGGAACTGAAGGCGTCCACGCGGACCGTAGACAAGCGGATCATCTTCAACCAGATCATCCCGCAGTTCGGGCAGCTGTCGCTCACCGATCTCAAGTGGCACCAGATTCGAGATTGGGCCAAGTCCCAGGGGTGGAGCCGCAAGACGCAGAACAACAAGCTCAGCGTACTACGGCGCGCCCTCAACGAGGCGGTCGAGCAGGAACTGATCCACCACCACCCGATGGCCAACAAGATCATTCGCCGGCGCAAGTCGCGCAGTGAATCGGCGTCGAACTCGAAAACCAGGATCGACCCCTTCAGCCACGAGGAGCGCACGGCGCTGATCACAACTGCGCGCGGCCAGCTCAAGAACCTCGTGCAGTTCGGGTTCTGGACCGGGCTGCGGTTGTCGGAGATCTTCGCCCTGAACTGGGGCAACGTCGACTGGATCAACAAGCGGATCTATGTCGAAGGCGCCCTGACCCAGGCCGCCGAGGCGATCGAGGAGACGAAGACCGAGGCCGGCGAGCGCGTGGTCAACCTGCTGCCCCCAGCCCACGCCGCGCTGAAGGCGCAGAAAGAGCACACCTTTCTCGCCGGCAAGGAGGTGTTCCAGAACCCACACACGCGCCAGCGCTGGACCGGCGACCAGGCCCTGCGCAAGCGCCAGTGGGACACCCTCTGCCGGCGCTCAGGCGTGCGCTACCGGCCGCCGGGGCAGATGCGCCACACCTTCGCGTCGATGACGCTGATGGCGGGCGAGTCGCCGCAATGGGTGGCGGCGCAGATGGGGCATACCGACTGGACGTTCACGGCGCGGGTGTATTACCGGTGGATCCCAAGGGATGCAGGAGATGCCGGGGCGAAGGTCATTAAGAAATGGGGACGACAACTGAACGTGTCGACAAATTAGGTCAAACCAGCCTGCCGACCAAGTAATCCCACAACTATTGTGCTTATCGTGGGATGGGTTCATATCAAGCAGCGCAGCAGCGTTGCGGCGAATGGGCGTGAGATACTCAGGTCCGCGCTCTTCCAAGTGAAGTCGGTACCTGTATGAACGCTTTTTTCGGGCGCCATGTCGAGATTCAACGAGCGATGTTATTGAATCTTATCTCCGTTTGCGATGGAAGAAACACATTTCCGTATGTAAGCCGCGCTCAGACTATGCGCCAGTTCTGTAAGCCGCTGCAATTTTTTCTCCCTTTGTTCATCCATCCATGGGGAAACCAGATGACCATGCATAACTTGATTCCGAACCGAACGCCAAGTGCTGATATGATCAGGATCAAAGGGCGGCATCGTCAGAAGAGGACTCGTGCAGCTTGACGGAGTCGGCTAATGAGTGTCCAGTCGCCAACGCTGACAAGGGACTGGGTTTCGAGCCCTGTCCAGTCAACTTCAGGCGAGAATGAATAGTTTCCACGTTTCTATAGCTGCTGTATGTAGGTATTTGCTGAAAAGCTTGTTGGATTATATCTACTCGTATTTTTTTACTTGTACGGTCCTTATAGAAGGCGCACATAGCAGACGTCGTGAACGAGTAAACGGAGATCCAGATTTACACCTCTTGACGATGCACAACCGTCTTTGGCTCATACCGTGTTCTTGATGGCCCTGGCCAATCATGCCCAAATCATGTCACCTACCCCCTTATACTACTGTTCAGATTTACGGAGCCTTCTCTGTCCGACGTCCTGCTGTTGTCCATTCCGAGCAGGCTATTTCTTACGGTTGTAAGCAGCATTAGCAGACTCTCGTGGTCCGCGTCAGACAGGCCACGCAGTGCCTGTTGATTGAAGGCACGCTCGTAAGCCATCATCTTGGACAACAGTTTTTGTGAATTGGAGGTGAGATAGACGCGTTTCACCCTCCGATCCTTGAGGTCGGACCAGCGTGTGACCCAGCCGTCCAGTTCGAGATGTGCAATCAGATTGCCCAGGTTCGGTTTTCCCACATCCATCAGGTCGGCAAGCTCAGTCTGAGTCATACCGTCACGCCGGGATAGATTGGCGATGACCCACCAGCGGGCGCGAGTGATACCGAGAGGCCGCATGAACTCGTCGTAGGCTTTACGGCGTAGGCGGGAGACGTCATGGAAGAGGAATCCAAGCTTCACATCCCGCTGGCGTTGCTCTTCACTGTAGACGGTTGGATCCTGCACTACACACACCGTACCCATAATCTGCTCCTCACGTTCACCGAACCTGCACCGTACCAGTCAGGTGCAGTACCGTTGCCGGAATCCTCCACGATGTGCGACCTGCAGTATCACGGCCTGCGCTTTCCCCAGCGGTGCTCCTCACCGCCGCCTGACCTGGTACCCCGCAGCAACACTGTCCCAGAGACGGTCGTGAAT
>Ga0326597_10000078_pt1 | contig 163650 bp, 158 predicted proteins | sample RVTome_12_FD_203789 | JGI IMG/M metagenome (GOLD analysis project Ga0326597, IMG submission 203789) | Soil microbial communities from uranium-contaminated site in the Upper Colorado River Basin, Wyoming, United States - RVT100D185 | ecosystem: Environmental > Terrestrial > Soil > Contaminated... | reverse complement strand
TTATAAAGCAGGTTTCTCCGGACACCGATCTCCCGGGCCAGATCCGAAGCCGTCTTGTCCGATTGCTCCAACAGCCGAACGGCGTCGGCTTTAAAGGCTTTGGTGTAGCTTGTTCGTTTTCTCACAGAACACCTCCTGGGGGTATGGTCCCCTTTTTGTGTGTCCATGAAAAGAGGGGGGGCTCACCCACGGGATGTTTAGAGTGTCACAATTAAAATGCCGTCTCTTATCGAACGGCGTCTTTTTGTAGGACATCAGTTATTACAATCGGACCGATCACTAAATGGGATTGCTAGGGTGCCCAAGAGAACCGGCCTTTTTTTATTGGAGTACAACAGTATGCATCAAGTCGAATCGGTACTAAAAGTCCCTCAGATCAGACAAATGAATTACTTCACCATCGTTCTTTTTTCCATCATTTCGATTGCAACGGTGATCGGCGTCCCTCTCTTCGGATATGTTTATGGCTACACTTGGCTCGATTGGACGCTCTTTGGCGTTCTTTATGTGGCCACGGGCTTGGGGATCACTGTCGGCTATCACCGCCTGATCTCACACCGCAGCTTCACCTGTGCGACGCCGGTGAAAATCGCTTTGTTAATCGCAGGAGGATGCGCCTTGGAGAACTCGGCCCTCAAATGGTGCGCCGACCATGTTCGACATCATGCCAAGGTCGATCAGGAGGAGGATCCGTACAATGCGAAAAAGGGATTTTGGTATAGCCATGTCCTATGGGTCTTTTTGAAAGATCCCTATGCCGATGATAAGTACACGGCCCTCTTCAATAAAGATAAATGGGTGCTCTGGCAACACCGCTACTATCTTCCGATCGTGATCTCCGGTCTGGCGCTTCCTTTTTTAATCGGATTTCTTTATAGCGGTTGGATCGGAGGATTCGGCGCCTTCATGCTGGCTGGAATGGGCCGGACCTTTGTCGTACTAAATTCGACCTTTTGTATTAACTCGATCTGCCACCTCTGGGGCAAACAGCCGAGCGGCTCGCTGAACAGCAGCCGGGACAGCTGGTGGATCTCTCTCATTACCTTCGGGGAGGGCTATCACAATTACCATCATAACCATCCGCGGGATTACCGCAACGGTCCCAAATGGTATAACTTCGATCCCTCCAAATGGCTCATCTTCAGCCTCTTCCTCATCGGCTTGGCGAAACCTATTCTATAAAATTTCGGGACGATTATTCTTTCCCCGGAAACCCGCGCCGATCATTTCATTCCAAGCATATTTTAGAATCATGACAACAAAAAAATGGGCCAGCAGGCTGCTGCTGACCCATTTTTTATTTGGAGCCGGCGAGTGGGATTGAACCACCGACCTGCTGATTACGAATCAGCTGCTCTACCACTGAGCTACGCCGGCTTGGAAAAGACCAATAGGCTCTCTTGAGAAAAACTTAATTTTCCATAGCGACAGCCCCGATAATTTCTTTTTCCACCACCGCCCCGCTCGGCCCGAACGATCCCAAATCTTTGCCATTGAGCGTCACCCTTACGCCGCCTGCGTTTCCCAGCTTCAGGAGGAATTTTTCTTTTCCGCGCCAATCGACCTTGTCTTTGGCTTGAAGCAGCACTTCCCGAACCTCTTTCCCGTCGATTTCGACGAGCACCCACGAAGACTCGCTCGCTTCAATCGAAAGCATATAGACGCCTGCTTCAAGAGTGGGTTCGGGCAAAACTTTTTCCTTTATCGTCGGAACCGTAGCAGGCGCCGCCTCGCTCGGCAATCCGCCCGGCGTTACGGGGGACTTCTCGATGGGAAGCCCTCCGCCCGACGGCGTGACTTCGACCGGCGGAGCGAGATCCTGAGTGCCTCCCAGATCCGGCCCACCGCTTTTGCTTGTCGCATCGATGGGTTCTTGTGGTAACACCGTCAGGGGGGGCTCTTCGGAAAGCATGGGAGGAGGAACGGTTCTCACCTCGATTTCCCTTTCCGGGAGCAAGCCAACCAAAATTAAGAGGAGGACGACCACACCCCCAACTAACAACAAAATCCGGCGCGGAAAGGGAAGGCGGGAAGGCGTTTTAACCTGGAGATAGGATAAGATTTCGTCCTGATCTTCGGACGCTGAAAAAGAGTCGATCGCAGGGACGACCTGTTGGGCAAAGGCCTCAAGGATGGGGCCATCGTCCAAACCCAAACACTGAACATAACTTCTCAAGAAGCCCTTTGCAGAAACCTGGCTTGAAATCTGATCGAATTGTTCGGCCTCGATGGCTTGGATAAAACGAATGGGGATCTTCGTGCGGAAGGCCATTTCTTCAATCGAAACACGTTGCGCTTCTCGCTGCGCTTGGAGATATTTCCCCAGATTTTCCATTGATCGCGTTCTTTATCTTTCTTACTCGATGGGCGCCAAGCACTTCTTTAAATCTTCTTCTTCCTTCAATGCGGGAGACAAGGCCATCACGCGATTAAATTCCGCATCGGCCAGCGACTGAGCACCCTGACCTTGATAGAGACAGGCCACGTTGTAATGGGCATTAATATCGTCGGGATTGACTTGAATGGCCGACTGATAGGCGGCAAAGGCATTTTCGTGGTCGCCCATCTTGGCATACACCTCTCCCAATTGATTATGGATCGGGGCAATCGAGGGGTTCATCCGCAAAGCATTTTTAAGGGCTTGAATCGCATATTTATAATTTTTTTGGCGTAAGTAGACCAGTCCCATATTCCAGTAGGGCGCCTCGGGCGTCGCATACTTCTTATTTTTGAGGGCGTTTTCATAAGAGGCGATCGCCCAATCGAATTCTTCCAAATAGGCATAGACCCTGCCTAAGTAATTATGGGCCTCCGAATCGTTGGGATTGATTTCGATCACTTTTTTAAAAACGACGATTGCTTCTTTATAGTTTTGCATTTCGAAGTGGACGTGGCCTAAGGCATAGAGGATATCCCGGTTCTTCGGATCGATTTCGACGCCCTTTTGGAATTCGATATAGGCATTTTGAAGCGCCGGAGGGACGTCGCCTAAGTATGCAATGCCGTATTTGTAATGGGCCACGGCTTCTTCTTGACGCTTGATCTGGCCTTCCTTAAACATACAACTGCTCAAAGAAGGAAGGAGAAAGAGAAGCAGGAAAAAGCCCGCCCTTATTTGGCGGATCGATTTCATTGAACAAACCGGTTTCAAAATGGTGTGGGCTAAAATAACGGAATCCATTCCCTAATAATTCTCGAAAAAGGTGAGCGATTTAAAGGCCTGATAACGCGCCGCAATTTCATTTTGACTTAAGTCGCGCATTCGATCGAGGCTGAAGGCTTCGACATTGATCGAGGCCATCGTGCTGCCGTAGATCACCGCTTGCCGGATATTGGTGTCATTCACCTCGCCGCACTTGGCCAGATAGCCCATAAACCCGCCGGCAAAAGAATCTCCTGCCCCCGTCGGGTCGAACACCTTTTCCAAGGGATAGGCCGGGGCGGAAAAGACACTGTGTTCGGTAAACATCAAGGCCCCATACTCGCCTTGCTTCACGACCAAGGTTTTGGGACCGAAGGATAGAATTTTTTTCGCCACTTTCACCAGATTCACTTCTTGCGCCAATTCCCGCGCTTCGCCGTCATTGATAATGAGAATATCGACGGCCTTGAGGGTTTTAAGCAGGGCCTCCCGTTTACCGCCGATCCAGAAATTCATGGTATCGCAGGCGACTAATTTCGGGGCTTTGACCTGTTTGAGCACATCCAACTGCAAATCGGGATCGATATTGGCCAGAAACACAAAGGGGACATCGCGGTACGTCGGCGGAAGTGTCGGACGGAAGGTTTCGAATACATTCAATTGCGTGTCGAGGGTTTGCGCCTCGTTCAATTGATAGCTGTATTCTCCCCGCCATCGGAAGGTGCGTCCGGCTTCGCGGGAGAGGCCTTCAAGATCGATCCCGCGTCCGGATAAAAATTGGACATGCGCTTCCGGGAAATCGTCGCCGATCACGGCCACCAAATGCACATCGGTAAAGTAGCTCGCCGCGGTGGCGAAATAGGTCGCCGATCCGCCTAGGACATCTTCCACTGCCCCAAAGGGCGTTTTTACGGAATCGAATGCCACCGATCCCACGACCAGTAAACTCATGTCTTCACGCGCTTTTGCTAGAGATTTAAGATGGACAATCGGAAAGGGCGGCTTGGCCGCGACGCGCTTCCAGGGCCTGATTGAGGGCGCCGATGAGTTTCCGCGTCGTCGAGGTCATGATATCTTCCACGCGCACACGCTCAATTTCCGAGGCTTCCGTCACACCCGCCCAACTGGTCCCGATCCAAAGGGCTTGGCCGCACTTGCTGTCCCACAGTTCGCCGATGATCTTTACTTCTTTTTCGACTTCAAAGGGGATATGGGCCGGACCGCTGGACACGGCGGAAATCTTTTCTCCAACCCCGTCCTCCCCCAAATCCATCGTTTGCGTCGCGGTATGCTTGTCGTTCGTGACCACCTGACCGATAAAGAAATAACGCAGGCCTTGCATTCTTCCCCAAGCGCTTAGCCGATCGACATCCATGACGCGGCTGCGTTCATAGTCTTCGACAAAATGCGTATAGTCCTGAAATTTATCCGCGTCCCGTATGCCTTGAATGATATCGCGATAGGGCACGACACGCACATTCGGAAAGGTGATCCGCAGGCCCTGAAAAAACTCGAAAGCCGCATTGCGGCGAAAACCTTCCGGGCCACCTTTCAAAACGGCGAGGACGCCAATGCCTTCTTCCTCAAGGCCTCGGTAAGAAAGTCCGTCTGCCTCCAGCTGCGTTTCCACCTTCTGATTCAGCGCGGGAAAGGGCCGCTTCAAGGCTTCCGCCGAGGGTACGGTAAAATGATCCACGCAGCCACTTAAGAAAATAATCGCCGCCATCAGGGCTAGTTTTTTCATTTGAGGTATTTCCCCACAATGGGCGCAAGCGCCTTTTTAAGCGGCTTGGGCACCGCCTTCGCCGGCGTAACGATCGCATGCGCCAAGGCCCGCGAACAATAGCAATCCCTTGTCGCCGGAATTTTCCGGATCGCCCCACGAATTATTTTTTTTGAAAGGACGACGTTTTCGAATAAGATTTTGAGAATCATCTCGACGGTCACCGCTTCTTCTTCCACAAACCAACAATCGTAGTCAGTCGCCAAGGCGAGAGTCACATAACAGATCTCCGCCTCCCGCGCCAGCTTGGCTTCGGTGGCGTTGGTCATTCCGATCACGTCCACGCCCCAGCCCCGATGGATATGGGACTCGGCCCGGCTCGAGAATTGCGGTCCTTCCATGCACAGATAGACACCGCCACGCCGAATCGTGCCGCCGGCGGCCTCTCCGCTTTGCGAAACGATCTCGGCCAACTGCCGGCAAATGGGATCGGCAAGGCTCACATGGGCGACGATACCCTTTCCAAAAAAGGTGCTCGCGCGGCCCTTGGTCATATCGTAAAATTGGTCCGGGATCACGACATGGCCGGGCACGATTTCTTTCTTCATGCTGCCCACGGCGCTGACCGATAGGATGCGCTCGACGCCGATCATTTTCATCGCAAAGATATTGGCGCGGTAATTGATTTCGGAGGGCAGCAAGCTGTGGTTTTTGCCGTGGCGAGCCAAGAAGGCCACGGGCAGCCCCTCCAATGTTCCAAGCACCAATTTTCCGGAGGGCTTGCCGAAGGGCGTCGAAACCCTCAGCTCTTGGACCCGCTTAAGCCCTTCCATGTCGTAGAGCCCGCTGCCGCCGATAATGCCGATATTGGCCTTCGGGGGCGCGCTGCGCTTCGTGCTTTTCTTTTGCGTGGGGCTTGCCGTTACGTTGGGCATCAAAATCTCATTTTCATCGTAAACGCATGGGATTATAGCATACTCTTCGATTTCTTCAAGCGCATTATCGCGTCCCCGATCCTGGCCACCGTTTCCTCCGCATTCTCTTCTCTGCCCACATCCAACCATTCGACGGCAGGATCGGCGCGAAACCAGGTCAACTGCCGTTTTGCGAAGCGGCGGGAGTCTCTTTTTAAAATCGCGACTGCCTCGTCACGCGAACATGCGCCTCGGAGATAAGGGACGATCTGCCGATATCCCAAACTCCGCATGGAGGGGAGTTCGGGAGACAAGCCCGCCTCGAGCAATCCAGCCACCTCCTCGACCAAGCCCTCGTCGATCATCCGATCCACCCGGCGATCGATTCGCCGGTAGAGGTCTTCGCGCTCGCGCCGCAAGCCAATCACCCAGGCCCGACGTTGAGGCGCATCGGTAATCCGATGCGCCGAGTGCCATTCCGCGAGTGTCTGGCCCGTGAGGCGGTGGACCTCCAGCGCGCGAATGATCTTGGGCAAATCTCTAAAATGCATCTTTGCGGCGGAGTGGGGATCGACGGCGGCCAAAAGCCGATGCAAGGTCCCTTCGCCCTCGGAGGCCTCCCGCGCGGCGAATTCCCGTCGCATGTCCCAATCGGCCGGCGGGCCGTCCCAAAGCCCTTTTAAAATTGCTTTGAGATAAAGACCCGTTCCGCCTTCAATGAGCACCTTCCGCCCGGCTGCTTCGAGCGTGGCGATCAAGGCCTCCGCTTTTTTTTTATAAGCCCCGGCGGAGAAAAAGGCGTCGGGTTTCACAAAATCGATGAGATGGCGGCGAACCCGCGCTCTCGCTTCTGAAGCGGGTTTTCCGGTGCCAATCTCCAAGCCCATGTAGATCTGCTTCGAATCGGCGACGAGGATGTCCGTTTGAAAAATCCCCGCGAGACCTTCGGTCACGCAGCTCTTGCCGACCGCCGTCGGGCCGACAATGACAAGCCAGGCCGGTTTTGCTTGCGTTGAAGCCATGTGATCCCCCGGAAGGCCGGAAGCTTGGAGATCGCCCTTCATTTTCTTCTAAACAGTTTTTCGAGGTCGGACAAGGGATAGGTCATCACAATCGGCCGACCATGCGGGCAGGTGACGGGCGTACGTCTTTCGAAATAGGTAAGCAGCAGGGCCGCGATCTCCGGCAAAGACATCGCTTGGTGGGCGCGAACGGCGCCATGGCAGGCCATGGAAGCGATTATGGTTTGAAAAACTTGTTCAGCCTTGCCGCTGAGACCGAGGTTTTCCAAATCTTCGGTCAAGTCGTGGAGAAAGCCTTCGAGGTTCATTCCGACGATCAATGCGGGGAGTTCCCTCACGAGGAAGGTTGTCTCGCCGAAGGCCTCGACCCGGCAACCCATGGCTGCTAAGCTGTCGAGGTGGTCTTTTAAAAGGCTCGCCTGCGAAAGCGGCAAATCGATCTGCTGAGGGATAAGAAAGGGTTGAATTTCCAAATCCTCGGATCCCCCGGACGCCCGCCGGGCCTTGAGAAAGGCTTCGTATAGGATGCGCTCGTGGGCCGTGTGTTGATCGACCACGGCCAGCACGCCATCGATTTCCGCCAAGAGGAAGGTGCCATAGACCTGTCCAAGCGGACGGATGAGGGGCGCAATTCCGTGCATCGGCATCGTTGATGACGGGAAGACGGAGGCGCTTTGCGAGATTTCACAGGCCAGGCTTGAGATGCCTGGCGCAAAAGAGGCTCCGTCTCGACCGTAAGGGAGCGCTTGCTCGTCGACGCCTTGCGGAGCGGCATGCTGCCGTTCAAAACCGGGCCAGCCGATGGACGGGGAAAAGGCGTCTTGCCGTTCATTTGGAACAGAGCCTTCGCGCTGGGTCGGATGTAGCGCCGGCGCCCCGATATCGCTCGGTTCGACGTAGAAATCGCGCTGCGACGACAGGGCCTCCCGCAGGACATTCCGGACCGCTTGATGTATCCAAGCGGTATTTTGAAACCGCACCTCCCGCTTGGTCGGGTGTACATTCACATCTACCTCCGCCGGATCGACGGTTAAGGAGAGAACGAAAAAGGGGGCCTCGCCCTTCATCAAAGACCTGCCGTAGGCCTCGTACACCGCATGATTTAAAAGAGCGCTTTTCACGGCACGTCGGTTAACGAAGAGGTGCTGCGCCTTTTTAAAATTCTTCTTCAAGGGGGGATTGGAAAGAAAGGCCTCCAGAGAAAAACCTTTTTCGTCCGTCCGCTCGTTGACGGCCAAGGACTGCGCGATTCGTTCCGCGCCAAAGAGTTGCGACAGGCGTTCCTTCAATGTCGAACAGGGAGGCAGATCGAGGAGCGACCGGCCGCCATGGCTCAGTCGAAAATGTATGCGATCGTGAGGCAGGGCGAGTTCGTACAACAAACGGCTAATGTGGCCGAGTTCCGTCTGTTCCGTTTTAAGAAACTTCCGACGGGCCGGGACGTTGTAAAATAAGTCTTTGACGGAAAAGGACGATCCGCGCGGCGCGCCGATGGCCTTGACCGAACGCACTTCCCCGCCTTCGATTTGGATTTCGCTTCCCTCCAAGGCGCGGTCGGGCCGGGTCACCAATCGCAATTTGGAAATGGAGGCGATGCTGGGCAGGGCCTCGCCCCGAAAACCGAGACTGAGAATCGATGCGAGGTCGTCCTCCGTTGCAATCTTACTCGTGGCATGGCGCTGAAAGGCAAGCAGGGCTTCGTCGCGAAGCATCCCTTCGCCATCGTCCGAGACCTCGATTCCTTCTATCCCGCCCTTTTGAATCGAGACAAAAATCCGCCGACTGCCGGCATCGATCGCGTTTTCGACCAGCTCTTTGACAATGGACGCCGGACGTTCGACCACTTCTCCGGCAGCGATTTTATTCGAAAGATGTTCTGGGAGGACGCGAATGCTTGCCATGTGATTTCCTAGTCTAGAAAAGGATACGGAAACATCGGAGCGGAAAGGGAGAAGGCCTCAGTTCGGGTGCCCGCTTTGTCACTCGGATTGAGGCTGCGCGTCCCGGTCGCCTTACTTGAGGGCGGCGAGCTTATTTTCCGCCAAGGCGGCTTCGTTCGAATTCGGAAAGCGACTCAGCACCTGATTCAAATAATCCTTGGCTTGGTCGCGTCGATCAAGCGCCAAATAGGAGAACCCCACTTTTAAAAGGGCGTTCGAAACCTTCTCGCTCTGGGGAAAGTCCTGGGTGACTTGCTTATAGCGCTTGATAGCCGACCAGTAGGTTTCCTCGTTATAATAACTCTCCCCGGTCCAATAAAGGGCCTCCGGGACCAACACCGATGTGGGGTAGTGTTTGATAAATGTATCGAAGGCCGAAATGGCCATGGAATAATTCCCCTTTAAATAGTCGTTGTAGGCCAAATTATAGGCCTCGGTCGGCGAGAGCGATCCGCCTTGTTCCAGGGGCGGCCGATTCGAGGCCGTGGACTTCTCATCGGTTTTTTTTTGATTCCCCGGCGCACTGCCTTGCTGAGATCCCCCGATCCGCCGCTCGAGCTGATCGAGGCGCTGCAAAAGTTCCTCCGATCGGAGCGTTTCGGCTTCGAGTTTTTTTCCGGCAAGGGATAAGCGGTGCTCCATCTCAGTTACTCGTCCGGTAAACTCACGGACATCTGCCTCCATGTCGCTGAGCTGGGCAACCAGACCCGCAGAGAGCATTTGTTGGTTTTTCGCCTGCGGGGAGGCCCCGCGGGTCTGCCCTTCCAGCTGCTCAATCCGCTTTTGGAGTTCCACCTGATGGCGTTGGAGCTTTAAGGTGTAATCCTCAAGCTCGACCACCGATGCCTGATTCGCGCATCCTGCAAGCAGAACCAGGAGAACCCCGACGGCCTTCCATCGTGCGAGAGGAGTTAACATTGTTTTGGATTACCGTTCCGGTTTCACAACAAAATGCGCCCGTCGATTGAGTGGATGACAGTTTTCACGGTTTTCGCGGCAGAAGGGTTTTTCTTCTCCGTAACTAATCATCTCCATTCGGCTCGGCTCAATGCCGAAGGCCTCCAAAAACTGCTTTACCGTTCTCGCGCGGCGCGCACCCAAGGCCAGGTTGTATTCGTTGCTGCCCCGCTCGTCCGTGTGGCCCGAGATCAATATTTTAGTTCTAGGAGATTGCATCAGGTTTTTCCCATTGTCGCGAAGCGTTTTCTCTGCGCGATCCGTCAAGGATGCCCGATCGTAATCGAAGTAGATATCCACCAAGGAGATCGGGGCCGGGCGTTCGGTTTTAATCTCCTCCGTCTCGGGCCGGAAGACCTCTTCGTCACGAATCGCTTCTTCCCGGAGGCCGTCGCTGCCACCCGAAAATGCGTCGCTTGGCCGGTCAAAACCCGATTCGTCCCCGCCTTCCAGTCCGGACGATCCGGTCACGGGCGCAACCTTTTTCACGCAGCCCGATTGTATCAAGATCGCCAGCAATCCAATCATCGTAAGGACAGACGCACTTCTTTTCATAATCGATAAACCTCCTTCATTTGTATTTTACGTATTTGAACCCCTTCCCTGCGTGCCGACGGCCGGTTATCGCCCTGTCGGAGTTCACATTCACGCATTGAGTGAGGTTTTTTTAATGGCGGCACTCCGTCCGTAATGAAAAAACGGGTTATTTTTTTGCCGACGGCCCTTTCGCTTCAAGTGCTTGAAGTCTGTCCGTGGCCTGTTGGAGCTGTTTTTGCTGCTTGTCCACTTGGGCGGTGAGTGTATTGCCAAGTATTTCGAGCGTTTTTCTCTGCGCCTCGACCACTTTCGCCAAGTCGCTCAATCGCCCATCCAAACCGGCGGCATCGGGTTTGCGATTGAGCGCTTTAAATTGCTCTTCTTGCCGGTCGACGCGTTGGCTCAGCGTGTTGACGGCGGGAAGGACCTTGTCGATCAGCTCCGATAACTGCTCGGAGACCGCTTTCAAGGCTTTGATTTGATCGTTGGACGATTGCTGAAGGGTTTCGTCAAATGCGCGCATCGAATCGATTTGATCTTGCAACGACTTTCTCGCGTCTCCCTCCTCCTTCAGCTGACCCGCGATCTTATTTTGGAGGTTTTGCTCGGCCAAGGCCTCTTGCTTTTCTTTTTTGGCCAACACGCCTCTCATTTCCGCTAGATCCCGGATCGCCTCACTATTTTTCTGATCTGAAAACTCTTTAACCCGATTGATCTGCTCCTCGAAGCTGCCGCCTAAAATGCGGACCTGCATATCAATCTCTGCGATTTGTTCGGCAAAATCCGCGTCTCGTTTTCGAAGGGCGAATTGATCCTTCTCTTTTTCCGCCGCCTCTTTTTTTAAATCGGCGCGGAGGCGCTCGACTTGGGCATTGAGATCCTTTTGCAGATCGAAGAGGGCCACGCGGTGATCGATCCTGAGCTGACGGATCTCTCTCCGAAGCAAGGTCATCGGATCGGGTTGCGCCTCTTGATCGCCGACCTGACCCAATTTGAGCGAGCAAGCGGCACTCAGCATCGTGATGAAGATTAAAAACGCAACAACGCGCACTTTTCCGCTAAAATGAGACATCGCCCGGCCCAAGCCCGTCCCTTCTCCTTCGGCCATTCCGCACTCGCTTTATGCGCGTCGGCGACCACCCCAGGGGAGTGGCCGCCTGACAAGCCTCGCTATTCTTTGACTTGAAAATAGGCACGGCGATTCTTCTGATAACAGGCCTCGTTCGGATCCGAGCAGACACTCTTTTCCTCGCCGTAGCTAATAAAGGAAAACCGGGATTCGTTAATGCCCAGGTTTGCCAAGTAACGCAGAATCGTTCGTGCACGCCGTTCGCCCAAGGCCAGGTTATATTCGTTGGTGCCGCGTTCGTCGCCATGGCCTTCGATCTGTATATTGACATGAGGGTTGCTCGCCAACCAGCGGGCATTCTCCTCCAAAACCGACTTCGCATCGCTTCGAACGACGGCCTTATCGTAATCGAAATACACATTCTCGGCGAAAGACACCGAGTCTCCCGTCATTCCGCTTCCCATCCCGCCTTGCGAACCCTGCATGGACCCCATCCCTCCGTCGTCTCCGGAGAGGACGTCATTCAGACCCTCTTGCGAACCCTCTTGATTCCTTGAGGTCACCTCGTCCGATCCGACCATTCCATTTCCGCCGGGCTTTGGAGCGTTGGAAGACCCCCCCCCCTCCGACGCGCCATCGTCCGTGGAAAGTCCTGACGCGCCACTGACTGGCGGCACCTTTTTTGCGCATCCCGCAACAAAGGTGAGCGCAAAGCCAATTGCCATCATTCCCACATATCTCTCCAACCCCAAAAACCGTGTAATCATGCCCGCTTCTCCTCCTAGTTTATTGTTGTGATAACCTGTTTAGAAAATCCGGGCCAAAATAACCCGACGTTTTTACCTCCGGCAAGGTCTCGCAAAAAACGATTAACGCTGCGACCAAGCAGGGCTCATTTCGTTCGCTTGACTCGCCGTTAAGCGGCGTAAATTTTTCCCATCGAGATGAATTGAAAAGATCTGGTTTTTTCCTAATCGATTCGATGTAAAAACGAGCTCTCTCCCATTGAGACCCCAGGAAGGAGACTCATCGTCCCAATCGCCGCTTTCGGTGACGGCGATCGACGTCGTCCCATCGGCGCGATCCGCACAAATTTTGAGTCGTCTATCTTTATTTCTGCAGGCATAGGCAATCCATTCCCCCTTCGGCGACCAGACAGGAGATGTATTATAATTCCCCTCAAAAGTCAAACGATGCACATTCGCCCCATCCACATCCATGATGTAGATTTGAGGCGTTCCGCCGCGGTCGGAGGTAAAAGCGATTTGCTTCCCGGTGGGCGACCAGCTTGGGGAAAGATCGTCTGATTTGCTGAAGGTAAGCCTTTTTAAATCCGTTCCGTCGTATTTTATCGTATAAATTTCGGCATTGCCGTCTTGGGTTGTGGCAAAGGCGACGCGGTCTTCGACCGGAGACCAGGACGCCGCAAAATTGAGCCCCGCGAAGGCGACGAGCGTTTGTTTGTTCCCGGTTTTCATATCGAGAACATAGATGTTCGGATTGCCGTTTCGATAAGAGGTATAAACCAGCTTATCGCCATTTGCGGACCATCGAGGCGAAAGCACGATACTGCGGTCTTGCGTGACTTGTATTGGATTTGCACCGTCGTAATCCATCACGTAAACCTCTTTCGCGCCGGACTGATCCGAAACATAAGCGATGCGCGTCTGCGCCACGCCCTTTTCTCCGGTAAAATGAAGCGTCAGGATATCGGCGAGGCGATGTGCGATCTTTCGGATCGATTTTTGGCTTCCGAAGATGCGGACGCTAATCACCTCCTCTTTCTTCGCGGTTTCATAGACATAACTTTCGAGCACCCATTCGTCTCCGTTAATCACGAGCTTTGCCCAAACCAAGGCCAATACCCCGGCGGACGAGGCCTTGGCCATCTCTCCGGCGGCTGGGGCAGCTTTCGCGTTCGGCACAAATCCTACGGCCTTCGTCCCCACCAAATCGAATATGTGAGACCGGTCGAGATCCGCCCGCAGGACCGCTTCTATCGTTCGGATCGCCTCTTTATTTCCTGACTGGTCGTGAAAAGGCAAGACAGCGACAGGAATTTTCCGAAAACCGAAGCGGCTCATCTCTAGAAAAACTTCGGAAGCAAAAACCGGGGCGGGGCCCATCATGACGATTAAAAGAAGGAAGGCCACAAACCGCATGATCACGCTTATGAATCCTCCTTCACCACAAAATTCATATAAACCGTCAGGAGATCTTCCGAATAGGCCTCGGGTAAGGGAGGGAGCGGATGCGCAGCAAAGATGGCCCGCATGGCCGCTTGATCGAAAAAGGCGTTTCCAGAGCTTTCTTGAATGATGACCGACCGCTTATCGATACCGCCGTCCCGGCTAATTTTAAACCGAATAACCAGGTTGTCGGCCCGCGACCGGACCGGCGGCGGCGCCCATTGCCCTCGAATCTTGTTGTCTATCTTTTGTAGATAACCGGGAAACCTAAAGGCGGAAGATGCAGGTCCGCCCCCACCTCCACCTCCTCCAAAGCCGCCGCCGCTGGCACCACCGCCTCCTCCTCCGAAGCCGCCACCGCCGTCTCCTCCGCCACCCACTGAAGACGTAACGGTATGGCCCGGAGACGAGGAGGATCCCGATCCGCCGCCTGCCCCCCCGAAGCCACCACCCCCGGACGTGCCGATTGAAGGACGAAGGGGATTCCCTGGCGATGAGCGCGCCTCCGCGTTCGCATCCTGAGGCCCGGCGCTGCCGGAAGGCTCACTTGAAGATGGCGACGGGGATTGCGGTCGTTCGGAGGTATTAGGTTTGGGAAAGGCTTGGCGTGCTTGGCTGATCGGAGGGATAGCGATAGGCTTCTTTTCGATATCGATCTTGGCCGTTCGCGTTCTCGTTCCTTGGGGCGCCGGATCTTTCTTTGCCGGCTGACTTGCCTCCGGAACCTTTAAGGCGCGGCTTTGTTTCTTCCACCACTCTTCCAATCTTTCCGGATCGTCTTGGAGAGGCGGCGGATTTTCCGACACTTTTGGCGCCCGTGGAGGCGGTTTGTCCACCGGCGCTTCCGGCAGAGGTGAGTCCGAATTTTTTGGGCTGGACGGAGTGCTGGGATTTTTTGCGGACGCCAGCTCGCTGGGACCCGCCTCTTGGGTACTCGATTCATTACTTAGAGTATGGGAGCTAGTCTTTCCGGGAGTCCCTCGCGATTGGCCAAACGCAGGTCCACCGGATCCGCCTCCGCCAGCCCCCCCCCCGCCAAATCCGCTGCCAGACCCACCGGTCCCGTCACCCGACGAGACTAAATCCACCTGAAAACCTTGAAGACCTGGGGTGCGAACAGCCCAAAAAATTTGGCTTGCGGTTAGGAAGGCGAAAAAAAAGAGGTGCAAAAAAACAGAGAACGCCATCATTTTCGAAAGGCCTTCCTGTTTACGGCCGACAGAAAAACTGATCGACGAACCCCAAGCCGTGCGCATCAGAGTCACAGAGAAATTTCCAAATTCAATCCCTTAACCATAAAAAAATAACATCACTTTTGTCGGTAAAGAGGTGTAGGTAAAGACGGCTTCACATCTTCTTTTGGAGCTCGCTTGCTCCGCGCCGATCCCCCCAGAGACCGCAACGCACTTTATCACCTTTGGGTCTGCCCGCGTTTTAATGAGGAGGGAGATATGCATTTTTGGAGATAAAGCAAAACAATCTTCGGGGCTATTTGAGGGACAGGGGTTCTGTGACAACCCCGAGCTTTACGATGCCAGCACGCTTAATTAAATCCATCACATGGACCACGGCGCCATAGGGCACATCCCGATCGGCGCGAAGATAAAGCGAGACATCCGGCGATGCATCCCTCAATACACGAAGGCGCTCTTCCAATCGCGCCAAGCCGACTTCTTCTTTATCGAGGTACACCCGTTGGTTTTTTTCAACAGTCAACACTTTTCGTTCGTCAGGCTTGATACTGTTGGTCGCCGCCTGGGGAAGCTTTATATCCATGCCGCGGTAAAGGAGGGGCGCGGTAATCATAAACACGATCAACAGCACCAACACCACGTCGACGAGTGGAATGATATTGATTTCGGACATCATTTCCCGGTGGCGGGTTGAGGACATCATGGCCGGCTATTTCACTCCTTGTTCTACGGAACCTTTAATCATCTTTTCTTGGATCAAGGTAATGACCTCGGAAGAAAAGACTTCGAGCTGTACATGCATATTTTTTATTTTGTGAATGAATAAATTATAACCGACAGCTGCTGGAATGGCGACAAAAAGACCTGCCGCCGTATTAATCAAGGCCTCTGCGACGCCCGGCGCCACGACGGCGATATTCGCAGAACCTTGCCGTCCGATCTCCTGAAAGGCGCCCATGATTCCCCAAACGGTACCGAAAAGGCCCACAAACGGCGCGGTGTTTCCAATGGTGGCCAGAAAATGAAGGTAACGCTCTTGATAAGAGATTTCGTCCTCGACCGCCCCCTGAAGCGTTCGTTCGATCGTAGAAATCCGCATTGCGCTCGTGCCGTTGACAGCCTGGCCAGCCATCCCCTCCGAAAAATGAGGGCCGATCTTTTCAAGCGCAACCTTAAGAAGGAGCGCCAGGGACCCGCTATTCCGCTTTAAGGTTTTGACCTGGATATCTTCAAGATCTTCTGCCTTGGAAAAAAGGATGAGGAAGCGACGATTCTCAGCGCTCACGCGTCGCAAGCTCATCCACTTATATAAAATAATTGCCCATGAGGCGACAGACGCAATAAGCAGGGTGGCAAGAATAAGCTTGGCGACAATCCCTGCTGCAAGAAATTGATCAATGACGGAAGAACTCAACGAGGTGGACCTTTCTACAAAAAAAGCTTGTCTACAAAAAATGCTTGCCAGCCCGGAATCGGGCGGGATAGGATCACTCGCTCATCTATGGCGGGGCCGACGAGAATCGAACTCGCGACCTCCGGCGTGACAGGCCGGCGTTCTAACCAACTGAACTACGACCCCGCAATATTGGCTTTATAAATGCTCCCTACTCCACCTTTGGTAGGCGGAACAGGGATCGAACCTGTGACCTTCGGCTTGTAAGGCCGACGCTCTCCCAACTGAGCTATCCGCCCTGATTGGCTTGAAATTCAGCACTCCGCTGTGTAGAATACGCCCACCATCCAGGTTTGTCAATTGAGAATTCACCTTTTTTTCCTTATAATATTAACGTGTTATCTCCCCGGCTGTCGCACGCTTCCCTCAAGGCAGCCCATACGGATTGCTCCGCGGCTTCCGCCTCATTTTATCAATTTCGAAACCGGCGCCAACATCAAGTCGATGGCCTTCGAAGGAACGCTCCTCTGGCTGGGCCTCTCGAACGGTATTATTCGCTATGATACCGACACCTCGAACCAATATCAAGTGTATACGACACGATCCTCAAACGGCTTGCTCTCGAACGGCGTTTATAAGATGGCTGTGGACAAACACGGCGCCAAGTGGGTGGGGACTTATGGCGGCGGGCTGTCCCGCTTCGACGGCTCGGAATGGATCACCTTCACGCCCTACGGGGGCGGCAAAATAAGCTACGACGCCGCGTGGACGATCTATCCCGCCGGTCAAGGACTTGGCGACCTGTGGGTCTACGACATCTTTTTCGATGTGGGCGATACGGCCTGGATCGCCACATGGAAGGGCCTCAGCCGCTTCGATGGAAAATCCTTTACGACTTACACGGAGGCGGATGGCTTATTAGACAAGTGGGTCTATGCGATTGCCAAGGACCGATCGGGCCTCCTTTGGCTGGGAACCGAGGGCGGCGTCAACAGTTTCGACGGTAAAAATTGGAAAGGCTACACGCATCGGGACGGCCTAGGCGCAAAGATCGGCGCGTCCGCTCAGGCAGAGGACTACGATGCAGGACATCACCAGCAACACGAAAAGGGAAACCGCATCGGGAATCCGAATTACGTCCTCGACCTCGCCGTCGATCATGACAACATACTTTGGGTCGGCACCTGGGGCGCGGGCCTTTCGCGCTTCGATGGAACAACGTGGACCAGCTACACTGCGGAAAGCGGCGCCATCGGAGGAAATTTCGTCCATGTCGTAGAAGTCGATGCGGAAGGGATTCTTTGGATCGGAACAAACGGCGGAGTCACACGCTTTGACGGAAAAGAATGGCGGACCTATACCACAACCGACGGACTGCTGCACAACGATGTCTTTTCGATTGCCTTCGATAAGCAGGGAAACAAATGGTTCGGAACTTGGATCGGTTTAAGTAAAATGATTGAAAGGAACTAAGGAAAGAGATCGTCTACGGAAAAGAAACACGGGCAGGCGTTTCTCGCCAAGCCGTCCCATCGCCTAACTGTCCGCTGGTATTCTGCCCCCAGCACCACAAAGTCCCACCGGTTTTCGTCGCACAGGAATGTGCAATGCCTGCAGAAGTTAACGCCCAGTCTGTCTCTGCGCCGACCTGCGTGGGACTGAGTTTGTTTACCTTTGTTCCATCACCCAACTGTCCTTTTGTATTTTCACCCCAACACCAGAGCGTGCCCGTTGTCTGCACTGCACAGGTATGAAAACCGCCGATCGAAACCGCTGACCAATCCGTCGCCACCCCAATTTGCACCGGCGATAATCGATCGACCTTGGTGGTGTCGCCGATCTGACCGAAGAAATTATTTCCCCAACACCAGAGCGTGCCCGTCGTTTTAAGACCGCAACTGTGCAGATCACCCGTTTCGACAAGGGACCAATCGGAGGCGACTCCGACTTGTGTCGGGATGAACTTATTGACCAAGGTGCCGCCGCCCAATTGACCCGAAAAGTTAATGCCCCAACACCAGAGTGTGCCGTCTGTCCGTGTTGCGCAACTATGGACGCCAGCCGTTGAGATAGAGGCCCAAATGCTTACGCTTCCGATTTGAGTCGGCATCGTTTTTTGATCGGTCGTTCCGTCTCCCAATTGACCCGCCGAATTATCGCCCCAGCACCAAAGCGTTCCATTCGTTTTTATGCCGCAGGTGTGGCTCCGGCCTTCAGAAAAACCCGAGCCTGCCGAAATCGACTTCCAATCGTTTGCCGCGCCAACGGAATTTGGCTCCCGCGTATCGGGAATAACCTTTGGCGGATCGGGATCGTTATTGGGGCAACCCGAATGAACCGCTTGGGCATTGGGATCGTTCGTCGGACAACTGAGGTCGGCCGATTCGTAACCCAGTTGACCGAAGTAATTGTCTCCCCAGCAGGCAATCGTGCCATCAGTTCTCAGGCCGCAGGTGTGAAGATCCCCCATCGAGACGGAAGCCCATGGGGTATCGCTTCCAATCGGTGTTGGAGAGAGGCGGGTACGGGTCGATAGATCGCCCAACTGGCCGCTGCCGTTTTCGCCCCAGCAATGGAGCGTGCCGTCGGTTTTTGTCGCGCAAACGGAATCGTTGCCGGCGGAAAGATTCGCCCAGTTTATATCGGACCCGACTTGATTTGGGGCGACTTGATTGGCTGCCGTGCCCAGGCCCAAACGTCCGTTCGCGTTGTCCCCCCAACAGAGGAAGGTTCCATCGCCCTTCATCCCGCAGGAATGAATTTCGCCGCTTGAAATACCGGCCCAATCCCTATCGGTTCCAACCTGCACCGGCGCTAAGGTGTCGGTCTTCACGCCATTGCCAAGCTGTCCGCGTTCGTTGTGACCCCAGCACCACTGGCTGCCATCGGTTCGTATTGCACAGGTCTGAGCGCCCCCGGCGGAAACCGCACGCCAACCCAAATCGAAAGCCAAGTCCGCATTTGACGTTATCGCAAAAGGGGAAGACCGATCGATCCGGAATCGATCGCCAAGCTGCCCAAAGAAATTATCTCCCCAACACCAGAGACTTTTATCGCTTTTCATCGCACAGGTGTGGCTCCCCCCGGAGGATACGGCAATCCAATCGGCATCCGTCCCCACCCGAAGTGGAAGCAATTGATCCGTTGCAGGGACATGCCCCACTTGACCGTCAAAGTTCTCCCCCCAGCACCATAAACTGCCGTCTGTCCGGATGCCGCAGGTGTGAAAATGGCCCGCGCTCACGTACAGCCAATTGGTGCCTGTAAGCTGTTTCGGGGTGTTACGCTTCACCTTGGTGCCATCGCCCAATTGGCCGCTGGTGTTGTCTCCCCAACACCAAAGGGTGTTATCGCTCCGTATGCCACAGCTATAGGCTTGTCCCAGTGAAACGCCGGACCAAGTGCTGGCCGTGCCGATCTGCACGGGCGATGTGCGATCAGTGCTTGTCCCATCGCCGATCTGTCCGTCGGCGTTTTCGCCCCAGCACCACAAGGTGCCATCGCTCCGGACGCCGCAATTATGATCGCCGACCGTGGATACCGCCATCCAGTCGGTGCCGGTTCCGACTTGAACCGGGGATGTCTTTTCCACCACCGTGCCATCGCCCACTTGCCCGCTGGCGTTGGCGCCCCAGCACCACAAGGTGCCATCGCCTCGAATCACGCAGCTATGCGCCTGTCCCGCTGCAATTTTGGACATGGCGGTATCGGCCCCTCCGGCGTCTTGGCGCGGCGTATTTCCGGCAGACGAAAGGGACCGATCGCTCGAACTGCAGGCGCTGAGCGATAAAAGGGCAAATAGGAAAAACATGGGAAAGAAACGCGAATTCGGAGGAACAATCGAGGGCATGCGCCTACTTTCTATCACAGTCGCCCTTCACAGGCTTCCATTGCACAGGACCTTTTTACCCAATAGTGGATACAAAGAAAGGGCGGAAACATTGCCCCATTATTGCGAAAGAAAAAAAATTGTCAAGCCTTTTCATCGCCTCGCCCCACCGGAATTGCAGCCGATCCCATAAAAATGCCGCCCCGCTCTCCCTGCCTCCTCTTAAAGAAAAAGTTGACAAGAAGACAAGGAATACCTTACTAAATACGTCTCTATTACAAACCCAAAACCGAGGGAAAATCGTGGCCATACAAACATCAAAGATTATTTACACCAAAGTCGATGAAGCGCCCGCGCTGGCAACTTATTCTTTTCTCCCCATCATCAAAGCCTTTAGCGGAGCCTGCGGCGTTGCCGTCGAAATGCGCGACATCTCGCTTGCAGGCCGAATCATCGCCAATTTCCCTGAAAAGCTCACTGAAGATCAGAAGCAATCGGACGATTTGGCCGAATTGGGCGAGCTGGCAAAAACCCCCGAGGCGAATATCATCAAATTGCCGAATATCAGCGCCTCAATCCCCCAATTGCAAGCCGCCATTAAAGAATTGCAGGGAAAGGGCTATAAACTTCCGGATTATCCGGAAGAACCCAAAAACGAGGCCGAAAAAGAGATCAAAGCCCGCTATGCGAAGGTTCTGGGAAGCGCCGTCAACCCTGTGCTCCGGGAAGGTAACTCGGACCGCCGGGCCCCAGCCTCGGTCAAAAATTACGCGAAAAAAAACCCCCACAAAATGGGCCCCTGGACCCCAAGTTCGAAGACCCATGTCGCGCACATGAAAAGCGGAGATTTCCGCTCCAACGAAAAATCGCTCACGATCGCCGAGCCCACCGATGCGCGAATCGAGTTTGTCGGTCAAGACGGAAAGACGACCGTACTCAAAGAAAAGACCCCTCTGCTCAAAGGCGAAGTCATCGACGCCACCTTCATGAGCCGCCGCGCCCTGCGCGAATTCCTCGCGGCCCAAATCGACGACGCAAAAAAACAGGGCGTCTTGTTCTCCGTGCATCTTAAGGCGACGATGATGAAGATCTCCGACCCGAAAATCTTCGGCCATGCGGTTTCGGTGTTTTTCAAGGATGTATTCGAGAAGCACACCGCCACCTTCGAAAAGCTGGGCGTCGATGCCGACATGGGTCTAGCCGATCTTTATGCGAAGATAAAGGCCCTGCCCGAGGCCCAACGCGCCCAAATCGAAGCGGACATTCAGACCTGTTACAAAAACCGGCCCGAACTGGCGATGGTGAATTCCGACAAAGGCATCACCAACCTGCACGTGTCGAGCGATGTGATTATCGATGCCTCCATGCCCCCGATGATTCGGGACTCCGGCCGGATGTGGGGCCCCGACGGCAAACTGCACGACACGAAAGCGGTCATCCCCGACAGCAGTTATGCGGGCGTGTATCATGAGGTGGTCGAATTTTGTAAAAAGAACGGCGCATTCGATCCCGCCACGATGGGCAGCATCCCCAATGTCGGCCTCATGGCGCAAAAGGCCGAAGAATACGGATCGCACGACAAAACCTTTAAAGCGCCCGGCGCAGGAACCATCCGTGTGGTCGACAAGGCCGGCAAAACTTTAATCGAACACGCGGTGGAAGCAGGCGATATCTGGCGCATGTGCCAGGTCAAGGACGCGCCCATTCAAGATTGGGTGAAGCTCGCCGTCAATCGCGCCAGGGCAAGCAACACGCCTGCCGTCTTTTGGTTGGATAAAAACAGGGCCCACGACGCGCAGCTTATCGCAAAGGTCAATCGTTACTTATCGGACCACGACACGAAGGGCCTGGACATCCGCATCCTCTCTCCCATCGAAGCCACGCGATTTTCGCTCGAACGGATGAAGGCGGGGAAGGATACGATTTCCGTCACCGGAAATGTCTTGCGCGATTACCTCACCGATCTGTTTCCTATTTTGGAAGTGGGCACCAGCGCGAAGATGCTCTCCATCGTTCCGTTGATGAACGGCGGCGGCCTTTTCGAAACGGGGGCAGGCGGTTCGGCGCCCAAACATGTGCAGCAACTTCAAGAAGAGGGCTACCTGCGATGGGATTCGCTGGGCGAGTTTTTGGCCCTCGCGGCCTCCTTGGAGCATTTGAGCAAGAACAACCCTAAGGCCAAAATAGTGGGCGATGCACTCGACCGCGCCACGGGAAAATTCCTGGACAACGACAAGTCACCAACCCGAAAAGTCGGCGAGATCGACAACAGAGGCAGCCATTTTTATCTCGCGCTTTACTGGGCGCAAGCCCTGGCCGAGCAGACGGAAGACAAAGACCTCCAAGCGCGATTTACTAAACTCGCGAAGCAGCTCGCGGACAACGAGAGGAAGATCGTTGAAGAACTGATCGCCGCCCAAGGCAAAGCGGTGGACACGGGCGGATACTATCGTCCCGACGAAAAAAAGGTGAACGCGGCCATGCGCCCGAGCCCGACCTTCAATGCGGCCTTGGCGACCCTTGCATAACCGAGTCAAGCAAGACAGCGTTTAATGAGGGCCTGAGACGGAATCGATGATTCTGTCTCAGGCTTCTTCATTTAGAGGACTGATCCGAAGTAGACGATGACGAATACGCTAAAAGTTGAACCGAGTCCCAGAACCCGTTCGGAAACGAAAACCAAATCCAAAAAAAAGCCACAAAAAATCGCGAAGGCTAAAAGATCGCCCTTATCGATCCCGCCTTACCATGTCGTCTTACTGGACGACGACGACCATTCTTACGAATACGTCATCCAAATGTTGGCGCAGCTCTTTGGACACAGCCTTGAAACGGCCTTTCGAATGGCGGTCGAGGTGGATTCAATGGGCCGGGTCATCGTTTATACGACGCACAAAGAACAAGCGGAACTCAAGCGGGATCAAATCGAATCCTACGGCGCGGACCCCGCCATACCCCGGTGCAAGGGTTCCATGTCCGCCCTCATCGAAGCTGCAACATAAAAGACCCTTTCAACGGCATGCATTCGTCAAAATAAAATCCGCTGGAATCGAAAAAATGTATAGCGCAAAATCAGCTGGGTCGCGCCGTGTGGCTTGGATTGAGGGGTTCAAAGCGATTTAAGGTCAGTGCCTTATTGTGCGGAAAGCCATAGGAACTGGTAGGGCTCTAACTGAAGTTGATCAGAGGAGGTTTCGATGAACTTTCCGGAGTAGAGATCCTTTAAGGCCCCGTACTGAACCCTGCCGTGAAGCGGCTCCAAGTCGAGGGTTTGGTAGTCCAGGTCAAAATTACCGATGACCAGGACCGGACTCGAGGGCTGTTCGGGTTGCGGCGCGGTTCGTAAAAAAACGAAGAGATGCGGGTTGTCCACGCTGAGACATTCCCGGTTATTGTAATCGGCAAAGGCGGGAACCTCCTTGCGCACGGAGATCATCTTTTTCAAGGCATCGAAGATGCGGTGTTCGACCGACCCGTGCCGATTTCTCAAGGCCGCCTTTTCCCAATCGATCTTCGGCCGGTGCAGCCAGCGGTTGTCTCCGGCCTTTCTAGCATCTTCTTGATACGCGTAGCTATTCGTCGTGCCAATCTCGTCTCCATAATAAAGCAGCGGGATGCCGCCGAAAGAAAGGAGCATGCTGTGCAGCAGTAGGATGAGACCGATGGCCTGCTCTACTTCTTCGGGATCTCCCCGCTTTTGCGCGGCCTCCAATCCGGCCAAGGAGGCCAAAGCGCCCGAAATACGGGCGTCGCCCGTTTTGTGGTTTTGACCGAACTTCATGCCGAGAGCGGGAGAGTCGCCATAGGCGCCGGTAAAATATTCGATTAAAAACCGGCGGTGCTCCCTGGGGTCGTATCCCGCCCGGCGGATGTCCATATCGTCAAAGCCGAGACCGATATCGTCGTGGCAGCGCAAGTAGTTCAGCCAGGTCGCGCGATCGAGCTTGGTCGGCAGGTTTTGTATGCCTTGGTTGAGCAGACGGGCGTTTTTGGTGGCCGCCGCGTCCCACAACAGGGCCATATAGGTCGCGTTGTAAGCGATTTCGCACTCCTTGGCGATGACGGCGTCTTCTCCAAAATACTTGGTCACCTCCACCGGCGCGACAATGGCCTCGGCGATGAAGAGGACGCCCGGCGCGGTCACCTGACAACAGTCCTTCATCAATTGCAGCACCAAGTGGGCCTCGCGTTCATTCTGACAGCTGGTGCCAATTTTTTTCCATAAAAAGGCGACTGCGTCGAGGCGAACAATGTCCGCGCCCCGATTCGCCCAAAAAAGGATAATGTCGAGCATCTCGATAAACACGGCGGGATTACTATAGTTGAGATCCCACTGATAGTTGTTAAAGACGGTCATCACCCACTTGCCCATCTTTTCGTCATAGGTGAAATTTCCGGGGGCCGATTCGGGAAAGACCGCCGGCATCGTCTCCTCGAACTTATCCGGGATCTCCCGATTGTCGAAGACATAGTAATAGTCTTGATATTCGCCGAGGCCTTCGCGGGCCTTCATTGCCCATTCGTGTTCGTCGGAGGTATGGTTCATCACCACATCCAGCACCAGCAAAATACCCCGCTCCCGGAGCCGATGCGCCAAGGACTGGAGATCTTGAAGCGTCCCGACGCGCGGGTCCACCTCACGGAAATTGCTGATGGCGTAGCCCCCGTCGCTGGCGTCCAAAGGGCAAGAGAGGATGGGCATGATGTGGACAAGGTTGATCCCTAATTCCTGAAAATAGGCGATTTTGGATTCGAGCCCCTTGAGGTCGCCGGCAAAGCCATCGCTGTAAAGCGCCATGCCGACCCACTCCTGACTGAGAAACCAGTTGTAGTTTTTTTCGCGTTCGATATCCGTTTTTTTAAGCTTTGCAGAGCGATGGATATACTGCCGCGCCAGCGTCTCCACCAAGTGCAGCGCCTGAGCCTCGAAATCCCGGCGCTGCCCATAGAGTTTATGAAACAAGGTATAGATGGCGTAAAAATTGGCCCCAAGGCGCGTGTAGAAATGCCTGAGATCCCTTTTTTTGATCTCTGGATTAAGTGCATCGAGCATTCCGTTCAGCAGGGAATGTGAAAGCTGCTCATACATAATTTCCTTTCTCCCTCATCTAATAAAACTAAAAATTTTTTGACGGATGCATCTGACCGCTATTCCCGCTTATCCAGTCCGTCCCGCTTTTGTTGATTCATTTTACCCGATCGGCCTCCTAAATCAACTGAAGCGCGTCATCGCGTTTCTACCCAAACAGCAGGAAGCACATCGGTTTCGGATGGACCGGTCAAGGTATATTTTTCTCTAGGGTTTCATCCACGGGATAGTCTCCGGCAAGTAGTGGGCGATCCCTTCGAGAATCCCCGCGCTATAATTGCCGTTCATCCCCATGAATCCCCCCTTGGCAAAGTAGAGCGCATTCGAGGGGGCATTTTCCTGCACCCTTTGCCGCGCCTGCGCTTGGACTTCCGGACTGCTGTTGGCCACCAAGACGGCGGAGATGGGGCTCGCAAGTACCTCTAAATCGTTGCCGCTGTCCCCGGAAAAAACGGTGTTCTCTAGGGTAAAACCCAAGCGCTTCATCAGAAAATCGATCGCATGGTATTTCGTCGCCCTGGCGGGCAAGAGGTCCATTAATCCGATGCCTGCGGCTGCATCCACGCTCCAGATCACGCTGGCCCGGACGCCCTCCGCGCTCAGGCGCGCGCGGACGCTCTCGATCAAAGGCAGTCGGTCCGCATCCAAGGAAATATAATAGCTCAGTTTAAAACGATTTTGCTTGGCCGCTTCCTGCAAGCGCAGATCGGGAAGATCCGCGAACATGCGCCTCAGGCTTTCGTGTGTGTGCGCGCCCCAATCGGGGGCGATCTCTTCCGTCCACGCGTCCCAGGGCGTCCAGTGCTCCGCCGAAGGATGCATCGGGGAAACCCGGTAGAGAGTCGTACCGACATCGCCAATGACGTAAGCCGGACAGGGCAAGTCATATCGATCCATGGCCTCCGCCACGAGGGCCCGATGCCGGCCCGTGACATAGGCGAGGGTCACTTCCGGCCGGGAGACAAATTTGGAAAACAGTGGACGGGCGCTGGGGGATTCCACCGCTTCGCCATTCGGCAACAAGGTTCGATCCAAATCTGTACAGATTAGGACAGGGATTTCCATCAGCGCTCGGAGTCCGCACGGGTCTTGAAAAAATCATAATAGTCCATCGCTTCCAGAATGCCCAGAACATAGGGTTTATGTGCAAAGTAAATGCGCTCTTGGTCGACCAACTGAGATAACTCTTCGTGATGACGGTTGGAGACCACCACGGCCAAGGTATTCCCAAGCATCATGTCTTCGTCTGCGCCCGACCCACCCGCCACGAGGATACGCTCTAAGGGGATATCCCAGCGCTGAGCGAAATACCGGAGGGCCTGGCCTTTGGATGCGCGCGCAGGCAGCACGTCGAGAAACTGCCCAAAAGAATGGATCACGTTCGCCGTAAGCTCTTCCGTCCGCAACAAAGCATCGATCTCTTCCACCGATAGCGACTTCTCCGGGTCGTAATAGTAAGAAATTTTAAATCGGCTCTGTTCGCTCTTCGGCTGGAGGGTCAGGCCGGGCACCCCCCCCAAAACGGCCTTGACCCGCTGCGGATGCCAAAGATGATCGATATGCCGGACCCAAAAATCGTCGGCATTGAGCCCCGGCGAATAATGGATTTGGGTGCCCAAACTCGTGATCAATACATTGGGAATTGGAATCCCCCTTTTTTTCATCACGGCCATCGCGGCATCCAAGCGGCGTCCGGTGGCGATCCCGAAACTGGTCGATTTGCGGTGCGCGTTCAGCGTTTCGATAAATTGCCGCAGGCCTTCGGGGTCTTCCATTAAACTCAGATCGAGGGGTGTAAAAATAGCACGGTCATGATCGCGCTTTGGACGGCGCTCTTGCGATGGCAAAGGAAAGGGCCGGCGGCGCGCCCTGAGTATGGCGATTTTTGAAAGATACGTGGCGACATGCGTTTTCCAGGAGTAGTGCTTTCGTACCCCAAGGAGGCCGTTCTGCGCATATTTTTTGCGGGCCTGCGCGTCCTTTAAGATCTTCAATAAAGCATCGATCATGGCCTTGGGATCGAGCGGGTCGATCAATAGGCCGTTTTTGCACTGGCCAACAATATCCACCGGACCGCCGTTTTCGGTTGCCACCACAGGCAAACCGCTGGCCGCGGCTTCAAGTAAGGTGAGGCCGAAAGGCTCCGTCAAGGCCGGGTTAATAAACACGCCGCCCGAGGCGGCCGCAAGCCGATAGATCTGGGGCACGTCTCCGGCACTATGGCGTTTGGGTAGCGCGACATTGCCGTACAGATCGTAAGTATCGATCAGCAAGAGGAGTTCCGTCAGTACCCCTCGCGGCCCGCTCTCCATTTGCCGGATATCCTCCCGGCAACCGGTGACGATCACCACATTCGCGGCGGCTTGAAGTTCAGCGGATTGGCCGTAGGCCTCGAGCAGCGATGCGATATTTTTTCGCTCATCGGCCCGGCTTAAGGCCAGGATGATGGGCTTGTCCGGGCGCTTTAAAAAATGAGAGATTTCCTCCGGAACCGACACCGCCTCCCCTGCCGCCGGCGGATGAAACTGCACCAAGTCGGTCCCCGGCGGGATGACGGTCATCGCGGCGGGGCGATAGTAGTCGTATTGTTCGTACTGCTCGCGAATCTCGTTGTGCGTGCTCGTAATGACCAAGTCCGCGTTGGCAAGGATTTCCTCCTCCGCATCGATTCGCCGACTTATGTTGTATTGTTTTTCGATGGCGGCGAGACTCAAGCCCTTGGCCAGCAAGCGGCGGCGCTTGTCGCGGCACAGGGAATGGCCCGTGTGGACGAGGGGAATTTCCAATAGGTTGGAAAGACGCACGCCGACATAGCCTGCATCGGCATAGTGGCTGTGCAGTATATCGGGCAGTTGCGCTTGCGCATTCAGCCAATTCAGGAGATTATCCGAGAAGATATCCAAATAATCCCACAGGGCCTCTTTGTGGAGATAGCCTTCCGGGCCGGCGTCGATACGAATAATCCGGGAACGAGGCGATAGGGCTTCAACCGGCTCGGCGTAATCCGCGCTGATATTTTCAGCAGACACGCGCCGCGTGACCAGATCCACCCGAGCGACCTCTTTCCGCTTGGACAGCGTGCGGGCGAGATCGATCACATACTTGGTTTGTCCCCCCGTATCGGCATCTCGCCCGAGTTCCAGATCGTGTCCCCGAATCAGGCCATGGATGCTGATCATGAGAATGTACAAGAGGTTTGTGTGTGTTGTCATTGCCAATTGCGTATGAGTTTGTAATCCGAAAACGAAAGCGGTCTGTTTTTAGTGGATGATTAAACTATACAGGGTACGGACCGATCTTTCAAACCTGGGCGGGATAGGGTCGAGCGATCCCAGGGCTTATTGAGCCTGCAATAGTAGACGTGATACTATCCTTCAAAAACAGACGGAGAAGGCCCGGAGCCGCAATGAATCCCCCAGCGCATTATTTGAAAAAAGAACTCGACTCACTGCTGATGCAAGATACCTCTATTTTTCATTTTCTGCTCTCCGGTTCGCTCGACGGTGTAGGGTATTGGGATCTTGAAGCGCCCGAACATGAATGGATGAGCGAGCGCTTCTGGACCCTTCTCGGTTATGACCCTTCCGAGAAAAACCACTTGGCAGCGGAGTGGCCAGACCTGATCGATCCGGAGGACCTGACGACGACGCTCGACAACTTTAAACGCCATTGCGAAAACCCGGAACAACCCTTCGATCAGGTCGTCCGCTACAAGCACAAAAACGGTTCTACCGTATGGGCGCGCTGCCGCGGCATCGCCATCCGGGATGACAAGGGCAAGCCGATTCGGATGTTGGGTGCGCACACCGAGTTGACGCGGGAAAAGCTTGCGGAAAAACAACTCGAAAAACATCGCGATCATCTCGAAGAATTGATCTTCGAGCGCACGGAGAAATTACATCGCCTTGCCGGCAAGGTCTTATTCGCTCAAGAAGAAGAGCGCAGCCGGCTGGCGCGGGAACTTCACGATGACTTGACCCAGCGTCTGGTGGGCGGTGTCCATTCATCTCGGAAATCTCGAAAAAGGGCTACAGCCATCCCCGGAAGCGATTCCGGCACAGCTCAGCGAGATCAAAAACCAAGTCATCAAACTCTCGACCGATCTCCATGGACTCGCCCGCCGACTCCATCCCGCTATCTTGGATGACCTGGGCTTGGCGGCGGCCATTCAATCCGAATGTAACGACTTTTCGATTCGGGAAAAAATTTTAACCGCATTCGAAGCGAAAGATCTCCCCCTTAGACATCCCAAAAGAAGTGGCCCTCTGTCTTTACCGCATTGTCCAAGAAGGCCTCAGGAATGTGTTAAACATGCCCAGGCAAAAAAAGTACGCGTTACGCTCACCGGCTCGTATACGGATATCGTGCGGTCGATTCAGGACTCCGGCCTCGGCTTCGATCCCAGTCAAAATACCCACAAACGCGGTCTGGGCCTCTCGAGCATGAAAGAGCGGGTCCAACGGATACAAGGAAAGCTCTCCCGACAGGCGCAACCCGGCACGGAACGCTCATCGAAGTTCGGATCCCTTTAGTCAGAAGGGCGATATGAATCGAGCACGCGTCTTATTGGCCGACGATCATCGTCTCGTTTCCGAAGGATTAAAAGGCTTACTGGAACCGGAGTTCGAGTGGGTCGGCATCGTTGAAGACGGCAGATCGCTTTTGAAGGTCGTATCGGAATGCGACCCCGATGTCGTGATCTTGGATATCTCCATGCCCTTGCTGAACGGGATTCAAGCGGGCGCGCAGCTAAAAAAAGACAAGGCCAGGGTAAAGATCGTTTTTCTGACGATGCACACGGATGCCAGCTACGCGATCAGAGCCCTTGAGGTGAGGGCTTCCGCCTCTGTCTTGAAGCATGCAGCGGCTTCCGAACGGGTAACGGCCATCCACGAGGCCTTGAAAGGAAATACCGATATTTCGCCCAAGATCGCGGGAGAGGCCCTGAAGTCTTTCATGGAAAAGCAAGGAAGCCCTTCAACAAGGCGGGATCAAGACCAATTGACGCTCCGTCCACGGGAAGTCCTGCAATTGCTTGCGGAAGGACACGCGGTCAAGGAAGTCGCCGCGGTGATGAATATCTCCCCCCGGACCGTCGAATTTCACAAATATCGCATCATGGAAAATCTAAACCTACGTACCCATGCCGATCTCGTCAAGTTTGCCTTCGAACACGGGATGACGGCAAGCTGACACCCCCTCGCATTCTCCAAGGACGCTTCAATTATCGGACTGAGGACGATACCCCTCTCCTGGACTTCAATCACAAAGGATGCGTCGATACTCCAGGTCAGGAATTCCCCTATCCATTACAAATCTATCGGGTATCACCTCGTAAAAAATCTTCTCAAAACCCGTAAATTCACGAGTTGTCCGGATCGATTCGCGCTTGCTAAACTCCAGAACAGTTTGGAAGCCAGATTTTCTGTAGTTAAACCAGATCGACGAGGGCATCTACTTGCTGCATGTAAAATTGCATATGAATCGGCATCTTAAGTTATCGATGCCTCACAAGATCGGACCATGAGTCGTACACGTCTTCTGTTGGCCGACGATCATCTGGTCGTCCTCGAAGGCTTGAGCCGTCATTTGGAATCCGACTTCGACATCGTCGCCAAAGTGAACAACATGGAGTCAATGATGGAAGCCGCAAAAAAAAGGAATCCAGATCTCATTGTCCTAGTTCTTTCAATGACAAGCATGAATAGTTTCAAAGCCCTGAAGCAACTTCAAGCCATGGCGTCCAGCGCAAAGGTCATTGTGCTCACCATCGATACGGACCTCGCCGATATCGTCATGGCTTTCGAGTTAGGGGCCTCGGCCTTCGTTTCGAAAGCGGCCGCTTCATCCGACTTGAAGACGGCCATTCGCGAAGTGTTGGAAGGCCGCATCTATATTTCACCTTCCATCCGCGTCGATCTCCCACAATTGTCCATGCCCCCATACGGGGAGGCATCCGAGTAATCCAGCTTCACTGCGGGCCGTTCTATACAATAGAGTGTTTTACACGATTCTAAACATTTAATATCAATCCAACAGGAGGGAACAGAATGAAGAAAATAAAAAGGGGAAGCCTTATATTGTTGTCGTTGTTGGTGCTTGCAACGGCCGTTCATGCTGCGGATAAACCCTGGAAGGACAGTGGAGAACTGTCCTATGTCGATACCGGCGGCAACACAGCGGTTTCGACCCTTTCCGTTAAAAATAAATTACAGTACAAATTTACCGATCAAACCGAGGGAAGCGGGAAGCTGGGCATTCTCACCGGAGAAACCTCCGGGATCAAAACGGCAGAAAGCTATATGACCGAGCTTCGCGTCGATCATTTGATTTCGGAGCGGCTCTATGCGGCCCTCATTGCCGGCTGGCAGAAAGATCTATTTGCCGGACTCGATGCGCGGGACTCTGTCGGCCCTGCCATCGGGTACAAAATCTTCGTCGGACCGAAACATTTCCTAAAAACTGAGGCGGGTGTGGACTACGTCACGGAAGAATATAGAACCACCCCCAAAACGGATGCCGACTACGCCAGAGGCCGTGTTTATGGCGAGTACGGCTATGATTTTACAGAGACCAACAAGTTTCTCCAATGGGTCGAATATCTTCACGATTTCGACAACAGCTACAACTATAACCTGAACTCGGTCACGGCCATTATCTCCTCCTTAAACCAGTATTTCTCGTTAAAAACGAGTTATGAGGTTCGCTATGACAATGTCCCGGTTCTCGCTGTTCCGGCCAAAGATACGACCGACACCCTCCTCGGGGTCTCTATATTGGCGACATTCTAGGACAGTACGCGAGGCACCCGACGACCTGTCCTGAAGATTAGGACGATATAGATAAAGGAGAATCATCATGTTAAAAGAGTTCAAAGCCTTTGCCCTGCGTGGCCATGTCGTGGACATGGCCGTGGGGATTGTCATCGGCGGCGCCTTCGGAAAGATGATTGCCTCTTTTGTGAAAGACGTGCTGATGCCCCCCATCGGCCTGCTCATGGGCGGGGTCGACTTTTCGAACCTCGACCTCAATCTGGGGTCGGGCAGCTATGACTCACTTGCCTTGGCGGAAAAACGGGGGAGCCTGTTCTTCGATACGGTCTCTTCATCAACACCGGGGTTGACTTTATCATCATCGCTTTCGCGATCTTCATGGTGGTCAACGCGATGAACAAAGCCAAGAAGAAGGAACCGGCAAAACCGGCGGCCGAGCCCACCACAAAAAAATGCCCGGAATGCTTATCCGAAATCCCGATACCGGCCAAACGCTGCGCCCACTGCACCTCTGTTTTGATCGCCTCATAAATCGAGAATAAAGCCGGGGAAGGGCGATGCGTCCACCTTTTCCCTGCTTTATTCTCCGAACGAAGACCGCGCCCTCCCCTCTTCTCCTCCGAAAATCAGGGTCCCGATCAGAGACCCAGCCATCGCAGGATCGATGCGAAAGAAAGAGTTCCCGTTCGGGAGGCATCGAATCGGAAAAAGGAGCACCGTGAATATAAAAAAATAGGCGAGGCCGATGCACCGAGGCCTTGACTGAGCGATTTGCATCTGTATAATGAAGCCCCATTTCAGGGGGCGGGATGGAGCAATACCGGAATTGGTTGGCCTTAAAGCAGGTTCCCGGCATTGGGAATGTGCTCTACAAGCGCTTGATCGACACCTTTGTGACGCCGGAGGCGGTCTTCGCCGCCGATGAAGCAGCCCTTCTTCAGGTGGAGGGACTTTCGGAACGGAGTGCGGAAGAAATCCTCTCCTTCAGCGCCTTCGACGCCGCCGATCGTGAGTGGGAAAAGATTCAAAAGGAAGGCGCTTATCTGCTCTGCCTCACGGATGCGGACTACCCCCCGCTCCTCGCGGCGATTTACGATCCCCCCCCTTTGCTCTATCTAAAAGGGAAGACCCCTTGGCGCTCGGACGACCCCTCCTTTCCGCTGGCCGTCGTGGGATCGCGAAAGACAAGCCCTTATGGAAAATCCGTCACCGAAAAACTCTGCCGCGCTTTGGCCCAAGGGGGCATCGCCATCGTGAGCGGCTTTGCCCGGGGGATTGACGGGATCGCCCACCGCGAGGCCTTGGCTGCGGGGGGAGACACAATAGCCGTCTTGGGCTGCGGTATTGACGTCATCTATCCCACGGAACACCGGCAGTTGTATAATGAAATCAAAGCGCGGGGCACGCTGATTTCGGAATTTCCAATCGGAGCCCCCCCCGAGGCTCACCATTTTCCGCAGCGCAACCGTATGATCAGCGGACTGTCGCTCGGCTGCCTCGTCGTTGAAGCCAGCTTAAAGAGCGGGTCGCTCATTACCGCCCGTTTGGCGCTCGAACAAGGTCGAGAAGTTTTTGCCGTGCCGGGGCCGATCTTTTCGGAAGGAAGCGCCGGGCCCCACCAGTTGATCGCCTCCGGGGCCAAACTGGTTCAACGGATCGAGGACATCCTCGACGAGATTCTCCCACAATCGGCTCGGTCAACCGAGAGGCCGGTGGCGGAGCCGCCGCCACTCGAGGCGGAGGAGGCCCTCGTTTATCGCTTGCTGTCCTTTGAGCCGAAGCATATCGATCTCCTGATTCAAGAAAGCCAAAAGGCCGCGTCCGAGGTTTCGGGCCTGCTCCTGGGGCTCGAACTTAAAGGGGCCGTCCGCCAAATGGCCGGACAATTTTATGCTAAGCTATGAAATGCGATCGGGGCGTCTAAGCCTTCCGCACCCGGCTGACAGGGACGACGCCGCTGGCTTCGGTTAGACAAAACAATAAAATCATGTACTCTATTATCAAAGATCACCTACTCTAGGAACAAAGGCGAGTACCAGTAAGATTCGGGAGGAAGTTTTGACAAAGAAAACTGTTGCGGCGAAAAAGGGACGATCCTTGGTGATCGTCGAATCGCCCGCCAAGGCCAAAACCATTACAAAGTATTTGGGGAGAAAGTATCAGATGATGGCCTCCATCGGCCATTTGAAAGATCTGCCCAAGTCGCGCTTTGGCGTCGATATCGAGGCCGGTTTCAAGCCCGAATACATTGTGGTGAAAGGAAAAAGCAAGGTCCTCACGGCGATTAAAAAGGCGGCCAAGGCGGCCGACCAGGTCTTTATCGCCCCCGATCCCGACCGGGAAGGCGAGGCCATCGCCTGGCACATTGCCGAGGAATTAAAACCGCTCAATGACCATATTTACCGCGTTCGCTTTAACGAGATTACAAAGAAGGCCGTAAAAGAAGCCATCGCCTCTCCGGGCCAAATCGATATGAACTTGGTCAACGCCCAACAGGCGCGGCGTATTCTCGACCGTATCGTGGGCTACAAAATCAGCCCCCTGCTCTGGGACAAGGTCAGGCGCGGCCTCTCCGCCGGGCGTGTGCAATCGGTGGCCCTGCGTATTATCTGCGAGCGCGAAAAAGAGGTCTTGGCCTTTATCTCGGAAGAGTATTGGAGCATCGATGCTCGCCTGGCCAGAGCAGCCCCCCCGCCTTTTACAGCACGCTTGATTCAAAAAGGGGAAGAGACCCTCAAGATTAACAATGAAGCGGAAGCCCAGGCCCTCACCGAAGCCCTTCAAACCGCGGCATTTGTCGTCTCGAAGGTCGAGAAAAAAGAACGCAAGCGCAACCCCACCCCACCCTTTATCACCAGCCGCCTCCAGCAAGAAGCGGCGAGGAAGCTCAATTTTACACCGAAGAAAACCATGATGCTGGCGCAGCAACTCTACGAAGGTGTGAATGTCGGCACTGAAGGGGCCGTCGGACTCATTTCCTATATGCGAACCGATTCCGTCCGCATTTCTCCCGATTTTCAAAACGAATCGATGGCCTGGATCAAAGAAAAATACGGGGCGGACTATGTCCCCGATTCTCCCAATGTGTACAAAAGTAAAAAAGGCGCGCAGGAAGGCCACGAGGCCGTCCGCCCAACGGCGATCACGCGCGAGCCGGAACAGATTCGGGGCGATTTGAGCCCCGACCAGTTTTCACTCTACCAATTGATTTGGAACCGCTTCGTCGCCAGCCAGATGCGGCCGGCGATTCTCGACGTCACGCGCATCGAAGTGAGCGCGGGCGAATTCACCTTACGGGCGACCGGGTCGATCGTGCGCTTTCCCGGGTTTACGATTGTCTACACCGAAGGAAAAGAAAAAGCCGCCAATGGTCAGGGAGAGGCCGCCGATGAAGAAGCGACCTTGCCGGTCCTGAATGTCGGCGACTCTTTGCGGCTAGAGCAGCTCGATCCGAAGCAGCATTTCACGCAGCCGCCGCCCCGATACAACGAGGCCCTACTCATTCACGATTTGGAAGACAAGGGCATCGGACGGCCCAGCACCTATGCCGCCATTATTTCGACGATTCAAGACCGCAAGTACGTCGAAAAGCGCGAAGCCCGGTTTTATCCGACCGACCTGGGAAATACCGTCAACGATCTGCTGGTCGAAAACTTCTCCGGGGTCGTAAACGTGGAATTTACGGCCCAAATGGAAGAGGCCTTAGACGCCGTCGAAGCGGGCGAGAAGGATTGGGTCGACTCGATCAAAGGCTTTTACGCCCCCTTCAGCAAGAACTTCGAAAAGGCCCAAACGGAGATGCGGGACGTCAAGCGGGAAGAGCAACCGACCGACATCCACTGCGAAAAGTGCGACAAACAGATGATGATTAAATGGGGCCGCTTCGGCCGCTTCCTGGCCTGCTCCGCTTATCCCGACTGTAAAAATACAAAAGAGTTCGTCGAGACCGAAGGCAAGATCGAGATCGTCGCCAAAGAAACGGCCACCGATCTGCCCTGCAAGCTTTGCGGCAAGCCTTTGATGATCAAGAAGGGCCGCTTCGGGCGCTTTCTGGCCTGCTCCGCTTATCCCGACTGTCAGCACACCGAACCCATCAGCATCGGCGTCGCCTGTCCCGAAGAAGGCTGCGGCGGACAGCTCACCGAAAAACGCAGCAAACGCGGCAAAACCTTTTATTCCTGCAACACCTACCCCGCCTGCAAGTTCGCCCTTTGGGACCGCCCCGTCAACCGCCCCTGCCCCAAGTGCAAGGACCCCTTTCTCGTGGAAAAATACGACCGAAACCGCGGCGTGAAAATCCTCTGCCGCAACAAGGAATGCGGCTTCGAGGAGGCGGCGAGCTAGGGGGCATCTTTACAATCTCCCATTTTTTAGATGAGCTTCGAAACGAGAATGGCCGGTCCAAAAAATTCTTTTCAGCACTCTATTTAGATAGCGTTCGCCGGCAATCTTTTTCTCCATGTTTCATTACGATCTTCATTTGCCTTTTTTAACTCTTTTCGGTACGATCCGGCCATTGCCTTTATTCCCCTGCGGAGACACCGCATGCCGCGCGCCGACCAGCCGATCCGGCAATGGACGATTCTCAAACTGCTGGAGTCGAACGGACGGGTGACGCTTCGGCAGATCGCCGACGCCCTCTCCGAGGCCTGCCATGAGCGGACGCTCCGGCGGGATCTCGACGTCCTGGGGCTGGCGGGGTTTCCGATCTACTCCGAGCGGGAGAATGGCAAGACCGTCTGGAAGCTCGACGACGCCTACCGGCGCGCCCCCCTCCCCCTCACCGCCACGGAGCTCTATGCCCTTCAGTGCGGGATGCAGATGATGGCGCCGCTGGAAGGGACCTTCATCACCGAGGCGATCCAGAGCCTCACCCAAAAAATCAAAGCGAATCTCCCCTCGAAAAGCAAAGACTATCTCGCGCTGCTTCAGCAGACGATTCAGATCGGGATGCCGCCCTACAAAGTTTACAAGGCGCACCGCTCCCGGATCGATCCGATCCAAAGGGCGATCGAAACGGGAAAAACGATCGAGATCCGCTACGCGCCATTGCGGACCGGCCGCGCTGCAACGAGAGCGGTCAACCCCTACCGCCTCTGGTATTACGACGGCACGCTTTACCTGATCGGCTACTGCCACGAACGAAAAGAGGTCCGCACCTTCGCCATCGATCGGATCGCCTCCCTCCGGGTCACCGACCGGCCGTTTCAGATTCCTTTCTATTTCCCCACCGAGGATTATTTCAAAGACGCCTTCGGGGTCTACCGCGGCGAGGCGGAAGACGTTTCCCTCCTGTTTGAAAAGAAGGCGGCCCTCTGGGTTCGGGAGCGGAAATGGCATCAGAGCCAGGCGGTCACGCCGCTCCGCAGGGGAAAGATTCAACTGGATCTCCGCGTCGCGATTACGCCCGAGTTGATGCAGTGGGTGATGGGCTTCGGCGCGCAGGTGGAGGTGATCGCGCCGGTGAGATTGAGACGGATGCTGGAGAATGAGGCGTGGAAGGTGGCGGGGCGGTATCAGAAGGGGAAGATCAATGCCGCGGCAAAAATCGCATCGACGAAGAAGAAAGAATTGAAGAAGAAAGAATTGAAGAAGAAAGAATTTTAGTCTTCATGCCTTTTGGCGTTTTTCCTGAAAAACTCGGCGACGGCCGCTTTGCCGATGTGACCTTGGGCAACATTGAGAACAAGCTGAACCAAGGCGGCATTGGTGATTTTAAGATCGACCTGATTGAGTTCCAGAAACGCCAGGGCCGCCGCCGCGCCGACCCGCTTGTTGCCGTCCACAAAAGGATGGTTTTGGACAATATGAAAAAGGGAGGCGGCCGCCATCTCAAAGAGATCGACATGCAGGTACTGGTCGCCGAATCCGGCCTGGGGCATCGCCACGGACGATTGCAAAAGCATGACGTCTCGGATGCCGGCGGTTCCGCCGTATCGCGCGATCTGGTCCGCGTGGATTTCAATCACCTCTTCCAGTGTGAGAAAGATCGGTTCCATGGGTCACTCGGCCAACTTCTTAAGAGCGCGGCCATAACGTTTGTTTACCTTCTTCAGTGCGTTCTGAAATGATTGACGGCGTTTTTCATCCGGAGCCGGAGCGATAATCAGGCACTTTCCGTCGGTTGTGACCGAAAGCGGCGTTTGATCGTCAATTTCCAACAGATCGAGCACCGGACGATCGATCACCAGCGCCAAGCTGTTGCCGTGTTTGGTCAGACGTTTGATCATGACGGACCTCCAAATAGGGTTTTGCTCAATGTATCTCCATTGTATTACCGCTTTTTTGAGAGGTCAAGGGAGGAATAGAGCCACAAAAAATGCGGGGAGCGGCACCCCCGTCCCGAATGGTCTCTCAGGACCAAAACTGGAGAAGATCGAAGGAGAGTTGACGGTGATGTTTGACGGAGAGAAAGATGATCCGGGTGTCCCTCAGAAGATAAAGAAGAAGATACTCATCGACCACAAACTCCCTGAGGTCGTCCCCTTTTCTCATTTTCGCCTTCAGCTTACGAAGCAGGGTTTGGCTTTCTTGAGAGCGGGTCGGATGCGCCGGAAAAGAGCGGCCCGATTGAGGATAGCGGCGCAACAGAGAAACGATGTCGTCGAATAACCTGTCGAGAAGATGATTGAAGGCGCGAATCCCTTCCGGGCTTAAAAAGGATTGAATCGCATCAAGGTTCCGCATGAAGTTCTCGGTAAAGACCGGCGTCCGGTTCCTACCGGCCATAACGGGCTTTCAGCTTTTTCAGCGAAACCGTCTTGCCCGCCTCGGCCTCCTCGGCGCCCCGGATCGCCTCTTCCAAGAGGGTCAAGTGGATATGCTCCCGCTCCAGGCGATGGTAATGATCGAGCCGCTCGGCGTCGATGAGCGCGGCGCAGCTCTCGCCATTCTTCGTGATGATCTTCTCGCCATGCTCGCGCCGCACCTCTTCGCAAAGCTCGGTGAGCTTGGCGCGGGCCTTGGTGAGGGGAATGATGTCTTTGGGGGAAATGGACATGGAAGCCTCCGTTTTGATGTAGAGCCATTATAAATTGTGTACAGAATTCTGTCAAATTAAAATAAAGAATAAATGACCCTGGATGTCACACCCCTGTGGCAGAATGGGTGGCGTGGACACGGAGAAGGCTGGAATCATGGAAAGCAGCTTGCAAGTTTTTTGAAAATGGCTTATCTCTGTTGTGAAACTCATCAGGAGATGATCGGGAGGGATTTCGGTAGCTGGAGGATCTTGACGATGAGGAGTCGGGCGAGGGCGGGCAAAACTGAAAATCAGAAGCGCGTCTCACGAGGCCGCGTGCGTGAAGACGCCTCGTTCCCGGCGGCTTCCCCTCGGGCGGAATTATATGCGGGCTTTGGGGGCCGAGTGGCTTGACTCCAAATTGTGCAATGACCCATTGCACAATTGCCCTTGCGTCGGCAGTGAATGACCTCTCTTAAAATGTATTAATACGAGACCAGACTCCAAGTGTTCACTTCACGCCGAGTTGTACAACGGCGATCCGTTCTAGGAGAAGATGAAGAACCTGACGACAAAGTTTGAGGAGCGGTTCACCGACTCAGCGAAGCTGGAAAAAGCGATTCGGCGGAATTTGAAGGAGTTGGGGCATGGCGGGTAAACGCCCGACCGCTCGGAAACCCGGCCCTTAAGCAGAGCGGGTTGACACGCTCCTTGCCGATATCCGCAACCTGATCCTCTCGGCGCGCAGGGCGGCCGTTCGCAGTGTGGACACCCTGCAGGTTCTGACGAGCTTTGAGATCGGCCGTCGTATTGTGGAGCATGAGCAGAAGGGTTCTTCCAGAGCCGAATATGGGAAACGCGTGCTCGGAGAGCTGGCGGAACGTCTCACGGCGGAGTTCGGGCGGGGTTTTTCGAGGTCTAACCTGGAATACATGCGCAAGTTTTTCCTGACCTATCGTAATCGCCTCCCGGAAAAATCCCAGATGCCATCTGGGAAATTACGATCCAAGCCTCAGAAGAAATCCCAGACCCCGTCTGGGGAATGGCCCGAAATCGTGCAGCCGGGCGTTGCACACGTGGCGGCGCCGTTCCGGTTGAGCTGGTCCCAGTATGTGTTCCTGATGGGCATCAATGACGATCAGGAACGGTCTTTTTACGAGATTGAATCGGCGAACAGCGGCTGGACCTTGCCGGAGATCAAGCGGCAGTTCAACGCCGGTCTCTACGAACGGCTGGCGCTGAGTCGTGACAAGGGCGGAATCCGTAAGCTGGCTCGGGAAGGACAGGCCGTCGCCGGGCCGCACGACCTTCTGAAAGAACCCTATGTGCTGGAGTTCCTCGGGCTTGGTGAAAAGGCGAACTATTCCGAATCTGACCTGGAATCCGCCGTCATCGGCAAACTCGAGCACTTCCTGCTGGAACTCGGGAAAGGATTCCTCTTCGAAGCGCGCCAGAAGCGCTTCACCTTCGACGAAGACCACTTCTTCGTGGACCTTGTCTTTTACAACCGCCTGCTCCGCTGCTATGTGTTGATCGACCTCAAGATCGGCAAGCTGACCCATCAGGACCTGGGCCAGATGCAGATGTACGTCAACTACTTCGACCGCCGTGTGAAGACGGAGATCGAACACCCGACCGTCGGGATCATCCTCTGCAAGAAGAAGCACGACGCGCTGGTGGAGATCACGCTTCCCAAGGGCGCCCACATCCACGCGAAGGAATATCGGCTGTACCTGCCGTCAAAAGAGGAATTGAGACGCAAACTCGTGGAGTGGGTTGAAGAACAGGATGAGCGGTCATGACGCGACTGACCGATACGCCCTGCGGGATCTGAAAAAACCGATCGGTGTGGCGCAATGGGAAACGAAGATCGTCAGAGTTTGTGAGAAAATTCCCGCGTGAAGCGAGGGCATCACACGGTGGAACAGTGCAGGCTGGGTGTGACTGGCAGGCGCGGGGGTGCACAAGATCTGGGAGTGTAGCGGGCCTACATGATCAGATCTTGGGGGTCCCCGCAACGCAGCCAGGTGCGCCCAGGGGCGGCCGCAGCCGCGAGGGGATTTTTCCACAAACTCTCGGGTCCCTGCCCCAGGAACTGAAGGGAAGCTTGCCGAGCATTGAGGCGTTGGAAAAGGAGCTGGGTTATAACGGATGATAATGGGCAAGACCGGGTATCTTTTTAAAGTGGGCGTCCAGACTGTAGACCCGGTATTGGCGCTCCAGGGAGAGCGCGGCAACCAGCAGATCGGACATCGGAAGGGTAACGCCCCGGCGAAGCAAGAGGGAGGAGGTCTCCCCGGCCAGAACCCACGTTTCGCGCGTCATTTCCAGATAGGGAAGCGCGAACAGGGCGTCCGCAATCTCGTCGCGATCTTTCCGCGCGCGGCAGCCTTGAAGGAGCTCGGCAAGGACCACGCCGATCATGGCGACCTCATCCGCGTCGATCAAGGCGTCGAGCGCCTGTTTTTCCGGAGAGTCGGGGCGATTGAAAAACGGAATCCAAACCGAGGTGTCAGCGATGACCACGCCAGCCCTTCGCGAGTCTTTTCTGACGCGCCGATTCGACCTTTTCGCGCTTCCGTCGGTCGAGATCGATGCGGACCTTGCCGCTGAGGGATTTCAACTTTTCAAGTTTTTTGCGCCGGATCAGCTCCTCGGCTGCGATGTGGATCGCCTCGGTCTTGGTCCGGGCCTCGGTGGCCTTGATTAATTCCTGGATCAGATCTTCGTCAAGATTTAACGTGGTGCGCATAATGTTCCTCCCTGTTCCGTCCTTCACATTGTATGCATCACCGATGCATATGTCAAGGAGTCCCAAAAATGGCTTAGGAAAAACAATTTTGACCCCGGATGCCCAACCCCTGTGGCAGAATGGGCTGACTGAAAGGAAAGAAATATTCCTCTCCCCTCTTGGGTGGGAGAGGCAAGGTGAGGGGGGCAAGTCTTCATGGCGCCGGGGTGGACAACAGCGCTTGATTTACAGATGGAAAGCTCCTCCGGCTGCCGGTCTAAAACCGCCCTTCGACTCCTGACCCCTGGCCACCATCAAGGCGGGAGGGACATTCCGGCCCCGACGGCCCTTGCAAGTTTTTTAAAAATGGCTTATTTCTGTTGTGAAACTCAGCAGGAGATGATCGGGAGGTATTTCGGTTGAGTTTAAATGGCGGCCCAGGTCTTCAAAGCCCCGGCGCAATGGGAAACGAAGATCGTCAAGTCCCTGCCCAAGGAACTGAAGGGGAGTTTGCCCAGCATTGAGGCGTGGGAAAGGGAGTTGGGATATGGGGGATGATGGCGGGACAAGACCCGGCGGGTTGTTTTCTTGCGAATGGGAGGTTTGAAAAGTGAATGGATGTGTCAGGAAAAAGATAGATGCGAACCAAACAAATAACCTCCAATATTCTTTTTCTGATCGTTAAAAATATGTTAATGCAAGACCAGACCCCACGTCTGCACATTCGTACCTCTCCGGCTCTTGACACTTATTTATCTTATTTGTACAATATCGATATGATATACGATATATACATAGGAGGCGTTTTATCATGTCGACGCAAATGATTCTCCGGGTTGATTCCGAGATGAAAGAAAAACTGAGCAAGTTGGCCCGCCGGGAGGGCAAGACCGCCAGCCAACTCATCAGGGAACTGATTGAAGGATATATTCAGGACAAGGACATCGGAAGGTATGTCGATGATCTTTGGAGCCGGGTCGGGGCGTCGCTCCGGTCCAAAAAGGTAACGCGGAAGGATATCGGCAAGACGGTCAAAGCCGTCAGAAAAGAGCGGGCCTTTAAGAAATGAAGGTCGTCATCGATACGAATGTCTTCGTCTCTTCGTTTTTCGGCGGGAATCCCCGAAAAATAATCGATCTCTGGAAGCGGGAGGAGATCGCGCTTTGTCTCTCCAAAGATATCTTGGACGAATACGTGGAGGTCCTAAATCGATTGGGTCTCACCGATGAAACGCTCCTAAAGGAGCTCCTTTCTCTTTTCGGCTCCGGCTTCAATCTCCACTTTACCGGCAAGACCCCCTCTCTTCGCGTCGTGAAAAGCGATCCGGACGATGATAAGTTCATCGAATGCGCCGTGGCGCTGAAGGCGCAAGTCATCATTACCGGCGACCGCGCCTTGAGGTCGGTCGGCGCTTACATGGGCATTCGGATCGTCACCCCCGAGCAGTTTTTGAAGGATTATCGAAAAACCGGGTGATGGAAGCCGAGGCTCCTCTCACGGTCTTCGGTAAAGCGGCCCTCACCGGATATTCGACGAAGCCGTTCCGGACCGCCGTTCTAAAGAGGTGTTTGCAGTGAATCTCGGCAGAGGATCGGGAGGTATTTCGGTGGAGTTTAAATGGCGGCCCCCGTTTTCAAAGTCCCGGCGCAATGGGAAACGAAGATCGTCAGAGTTTGTGAGAAAATTCCCGCGTGAAGCGAGGGCGTCACACGGTGGAACAGTGCAGGCTGGGTGTGACTGGCAAGGCGCGGGGGTGCACAAGATCTGGGAGTGTAGCGGGCCTACATGATCAGATCTTGGGGGTCCCCGCAACGCAGCCAGGTGCGCCCAGGGGCGGCCGCAGCCGCGAGGGGATTTTTTCACAAACTCTCGGGTCCCTGTTCAAGGAGCTGAAGGGAAGCTTGCCCAGCATTGAAACGTCGGAAAAGGAGTTGGGTTATAAAGGATGAAGGTGGGACAAGACCCGCGGAGTGGGTTTAGATGGAGGGTTCCGGTCTGTTGTGGAGCCACTATACATGGAGACGATGATGAAAAAATACGAAGTCTGCTTAGAAATATCCGGCCCTACTGCCATGTGGACAAGGCCGGACTCGGGGGATTGTCCGGTTAGTTATCCGGCGCCTACGTACTCCGCGGCGAAAGGTATTTTTGAATCCATCCTCTGGATACAAGCCGTCGAGGTTGTCCCGACAAAAATCGAGGTCTGCTCGCCGGTGATCTACCACGGTTACAACACGAACTATGGTGGGCCTTTGCGCAAGGGTGTGGTGATTAAATCCGGCGGTAGTTATCAATTGCTGGCATCCGTAGTTGTTAACCCTTGCTACCGATTGTATGCGGATGTCCGCCGCAATCAGAAAGCCAACGGCAAGTTGAGCGAAAGAACACGTGACTGGGAACGAAAGACCACGTCGCCGGAACATGCATACCAGGAAATGTTCAATAGGCGATTGAAGCGAGGACAGTGTTTTTCGATTCCATTCCTCGGCTGGAAGGAATTCGCGCCCGATTATGTGGGGCCTTTCCGCGAATCGACGCACGTGATGCGAGACGTTCATCTACGGATTCCCAGCATGTTGCGGCAGGTGTTTCCAAACGGGTTGTATAGCGAGCTTCAATATGTCTACGACACGGACGTGGAAATCGCGGAAGGTACGCTGACCTTTAAGGAGCGGGCCGATGTTGAATGAACTTTATGACTTGTCATTGAGCTTGGAGAGGGCTGGAATTGTGCCCACTGAATGGCATCCCGATTTGAAGGAGTTGCCAAGAATATCGAGGGCCAAACCGTGCTTCAAAGTTTACTTGGCGCCGGATGGTGCGATCACCGAGATTGAACCGATTGAAGACGCCGCACGAATTGAGGGGCTTAGGAAGTGGCAGAGCGGCGCCAACGGCTACTCATTTCCGTGCTTTAACATTCGACCGTTGTACAAGACGTACGCCGGAAACGGAGCCACTATCGCAGAGAAAAAGCGATTCGACGAATGGTTGAAAGAAATAAAGAAAGCGCAGACGTCGGGTGATGATTCCGTGTCGGTGCTGAAAAGCTACGTCGACAACGGCAACAAATTGTGGACGGAGGATCACAACAAACGCATTGCTGAATGTCTGGGCAGGATTCCTTCGCAGCTACGTGCGAGTATTGGCGATCCTCCCGAAGAATTCCGTGCAATTGCCGCACTGATAGAGCGCTGTAACAGTACCACGGCAGATAACTTCTTCCAGCAGCTTGCTGCGCTTTTGGAAGAGCAAATTAGCAAAAATCCGAACGGGTGCGACAAGTACGCTGGGTTCCTTCTTCACAGCGGGAGCAAACCGCCCGGTAACGATGTATCTCTGATACTGGAATTGTCAGACGGTCTTTCCACCTATCCGCTGCCCGCAGCGAATTCGAAGATCCACCACTGGATCAACCAGCGCTTGCTCGCGAGCAAGAATGTTGTGACGTCGAGTACCACTGATTCGAGTCCGCGCTTGGACGCCTTCGGTCTCACAAGTGCCGATTGGGAAGACAAGCTGGCGGAAGTCAACATGCCTGTTCTCGGTGGCGTCAAGTTGCGCGCGATGAACTTCGAATCGCCATGTCAGACGCGTTATCGCAGGATTGACGCTGCATCGTTTGTAGTGGGCGCGGAAGTCCGCAAGCGTGCAAAGGGGGCGCTAGAATGGCTGACCGATGAGGAACGCAAGGACAAGACGTGGGGCAACGTATCATTTGCCCGTGATGATAAAGAAGTCTTGCTTGTTTATCCGTCCGAACTGCCGAAAGCGCCTGTGGCGGCCGTCGCAATGTTTGGATGCGCGATAATGAATACGTCGACACAAGCCGCGCGGTTTGTGGATTATGCGGCAGATGTAACGAACGCGCTGCGCTCGATCCACCGCCCTCTCAATGAAGTGGAGATGCGCGTCTTCGCTTTGCGCAAAATGGATAAGGCGAGAACGCAGGTTTCGTGCAACCGACGCTACACCGCTGAGCGATTGATTGCTGCTGCCGCGGAATGGCAGACGAGTTGCGGCAACGTGCCCGCCATTCAAGTCAAGCAATCGGGCAAGGAGAAGGGTGCTAAACCGGAATGGCATTCGGTGGACACGCCATTCCCTCTGGAAGTGATCTGGTGCCTAAACACGGCGTGGACCCAAGCGGCTGCCGAGCCTACCCGCGTGCGTGAATTTACCGGGGCGGATGGAATCGGCTTGTTACTCGATGAAGGTGTGCAAGTCCACTCGCTGCTTGAACGCGCGCTACATGCGGCGATACGCAACGGCGGTAATTTATTGATCTCACTAGCGCATGCGCAGCATCAGAACAGTATTCACAAAATGAACGGAAAGTATGAAAAGCAGAAGCTGCTACTGCCTGCGATATTGGGATTGCTATTAGCGAAACTTGGACAAACGAAGGAGGACTACATGAAATCTGCCCCATTTCTGATCGGCAGAATGCTGAGCTTGGCTGATCAGATTCATTACCACTATTGCCAGCACGTCCGGAACGGACAAGCGCCGACGCAGTTGATCGGCAATGCATTGATGGTCACGGCGCTGGAAGAACCGGAAAAAGCGTTGGCGCTGTATGCCCAGCGCATCTTGCCGTACCAGGCATGGGCGAAGACTGTGGGCGGCGAAGGCGCGGGTCTCGCCAAATATTTTCTGTCGGAGCTTGGTAAGGCTTGTTCAGATGTCGCCCTTGCCGATGTCCCGCGCCGCTGCGCCGACGCGGATAAAGCGCAAATGCTGCTTGGCTATCTCGCCAAGACCGAAAAATCGGATTCGACTCATACCACCTAAAAATTCAAGGAGACCGCCATGAGCAATACAGAGAACAAAATTAAACGCGCGACCGGTTTGTTAGTTATCGAAGTCATTAACTCCAATCCGAACGGCGATCCCGACCGGGAGAGCGATCCGCGCCAGCGGCCGGATGGAAAAGGAGAGATTTCCCCGGTTTCGTTTAAACGGAAACTGCGCGACCTGATTGAAGATAAAGAAGGCGATGTTTGGCTTGAGCTAAGTAAAGAACCAAAACTAGAAGCGGGCAATTACGCCATTCTCGAATCGCGCGGTCGCGTAAGAAAAACTATTCAAGAAGAACTGACGAACGGCCAGTTTCAGAAAAAATATTGGGATGGTCGTGTGTTCGGGAATACCTTCCTCGAAGACGCAATGGATAAAGGCACCATCAAAACGGGCGTCGTACAGATGGGCCTCGGTGTGTCCATAGCGCCAATCGACATTGAACGACACACCAATACCAACAAAGCGGGAGTCGAAGAAGGTAAAACCGCAGGTATGGCGCCGATGGCCTATCGCTTTGTTCAACACGGCGTGTATTGCATGCCGTTCTTTGTGAACCCCAGCATGGCGCACAAATCAGGTTGCACGGCACAAGATATAGAGCTGATGAAAAAACTGATCCCCCACGCCTATACACACACGCGTTCCCACGCACGCCCCTTCGTGGAAATTCGTCATGCATGGTATTGCGAGCACAACAACCCGCTGGGTTCGTGTTCGGATTTCGTGCTGATCGATGCATTGAAGCCGAAGAAGTTGGGTGACGCAAACAAACCGTCTACGAGTTGGGCTGACTATGACTACGAAGTCCCCACGCTTTTAAAAGAACTCAAACAGAACCTGGATGGAAAGGTTTCTATCGTTGATCTCGTGAATCCCGCATGAGTTATCTCGCACACAGCGCACGGCCTGCTCGCGGTATTCCAGAGCAGGGATACCGCGAGCACATCACCGAGACGCGACGGCGTGCGCAAGAGAACGCCGCGAAGGCCGGGCTTTATGCGCCGAAATATGCGCATTTGCTGGAAGTCGTGGCAGCGCTCGCGGGTGAATTTCACGACATGGGCAAACTCGATGAAAACAATCAGGCGGTACTTAACGGAAGCGTCTCCGCGAAGAAGCTTCCCGTGCAGCACGTGGACGCGGGCGTGGCTCATCTATTAAGTCTGGGGAAACAGTGGCACCAGCTTGCAGCGTTTGTTTCGTATGCGCATCACATTGGGCTGCAATCGTTTCCGGCCGAGGTGAACAAGGGAGAACAGTTCCTTCGCGACGGTAAAACGATTACTCTAACCAAGGAGCGGTTGCATCAATACCTTGACCGGCATCGCCAGGGTATTAGCGAACTGGATTTCGACGCGCCGGGTGGTATCGAGTTGCGCCAACCGCAGATGTTTCTACGCATGGCGCTGTCGTGCATGGTCGATGCTGACCACGGCGATACCGCGCGTCATTATGGCGAAGCACCACAACGTGACTTATACGAGCTTCGCCCGCTGGAACGGTTAAAGGCGCTCGATCGGTATGTCGGAACGCTGGCAAACCATGCGGAAGATGATAGCGTAACGGCACGGCAAGCGGTTTACGCGGCGTGTAGAAATGCGGACACCGCACCTTCTGTTTACGCTTGCGACAGTCCCGTGGGCACCGGCAAAACAACTGCCGTGATGGCACACTTACTCAAGGCCGCGCATGACAAAGGATTGCGGCGTATCTTTGTCGTGCTGCCCTACACCAACATCATCAACCAGTCGGTCGATGTGTACCGGAAATCGCTTGTTCTGGATGGAGAGGGGCGCGAAGAAATCGTGGCCGCTCATCACCATCGCGCCGAGTTCTCAAGCCCGGATGCCCGGCAGTTCACTGCGCTATGGCAGGCGCCGATTGTCGTGACTACGGCGGTACAGTTCTTTGAAACCATCGCAAGCAATCAGCCTGCCGCGTTGCGCAAGTTGCACAATATTGCAGGGTCCGCCGTATTCATTGATGAAGCCCACGCGGCTTTACCGGCATCGTTGTGGCCACAGGCGTGGCGTTGGATTTGTGAGCTTGCTCAGGAATGGGGCTGTCATTTCGTATTCGGCTCTGGTTCGCTGACTCGATTCTGGGAATTGCCGGATTTCGTCGAGCCACCGGAAAAACTTCCAGAGCTTGTGACCGGGGAAATACGATCCCGTCTTGTCGGAAACGAAAAACAGCGAGTGATTTATGAGCGCAAGCCGGATGCAATCAACGTGACCGACTTGCTCACATGGCTGCGAGAATTGACAGGGCCAAGGCTTTTGATCGTCAACACCGTGCAGTCCGCGGCAGTTATTGCCAAGGCAATACAAGAGGTGGATGGTAAAAACAAGGTCGAGCATCTATCTACTGCGCTCACGCCGCTTGATCGCGAGAAAACATTGGCGCGCGTTAAAGAGAGATTACTGCGGCATGAGGAACAACCCGATAACAAGAAATTGGCAGACTGGACGCTGGTGGCGACATCGTGTGTCGAAGCGGGTGTGGATTTGTCGTTCCGTACCGGTTTGCGAGAAAGCGCGAGCTTGGTGAGTTTGATTCAGGTGGGCGGGCGAGTGAATCGCCATCAGAAATACGACTGCGCTGAAGTCTGGACATTCACGTTACAGGAAGCCGACATGCTTCGGCTTCATCCCAGCTTCAAAGACTCATCCAAAGTTCTCGAAACGATGTTCGCGGAGGGACGAGTCACGCCGGATGATTGTAAAGAAGCACTGCGGCGGGAAATTTGCTTGAGCGGATTAAACGACAAGATTCGCGAACACGAGGATGCAAAGGATTTTCCCGAAGTCCGCTCGTTGTTCCGCGTCATTGATGCGAACACCTATACCGTTGTGGTGGATGAGGGGACCAAACAACGGCTCAAAAATTGGGAGAAGGTGTATTGGGGAGATATTCAGATACATAGCGTTCAGATTTGGGGTTACCGGATTGAGTCTTTGAAGATCCCGCAGTTCTCGCAGTATCCAGACCTGTATGAATGGAATCTCGCCTACGATAATTTTCTCGGTTACATGGCGGGGGTGTTAACGGTGGAGGAGTTTTCCACAAGAGGAGGAGCAGTAGTATAGCGCATGGACGATGCAATCCCCATATCCGCGCTGAATCATTTTCTGTATTGTCCGCGTCGCTGCGCGTTGATTCACGTGGAGCAGACGTTTGAGGAAAATATTTATACCATGCGGGGACGTGATCTCCATGAACGAACTGACACGCCGGAGGAAAGTGGGTGGGAAGAAGGGGTTCGTGTCGAGCGGGCGCTTCCGTTGTGGAGTCATCGCTTGGGACTCATCGGCAAAGCCGACGTCGTAGAGTTTCATGGAGAGATACCTTTTCCTGTGGAGTATAAATCGGGCCGTTTACGAAAATTTGAGAATGACGACCTTCAACTCTGCGCCCAGGGAATCTGCCTCGAAGAGATGACGGGAAAAGTAGTCCCTCGTGGCGCAATCTTTCATCATAGCTCTCGAAGGCGGCGGGAAGTCGTGTTCGATCAAAGGTTACGCGCTCTGGTGGAATCAACTATCCTGGCCATTCGGGAGATGCTCTCTTTAAAGATCATTCCCCCACCGGTGAATGATGCTCGCTGTAAACATTGTTCTCTCCTGGAATCTTGTATGCCGGCGGCAATCGCCGAACAGAAACGACCTTCTTTGTTGAAACGCAGTTTGTTTGAGGTTGTCGATCCATAACAAATGTAAACAAAGAAGTAATGCCCGTCATTCAGGGCAGGCGAGGATTGAAACGATATGCACCAACTATTGAACACCCTGTACATCACGACCGAGGGGGCCTATCTCCATCTGGATCACGACACCCTCAAAGTAGAGGTGGAAAAAGAAACGAAACTCCAAGTCCCGATGCACCATCTGGGCGGGATCGTCTGCTTTGGAAATGTCATGGTCAGCCCGGCGGCGATGCATCGATGCGCGGAAGATGGCCGCTTTATGGTGTTGCTCGATCGGAACGGCCGGTTTAAGGCGCGGGTGGAAGGGCCTGTTTCCGGAAACGTTCTGCTAAGGCGGGCGCAGCATGAGGCGATGGGAGACACCCAAAAAACCCTGGCCATCGCTAAAAATATCGTCGCCGGTAAACTTCAGAACAGCAGGCAGATTTCGCTGCGCGGGGCGCGGGAGGCCGATGACCCGAGTGATGCAGGGCCGTTGAAAGAAACCGCCGAGGCGATTGGAAACGCTCTGACGAGGCTTCCCGCCGCGCAAGACCTCGACCAACTCCGAGGCATCGAGGGGGAATCGGCCCGCTCCTATTTTGGCTCGTTCGACCGGATGGTGCGCGAAGACCGCGAGTCGTTCAAACTGAACGGCCGTAACCGCCGCCCTCCCCTCGACCGAATGAACGCCCTTCTCTCATTCCTCTATGCGCTGGTGATGAACGATTGTGTTGCAGGGGTCGAAGGGGTGGGACTCGATCCACAGATGGGCTTTCTGCACACCGTTCGTCCGGGCCGTGCATCCTTGGCCCTGGACTTGATGGAAGAAGTCCGCTCCATATTGGCCGACCGCCTAGCCCTCACCCTAATCAACCGGCGTCAGATTCGGAAAACACATTTTATCAAACGGCCCGGTGGCGCGGTGCATTTGGGCGATGCGGGAAGAAAAGAGGTTGTGATCGCCTATCAAAAACGGAAACAGGAGGAAGTGACCCATCCGCTGCTCAATCAAAAAATGCCGCTGGGGCTCATTCCGCATGTGCAGGCGCGGCTCCTTGCACGGATGCTACGCGGAGACATGGAAGCTTATATCCCCTATTTATACCGATGAAGAAACAATGCATATCGTTGTGACTTACGATGTTTCAACGGAAACACCCGAGGGGCGAAAACGTTTAAGACATGTCTCCTTGGAATGCAAGAATTTCGGCCAGCGAGTTCAAAAATCGGTCTTTGAATGTAGCGTCAACCCGATACAATACGAGGTCTTTATCCGCAGGCTGTTAAGCATCATCGATGCGGAGGAAGACCGTCTCCGCATCTACCGGCTCACAGAACCCAAGGAAAAACATGTTGAAGTCTATGGCTTGGACGGGACAATTGATTTTGATGGACCCTTGCTGGTTTGAGCGCGAACCACCAGCGATGGGAAAAACCAGGGAGGTTCGCGGCGCATACAATATGTTGAAACATAAAAACAATTTTTTTAATTGGAGACAAAATGATGATTGTGTTGGGCGAAAAAACCGATGTCCGCGTTTTGTCTCTTTGAATTCCACAGAAAGAAAGGACATTCACCCCGCACAGTAGCGCCCGCCCCACGGGGCGGGCGAGGATTGAAACAGAATCCGCAGGGTAGTCGGCCTCGTTATACATGCGTAGCGCCCGCCCCACGGGGCGGGCGAGGATTGAAACAGGAGCTGGTCGCCCGGGCCTTGCACTACAACGGTCCCCGGAAGTAGCGCCCGCCCCACGGGGCGGGCGAGGATTGAAACAGCCACCTTCCTGCCCTTTGGTGAATTGGCCCGCGGTAGCGCCCGCCCCACGGGGCGGGCGAGGATTGAAACCGGCGTGGCACGGTACGCTAGGGCGCTGGAGACGGCGTAGCGCCCGCCCCACGGGGCGGGCGAGGATTGAAACATCTTGTTTCTGATGTTGTTTTGTCCATTGCACGTAGCGCCCGCCCCACGGGGCGGGCGAGGATTGAAACGCTAAGTCATGCAATCGAGAGACCTGATCGGTTCGCAGGTAGCGCCCGCCCCACGGGGCGGGCGAGGATTGAAACCACGGTCGCGAACGCACTGCGTGCGGTTTCCCAGGGAAGTAGCGCCCGCCCCACGGGGCGGGCGAGGATTGAAACAGTATATTACAGGTGCGCTCGGCGAGGGCATCAGGGTAGCGCCCGCCCCACGGGGCGGGCGAGGATTGAAACCAAGGCACAAGATAGCCTTGTCGCGGAGCTTTCCGGGTAGCGCCCGCCCCACGGGGCGGGCGAGGATTGAAACTCGGCTTAGGTCGCTTGGTTGGCGCTTTATTTCTGTAGCGCCCGCCCCACGGGGCGGGCGAGGATTGAAACTGGAGACCAACCGGTCCAGGCGCGTTCCCATTGCCGGTAGCGCCCGCCCCACGGGGCGGGCGAGGATTGAAACGTATTGCCTATGCCGGAAATCAGAATGATTCCCCGTAGCGCCCGCCCCACGGGGCGGGCGAGGATTGAAACTAGGATCTTTGAGGCCGATGCCCAGGTTCGTGGGGTAGCGCCCGCCCCACGGGGCGGGCGAGGATTGAAACATCTCCTTTTTATGTCGTAGCTGTAGCCCTCGATAGTAGCGCCCGCCCCACGGGGCGGGCACGGTGTGGGCCAGTGTATAGCGCAATTTAAGAGATTCCGCAAATTTCTTTCAGAACGGATCTCCCCTGAATATACCCCATCGTTTTAAGCGGTCTCTTGGTTGATTTTAAGAATACCCTTCCCTTAGAATGTTGGGACTGGTAAGCGGCCCTTATTAATGACGGGCCGCTTCGTAATCGATGAAGGAAGTGGGTGCGCATGGCGGGTGACAAAGTCGTAATTATCGGCGGGGGATTGGCCGGTTCGGAGGCCGCATGGCAGGCGGCGCAGGCGGGGGCCGAGGTCGTTTTATACGAGATGCGACCCGTAAAGCTGACCGCGGCCCACAAAACCGGCTTGCTGGCCGAATTGGTCTGCAGCAATTCCCTGGGTTCCCACAACCCCATCAGCGCCCCCGGCCTGTTAAAAGATGAGATGCGGCGGCTGGGCTCCTTGGTGATCCCCGCGGCGGAAACGGCCTCCGTGCCTGCGGGCGGGGCGCTCGCGGTCGACCGGGATATTTTCTCGACCATGGTCACGACTGCCATTCAAAACCATCCGCATATCACGGTGCTCCATGAAGAGGCGAAGGAGATCCCCCCCGATGGGGTCGTCATCGTGGCCACCGGACCATTGACCTCCGATCCGATCGCCGAGGCCCTCAAGCGCATAACCCATGCCGATCACCTGGCCTTTTACGATGCGATATCGCCCATTGTCGATGCCGAAGAGATTGATATGAACATCGCCTTTCGGGCCTCCCGCTACGGCAAAGGGGGCGACGACTACATCAATTGCCCCATGGACGAGGCCCAGTACGATCTCTTTTATGAAGCCCTGATGCAAGGAGAACGCGTGGCCGCAAAACCTTTCGAAAAACCGAACTACTTCGAGGGCTGCCTCCCGATCGAAGTACTGGCCGAGCGGGGAAAAAAGACGCCGCTCTTTGGTCCGATGAAGCCGGTGGGTCTCGTCGATCCGAAGACCGGACGGCAACCTTTCGCGGTCGTGCAGCTACGGGCGGAAAACCGCTTCGGCACAGCCTACAGTCTGGTGGGTTTTCAAACCAAGTTGAAATATCCCGAGCAGCAGCGCGTTTTTAGGATGATCCCCGGCCTGGAAAACGTCGGCTTTCTTAGGCTGGGCAGCCTCCACCGGAACACCTTTATCAATTCGCCCCTGCTCTTGACGAAGACACTTCAATTCCGTACGCGGCCGGGGCTGTTTATGGCGGGCCAAATCGTCGGCGTGGAAGGCTATGTGGAATCGGCGGCGATGGGCGGACTCGCCGGTCTCCACGCCGCTCGAATCTTGCGCGGCGCGCCCTTGTCCGCGCCGCCAGAAACCAGCGCCCACGGCGCGCTCGTTCAATATATTACAGAAAGCAGCCCGTCTTATTTTCAGCCCATCAATACCAACTTCGGCCTTTTTCCGCCGGTCGATAATAAGGGAAAGGGCTCGCGCAAGATGAAGAAGGCGCTCCGCTACGAAAAGATCGTGGCCCGCGCCCTAGAGGATTTTTCGGCATGGATGACGCCCTACAAGAATTTAAACGCTACCTAGAGTCCGTTCGTCAGGTCTCTCCCCACACACTTCGGAACTACCTCTCCGACTTGAAACTCTTCCAGGCCTATCTGGCGGAAGCGGGACCCTCTCGGACCCAGAGGAAAAGCTTCTCCGGGGAAGGACGCGAAACCCCGATTGATGCACTCGATAAAATTAGCGTCCTGACCATTCGAGGCTTTCTGGCCCGACTCCATAAAAAGGGCTGCGCCAAGACCACCCTGGCCCGCAGGCTCGCCGTGCTCCGCTCCTTTTTCGACTACTTCGTTCAAAAGGGAGAGCTCCCTTTCAACCCGGCCAGCCAAGTCGCAAGCCCTAAACAAGACAAGCCCCTTCCCGAATTTTTGACCGTCGATCAGGCCATCAGCGTCGTCGTCTCGCCGCAAGGGGACCGCCCCGCGGCCCTGCGGAATCGAGCGATATTGGAAACCTTTTACTCGACCGGCATCCGCGTATCGGAGCTGGCGGGGCTGGAGCCGGGCGATGTGCACTTTGGGGCGGGGATCGTCCGCGTTATCGGCAAAGGCCAAAAGGAACGCATCGTCCCCATCGGCGAAAAGGCGATGGCGGCGATACAAGCTTATTTGGCCGTGCGGCCGCGCGCGGGAACGGGTCTTTTTTGCAATCTGCGCGGCGGGACCTTGACCGCGCGTTCGGTCTTTCGCATCGTCAAACATTTCATGCGGGGCATCGATCGGCCCGGCGCGGGGCCGCATACCCTCCGCCACAGTTTCGCGACCCATCTCCTGGAAGGCGGCGCCGATCTTCGCGCGGTGCAAGAACTGCTGGGTCACGCCAGCCTTTCGACCACGCAACGCTATACCCATCTTCAAATCGATCACCTGATGCAGGTATACGACAAAACGCACCCACGGGAATCCACTTCGTAAATCGAGAGCGCAAAACAAATGAGAGAGATTGATAAGAAACAGCGGATTCGCTCGACGACCGTGCTTTCGGTCCGGCGCGACGGCCGTGTCGCCATGGGCGGAGACGGCCAGGTGACGCATGGCGACACCGTGCTCAAGCACAATGCCCGAAAGGTTCGAAAAATATTTAACAATTCAATTTTAACCGGCTTTGCCGGCGCGACCGCCGATGCCTTCACCCTGCTCGAAAAATTCGAAGGAAAATTGGAGACCTATCACGGCAACCTCACGCGCGCCGCCGTCGAGTTGGCCAAGGACTGGCGGACGGATAAAATTCTCCGGCGGCTCGAAGCCCTCTTGGCCGTGGCCGACAAAGACCACTCCTTGTTGATTACGGGAAACGGCGACGTCGTCGAGCCCGAACACGGCATCTTGGCCATTGGATCGGGCGGGGCCTACGCCCAAGCGGCGGCCCAAGCGATGTTGGAACACTCGACCCTCAGTGCTGGGGAGATTGTGGAGGCGGCGATGAAGATTGCGGCGGGGATTTGTATTTACACCAACGAGGATATCACCATCGAGGAATTGGATTGAGCGGCTTACGATCCGATCGTTACGCATCACGTAGCATCTTCGAAGCCCTGATGGAAAGGAGAGGATGGACACTGTTAAATACGAGAATCTGATCCCGAGCCGGATCGTCGAAGAACTCGACAAATACATTGTCGGGCAGAAGAACGCCAAACGCATGGTCGCCATTGCCCTGCGCAACCGATGGCGACGGCAGCGGCTGCCGGAGGAACTCAAGGACGAAGTTCTCCCTAAAAATATCATTATGATGGGACCGACCGGTGTGGGAAAAACCGAGATCTCCCGGCGTCTGGCGAAACTCTCCGGCGCACCCTTTATCAAGGTCGAGGCCTCCAAGTTTACCGAGGTCGGCTATGTGGGGCGGGATGTCGAGTCGATGGTCCGGGACTTGGTCGAACTGTCGATGAACATGGTGAAGACCCGCTATAGCGAAGGGGTGAAGGAAAAAGCGGCCGATCTGGCGGAAGAGCGTCTGCTCGATCTGCTGCTACCGCCGCCGACGCGTCTGCCGACGGGTGTCTACAGCGGGGACAAAGAACATGAAGGCCCCAAGCCCGATTCCTATCAAGACAGCCGTCAAAAACTCCGCAAACAACTGCGCGAGGGAAAGCTGGATGAACGCTCGGTCGAGTTGGACGTGAAGGATAAAACGGGATCGCCCATCGGCGTCATCTCGAATGTCGGCATGGAAGACCTCGAGATGAATCTGCGGGAGATGCTGGGCAATATGATGCCGGGCAAAAAGAAGCGCCGCCGCGTCAAAGTGCCGGAGGCCCTCTCGCTTTTAAATCAGGAAGAGGCGCAGAAATTGATCGAAATGGACGACGTGGTTCAGGAGGCCGTCCGCCAGGTCGAGGATTCGGGCATTATCTTTTTGGACGAAATCGACAAGATCGCCAGCCGCGAAAAAGGCCACGGCCCGGACGTCTCCCGAGAAGGGGTACAAAGAGACCTATTGCCCATCGTCGAGGGCTCAACGGTGAACACGAAATACGGCATGGTGAAGACCGACCACATCTTGTTTATTGCAGCGGGGGCTTTTCATACCGCTAAACCCTCCGATTTGATTCCGGAGCTCCAAGGGCGTTTCCCCATTCGCGTGGAATTAGATTCGCTCGGAAAGGACGAATTCGTCCGCATCTTGACCGAGCCTAAAAATTCCCTGCGGCGGCAATACGTCGCCCTCTTGGCAACCGAGGGCATCGACCTGAATATTACGGACGACGCGATCGATGCCATCGCCGCAACCGCGGTGAAGGTAAACGAGCGGGACGAAAACATCGGCGCACGCCGCCTCTTCACCATATTGGAACGACTGCTCGACAAGGTCTCTTTCGACGCCCCTGAATTAGAAGAAAAAAAGGTCGTGATCGATGCGGCCTATGTCAACGAGCGCATGCAGGACATCGTCAAAGACGGCGACTTGAGCCGTTACATTCTTTAAGTGGACACTTTGTGATTATCATCGGAAGAGACAGAAAATGGATACGACGGATACTCCAGAAAATAGAGCGAGTACTAGAAATTTGAGTCAGAAGGCCGAGATCCTCGTCGAAGCGCTTCCCTACATTCAGACCTTTTTTGGGAAGACCCTCGTCATCAAATACGGCGGGGCGGCGATGACCGAAGAGAAACTCAAGCGGCAGTTCGCCGAAGATGTGGTTTTGATGAAGTATGTCGGCATCCACCCGGTGATCGTGCATGGCGGCGGCCCGCAGATCTCGGACATGATGAAGCGCTTGGGCAAGGAGCCGGAATTTATCGGCGGGGTCCGCGTGACCGACCGGGAAACAATGGACATCGTCGAAATGGTCTTGGGCGGCTCGGTGAATAAGGAAATCGTTTCGCTCATCAATCAATTGGGCGGCAAAGGGGTCGGCCTCACCGGCAAAGACGGCGGCCTGATTCGCGCCCGGCCCTTGGGCGGCAAGCGGTCTAAAATGGGACAGGTCGGAGAAGTTGATGCTATAGACCCCGAGATTTTAATCAACTTGGAAGCGGGCCGTTTTATTCCCGTGATTTCTCCCGTCGCGGCGGACGCCTCGGGCGCAAGTTACAACATCAACGCCGACCGCGTCGCCGGCGCCCTGGCTGCGGCGCTCTCGGCCGAAAAACTCTTAATCTTAACCGACGTCCCCGGCATCCTCGACAAAAAAAACAAACTCGTACCCAGCCTCTCTAAAAAAGAGGTGCACAAACTGATCAAGGAAGGCGTCATCAGCAAGGGCATGCTCCCGAAAGTCGAAGCCGCCCTCTCGGCCGTCGAGAAAGGCGTCCGCAAGTCTCACATCATCGACGGCCGCGTCCCCCACGCCCTGCTCCTGGAAATCTTCACCAATCAAGGCGTCGGCACGGAAATCGTCGCCTAAGGCACGCCGCCCCCGCAGACATCGGCTCAAGGCAAGTCCTGTCTTTCGAGAGCCGGTTGCCCCACGCTTAGCGCTTTTAAAAAGAAAAAGACGTCATGATTAATACACCCCACTGGCTGGTTTCCTTAAATCGGATTTGTGTTTCTCCGCCAGGTAGGGGCCGGTTCTCATCGATGCCGTCTCCGAGCACTTTAACGGAAGGATCGACCACCGCCGCGATGCCTAAATTCCAGCTACTGCTGTCATCCGCCTCCGGTTTGCGCTTAAAGCCCACCCTCATCCCCCGGCCGCCGCCGATAATCGCCAGTCCTAACTTCTTTTGCCCTTCCACGGATCACTCCTCAAGTACTTTATATCCACGGTCCCGATTCGCTATGCGCGATCCCCGTTGTGCGATTTTCCGGTGAGCGACAATTGGCGGCTAGACTTGCGATCGTACCTGGGTGCATAGACCTTGTAGCCTCCACCCGCCTGCTTGGCGGCGTACAGGGCATTATCCGCCCGCAGGAAAAGGGTCTCCGCGTCCCTGCCGTGATCGGGATACTTCGCGATGCCGATGCTCGCGCCGATTTCGACGGTCGCATCCTTGATTTCGAAGGCGGGGACCAGGCTTTTCAGGATTTTGCGGGCGGTGCGTTCAGCACCCCCTAGGTCTGTATTCGGCAACAGCACCGCGAATTCATCCCCGCTCATTCGGGCGAGTGTGTCCGATTCCCGCAGGCAGGGCCGTACCCGCGGGCCGATCTCCCGCAACAAGAGGTCGCCGCAGGGGTGTCCGAAAGTATCGTTAACGGCCTTGAATCGATTCAGATCCATCAACAGCAGGGCCAGCACTTTCTGTTCACGGAGGCCGCTCAGGATGCCCTGTTGCAGCCGGTCGTTGAAAACGATACGGTTGGGAAGATCGGTCAGGGCATCGTGATAGGCAAGATGATAGAGGGTCTCTTCATTGCGTTTGTTTAGATGCGGAACCGCTAATTTACGGAGATGCGACTCCACTATCGGAAGCAGGCGCTTCAGGTTATTACTCAGGATGTAATCTTGTGCGCCGGCTTTTATCGCCTCTACGGCGGTCTCGATATCGACCTTCTCCGCGACGAAGATAAACGGGAGATCCCCCCCCCTTTTTTTTACCAGGGCCAGCGCATCCATTCCGCTGAAGCCGCGCATCGCGAAGCCGGAGAAAACAATATCCCAATGTTCCCGATCGAGCGCCGCGGTGAACGCGGCGAAGGTATCGACTCGCTCGAAGGCGAGATCGTAGCCACCCTTCCGCAGCAGGTCCACAATCGCCCCGGCGGCGGATTGCGAATCCTCAACAATCAAAACACGAAGCAGAGTCCCCATGGTATCAATCCCTCCTCGTTCGCATTGTGCCAGCCGCGCCGGGCGAAATCTGGTCAAAATTGCTCAGTTTTGAAAATGCATCCTAGGCAAGGATGAAGGCGATTTTTTTAAAATGGTAGGTATGATTCATTTAAGAATGGAGTTGACACGCGCAAAAATCGAACCTTTACTCAACAACCGCGCTACATCAGCCAACGTTTTTTCATCAAGAGATAGGAAAAAAAATAGGTCAATAGCCCGATAAAGAATAAATAAGTCCATTCAAAAGCGAAATTAGATATCTTCCCGCCCTCCAAAAGAATGGACTTGATCGGCCCATAAAACTGATAAGAAGGGAATAGAGGGGCCACCGTGTTTAATTTCTGCGAGAAATCAGACAGCGCAGAAGGAAGCAGGTGCGGCAGGTAAAAAAGGACGCCTAAGGTTCTGGCGCTTGCCTGCGTTCGGCATAGAAAGCCCAAAAAAATGCCAAAAGAGCTGAAACAGAAACCGCCGACCAGCAGGAAAGCCACATAACTCAAGCCATTTTCAGTGTCAAAAACGAATTGCCCCAACAGATGAAGGAGCAGGACTGCGACGCTGATGAGAATCATCCCTAAAAATACCTTGGCAAGCAACCATTCCATTTCACGGATGGGGGTTTGTAAGAGTCCAAGCAGTAATTTTTTTTCTTTTTCTTCAGCAACCTGCGTCGGAATAATAATAAAGCCGACCAGTAAAACCAACATGAGTATCCAGGTGGGGAGCGTCTGCTTTTCAATCCCGCTCTCTTGAAGAGGCCTAATGTCTGAGACCCAGTTCCCGCTTGTTCCTTCAATCGCTATTTGTAAGGCCGAAAGGCTTTCGACGACAGCAAGGGTTTGGAGAGAGGCTTTTCTTAAAACGATCAGCCCTAGACTTTGGGGTTCTTTTTGGGAGGGTATTAATATACCGTCCACTCTTTTTTCTTTTAACTCTCTCTCTCCTTCCTCCTCATTCGAAAGCCAAAAAACCGTGAAGATTTGATCCGCTGATTGAATGCCTTCAACAATAACAAGTGGATAACTACCATTTTCAATCAGTCCGATTTTTATTTTTTGAAGGTGTGCGCCATCGGTGGGATCAACCAATTTTAAGGATAAAAAAACAAAAATGGGAATAAATAGGATCAGATAGATGGTCTTATTTTTGACTGCGATGGCTAAATCATTCAGAGTCAATATCAGGGCGTTCCGGGTCATGCGTACAGGTTCTCATGGATTTTTGATTGGAAATAGTCCTGGGGCGTTCCATCGAAGACAAGATCCCCTTGATGGAGGGCCATAATCCGTGTTGCGAGGGTCTTAATTTCTTCAGGCCGGTGAGAAGTAAATAGGAGGGTCTTACCTGAAGCATGAAAACCTCTCAGCAGCCTGTATATTTCTTTCGTCATGTCAAAATCGAGGCCCGATGTCGGTTCATCAAAAAGAATCACCGGTGGATCGGCCAAAAGCGAGCGCGCGATGCTGACCCTTTGCTTTAGGCCCTTTGACAAGATCTCTACTTTGTTGCTGCGAAAAGGCAGCAAGTTGAATTCTGATAGCGCTTCTTCTATTCGTTCGAAGGGGATTTTAAAAAGGCGGGCAAACAGCTTGAGGTTGTATTCTACGGAAAAGAAATCGAAAAGATTGGGCGCCTCCGGAACAAAACCGATCTTCCTGACGAGAGCCAATCTATTTTCAAGAGGGGTCCCCTCCACTAAAACCGCTCCGCCATCGGGAACGAGCCAGCTGGCCAGCATTTTCAGAAGGGTCGATTTACCGGCGCCGTTGTGCCCCACGACGGCGATGAGTTCACCTTTTTGTACCTTAAAGCTGGTCGCAAGCAGTCCTCTTTTTTCACGATAGATCTTTGTCAGATTGTGAACCGCTATCTGCATGGAATCTTCTTTTTTGGACGTCATCCGACTTTTTGGAGATGGCTTAGAAGCGAATCTCTATAGGTCACATTCGCAAACGATACCCAATAGAGTCGGCCGCTTGCGCTCGTAAACGATGGAGGGCCACCCCTTCGGATTGTTATCGTTTTATACGCGCTTATTCTTTGCCCCGTCCCTACCCGTGCCAGGGACGGGGCAAAGCGTGACCGCGCTTACACTCGCTTCGCTAAAAAGACAATCAAAAGCACTAAGACAACCACAACGAGAACCCATACCATAATCTTCCTCCTTTTTCTCTGTTAGTGTTTTCTTCTCATTTTAAGAACCCTTTTTCGGGAAAATGTCTCGGGATAAGCTTTCGGGTAGGGGAAGCTTCATCGCCGAAAGCCCCGGTCGCTCAGCAGGGCGAACCCGTCCAGTTTGATGTCCTGGACACCGTATGACCGTTCGGCCCAAAGGGATCTTCCCTCAACACTCAAGAAAACGATTTCTGTAAGCTTGAGGTTCACCCCGACCCGGCATGAAGCCCATCAGAGATTTCCGGAAAACCGCTGAAGCGATCGGTCGTGCCCGTCACCGCCAATCCTGAGCAGTGCGCGCCGATCCCGAATGCACCGTAGGGCTGATGCCGCGTATTGCGAAGTCGGGGAAAACAACATCCCAATGTTGCCGCTCGAGGGCCGCGGTAAACGCGTTGGAGGTATCGACCCGCTCGAAGGCCAAATCGTAGCCGCCGCTTCGCAGCGCGTCCTCGATCGATTCGGCGGAATGATCCGAACCCTCAGCAATCAAAACGTGAAGCCGCATACCCATTTTACAGAAGCCTCCCAAGGGCATTATGCCCAAAAGGAAGGGAGCTGTCTGATCAAAATTGCTCTGTTTTGGACGATGCGTCCTGGGCGGGGATGAGTCGAAAAACGGATCGCCGGATTGGGCGGAGCCCTTCCATCCTGCCCCCTTCCATCCTGCCCCATTGAAGCGCGGCCGCCCAGCTTTTGATCGTCAAAAAGATGCCCCAAAAAGCGCTTGACAAGGGGGGGGGGGGGGGGGGGGTAAAATTCCAACATATTCATTTTTTCAGCGGATACAGACAGAGACGAAATTTGCAAAATAACTTTATGGCACGTAAATCCATCCGGTCTTTCAATCCGATGACCTTCCTTAATAAAATCAACGGCGGAAAAACGCATCTGAGCGTGGACAAGAAACATGTGCTCTTTTCCCAGGGGGATGCGGCGGATGCCGCATTCTATCTCGAGGCGGGCAGGGTCAAGCTCACCGTCCTCTCCAAAGACGGAAAGGAAGGCGTGATAGCCATTTTGGGGCCCGGCGCATTTTTTGGCGAAGGCTGTCTCACCATGCAGAGGGTCCGCATGTCGACCGCAACCGCCATCGAAAACGCCAAGATCGTCCGCATCGAAAAAAAAGAGATGATTCGCGTGCTTCACGACGACCCCGAGTTCTCGGCGCATTTTACGGCCTATCTTCTTTCACGCAATATCCGGATTGAAGCGGACCTGGTGGATCATCTCTTCAATTCCAGTGAAAAACGGCTGGCGCGCGTGCTGCTTCTGCTGGCCCACTTCGGTAAAGAAGGCAGGGAGGAGCCTATCCTTCCAAAAATCAGCCAGGAAACGCTGGCCGACATGATCGGCACCACCCGCTCCAGGGTCAGCTTTTTTTTGAATAAGTTTCGGAAAATGGGCTTCATCGAGTACAACGGCGATTTCAAAATCCACAGCTCCCTCCTGAACATCATCCTGCACGATTAGTTTTTTCCTTCAATCGAAATCGCCATCCTAAAAAATAAAACAGGGCGGATCTGCGCCCTGCCCGCTTTGTTTTCTCAATGATCAATATTGACCAGACAGGACCTTGTGCTGACCCTATACTGTGCCCCTAAAGACACACCCCGGAGAAAACAGCCATGGAAAAGGTAGCCTTGCCCTCAAACAAACGAACGAACAAACGCAGCACGCCTTTTGACGCGGAGGCCTTTTTGAGCCTTGTCAACGGCGGGAAAACGGTTCTAAAGACGGTAAAGGGTCAAACCCTCTTTTCGCAGGGGGACGACTCCGACGCCGTCTTCTATCTTCTCACAGGAAAGATCAAGCTGGTCGTCGTGTCCCCCCAGGGAAAAGAAGCCGTGATCGCGGTGCTGGATCCCGGTACGTTTTTTGGCGAAGCCTGTCTGACGACGCAGACGATCCGGATCGCGACCGCGACCGCCATGGAAGAAGTAACGGTCGTCCGAATTAATAAGGCCTCCATGCTCCGCGTGCTTCATGACGAACCGGCATTCTCGGAACTCTTTCTTTCGTATTTGCTCACGCGCAATATCCGGATTGAAGCGGACCTGGTGGACCAATTGTTTAATTCGAGCGAAAAACGTCTTGCCCGCGTGCTGCTTCTGCTGGCGCACTTTGGAAAAGAGAGCAAGACGGAGCGCATCATTCCGAAAATCAGTCAGGAGACCTTGGCCGACATGGTCGGCACGACCCGATCCAGGGTGAGTTTCTTTATGAATAAGTTCAAAAAGCTCGGTTTCATCGACACCGAAGATGGCTTGCACATTCACAGCTCCCTACTGAACATCGTTCTCTACGATTAATTTTCCCAGATTTCAAATTTTCTTTTCGTCCTTCTCCAGATTTACTTCTCAATGCTTCGATTATTCTTCTAAATTGAGCAATAGTGAGCAGACGGCGATCCCTTTGACCCCTATGATACTGTTCATCTCAAGGAACAGCGTCTCAATGTAGCGATTGACATTGATGCCGAGTAAGGAAGGGAGACGCGATCGCTTAAGCGATCGTTAAACGGTCGTCACCAAGGGATATCGCTTCAAAAAAAATCTATATGCTTGAATGCAGGATGAGGGAAAGCGGATACCCTCCCTTTCAACATTGGGCCGCCACATGGATCACAATAGAACCCATCAAACAATAAAGGAGAAATCATGAAATACAAGTTCGTTCTGTCCCTGATGTTCGCAGCTTCTCTTCTCGGGATTTCGCATTCCGTCTCTTTTGCGGAGGGATTCGCTGACTATACGGTACTCAAATACGGCATCTACTCGCCCAGCGCGGAATACGATCTCGACAATATCAACGTCGACTCCAAAACCGGCTTTGATGCGGAGATTGCGTTCGGGCATTACTATCACCCCATGTTCGCTATGGAACTGGGCGGCGGGTACTTCGAGAGCGAGGGCTCCCCGGCGGCGCAGCCCGGCGAAACGAAACTGCAGGTCGTCCCCATCCTCCTCACCGCGAAGGCCTTCCTCCCCATCGGGACGATCGAGCCCTACGGCGAGTTCGGTATCGGATACTACATTACGGAATTAAAAGTGAGGGGCTTATCCGGGCCGCTTTCGAATATCAGCAGTGAGCGAGAAGGCGTTGTGGGCTTTCATGCCGGGGCCGGCTTGAATATCAACATTACGCCAGCGGTCTTCATCGGAGCCGAGGGAAGGTATCTTTGGGCCAAACCGAAAATCGGCGGCCAGGATATCAAGCTGGATGGCTTTACCGTGACGGCGGACCTGGGATTCCGTTATTAAGATTTACCGTACTCGGTGAGATGGGCATGACAAGGCATCGTCAAATTGAAGGGAGGGTCTGACATTGTCGGCGATTTCTACGATACTCATATTGATGTGGCTCTTAGGTTTAGTGAGTAATTTGACGATGGGAGGGTATCTTCACATTTTGCTGGTCTTAGCGATTATCAGTATGTGGGTCGGCGGCATGCAGGACCGCCGAGGCACATAACTGCGCCCACGAACGACCATAATATTAACCTCGGAACATCAAAGAGAACCGAGGCCTACTGGCAGTGCCGCCTAGATCGATCATCATTTCACAGTCCGGGTTTCTTAGGCCTGCAATTTAATCATATCGATAACATAAGGAGAATGAACATGGTTGAAGATCAAGTACGCAAGGAAATCGACGCACTCAAGAATGACCTCGCCCAGTTTCGTAAAGACATCGGAGGACTGACCGATGCCGTAAAAGCGGTGCTCGGAGAAAAGATCGATGCCGCCAAACGTAACACGAAAGAGAAGGCCAACGGCGCCATGGACGATATCGAAAGCAAAATCGAGGATCTCTTGGCGCAAGGGTCGGGCGCGGTAAAAAGCGCGGGAGCGAAAGTTTCCGAACACCCCGGCACGAGCCTGCTCACGGCCTTCGGCGTGGGTTTCGTTATCGCCAAACTGATGGGGGTGGGGGACCGGCGCTGAACAAGCTGGTTGAACTGATTATCGCTCTGGCGGATTTGTTGGAAGCGGAAGGCCGTGCGCTCCGACGTTCGACGGTGCGCACGGCCGTCGCCGTGGCTTGCGTGGGAACCGTCGCCGCCTTCGTGTGCGCGGGCCTTGGCTTATTCGCATGGGCTGGATATCAATATTTGCTTGGGCTTTCCGGTCCAATCACCGCCAGCTTAGTGTGCGGTCTGGCGTTCCTCATTTTTGCAGGGGTATTGGCGTGGCGAATGAAGGGTCTCATCTCTTGACGCCTGACGAAGCCAAGGCGCGCTTGCGCCTCTCCGCCCAAGACCTCAGTCCGGTCTTTCCAATAAAACGATATCCGCTCTTCGCAACCGGTTTAGCGCTGATCGGCGGTTTCGTCTTCGGCCAAGCCAAAATGCAATCCACTCTCTCTCGCCGATGGCTGAGCTCACTGTTGTGGCCGGTCTTGATCCGCACTTTATTGACACCCACAGAAACATCCGCCAGCCGGAACCCAAGAGATTGATGGATTGCGTTATTTTGCGAGATTGCGCCCAAGAAGAAAAGCGAGGTGCCTGGGTCGTGCTCTGTGGCGGCTCGACCCGCTTCTACACTTGCTGAGATCGATTGCTTGTCCACAAAATAGAATCAGCATACACAGCTTACCCACTGACAATGCAGCAACGGCGAGCCCCTTGCCTGACGTAATATTCGGATGAACGATTGATGGTTTTCTCTTAGCCGTGAAAAAACAAGCTCGCGATCATAAGGCCACGCCTACTGCGCCCTCAAGGGCTGGCGTAACGTCGACTCCACAATTCTTATTATTGGCGCTCGGCGTCATTGCCTTTCTTTATGGCGCCCGGCCTGTTGCCATTCCCGTCTTCTTGGCCTGTATCGCGGGAATGACCTTGAAGCCACTCGTCCGTTGGATTTCCAACTACCGCATTCCGAAGGCGCTCTCTGCCGCGGTGGTGATCAGCCTCCTTTTGGTGGCGACCGGAATTGGGTTCTTTGGTCTGGTGCAACCGGCTCTGGAGTGGGTGAATAAAGCGCCGCAACATATGACGCATTTGCGGCGTCGGGTTCAGAAAATTTTTCCGAGTATCGTCCCCTTCAATCTGGCGGCGGAGGCGGTAACTGACCTGGGCGCAAGCGAGGCGGAGAAAAAGGCGGAACAAAAAAAATCGCCCACGGTCAAGGTCACAGACAAACGAGGCGCCGATTCCATTCTCAACTGGACCGGAACGTTTCTGATGGTCGCCAGCGAGACCTTGGTTTTACTTTATCTTCTGCTGGCCTCCGGCGATCTGTTCACAAAAAAACTCGTCCACGTCATGCCGACCCTGAGCGACAAGAAACACGCGGTGGAAATCAGCCGTGAGATTGAGCAACACATATCAAGATACCTGCTTTCGGTTTCTCTGATTAATGTGGGCCTGGGCGTCCTTGTGGGTGGAGGGCTTCACTTGATGGGCCTACCCAATGCCGGGATGTGGGGCATCGTCGCGGCGGTACTGAATTATGTCCCCTATTTAGGCCCTCTGGTCGGCGTCATTCTGCTGTCCACAGCGGGACTACTCTCATTCGATAGCTTGTGGTGGGTTTTTCTGCCACCCGCTTGGTACCTCTTGCTCCACCTGATCGAAGCGAACATCATCACCCCGGTATTGATTGGACACCGCTTTTCGATCAATCCCGTCGTCATATTTGTATCATTAATCTTTTGGACCTGGCTCTGGGGTGTGCCCGGGGCCTTGATGTCGATGCCGATCCTGGCCTCGATAAAGGTCGTGTGCGATCGAATTCCCAGGCTGTCATCGCTTAGCGAACTCCTCGCGAACTGATTTCGGGAATAGGATGTAGACGAAAGACCTTTATCCCTCTGAACCGCCTGATCAACTTGCGGGATGCAGGGAGTACGCTCCAAGCGATCCAATAAAACAAGCCCGGTGTTTGCCTTAGGCTTATTAAAAAATCTACACCGCCTTCATTGGGCCTCGATGCGCAACTTATTCTGCCAATATGAGCAATAGTGAGCAGACGAGGATCCATCTTAGCCCTATGATACCGTTCATGCGGATGAATTCCGTTTAAATAAAGGAGAGCAAAATGAGTGGATTTAACAAAAATAAGAAGAGCGATTTAAAGATGGGGTGGATGGTCTTGCTGATGGTCCTTCTCATTCCTGGATGCACGAACAGCAAGAACGATAGCGCTGGAAGCGCTGCAGACGGGACCCTCCCGAGTGTGAGCGCCACAACGCCCGAGGACGCCGCGATAGAGGTTGCGATGAATCGGACAATCACAGCGACCTTCAGTAAAGGGATGAATGCGGAGACTATTAACCGTGCGACCTTTACCTTGGTGCAGGGCGCAGGACCGGTTTCTGGCACCGTGACTTACGAAGGCACCACTGCGGTTTTTAGTCCCTCAAAAAATCTGGATCCGAATACCTCCTTTACCGCCAACCTGAGCGAAGAGGTTAAAGATTTAGGAGGCACGGCGTTGGCGGCAAATAAAACCTGGAGCTTTACGACCGACGGGACTTCTGAGTCTGAAGCCGATCCCGATATGAAGCCAACAATGGAATAGATGAAGCAAATCCTATATCAGCACCAGATCCGAAGTGTACCTAAAGAATGGCGCTTGGGAAAAGCGTCATTTGGAAATAGGCGTGGCCCCTTTCGATGGATCGGAAGGCCGAATTAAGATTGTGTGTATTTCGGTATTTAAGGGTTTCGTCAATGTGAATAGGAGAGATGACAATGAAAACAAAGATCTTAGGATTTATCACTGCGTTGTTGGTATTTACAGGAAGCGCCATTGCAGGCATACCGGGCAATATCTCGGGGGAAGTCACCGGAATTAAAGGGGACATGGTGACAATTGAAACAACTGAAAACAAGACGGAGAAATTTCACGTCGACCCCAAAACCACTAAAAAAATAGGAAATATCGAAATTGGTGCTCAAGTCACAGCTGACGTGGATGCAAAAGGCCATGCCAAGTCAGTTACTGTCGTCAAGAACATGAAGATGGACACGGACAAAAAGATGGACATGGGCAAAAAGATGGACATGGAAAGGGACAAGAAGATGGACATGGAAAATCGATAGAGGCAGCTCGGCCTGCGGCGGAACGGCGCTCGGAGATTCCAGTGCCGTTCCGTTTTTTTTCTCTAAAGGTACTCAGTATTTTGTGTCGAATAGCTTTGGGATGACTTCCAATTCTATGGGATTTTTGTTTCTTCCCGAATCTAAGAGAAAACTGAATTAAAAAAGGAGAATGATGATGAAAACTTTAAGATTTTTACTTCCTGTTTTATTGGTCATGTTTGTATCTGGTTTTGCATTCGCACTGGAAACAAAACATGACCATAAATTTATTTCTGGAACGGTCGAAAAGATTGAGTCAGGCTTAGTCACGATAGAAAGCGAAAAGGGAATCACTCGTACTTTTAGCTTGAAGTCCGCAAAAAAAGAAGATATCGCCTCTTTAAAGAAAGGAGATCAACTCTACCTGGAGATTGAAGAAGGCAATACCATCGTGGATGTTCACCGATTAAAAGCGGATGGGACCTTGGAACACCCGGACAAACACCAAACCGTCATTGGGACCCTGGCTAAGTTTGACCGGGCTGAGAAAAAGTTAACTCTTAAATTAAGAAATGGCAATGAACGCATTTTCACCATGAAAGATGCCGCCGCCACAAAAATGATGGGTTTAGCACCTGGAATCGCAATCTCGGTGGAGCTCGACGAAAATAACCATCTTGTGAATGATTTTGCCATTGGCGGATAATAAATGAAAATACCGATCCTTTTTGATTCATAAAGAATCACCGCCGCTTGCGGCGGGGATTATTTCCAAACTACGCAATAAACAGGATTTATCACTGCGTTGTTGGTATTTACAGGAAGCGCCATTGCAGGCATACCGGGCAATATCTCGGGAGAAGTCACCGGAATTAAAGGGGACATGGTGACCATCAGAACAAGTGAAGAAAAGATTGAGAAATTTCATGTTGACCCAAAATGCATTAAAAAAGTGGGAAATATCAAAATCGGTGCTGCGTCACAGCCGCCGTGGATAAAGAAGGCCATGTCAAAGTCAGTTACAGTAGTCAGTAACACGAAAATGAAGATGGACAAGAAATAGAGTCAGCTCGGCCTGCGGCGGAACGGCGCTCGGAGATTCCAGTGCCGTTCCGTTTTTTTTTCTCTAAAGGTGCTCGGCATATTGTATCGAATACCTTGGAAACGACTTTCGATTTTAAGGGATTCATCTTCTGCCGAAATGAGCAATAGTGAGCAGACGGCGGTCCATCCTACCCGTATGATACCGTTCATGCGGATGAGTTCCGTTTACATAAAGGAGAGCACAATGCGTATGTTTAACATGAACAAGAAGAACGATTTAAAGTGGCTGGTCTTACTGATGGTCATTTTCATTCCTGGATGCAGTGACAGCAACAACGATAGCGCTGGAAGCGCCGCAGACGGGACTCTCCCAAGCGTGAGCGCCACAAACCCCGACGACGGAGCCACTGGCGTTGCAATTAACCGGAAAATCAGAGCGACCTTCACGAAAGCAATGGATGGGGGCACAATCAATTCTGCAACCTTCACCTTGGTGCAAGGCGCGACACCGGTTTCTGGCACGGTAAGCTACGAAGGCACCACTGCGGTCTTTAGCCCCGCAAGTCCTCTGGCTTCTAATGCCGCTTTTACCGCCACCCTGAGCACCGGGATTAAAGATCCATCGGGCAACACGATGGCAGCGAACAAATCCTGGAGTTTCACGACCGGGGCCACAGCCGCCTCGGGACCCGAACCGCTTATCTTGGGGACAGCTGGAAATTATGTCATTCTGGCGAAAGCAGGGGTCTCCACCACGGGAAGCACTGCGGTCGTGGGAGATATCGGACTGAGCCCCGCCGCCGCGAGTGCCTTGACCGGTTTTTCGGAAACCCTCGACGCTACCGGCACCTTTTCGACCGCGGCTCAAGTTAGCGGAAAATTATTCGCCGCCGACTACAGCCCTCCAAGCCCGACGCAACTAACCACGGCCGTCCTCGATATGCAAACCGCTTACACCGACGCCGCCGGACGGTCCTTGCCCGACTTCACCGAACTGGGCGCCGGAAATATCGATGGCTTGACGCTTGTTCCGGGCCTCTACAAGTGGGGAACCGGCGTGACCGTTCCCATCGGGGTGACGCTTTCGGGGAGCCCGAACGATGTCTGGATTTTTCAGATCGCGCAAGGTCTCGATCTGGGCAACGGCGCGATTGTCACCTTAAGCGGAGGCGCACAGGCCAAGAACGTCTTCTGGCAGGTCGCAGGCCAGGCGACTCTGGGAACGACATCCGATTTCAAGGGCATCCTCTTGTCTCAAACCTTGATAGCGCTGAATACCGGCGCAACGATGACGGGCAGGGCCTTGGCGCAGACCGCAGTAACATTGGACGCCGTAGCTGTCACAGGGCCCTAATCCGGCAGGAACCAGGGGAGACCTCCTTGTGTTTTTTTAAACGCCGGGAGGTTTCCATTGTTTTTAAAATTTAAAGGAGGGATATGAAATGAGAAACCCAATAGTTCGACCGCTCACGCTCCCACGACTGGCGATCCGGCTTTTTGCCTTTGTCTCGTTCGCTGCGATTCTCTACAGCCCCGCCCCAGGATTCGCCGTGCCCTTACTCGGTTCGGCGGAAAACTTCGCGGTTCTAGGCGGCTCTGCAACAACCAATACCGGCTCGACGACGCTCACCGGAGATTATGGCGTTTCACCAGGGACTTCGCTTGGCTTGGTGGGGGTTACCCTCACCGGCTCGTCCGCGGCACACCCGGATGATGCGGTTGCGGCCCAGGCTCAGCTTGATTTAACCACGGCCTACACGGGTCTTCAAGGCCTATTGCCCACGAGTGACTTGACGGGTCAGAATCTGGGTGGAAGGACGCTCACCTCGGGCGTCTATTCTTTTGGAACTTCGGCTGACTTGACCGGAACCCTCACCCTCGACGCCCAGAGCCTCGCTAACGCCTTCTTCGTTTTTCAGATTGGGACGACACTGACCACCGCAAGCGGCCCGGGTGGCGCGATGGTTCAATTCCTCAATCCGGGTTTAAATAATGCCGTGTATTGGGTGGTGGGCAGCGCCGCGACCCTTGGAACACACACGACCTTTCTAGGAAATATCCTCGCGCTCAACCAAATCGCCCTGCAAACCGGCGCCACGATTGGCTGCGGGAGGGCCTTAAACCAAAGGCCGGGTCCGGTGACGATGGATACCAACACTGTCTCCATCGCCTGCGGAGGCTTTACGGACCAGGGGAGCAGCCGTGGCCTGAGCGGCGGCCTTGTGCTTGACAGTAGCGGCCGTATCGCGGATGTGACGGGCCGTCCCTTAGCCGTCGTCAGTATCCCCGAACCCGGCACATTCGTCCTATTGGGTATGAGTCTTGCCGGGATGATCGCTTGGAGAAAAAGGACAGCGTAAAAAAGGGCACTGGATAAGGAAATGCGATGAACCCCTGACTCTCTCGTTACGGGAACCAGCAGGATCGTCTCGCGGGTCAATGATGGCCTAAGAAACAGCGGACATTTTAAATTAGGATAACACGGAGGGTGTATGAACTGGGATCAAATTGAAGGGAATTGGAAGCAGTTTAAGGGCCAGGTGAAAGAAAACTGGGGGAAACTGACAGAGGACGATCTTGATGTCATTAGCGGCAAGAAAGACAAATTCATCGGCAAGCTGCAAGAGCGATACGGGATCGCCCAAAACGAGGCGGAAGCGCAGTTGAAAAAATTCCAGGAACAAAGCCGGACCTGACCCCAACGCGATTCGCGCAGGGGTTTTTGAGGGCTTTGATCCCTCACCCCGTCCGCTTGCAGCGAAAGAAAACCAGAAGAAAAGCGACACGCAAGGAGAAGCGCAAGGCCCCAATATCGGAAGCAGAAACCCACCACGAGGAGGACTCACAATGAAAATAAAATATTCACTAGCGCTCACGGCCGCCGTGGCCGCCGTATTCATCACCAGCGCGCTCTTGCGCGCCGCCGTAAGCGATGACCGGATCGAGTCGGCCGCCAAGGCGTCCTTTGTGTTTAGAACGCACCTTAAGGACGATGCGATTCGGGTCCAGTCTAAGGACGGCGCCGTCACCTTGACGGGGACCGTCGCCAAGGAATTTCACGAAACCTTGGCCCAGGATACCGTGGCCGAATTGCCCGGCGTCAAAAGCGTGGACAATCAATTAAAAGTAGCGGGTAAACGCGACGACAAGAATTCGGATGCCTGGCTCACCACGAAGGTAAAGACCGCATTCTTGTTCCATCGGAACGTCAGCGCCATCGAAACGGAGGTGAACACCAAAAACGGCAGAGTCACCCTGAGCGGCGAGGCCGACAGCCAGGCCCAAAAGGACCTGACCACGGAATACGCCAAGGACATTGAAGGCGTTAAGGGCGTCGAGAATAAGATGACCGTGGCCAAGGTCTCGGAAAAGCCGGACCAAAAGCAGGGAGAAACGATGGGCGAAAATATTGACGATGCCTCCATCACCGCACAGGCCAAGATGACCTTGTTGTTTCATCGCGCGACCAGTGCCAGCAACACCCAAATCGAGACGAACGACGGGATCGTCAAATTAGACGGCAAGGCCAAAAGCGGGGCCGAGAAGGACCTGGCCGGTAAGCTCGTCGCCGATATCCACGGCGTGAAGAGCGTGGTCAACAACATGGCCGTCGACAAGGCCTTATCGAAGAATAACTAAACCGACTCGCGGCCGGCGAGTGTGCAGGATCGCAGGTCGCGAGTCCAAGAAAAGGAACAGGAGGATCTTATGCTGTGGACAATTTCAGTCGTGCTCATCGTTTTATGGTTGTTGGGTTTTGTGAGCAGTTACACCATGGGCGGGTACATTCACATCCTGCTCGTCTTGGCTCTCATTAGTATTCTGGTCAGCGTCATTCAGGGCCGCCGAGTCGTGTGACTGCACCGAAGGGCGTCAATACCATTGATCTGGGAAAGGGATTAGCCATATGAAAACAAACACATTGTTGGCCATTGTCCTCATCGGTGTGGGCATCATGGCCTTTGCTTATCAAGGCATCAGCTACACCACCCGGGAGAAAGCCATCGATCTCGGACCGCTCCACTTAACGGCCGATAAAACGAGAACCCTTCCGCTCCCGCCGATCGTCGGCGCGATTGCATTGGTCGGTGGCATCGTGTTGCTGGCGATGGATAGAAAAAAGGCCTGATTCGTTGGGGAAAAAGGTTCCGTGACGACAACTTGCACGGGCCCAAAAGGTCAGGCCGGATTCCTTCATAAGCCTGCGCGATTGAGAATATCATGAGCAGTAAAATAGGCAAATGAGAAAACCAAAGCAGCGTCAACCAGGTCCGGCCTATACCGACCTCGCAGACATGGGCCGGGAAAACAACAACGATGATCAAGCGTAAAGACGGAAGGCTATGATGAGGATCGGTTTTATATCGGGCATCCTGAGGTATAAATTACTCGGATTTGATTTTATTTTGACCAGAGTGGAAGGGCTTTTTCCGGTAAAATCTTAAAAAGGCAGCAGGTACGCGGCGTCGGCTAACCGTCTGCTAACCGTCTGCCCCGGCATAAGGATTAGTAGATGATCTGTCCAAAATGTGAATACCAGCAATACCAGGAGCGGATTTACACCCAACAGGGCGCGGTGTTGCTCTGGAAATGCATCGCCTGCGGGAATGCGACCGATGAGGTTATCCTTAGAAACAAGGATCGGCAAAATAATGATGTACGCGAAACCCGTCCAAGGCTTTTTTCGCTTGGGCGACGGCAGGCGCGGGCGAAGGCAAAACGAAAGGTCAGTGAGTCCTTCTAAAAAAAGTACTGCGGCGCATGGGCGTTCACCAGGGACATTTTCGAGGTCATCGACGGGAGGAGAGGCAAGTCGATCCGTGTGGGGCATAAGAAATGGTTGTCACGGCAAAAGATATTTTTCAATATGGCTTGATCTTTCTTTTCATCTTCTGGCCCGTCTGGGCGCTCGCCTTCTTCTTTCTACGGTGGCTTGTCTTGAAAATCGGGTTGCCATTTAGGAATCGACAAAAAGCGTATCCTGCCGTTTTTCCGAACATCGGACCGCCGATACCGAACGAAAAACCGATTGAGACCGTGTAGACGAACCGAGATTATCGCCTGGCATTCATATCGACTGACGTCCCCAGAATGGACAGACCGCTCAGGTTTCCGTCGTGTACCCTTTAGACACAAGGCCTAAAATCAGCGCGCCCAGATCGCTTCAAACTTCTTATATTTAAAAGGAAAAAGACGTCATGACAAGCACGCCCCACTGGCTGGTTTCTTTAAACCGGATTTGCGTTTCGCCGGCGGGCAGGGGCCGGTTCTCATTGATGCCGTCTCCGAGCACTTTAACGGAAGGATCGACCACCGCCGCAACGCCTAAATTCCAGCTACTGCTGTCGTCTGCCTCCGATTTGCGTTTAAAGCTCACCATCATCCCCAGTCCGATGGCGTCGATGGTTTCGTCCGTTCCGGGCTGAATGGCCACGAAGGGCCCCCAGCCCCAGGGTTTGCCCTTGATGTCATGGTCTCCCTGGAAAAGGTAATGCGATTCGAGCATGATCGCGGCACGTCGTTCGTTACCTTGCTGGCCCGCACGACGCCGTTTTGATCCAACTCGGCGCTTTCGACGCGGTCATTGCTGCCCGTGTCGATGGTCAAGGACATCCCCACCCCAAAATTCAGCCCCGCGAATTCCTCGGCCGCCGCCCGCGAAGGACCGAACAGAATAAGCACGGCGAACACGACGGCAACGATTCTCCTATTGACTCGCATCAACAACCTCCATTTAAACGATAAAGGCCAGGTCCGTGATCGGAAGCGAAGGACCCATTCACCACAAATCGCCTGCGCTCCGGAAGGACGCAGGATTCCGACACGCGATGTTACGCCTGTTCGTGGGCCCGCTTCAAGGCTTGGATGCCGATTTTTTTCGTTTGAAACTTGCAAGCCCATTCAGCCCCGATAGGCGAGGGCGTGCTTGAGGGTATCGAGCCGGTGGCAAAAGCGGACCACCTTGCCCTGGGAATCGAAGCGCCAAATGTGCACTTCGTCTTCCTCGGCCACGCGCTTGCCCGTGGCCTTCACCGTGAATTCAATGTCCACGAGCGCCACCACGAGATGTGCATCTTCAAGGAAGGTTTTGGGCGTGAATTTCTGGATTTGAATGGCGTCGAGGCTGGCGAAAAAAGCCGCCGCCCCCTCGCGGCCCTGCCTGTGCTGCAACCACGGCGCATCGTTCGCGCTGATCCCCGCGCTGATCCCCGCGCTGATCCCATAGTCCCATTCGACCCTCTCGGACAGCTTCGATAAAATGGCCGGCACATCGCCCCGGCCAAAGGCCTCGTTGGATGATGCGGGTCAGCACTAACTCGCGCTCCGACTCCGGAGTTTTTAGATCTCCTTCGACCCTCGATTTATCTCTCTACAGGTGACTAAGACAATGCGGGAGCGTATCGGCACTTCAAAACACACCGCCGCACTCAGGGCATTTTTTGGGTGTCGATCATTTCGCTATTTTTGAACGCCTTGAATATTCTTCATCCGTTTTGGCCTTAAAGGTTTGTTTCCCTTTTGTGCCGTACATCATAAAGTACCAATGGTCCTTTTCCAAGGCCGTGCCTTGGCCCGCGGCATCTTCCAGAGTAACGGTATCCGCGCCGTCTTTAAAGAGGATGGCGCCATAATGATAGTCCCAGGGGCCGTTGGGGTCTTGGTTTTTCGCATAGTCGATGTGATGATAGTCGCCCACCTTAGGCTTGCCCGAACCCTTTTTCGAGTCGATCTTTTGGGCCTGATCGCCCCGCAGGTACAGCGACAGCTTTTGGCAATCGGTCGGTAAATACGGGGTATTGGGATCCTGGTCTTGTTGTTCCAACTCCGCCTTGCGGCGGGTGAGGGTTTGCTTTAAGCCCTCCCTCACCTTCTTATTGCTCTGTTTCGACCAGTTGGCTTTGATAAAATGGATCGTGTTTTTCTCAATCACATTTTGCACGCCCGGCGGCTGAGCGAAAAAAGAGGAAATATCCGCGATCTCATCGTCCGAATTTTCGTTGACCTGATTCAAGACCTGGTCGAGCACGCCAATCGCGGTGGCGATGTATTCATTTTTGGTGTCCCTGGCTTGAATTTCACGGCCGATTTCATCGACCTTGCCTTGGCTGCCGCTGATGCTGCGCATGTAGTCCTGATAAAATCGGGGCCGGAAACCCGAACCGATATTGACCCATTGCGCCCACAACCAAAAGGGATCGTACCACGGGGGAATTTGAGCTTGCGCCTGGGTTTGCTCCTGCCCCAGCGTGGTGTCGCTCTTCATCCGCGTATCCGTAATATTTTTGAAAACGGGCAGCACCTTCGAAAACGGCCGTTCGGGGAGTTCATCGTATGTCTTCGCATTCCCCTTTGTGAATTCGACATTTTTGACCCCGCCGCTCTCCAGCGCCTTTTTGTTTTTCGAGAACCCCACGTCCGTCGCGTAGAATTCCTTCGAGGCCTCCGACTCCAATACGAGGTTTTGTTGTGAAGACACCATTTTGCCCTCCTTCGTCGTGGTATATCTTTGAAGGATGACCCCTTGGGCCGATGGCCCTACCGCACCCAAACCCTTCCATTGTTTTTGGCGTTGCGCGGCCATCATTGGACTGTTGTAGATCCTGTGTTGGACGGCCTCGCCAGCCTTCGCCCGAGCACTATTGTTCATCGCCCCTCGAAGCTCTCTTTGCACATGGGCTTCCGCCCGCTTGTCCACGAGGGTATTGCCCTGCGTGCCACCGCGTTTCTTCTGAGCGATCGAAGCGGCAAGCGCCCTCCTTCTATTTTCTTTCGACTGCACGGCGCGTCGAACCATGGCTCACCCTTTCTCCTGTCTCAGGTGCGTGTTCATTTCTATTCCTTTTCGAATGGGCGGCCCATCCGATAGATAAGCGGCGGGGACGCCCTCCAGCAAGATTATGATCTTTTTTTCGTTGGAATGACTAGGCCGCATCGAGGGCACGAACGGAAAGGATCTCTGTGTCGCCGAGGCGCCGATCTCGCCCTTCTTTAAACCATGTCCCGGCAGGTTCTTTTTCAACAAATCTCCAACAGGCTCCTAGGGCTATAATGACTTTTGATTTATTATCTTTTATTTCTCAGAAAGTTTCGTGCAATCCGTCATAGTAGTATCTAAGTGACTCATATAAATGGTGTAGGCCACCGATGCAGAGAATTTCCCTTATTTCAATTTTTGTAAGCCTATGTTTCTTTGCCGAGCGCCCCTCTCACGCGGCCGCCCATTCACCGGACAGCAAGGCCGCCTGCTCCAGAACCGTCTGCGTCGCCTTCTCCTGCTTGTCCGGGGGATAGCCGTGCTTGCGCAGGATGCGCTTGACGAGCACGCGAAGTTGCGCCCGCACGTTCTCGCGCAGAGTCCAGTCGATCGTCACGTTGTTGCGGACCGTCTCGACCAGCTCCCGGGCGATCGCGCGCAGCCTGTCGTCACCCAGGACCTTGACCGCGCTGTCGTTGGTCTCGAGCGCGTCATAGAACGCCAGCTCATCCTCGCTCAAGCCCAGCGCGTCGCCGCGGGCGTTGGCCTCGCGCATGGCCTTCGCGAGCTGGATCAACTCTTCGATCACCTGCGCCGCTTCGATCGCACGGTTCTGGTAGCGGCGGATCGTCTGCTCCAGCATCTCGGCGAACGACCGCGCCTGGACGACGTTCTTGCGCCGGCGAACGCTGAGCTCCCCCTTGAGCAGCTTCTGGAGCAGCTCCACCGCGAGATTGCGCTGCGGCATGCCGCGTACCTCTGCGAGGAACTCGTCGGAAAGAATCGAGATGTCGGGCTTCGCGAGCCCGGCAGCGGCGAAGATGTCGAGCACGCCTTCCGGGGTCACGGCGCGGGAGATGATCTGGCGGACGGCATGGTCCAGTTCTTCGTCAGGCCGGGCATCACCCGGTGCGCGCTTGGCGAGCACCGCCTGAACGGCTTGGAAGAAGGCCACGTCATCTCGGATGCGCAGCGCCTCGGCGTGCGGCACCGCCAGCGCGAACACTTGCGACAGCTCGCGCACGGTGCGCACGAAGCGGTCCTTGCCGTTCTCCTGGCTCAGGATGTGTTCCTGTGCCGGCGGCAGGAGGCTCAAGCGTTCGGCTGGCGTTCCCGTCGTCCACTTCGACCGATCGAAGCGGTGGAACAGGGCGCAACAGACCTCGTGCTTCTCCAGCAGCAGGGCCACGGCTTCGTCCTGGTTCAGCGCCGTCCGACCCCTCCCCCCGCTTTCGGTATAGGTCGCCAGGGCCTTCCTCAGCTCATGGGCAAGGCCCAGATAGTCGACGACCAATCCGCCGGGCTTGTCCTTGAAGACCCGGTTCACCCGCGCGATGGCCTGCATCAGCCCGTGGCCGCGCATCGGCTTGTCGAGATACATCGTGTGGAGGCTCGGGGCATCGAAGCCGGTGAGCCACATGTCGCGAACCAGGACGAGTTGAAACGGGTCTTTCGGATCACGGAAGCGGTTGGCCAGAGTCTCGCGTCGCGACTTGCTGCGGATATGCCCTTGCCAGTCGATCGGGTCCGAGGCAGATCCCGTCATCACCACCTTCATGGCGCCCTGCTCGTCGTCATCGCCGTGCCAACCGGGGCGAAGCTTTGCGATCTCGCGATAGAGCTCCACGGCGATCCGGCGGCTCATGCAGACGATCATGCCCTTGCCGTCCATCGCCTCGAGCCGCGCTTCGAAGTGCTCGACGATATCCTGGGCCACGAGCGCCAGTCGCTTTCGCGATCCGACGATCGCCTCCAGCTGCGCCCATTTGGTCTTCAGCTTCTCCTTGCGCTCGACCTCCTCGCCTTCGGTGGCTTCCTCGAACTCGGGGTCGATGCTCGGCCGCTCGGCCTGGTCGAGCGCCAGCTTGGCCAGGCGGCTTTCGTAATAGATCGGCACCGTGGCGCCGTCCTGAACCGCGCGCTGAATGTCGTACACGCTGATGTAGTCGCCGAACACCGCGCGCGTGTTGGCGTCGGCCAGTTCGATCGGCGTGCCAGTGAAGCCGATGAACGAGGCGTGCGGCAGCGCGTCGCGCATGTGGCGCGCGTAGCCGTCGATGAAGTCATACTGGCTGCGGTGCGCCTCATCGGCGATCACGACGATGTTGCGGCGCTCGGAGAGGGTCGGGTGCCGGTCGCGTTTCTCCTCCGGGAAGAACTTGTGGATGGTGGTGAACACCACGCCGCCCGCCGCCACGCTCAGCAGCTCGCGCAGATTCGTGCGGTTCGCGGCCTGTACCGGCGGCTGGCGCAACAGGTCCCTGCAGCGCGAGAAGGTGCCGAAGAGCTGGTCGTCGAGGTCGTTGCGGTCGGTGAGCATGACGATGGTCGGGTTCTCCATTGCCGGCTCGCGGATGATCCGCCCCGCGTAGAAGGCCATCGTCAGGCTCTTGCCCGAACCCTGCGTGTGCCAGACCACGCCCACGCGACGGTCGCCGGGCTTGCCGCCCGGCTTCTTGCCGGCCTCATAACGGCCCGCGGGCTCCGCGACCCGATCGCCCGCGCGGTGCAGCTCGGCCGCGCGCAGCGTCTCGCCCACCGCCACCTGCACCGCGTGGAACTGGTGGTAGCCCGCCATCTTCTTCGCGACACGGCCGCCGCCGTCGTCCTCGTAGACGATGAAGTCGCGCACCAAATCGAGGAAGCGTTGCGGGGAACAGAGCCCCTCGATCACCACCTGCAGCTCCGGCAGGTGCGGATCGGCCAGGCCCTCGCCCGCGATGGTGCGCCAGGGCTTGAACCACTCGCGCCCGGCGGTGAGCGTGCCCACCCGCGCCTCCACCCCGTCGGAGATGGCGAGCAGGGCGTTGGTGGCGAACAGCGACGCGATCTCCGCTTTGTAGGTCTGCAACTGCTGCCAGGCGCTCCAGATGGTCGCGCTCTCGTCCGCCGCGTTTTTCAGCTCCACCACCGCCAGCGGCAGGCCGTTCACAAATAGCACCACATCCGGCCGGCGCGCGTGCTTCTGCTCCGTCACGCTGAACTGGTTCACCGCCAGCCAGTCGTTGGCCGAGGGCTTGTCGAAGTCGATCACCCGCGCCTGTGCGCCGCGGATCGCGCCGTCAGCGTCGCGGTACTCGACGGTCACGCCATCCACCAGCAGCCGATGCAGCGCGCGGCTGCGCGCCACCAACTCCACGCCGTCCGGCCGCGTGAGTTTGCGAAAGGCATCGTCGAGTGCTTCAGCGGGCAGTGCTGGATTGAGCCGCGCGAGCGCGTCGCGCAGCCGCTGTGCGAGCACCACCTGCCCGTAGTCATCGCGCTCGGCGGCGGGTTCGCCAGGAGCGATCTCGGTGCCATTGCGAACTTGCCAACCCACGCTCTCAAGCCAGGCGAGGGCGGCCTGTTCGACGACGGATTCAGTGACACCCCGCTCCGTCATGGCGCCACCTCCACCGACCCATCGCCCGCCGCTGCTACGTCGGCGCCCTCTGTCTCCGTATCGAACTCGGCCAGGTACACGCGATAGCTCTCCGGCTCCATCTGAAACAAAATTTCGCTTGGCCGGAACTCGACATCGTAGATACGGACCATCCCGTGGGCTTCATCCAAAGAGTCGTTGAACTCGCGGTTGTCGTCGTAAAGCGCGCGCGGCGAGGGTGCCGGCGTGCGGTCCTGCCGGTGGACGCGGTGGAGAAAGCCGACGATCGTGTCGGCGGCTTCGGCAGCGAGTAGCGCTTGCACCGACTCCATTGGTGGGCGGGCGGCGCCAGATCCGTGTGACGCGAACCCGCATTTATTGCGCAACTCGCAGATTCCCTGAATGGCAGTGCTCAGACCACCAAGCGTCCGCTTGAGGCTGTCACGGATGTCGGCTTCCCCGCTCGCGGTCGGCGGCAGAAAGGGCAGATGCTGAGAGGCTGTCTTGAACAGCTTGGGCAGGTCGTCGTCTTCGCTGAACGCGATGTTGCGCTCGCCGAGCACCGCCCGGCAGACGCTCTCGACCAGCGTCTTCGCGAGATCGAATGCCAGGCCGGGATTCTCGACAACGGCCTGCTCGATGCTTTTCACCTGCTGCCCGGCATGCGTCAGCCCGCCCGCGACCGCGTCGCGGGCGCCGTGCATAACGAAGGGTGTGGCGAGCGACTCGGCCATCAGACGTACCAGAAGCTGCTCATACCGCCAGCTCCTCCCTGACGCTCTCGCGCTGGCTCCACGGCACGGGACGTACGTCGTAGTTCGTGAGCGCATCCAGCACACTCGGCGAAACGGCTTGCTCAGCGTCGTTCAGCAACGCATAGGCCCTCGAATCTGCGGACCGCACTTCCTTCGTGTCGCTCCACGAGAAGACGACCAGCTGCGCAGTGTCTCGGCTTGGGCGATTGATGGTCTGGATGATGCGCTCCGGCTGCTGCCGGGACTTGGGGATCACGAAGTCGAAGAGATGGTCGTAACCGGACTTGCCCGTGAACTTGACCTTCGGCGTGTAGCGGACCTCGTGCACGTCGAGCCAGGCGACCACGTCCTCGTAGAACAGGCTCGCCACCATCGGCACGGCCAGATAGAACATGTCGTTCACGGCCAGCATCGCCTGCACGAGGTTGTGCTTGCGCAGCGCGAAGTTGTCGGGCGAAGCATGAACCTCCAGAGCGTTGTCATGTTGCTGCACGCCGAAGCCGTTCAGCGTCATTTTCAGCAGGTCCTGACGCTTCGGACTCTGTAGCTTGCAGCCACTCTGTTCGAGATCATTGATCGTGTAGCCGTCGTCGGTGAGCACGAAGCCACCGTTGGTCTTCTTCGCGTAGATCTGGATATAGTCGTTGTGCCGGTCAAGATACGGGGTCGTGATCTCGATCCACTGGTCAAGCTGGCGTAACACGGTCTTATCCTTGAGCCAGGCGTGGTAGGCGTCCAGCAGGCGCTGAATCTCTTCGATCATGTGAACAGGCCCCGGTCGATGTGCGGCGGTTGCGTGATGTTGCAGAACCGCGTGAACTCTTCGAGCGTTTGCCAGACATCGTTCGTCGCGGTAAAGCGGTCAGCGTGGACAGGCACCGCCCACTTGTCGCCGAAGCCTTCGCGGTACACGTGCAGGTGAGGCACGGATATCTCCTCGCCATCCGGGTTACGGTGGGGCGCCCCGCCCAGATCGAGCCGCACTAACACGACGACCTGCCTGCCTCGATTCTGCATCTTGACCTTGAGCAGGTCGATGCGGCCCCGGCTCAGGTCGAGCAGGAACTGCTCGCGCTTATCCACAGACTGGAGCGGCAAGACCAGCGACTGCCCGCCCATGGGAAAGTCGTTGCGTTCCTCGTTGACGCGATGCTTCTCCATCGCGATCAACGCGTCGGCTTCCGCCTGGGTGAGGTTCATGTCGGCCATCAGGTTGCCCTTCCCATGAACCGGTCCGCGTCCTTCAGCCGCAGCTCGCCGGAGATGAGCTTGGGCAACAGCGTGTCGCGCAGGGCGGCGAGGGTGCGGGATTCTTCCTCAAGCGCTTGAATGCGGCCCAATGCTGGGCCAGCAAGCGCGTCGAATTGCCCGACCAACTGCGTCGATGGCCGCGCAAACCTAAAGGAGGGCACAGCCTCCTTCGCAAGATGCAGGACTGTCGTGCCTGTCGTATGCGCGTACGTGTGAGCCACAAACGCCTCGGCTCCGCCCAGGAAGTAGAGGAACGCCCGCGTCATGCTCGAATCGCGCGGTCGGACGATCAGCGTATCCAGAGAGGCAACCAATCTTCGATAGGCGCCGGTGCCCCGAACGATCGCTGGGCGCCCAATGACTTCGGCGGCCTGCGTCACGTCAGTGCATGCGATCACGAGCTCACCAGGTTGGACGACCTGTTCCGGCTTATAAGTCCCCGCGAAAGACTTCAGACCGTCCGGGCGGTAGCCGCCGCCCCTGGCGAAGGACTTCAGCGTAACCAGCGCTGTATCGGATTCAACCAGCTCATCGCTCTTGTAAGAACGTCCCTTGACCGTGTTGATCAACTCACTAAGCGCCTCCACTCCCCACCCCTCCGGGATTTCGCCGAGTTCGGAGTCGACGAGACGGGCGGGGAAGAGGTCGGCGAGGGGCTTGGGGGAGGCCCGGGTCGCGGCCTTCGGCCTTGGCGCGGACGGGGTCGAAGTCCACGAACCACGACTTGAAGAGCGCCCGCGCCATCGCCTCTAGCGTCTCGCTCACCCGGCGGTTCAGCTCGATCTTGTCGTCCAGAGTGCCGAGGATGTGGGCGATGGTGCGCTGTTCGTGAACGTCCGAGGGAAAACGAACGGTCGCTTGGTGGAGGTGGTTTCGATTCAGTCCCGGTACTGCGGCCTTATCGGAGTAGGCAAGGTAATCGAGCCCTTTCAGGAAGTAGCTGACGAATCGGGGATCATTGCCCTTGAAGTCCCGAACGTAGAGCGTCGTGTTCAGCGGCCAGAAGTCGTCGCGTACAAAAAACACCTGCCCAAGAGTTCCATATCGCCCAGTTACAACGCCAGGACCCTTGACCTTGGCTTCGGAGTGGTGGTCGGTCACACCAGACGAAGACACGAGTGGTACCGAGCCGGGAGTCCGTTCGCGAGAAGGCAGGTCGTATCCGCGCTTCAGTTCGATCACGTCGCCCAATGTGGTCTCAACCCACTCACGCGCCATGGGTGAACACCTCGAAGCTCATGGAAGCAGCCCTGCAATTAGTGCACCTACTCGATGAACGAGATCTGCGCAGCCGTCAATCGCTGCGGCACCTTTGACAGTTTCCCACGCGGCAGCGATGATGCCGCGATTCGGTTGAGCTTTAGCGAGCTGCGACTCAATCGTGTCGATGTCTGCGACGAAATTCATTTTCTCCTGCTCAGGCGCGTCGGAACTGGTGATGGCCTCGCGGAGTTCCACCAGCGTCGTGCCTAACTCGGAGAATTGCGCGTTGATCTGGTTCCCGTTGCCCAGCGTAATGATGTTCTGTCCCGTTGCCTGGATGTTGATTCCTTGGAACCTCGGCATCGTGAATTCTCCTGGGCCCTCGATCTTGTCGATTCCAGCTGCAGTGATCTTGTAGAAACTTGTGGAGGAAGGAACCACTGTCCCGCTCGGGGCAGTGTACGACTTCTCCACCGCGCCCTCTTCGACCCAGCCTTGGCTGATGAGGTAGGTGAGGTTGCTCTGTACTTCTTGTTGCGTCAGGGCCCTTGCCGCTTTGAGTTCCTTCTTAATGTCGCTAATCTTGACGGCGGATCCCTGCTTTCCACGAGCGCTGGTTGCGTTCCGGTTTCGGTCGTAGAAGTACTCGAGCATGATCGTGCGAACTTGCGTGTTCGTGGGTACCACGCGAGGTGCTTTTCGTTTAGCCATACCCGAGCTCCATCAGATTCGCGGCAATCGCGGCATCCAGCTTCGCCGCCTCAGCCTGCTGCTCGCGCAGCGTCGCGGTGAGACGCTTCATCTTCTTGTCGAACGGCTCGCCATCGTCCTCCACCGCCTCGGCGCCGACGTAACGGCCGGGGGTGAGGACATGACCGTGCTTGCGCACCTCCTCGATCGTCGCGCTCTTGCAGAAGGCGGGGACGTCGGCATAGTGGCCCGCCCCCTTCTCACCGCGCCAGGCGTGGTAGGTGTCGGCGATGCGGGCGATGTCCTCCGCGGACAGCTCCCGGTGAGTGCGGTCCACGAGCGGCCCGAGCTTGCGGGCGTCGATGAAGAGCACGTGGCCGCGGCGATCACGGAACCTGCCGTTCTTGCGGTCGCGCGCCAGGAACCAGAGGCACGCGGGAATCTGCGTCGAGTAGAAGAGCTGGCCTGGCAGCGCGACCATGCAGTCCACGAGGTCGGCCTCGATCAGGTTCTTGCGGATCTCGCCCTCGCCGGACTGGTTGGACGACATGGAGCCGTTGGCGAGCACGAAGCCGGCCACGCCCGCGGGCGCCAGGTGATGGACGATGTGCTGTGCACCCAGGCGAAGTTGGCGTTGCCCTTGGGCGGCGCGCCGTACTGCCAGCGCTTGTCGCCCGCCAGCCGCTCGCCGCCCCAGTCGGAGATGTTGAAGGGCGGGTTGGCGAGGATGAAGTCGGCCTTGAGGTCGGGGTGGCGGTCGGCGTGGAAGGTGTCGCCGTGGGCGATCTGGCCGTCGATGCCGCGGATGGCGAGGTTCATCTTGGCGAGGCGCCAGGTGGTGTAGTTCGACTCCTGGCCGTAGATCGAGATGTCGGGCCGGGCGCCACCCTTTGCTGCATGGGCCACCTTGCCGCCGTTGCCGCCGCCCCCGTTGCCATTGCCGGAGGCATGCGCGCGGATGAACTCCACCGACTGCACGAACATGCCCGAGGAGCCGCAGCAGGGATCGTAGACGCGGCCGCGGTAGGGCTCGAGCATCTCGACCAGCAGCTTGACGACGCAGCGGGGCGTGTAGAACTCGCCGCCCTTCTTGCCCTCGGCGCTCGCGAACTGCGAGAGGAAGTACTCGTAGACACGACCGAGCACGTCCTTGGCGCGGGCCTCCTCGTCGCCGACCTTGATGTTGCTGATCAGGTCAATGAGCTGGCCGAGGCGCGTCTTGTCGAGTGCGGGGCGGGCGTAGTCCTTGGGCAGCACGCCCTTGAGCGCTGGATTGTCGCGCTCGATGCCGGCCATGGCGTCGTCCACGAGCCGGCCGACGGTGGCCTGCTTGGCCTGCGCCTTGAGGTGCGCCCAGCGCGCCTCGGGCGGCACCCAGAAGATGCTCTGGGCGCGGTACTCGTCGGGGTCCTCGGGGTCGGCGCCCTTGGCCTGCTCGGCGACGAGCTTCTCGTGCCGCTCCTCGAAGGCGTCGGAGATGTACTTGAGGAAGATGAGGCCGAGGACGACATGCTTGTACTCGGCGGCGTCCATGCTGCCGCGCAGCGCGTCGGCCATCTGCCAGAGCTGAGCTTCGTAGCCGACGTTGGCGGAGGTCGTATCCGGCTTGCCCGTGTTGTTCCTTCGTTTCGCCAAGGTCTACCTCATCCGGTTGTTTCGTTGCGGCGCTGTTTCGGGGCGCATAAGACATACTATGGGCCCTTATAACCCCATATTCTAAAAAATGGATCGAGTACCAGTGCCTTCACAAATGGCATCTACGTATAAATCCTTTCTGTTTAAAAGTCAAAAACCGATCTCAGGATAGCGTATCGAAGGGTCACCCCTCAGCCCAGATGCCCCGCCTGTAAACCGTTAAACAATGCGATGCCGCCGCGTTTGATGTTGCGGAGGTTGTAGCCGCCTTCTTGGACGAGGAGGAGGGGGAGTTGGGTGCGCATGAGGCCTTCGCCGCTCTCATCGACTATGCGAAGATTGCCTTCTCGTTCGGCGCCTTTATCGGGAAGCACTCGGTATAGTTTATGAACCTCTAAAGAGACGGGATATTCTGAGTTATCGACGCAAACGGCAAAGCGCCTAGAGGATTACTTACGTGTCGTCACGGGTTTAATCCAGATATCATTTTCGTTCGAAATACAAGATGCGACCCATCAACACGACCTGTGACATCACAAAGAGACTACGCGGCGTCGAGGTCGCGAACCGCAAGGATCTCTTTGTCGCCGACCGTCCTCACATCCGCCGTTTTCAGCGTAACGAGTGCTTGGGTTTTGCCCGAACCCGTCACGAATTCAACGTCCAGTCCGTCGGGCGCATAAACCCCGACTACAGCCCCGATATCGCCCTTCTTCAAGCCATGCTCCGGCAGATTCTTCTTCAATACGATTGTGTCCAATATCTTTACGCCCATCTTCAGCCTCCAGGATAAGCCGTTACAAAACGAGGTATTTCTTCTTCTTTTAAAATAATCCAGGCAGTCACAATTTCCGCTCTTCGACCCATTGGTCCGGAAATCGTTCCCCGAATTTCATATTTTTTCCCGTAGTATGTCTCCTCTTTTTCTTGAGCATCATTCCTAAGTATATCTCGGATTTCCATCTCCAGATCTTCCCAATTTTCATTCGTGAATCCGAGAACCTGGAAGAAATCGGACTTGTACCGCCCAACAGGGTGAGACGAAGACAAGAGATACTCCCGCAGTTTCTCCGGCTCAATAATCGCACTGTCAATATTGGGGAGCTTCACGATTGAATTCTTTCGTCATGCTTATTTACCCGGTTCACGTCGCCATCAGAGACGGTGCAAAGTGCCGTTCGGCTGCATTACTTGTTAGCCAGAGCTTCCAGTTCAAACAAAGATCATCAGGGGAAGTACCTGAACAGCTGGGCCATTTACCTCCACGCCGCTGAACTCTGCCACGATTCCAGGTGTTGAAGAGAGCTTGGCGAACGCATCACCCAACGTATCCGGTGCAAGCAGCGACATCCCATAGTTCTCGAAAGCGCTCATTACCTCCCCTTCTTGGATAACGCGTGTAACTTTTCCGATGACTACAACATTGTTTCGGTGGAGTTCGCTCAGCGTTAGATCTCGTAGATTTTCAGTCCGCAAAGTAACTACAACTGTGCCTCCTGCCGGTCTTGTACAACGCAGAGCAACATTCGAAATCGGAGTCCGCTTTCGGTCAGTATCAAGCGCCTCCCTCATCTGGCGAAGCGGGGTTTGCTTTGGCTTGCCTCCTCCCCTTTGATGACGGGGTACGGAAGTATCTAACGAGCTCAGAATGTCAATAGCATCGATGTAGTCGATGCACTGATCGATCGCGTTCTTCTCGATCGTCCCAGACACTTCGACTCAGTCTCCCGGACCCACAGCAGCAAGCCCAGCAACATCCTCGGGATTGGTGACGTAGGTGCCCGCTTCCTTCAGTCGGTCGTACAGAAGTATAGCAATCGAGGCCTCTGTATGCGCCTTGGACTCGCGCCTAGTTTCTTGATCATCCTGAGTGCGTTCCCCGGCTAACTCTGAATCCAACGAGGCTCGAAAGATGTTGGAGAACAAGCCATTGAATCCAAGACCGCCCGCCACTTTCGATGAGTCCGCGCTACTCTGTCCCGCCTGTTTTGTGACGTCCGTGCTAAACGAGATGCCGCCATCTAGAGCGGCAGCAAATGAAACGAGCATGGGAACATCAAGGTATATAGGGTGAATCAGTTTCATTTTCGCGCCTTCCCTCGGTTACCATAAATCATACACCCCTATTGCCGCATCTATTTGCGGATAGAATCTACGTATAAATCCTTTCAATTTAAAAGTCAAAATTTTATCTCAGAATAGAACGTCGTGGAGCATCACTCCTCACCCAAGATGCTCCGCCTGCAAGCCGTTAAACAGTGCGATGCAGCCGCGTTTGATGTTGCGGAGGTTGTAGCCGCCTTCTTGGACGAGAAGGAGAGGGAGTGCATGCGCATGAGGCCTTCGCCGATGGATCGGAAGATGCTGGGCGGGAGCGGGAAAGTGCCGGTGGGATCGCCTTTTAAAATGTCGAAGCCGACCGAGACCACGAGGATTTCGGGCCTGAAATCCATGAGGGTTTTGAGGGCGTTTTGAAAGGCCGCCAGATATTTCTTTTCGTCGCAGTGGGGCGGCAGCGGGAAATTGCGGTTAAAGCCCAGGCCCTTGCCTTCTCCGGCCTCGTCGGCATAGCCGCTGAAATAGGGATAGGCATAATCGGGGTGGCCGTGGATGGACACGGTGAGGACGTCGGCGCGCTCGTAAAAAATATCCTGCGTGCCATTGCCGTGATGGCAGTCGATGTCCAAGGTCGCCACCCGGGCTTGGGTGCTCAGATAGTGGGCCGCAATGGCGGCATTATTGAAGTAGCAAAAGCCGCCGTGAAAGCGCTTGCCCGCGTGGTGGCCGGGCGGACGGCAGGCGGCGTAGACCCCGCGCTTGCCGGAGAGCAGGGCCTCGGCGGCGGTGAGCACCGTATCGACCGTGGCGCGCGCGGCGATATAGGCGTTGGGATAAAGCGGCGTGCCCGTGTCGATGCCATAATATCCGGCCTGCACGGCCAGCACCTTGGGGCGGTTGACCTTGCGGCGCAAGGGAAAGGTGTCGGGATAGACCGGGCGCTTTTCTTTTAACTTCGTGCAAATGGTGCGCAGATAGGTCACGAAGTCGGCGTCGTGAACGGCCAGCAGAGGCTTATCGCTGAAGTCCTTCGGCGCGATGGGCGTGAAAAGATGAATGGCGTTTAAGACTTGATTGATGGCGTTCAAGCGGACCGGCCGCTCGAAATAGCCGCGTTCCCTGACAGGGTGCAATTCGTGCTTCGGGCTGTGGACGACGGCGAACAATTTAGACAGGCGATGCGGCTTCACCAACACATCTTCTTCCTGAATTTTCGAAGAACGCTGGGGAAGAAAATGGACCGGATCGTCGTGAAAGCCTTTAAGAACAGCTTGGAGATACGCCGGATCGGCGCCATGCCGAAATCGCCGCGTCAAAATATTTTCGACCGCGCGCTTCGCATCCTTTCTTTTGAGCACAGGCGTCTTGCCCAGGCTGTCGAAGAGCAAAAAAGCTGTCGTCGGTGGCTCGCCGACGGCTTTCGAATAGGTCGGGTTATCGATGATGCGGACACCGTATTGCTCGTAAAACCGGATACGGCGCTTGGCGTTTTTCAGGACTTGCGGATCGGGTGTTAATTCGGGCTGATCGGGCTGGACTTCAATGTAGAGCCCCTTCACCTCCATTTCGAGGCAAAGCTCCCGGACGCCTTCGTAGAGCGCGCCACCCATTCCGCCGCCCCGGATCTCCCCTTTCGACGCGATAAAATCGAGAAAGGCGCAGCGGATATTCGGGAAGTGGATCAACAGCGCAAAGGCGTCCACACGGCCCTGCGCGCTCTCGGCAACCAGGAGGATGGCGCGGTAACCGTGCTCGACGGGGTTCTGCAAGCGCGCGGGCAGGGCCTCCGCATCATCGGCCAAGTCCGGAAAGCTTTGCCGGAAAATTGCCTGCACCTGCGCCATTCTATTCCGGGCCAGCGGAAAATGCGCTTCGCCCAAGACCAACACTTTAATCATCGTATGCGTATCATCCTATTCCCTTTGTGCTCCTCTTCTGTTTCATCAAAGTCCTGCCCTTGCTTCCCCCTTTAACAAAGGGGGATTGAGGGGGATTTTTCTTATTGGTCTAAAACCAAATCCCCCCTTGCCCCCCTTTTTCAAAGTGGGGTAAAAGACACGCGATCTAAAACATCGACCTAAAAAATAGACACGCCCGTTTTCGTGGTGAACATTTCCAGGGCCTTCATACCGACCAAGGAGTTGCCGCTGGGATTGAGTCCGGGAGACCACACGCAAATCGTCATCACTTTGGGAATCACGGCGACAATACCGCCGCCGCTTTTTCCGGGGAGGCCCACGCTAAAGGCGAACGCGCCCGATTCGTCGTAAAAACCGCAGGTCTGCATCACGGCGTTGATCCGCTTGCTTTGACGGGGCGAGACCACCGCTTGACCGCCAGGGGGCTGAACGCCGCCATTGGCCAAAAACAAAAAGGCGCGAGCCAAATCGACGCAGCTCATCATGAGCGCGCATTGGTGGAAGTAGAGGTTCAGCACCGCATCCACCTCGTGCGCGATATTCCCGAAGCTTTTCATGAAATGGACGAGGGCGGCGTTGCGGTAGCCGCATTCGCGCTCCGAGTTCGCGATAATGCTGTCGTAGTGGACCTTTGGATTGTCCGAGAGGCGGCGCACAAAATCGAGCAGGCCTTGCATGGGATTTTCGTCGAGGGCCATCAGCGCGTCGGTCAGCACCAGTGCGCCGGCGTTAATCAGCGGATTGCGCGGGATGCCGTTTTCCTTTTCCAATTGAACGAGGGAATTAAAGGCGTTGCCGGAGGGTTCGCGTCCCACACGCTCCCATAAGCGATCGTGTAAAACACGAAGCACCTTCGCCAAGACCAAGACCTTCGAAATGCTTTGAATGGAAAAGGGGATCTCCGCATCGCCGACTTGAATGTGCTCCCCCTTGAGGGTTTCGATCGCGATGCCGTATCTTTGGGGGTCGACCCGCGCCAGCGCCGGGATGTAATCCGCCACGCGTCCTTGGCCGATCAGCGGTCGGGTTTCATTCACAATTTCGTTGAGTATTTGTTGATAGTCCATCGTCACCCCGCCTCAATCCGCCTTACGGGAAAGCACATGCTCTTTTCATCACATCATCGATGGGGATTCAAGCAATCTGGAGCATGTCGGCGAAGAGGGTCGCCAGACCCAAGAAGCTCATGAAGCCGACGACGTCGGTCACGGTGGTTAAAATAATGGAGGAGGATTGCGCCGGGTTCTGACCGATGGATTGCAGGACGATCGGGATGACCGCGCCCGAGAGGCCTGCGATGACAAAGACCAAGCCCATGGAGGACATCCACCAATAGACGATGAGTCCCGTGGTGAGTGAGACGACAAGGCCGTTGATAAAACCCACGGCGACTTCTTTGCCCGCGACCCTTAACCAGTGGCGCATGCGAATTTCGCGCAAGGCCAGGCCGCGCAGGGTCACCGCCAAGGTTTGCGAACCGGTGTTGCCGGACTGACCTGCGACCACGGGCAAAAACACGGCCAGGGCCGTGAAGCGGGCGATGGTGTCCTCGAAAAGGCCGACGACCGTCGCCGCCAAAAAGGCGGTGGCGAGATTGACTTGTAGCCAGGGCAGGCGCTTTAAAATGGCGAAGGACACCTTCGAGAGGGCCATGTTCGTCGCGGCCCGCGCCGAACATGGCCAGCAAGTCTTCCGTCGCCTCCTGCTGGGCGGCGGTGACCAGGGCGTCGTGCCGGATCACGCCCAGTAGTATTCCGTCCAGGTTAACGACGGGGAGCGTGGCCAACTTGCGGTCTTCCAAGAGCTTCACCGCCTCTTCCTTGTGATCGAGCATATTCACCGTTACGGGGTCGCGTTGAAGCAACTCTTCCAAACGCTGGGCCGGCTGAGCGACGGCGACGGGCTGCAAGGGCACGATACCGATCAGGATGCCGTCTTCGTCCACAACGCAGACGTCGATAATGCGCCGCTGGGCGATATTCCGAATAACAGAGAGAACCTCCTCGATGGTATTCTCGGCCTTAAAGGTCACCGCACGCGGATCCATCAGAAACCCCGCGGTATCGGGGGGATAGCGCATCAGTTCGCGATATTCTTTCGCCAGCTTTTCGGGAAGCAAAACAAGACGGTCTTGGATCAAGTCCTCATCCAAACACGATAAAATGACAGCGCCTTGTTCCGGATCGAGGGCGGTGAACAGATTGGAAAAAAAGGTCTCGTCCCTCTGCGCGAGGATCTTATCGGTGACTTCCGGGTTGATATGGACAAATATTTTCGCCGAGACCTCAATCGTTTCGGCGCGAAGCAAGCGCAGCACCTCTTTCGAGGGTAAACGATCCAAGTAGCCCGCCGCCTCGCTCGGATAATGTTCGAAAAAACCGTGGATCAAGACCCGATCCGCTTTGAGGGTCACACTCTCCATTTTACGATCCTCCTTCTTCCGTGCCATCCGTTTTTCGATCGAGGTTCACGATCGAGGTCGCGCCTTTGAAAAAGGCCGAAAGACCGATCCAATACAACTCACCCAAAACCTTTCCTGCGGCATCCACGGACCCACCCACGCGTTCCGCTTGGACTTCGATCTCGAGACGGCGTAGGGTTTGATAGTCGATCACGCCCAAAAAAACGCCGTTTTCATCGACGACGGGCAGTTCGTGGTCGAGCTGCCATTCGGGATGCGACAAGATGCCTTGTTTGCTTAAAGTGGGGGCCAGTTGGCCAAGGCCCGCAGGCGTCAGAGCCGAAACATGGCGATCGGCCTCGGCCAGCATGAGCTCTCGCGTATCCGTCATGCCGAGAAAATGATGCACCCTGTCCGTCACCGGGATATGATAATAAAGATGCTTGGGATCCTTCAAAATCAAGCTCAAGGCTTCTTGGGCCGTAAATCGTCGAAGAGGCAGAAGGTTTGGGGGTTCATCAGCGCCCCCGCCGTGTTTTCGGGATCGTGAAGCAGGAGTCCCAGCGATCTGGCAATCGTATCCGGCAGCTTGTCGAATACGGCAGTGCGTTTCGTTGGCGTCAATCGCGCCAGCAGGATCGCGGCCATTTCAATGGGAATTTCGGCGATGAGCGTCGCCGCTTTTTTTGCCTCAAGCGCCTCCAAAACCGTAACGGCCTTAGAGGGCATCATCAACTGAAGGATCCGCGCGGCCAAGTCCGGCTGAAGCGTTTCAAAAAAAACCGCAATGTCCCTCACCGGAAGTGTTTCCAGTCTTTTGGCCGCGTCGGTCGGATGGGCTTTTGCAAAACGGTGGGAAAGGATCTGTTCGCTGTTCATCTTGGCGCGTCCTTGGCCAATAAGACGGAGGTTTCTTGACTGAACTTTTGAGCCGGGATACAGATGCGTCCGTCCTCGGCCTCCAGAATCACGGAGAGCGGGCTAATCTCGACAATCCGGCCCTCGCGATCTTCGATGCGGACGCGGTCTCCGATTTTATAAACTTTTTGTAAATAGTAGGCGGTAAGGATATTTTTGACCGAAGATTGCGAACCCAGACCCAATGACAGCATCGCACCAAAACACAAGGCGCCGATCGCAATCATCACTAAATTTTCCTGCAAGCCGATGTCGATGCCGATCAGCAAGGTGACAAGCAGCACGGAAATCTGAACGAGTTTTCCTAAAAAGGCGCCATAGGCCAATCCCGCCGAGCTTGCGGCGGTGAGGGTAAAATCCCGAAGGATCGCGCCCCCCGTGACACCTGCAATGCAGATTAAGGTGGCCGACAAAATCTTGGGCAGGTAACTCACCAGGCCACTGAGCCAGGGGGTGACCACGGGTAAACCCAGGGTTTCCGTGGCAACGGCGAGAAAAAAGAGAATCAGTATCCAATACAAAATCCCGCCCAGCACTTGGGTAATGGGTTTCTGATCGATATAGGCTTTAAAGCTAGTCCTGACTTTCTGATTGGGAATGACGCGAGGCAGTTGATGAATGAAACGAACGACCAAGGCGCGTACGAAGTGGGCAACCAAAAAGCCCATAAAAAAATAAATAATGCGCCGACCAATTGGGGCAAGAAGGCAAACACGCTTTCTTTAAAATGATTCAGAATGCGAAATAAATCATCAAGAATTTTATTTTTGTCCATGCACCTATCTCTTTGGGCCTTCTGTCATTGCCGTTAAAAACCGTCCAACAAAGATTTATATTCTATACGAATCGCGAGAAAATTGGAAATAGGAAGCCCCTCATTATACTGAAAACGCAATACAGACAAGCTTTCCTGTCAAGATGAAGGGTCTGGAAACTCTTTCCGATTCGACGGTAAAAAAACAAGCTGTCGTCCCAGGGTTTCGATAAAATAAACCCAACCCAAAAAACACATTGAGCGCCTTTAAAACCAAAGCCAAACGATAGATTTGGCCGGATTCGTCGAGGTCGTTTTTGTTTAAACGAGACCGCTTTTGTTTTAACAAGGAAACGGTATCGCCTAGCGGCTTGCCAAAGCGATGCAATTGGCTTATAAAACATTTATTTTGAGCGTCTCTCAATTTGATCGAAGCGAATTCAGTCATCGTGTCCAAAGTGCATATTGAATTCATCACCCGCAGAGGCGGTGTTCTGTTGTGCGCTCTTTAAAGGGACACACTAAGACCTAAAAAACCATGCGTGCGTTCGGACAAAAAGATCCACAACACCGGGGAGGCAAACCTTTCTTAAAACAGCGGAAGCCGCCCCCTTCCGTTCAAGGCAGCAGGGCGGAATCGATTCAGGTCCACAATCGCAGCCGAGGGAACCAGTCCCTCCAAAAATCTCATCGGCTGGGCGAACAACACACGAAAACCCTCATGGCTTCAACGCCCATTCAGGCAAGCCCACAGAACATCCACAAAAAACAAAACGCGAAGCAAAACGCCACGACCGGCACAACAATACGCAGGCAGACGGCAATGACGACCGGCAGCGCCACAGCGTCCGGAGAAGACGCATCACACAAGCAAGGTCAAGAAACGCCACTCACCGACCGGAAAGCCCTCTTCTGTCACAAGTGTCCCGAACAAAAAACGCATAAAATCGCGGTTTATAGCCAAGGGGATAGCGATTTTCGAATGGAGAACATCGGCTTCGCGAAAAACTTCATGCGCAATCACAATGTGGCCTTGGAATTCGATACAAGTGCCGGTGTGATTCCACCACTCTACGACGAAGACGAACAAAAATTCAAAAAAGTGGAAACCATCGTTCACTTCTGCGAGATCTTAAAGGATATGGAAAAGCAGCCTGGCTTTCCGCCACCCGCCGGGACGCTCCCCGCCCTCTTTTTACCCTTCGGCAACCAGCTCAAAAGCAGCGGCGAGGCCTTGGGCCGCTACATCCCCGAACCCCAACCGCTCTGCAAGGCACACAACATTAAAATCAGCGCGCCTCCCCTGATCTTGGTCGATTCAAGTCCCGATGTAAAAAGTTGTTCGAAGGTGCTGATCCACGAAATCGGTCACGCGGTCGGCAATGTCGACGTGAGCGAGTCGGAACGCATCATGGGCCCCTGCGATCCCGGTGCGCCGCAAGACACCCCCCTTGGCTGCGACCCCGACCGCAGCCACAACACCATGCCCACGAAGGAAGTTAAGAAATTCTGTACGGCTTCGCTCTAGGGAACAGATTCTACGGGTCTACTGATCGGGCCGATACCCCTTTAGGCAGGAACTCATTTTGAAATATTGGAAATGTGTCATGCCCGCGAAAGTAGGCACCCAAAGGTTTCAGATCACTGGATTCCGGCTTAGGCGTCATCTTTTTGATTTACATCAATTAGAGCAAAGATAGAGCAAAGAAGTTTCCTAAGGGATCGGCCACCGAACAGCATCGTCCGCCCCATTCGTGAACGACAATGTCAGTTGTCTTGTTGCTAAACCGGCGAATCCGTTGAACGATTTTTCAAAGGCATCCGTTTCGATAAATAATCCGGAATGGCCGCTGCCGTAATACTTTTCCTTCCATTCATAAACCTTTAGAGCCATCCCGTCACGATCCTAGTTTGTAAACCAATGCAGGGAATGAAGTGAAAAAGGCTTTCATGGATTTATTTGACAGTTAGCTACCTTCAGTTTAAGGTCACGTTTATGAATTCTGAATAAGCGATAATAAGCTTTTGGGAATAGCTCCTTGAAACAATACTGATAAACAGCGAGGTCCGTCAATCGGTCTTTTCTCTCGCAAGACCGGTTGCGGGTTGGTAACTGTAGGTTGTTGCCAAATAATTTGGATCGAGTTATACGGATATTCCCCGCTGGTTCAATTCTGTAGACAAGCAAATAAACGAGGGCTAAAAAGTTCAGAATTAATAGAGGTGATATTATTGAAGTTAAAATAACGACCTAATCCTCTGTATATAGAAACTAAACCGATATCATATGACAATAAACGAAAAATTCTTGACTTCATTTATTCATAAGAAAACTAATGTTATTCGATAAGTTTGTGTCAGAAAGTTCTATTTGGTGGTCACAATACCTTAAAGAAGTTTCCAAAGCTGAATCCGAAGGGCGCTTAGATTCAGGGAGCAGGAAAGTTCTATATCCCAATATTATATTATTAACAAGATGTAGTGGATATTATGTTGCTGAACTCATTGGTGCAACAAAAAAATTTTCAGGACTAAAAATTAAAAAGCATAAAGAACCATCAATATACCGGTATTTCAGTCAGTTTGATACATCAGAGCCCGCTTCGTGTGTACACCTAGATTCGAAGAACATTGGCTTTCAATATATTTGCCTAGCACACGAGTCTGATTTCGATGCAGTCTTTGAAAGGTTTCCTCAGCTAGAACTGTACAGCACGAAACTTGAACGTACTGGAGGCCACGGGAGTGTTTTTTCTTTTGGGAAAAAATTTACTTCATGCGCAATTGAAAATTGCCTACTCGTTAATAGGTCAGAGAATATCTATAGATGCAAGAACATTCTCTCAGCTTATGTAGTCAAGCACAGAATAAGTAAAAATGAACTCTTTGACCTGTACCAATGGACTACAAAAGATAATCACGTAAAGGGTGTTCACACGGTTAATCAGGATGAAGAGAAATTAGTTCTTTCCGGTCAGCTCCAGAGCATGTACTTATTTCCTTTCATGAGAGAAACTACCATAGGGGAATTTATTAATTTACATCCAGAAATAATCAAAGAGTCATTTAAAACAGATCGTTTTGAATATGAACCATACTTAGAGTGGATTGAACATGACGGAACGTGCAAGGATAAAGCGATTAATCCCGACCTAATGGTTAAGCGTGAAGATGGCTATTTTGATATTTACGACCTAAAAACAGCATTGCTAAACACGAATAACATAACAAAAGATAAAAGAAAAAGACGGCGGTTTATTGACTATGTGGAAGAGGGAATAGCTCAACTAGCGAACTATCGGGAATATTTTGAATACAAGAAAAATGCTCAGCATGCAAAAAAAAAGTATGGAATTTGTGTTTCTCAACCAAAACTTGTACTTATTGTTGGAAGCTTTGAAAACTCAAATTTAGATGAAATCAAGCAAGCATGTCGTAGATATCAAGGCATAGACCTTATTGACTATGATACATTTTGTAACTTATTCATTGGTGTTAATGAAACGATAAACAAATGAGTCTATAGAAATACGAACAATTACTAGTGTTTGTCCCGCCCCGGAAAGGTCAGTTCGGCGATGGCGGACTTGTCCAAGCCGCCTTTTCCAACCTCGATTAAGCGACGGTATTGTTCAGAGGTCGCCTTCGCGAGAGGCAAGTCCAAGCCCTGATTTTCCGCGAGCTGCAAGGCGATGCCGGAATCCTTGGCCGCGTGTTCGGCGGAAAAATAACAGTCATGCTCCCGCTCCTGCATGTCCACGCCGTCCGTTTCGAGTACACGAGAAGCCGCGCCCGTTTGTGAAAAAATCTCGCGCAGCAGGGTGAGATCCAATCCCAGAAACGCACCCAGCCCCAGGCCTTCGGCCAGGGCCGCCGTGTTCATATTCATCACCATGTTCACCAGTGCCTTCACCTTGGCCGCCTCACCCGTCCCGCCGATATAGCGAATGGTCTTGCCGAGAGATTGAAGGAGAGGCGCGGCGCGGTCGAAATTTTCCCGTTTGCCGCCGCACATGAGATAAAGCGATCCTTCACGGGCCTGCGGAATGCTGCTCGCCATGCAGGCCTCTAGGCATTCGCCCCCTTGTGCGTTAACCAAAGCTTCAATTTCCAAATGGATCGCCGGAGTCAGGGTCGCACAGTTGATAAAAAGCCGGTCTTTCGCGAAGGCCATCAGACTCTTAGGATCGGAGGATGAAAAAATGCCGCGCATTGAGGCATCGTCCGAGGTCACGGTAAATACCGTATTCGAGGATTCAGCCGCTTCGGCTGGCGTCGCGGCGCAGGTGCAACAGAGTTCTCCCGCCAAGGCCTTCGATTTTTTCGAGTCGATGTCGTAGACGGCGCTGAGCGTATAACCTTCATCCTTTAAGCGCCGAGCCAGGTTGGCCCCCATACGCCCCAGGCCCACCATGCCAATTTGAAAGCCCTTCTTATCCACCTTCGCGTACCTCCCATAAAAAATGCGGGTGGAAAAACCCGTCCCGCTCTTGTAAGATAACGATGTCTCCGAGCGAGACCATTCTAAGTAAATTGGATCAAAAAGCCAAGAGAGCAAATGCCCGATTTGGCTTCAATGCAACGATGAAGGAGGATAAATGCTGGAGGATGCTTTCGCGGATATAATCGGCAAGGCGCGTTTTGGAAAGGGCTGGTCTCTTTCGGAACTGAAAGGCCGCTCGAACATAGCCGAAGCCCGCATTACGGCGCTGGAAGAAGAAGCGCCGCCGACACAAGATGAAATTTCGCGCCTGGCGGATGCGCTTACGCTCGACCCCGAAAAACTGGGCGGAATAGCCAGAGCCGCATGGGAACCCCACATCGCCCCACCTTATCTTGTGGACACGGACACAGACCCAGCCAAAGACATGATCCATATTATCGACGGCAGAATCGGCAGTTATCCGGTCAACGGCTATTTTTTTATCGATTGGAAAAACAGAGAATGTGTCTTATTCGATACGGGCTACAGCCCGAAGAAAGTATTGGCCTTTCTTAAAGAGATGGGCCTGCGGCTCGTCGCAGTGTGCCTGACCCATGCGCACCCCGATCACATCGGGGGCATTGAAGACATCCAATCTCAAGTGGATGGGCCGGTTTACCTCAGCTCTAACGAAGTCTCTGGAAACTTCCGATTAAAAAATCACACCCCCGTCGTAGAAAAAACGACCTTAGCCGTCGGACGATTTAAAATTAGCGCCCGATCCACACCCGGCCACACCGATGGCGGCACGACCTATTATATGGACACCGGCCCCCTTGTTCCAAAAAAGCTGGCCTTCGTGGGCGACGCCCTCTTCGCCGGGTCTATCGGACGGGCAAAAGCCAGCGATACTTATCCTGCTTTGCTAAACTCGGTGAAGGAGGTTATTTTATCGTTTCCTTCCGATACCGTTTTGTTTCCCGGACATGGTCCTGTCACGACAGTTGGAGAAGAATGTAAGCATAATCCTTTTTTTAAGACCTTTGCCTAGCAAGGTAACCGTGGGCGAATGCACGTTAAAAGCCTTTCTGTCTCCAGCTTTTCCCGCCCTATACGGAAAATAAAGATGATCGATCCATGTGTTACAGATACGCTCCGCCGCTTACTGAGGCGATTTAACGGAAACGGGCTTGAACCTTCCGTCGCGATGTCCGGACGGGACGTTCAAGCCTCGTAACCGCTTTCCAATTTTATTTAAGCAGGAATAATCCTCTACTTAAATTGGATGGGAAAGCCTTCCACGATCCCTCGATAACTTGAGAAGGCGCTGACCGTGGTTTCGCTCCCTGGCAAGGTTGGCGAATTCGACTGCCTAAATTCCCAGTCGCCCAGCGCATCCACTTGCACGGTGCCAATCACGGTTGGCGTTCCGATCGTCCGTCCCAAGTAAATAGTCACCGAATTGCCCGGTCCCACTATAGAAGAAGTCCCCCGGATCCGCCACTCAAGCGGACCGGCTTCGTATATGGCTTTTTGAATGGTGAGCGTGTCCGTCTGTGGGCTTTCTACCGTAACGTTTACCGTTCCTGTCACCGCCGGGATGTAGCCATCAGCCACGGAATAGGTCAAGGTATCGGCACCCGAAAACCCACCTGGCGGCGTATAAGTGAAGGTGCCGTCGAGGTTGTCATTAATGGTGCCGCCCGCCGTGCTCGTGGTGGCCACGGAAATCAAGGTCAGCACGTCGCCATCGGGATCGGTGTCGTTTGCGTGGTCGTAATGACATCGTCTACTGCCACCGGTATGCCATTTCCATCAGGCCGCGGCTGCAATTCAAGCGGCTGAATGACTGCCGGCCCAAGCTCAATTCTTACATCCACATCTCCCGTCACCGAGGCGGCACCGAAATCCACTATGGCCACATCGGGGCAAGTTCCCGGGACAAACGCTCTAAAAAAATAGGCTCCAAAGTTCGGATCATCGACCTCCGCAAGCACCTGAGCGGTACCCAGTACAGCTCCGGTATCGCCGCGGCGAAGCCTTACCGTGCCAGTGGCCGGGTTGTGGGTCGCTCCGATCATGTTCCATGCGCCCTCCCCATCGCGCTCGCGGCACTGGGCCCTCAGGAGGCTTACCTCGGTTACACCGGCGTTTACCAAGGCACCGCCCTCCAGCTCCACCACGTAGAAGTAAAGGTGGTCATCTATCCCAAAATAGCCCTCGGCGCTACCAAACACGCCGACGAGATTGCCCAGCGTACGGTCGATATCGAAACCCCGGTTCGTAATGGGGCCGCTAATCAATCGGGGGTCGGTGTTTGCGTTCATCAGCGTACCACCGATCCGCAGCTCGTTGGCCGGGTTTTCGTCGGGATCGCAAGATACCGTCACACAATTATGAGCGGTCACCGTTGCGATCAGCACATTTTCCGCAGGGTCGAGGACCATGTCTGTGGCGGTCACGACCCCGGTTAAAAGATCAACTTCAGTCGCACAAAGGCAGGTGCCTGCCGTGAAACCCGGCGTAATCCGGCCGGGCAATGGATCTCCCAACACTAAGGTGAGTGGATCGACGCCTTGTGCCGCAGCCAGCGCATTGAGATCCACAGTCGGCGGTCCCCACAGGTATGTGCATCAATACACCGTTGATCCGGGCAGTACGGTTTGTAATATCTACATCGGTGATATGACCTTCTAAAAATCCGGGGAGCACCTGGCCCCACGCTGGACCGGAAACGATCGACAACAAAAATATCAAGGCTAGCAGGTTAAGGCTGGTGAGGCGCATCGAAAACACCCATCGCCAGAAGACAGATATATCGATAAATCGAAACTTGTTTTTTTTCAGAGATCCCTCTGTGTCATCTATCCCTGCTTTTATGATTTCATATTCACTTTTCATCTATTCCCCCTCTGTTATTGTCCGGCTTTCATCAAAAAACTATGCCATGAATAATAGTTACAATATTTTTTAATATATTAATATTTTCAATTAAAATTCACTTTTTATATTAAAAAATAGTTTTATTTATAAAAAATTATCACCTTTAAATATCATATTTGGGATTTATAGCCCAAATAATAGGAGATGTCAATACAATTCTTTCGGGCTGATGGGAAAGGGGCTGCCTCTCTTTTTTTAAAATAACCAGCCGATTTATAGTAGCCAAAGAAATGAATCTGAAAATCGCATGAGAAAATTCAAGTAATTGGGCCTGAGCGGGCAGAGGCAAAGTAGATGAAGGACTTTGTGTCGCTCATCCCATCAGAGTAGGTTTCATATGGGGAGATTCAATTGTAATCCGCGTACCGCGCTGCATCAAAATACCATGGAGATGAAGCCCATATTTATAGAACGGACCGATTGAATCTGCTGGGAAAGGTCCTCAACCTCTTCCCCCTCTTCATCTAAACAAATATCTCCCCTACCTTTACTGGTGAGAATAGAGCTGGTTCGGAGACGTGCCGACTCGCTTGACGCGACTCGGCACTTAATTAGGATAAAGAGGTCAAGCGATGAGAGGAGTCAAGCATTCAACTTTGGATGACGCGTGGTTCACATCTAAAATATAATAATCGCCAAGGCCAGTCCAATCCGGTACCAGCCAAAGGGTTTGAGTGTGCAACGGCCCAAAAGACGAATAAAGTATTTCACGGCGAAGACCGCCGAAATAAATGAAACCACGAAACCGATGCCAAAGATCGTTATGTCGGAAACATTGAGGATGGCGCGGCTTTTGTACACGTCGTAAATCGTGGCGGCGCACATCACCGGCACGGCGGCTAAAAAGGAATACTCCGCCGCCGTCTTCCGCTCCACGCCGATCAACATGCCGCCTATGATCGTTGCGCCGGAACGCGACACACCCGGCCACATCGCCAAACATTGAAAGAGCCCGATCAATAAGGCATCCCGAAGGGTTAAATCGTCTATTTTTTCTTTTCCTTTATTAGGCAACTTCCGTTCCGCCGCAATGATGACAATTCCGCCAACCCCCAAGCCCAACGCAACGGTGAAGGGATTAAACAGATAGGTCTTAATGTACGAATGCGCGAGCGCGCCGATGACCAGCGCCGGAAAAGTAGTGAGCGCCAACAGCTTTATGCCATTCCAACCCGAAAAACCATGGGGCTTTTTGAAATCGAGGAGGGCGAAAAAACGTTCCTTATAAAGGACGACGACGGCGAGAATCGCCCCAAGTTGAATGAAGACCTCGAAGGTCGCCGCCTTCGGCCCGGTAAATTCGATGAGGTGGCCGACGACGATGAGATGTCCTGTGGAAGAAACGGGGATGAACTCGGTCAGTCCTTCGAGCAATCCCAGCAAAATTGCCTGTAGCCATTCGCTCATAAGGTAATTCCAAGGACAAGGGTGCGCGACATCGCCTCGTCCCGCCTTGCCTCGTTGACGCGCCGGTGCGCAATCCGAATCGGCTCGGGCAAACGGGAACGGTCCAAACAAGACAGAATCGTCTCGGTGGCGATCTCCAGAGTCATGCGATGTCCTTGCGAAATATACAAAGGGGCGACGTTCTTGCGCGTTCTTAAAATCATGCCGATGACCTCGCCTTTGTCCATGAGGGCAACACGGTCTCCCCGCTCCCGACCCGGCATACGATCTTCTCCGACCAGCCGGGATTTACCGCAGCCGATCGACGGCAACTCTAAAAGTAAACCGAGATGAGAGGCCAGGCCCATTCGGCGCGGGTGCGCCAGGCCCTGCCCATCGCAAAGGAGGCAATCAGGTTTAATATTTATTTTCTCCCAGGCCTTTAAGATCACCGGGATTTCACGAAAAGAAAGCAGGCCGGGGATGTAGGGAAAGTCGACTTGAAGCGATGCGGAAACGCTTTCTAGAATCGGAAAAGCGAAGGACGCCTTGCCTTTTTGATTGCGTATCGGCTGGCTGCAATCGAAAACGACAATGGCGGCATAAAGTTGATTGGAACCCCGCGGATAAGAAACATCGATCGCCGCGAGGATCTTGATGTCTTCCGGTCCCCGATCGAGGCGAAGTTGCGGGCGGAGACGGTGCTGAATTTGGATGGCGTCCTTCGGGCTCACATCCCAGGCGTGCAGGCTCCGATGGTCCATCCCCGGCGTGACTCCTTATTTTTTTAAACGCTTCGCAATGGCTTCGCCGATGAGGGCGGGATTTTTCACGACCGTGACGCCGGACGATTCCAGCGCGGTCATTTTGTCCGTCGCCGTGCCTTTGCCGCCGGAAATAATTGCGCCCGCATGGCCCATGCGTCTGCCGGGCGGCGCGGTCATGCCCGCAATAAAGGCGACGACCGGCTTGCTGACATGGGCCTTGATATAGGCCGCCGCCGTCTCTTCCGCGTCGCCGCCGATCTCGCCGATGAGGACGATGGCTTCTGTTTGGCCGTCTTTTTCGAACATCTCCAACACGTCGACAAAATGGGTCCCGTTCACTGGATCACCCCCGATGCCGATACAGGTGGATTGGCCCAGGCCTAATTCCGTCAATTGCCACACCGCTTCGTAGGTGAGCGTGCCGCTGCGCGAGACCACGCCAACGCTCCCCTTTTTATGAATGAAGCCCGGCATGATGCCAATTTTGCATTCGCCGGGGGTGATAATGCCGGGGCAGTTTGGGCCGATCAAGCGCAGGGGCTTTCCGGCCAAAAAGCGTTTCACCCGCATCATGTCCAAAACGGGAATGCCTTCGGTAATGCAAATGATCAAGGGAACGCCTGCCTGGGCCGCTTCCATAATGGCATCGGCGGCGAAAGGCGGGGGCACGAAGATCAGGGCCACGTCGGCATTGGTTTGCACGACCGCGGCTTCGACGGTATTGAAAACGGGAATGCCCTCGCAGGTCTCGCCCCCCTTTCCGGGGGTCACGCCCGCGACCACCTGCGTGCCGTAGGCTTTGCAAGCGGCGGCGTGAAAGGAGCCTTCCTTTCCGGTAATCCCTTGAACCAGCACCCGTGTGTTTTTATTGACGAGAATAGACATCACGACTCCTAAAGGGTTGGGACCAAACTATCCGCTGACTTCACCGCTGACTTCACCGCTGACTTCACCGCTGACTTCACCGCTGACTTCACCGCTGACTTCACCGCTGACTGCAGCGACGATTTTCTGCGCGCCGTCCCAAAGGGTGTCGGCAACGATTAATTTTAAATCGGAGGCGGCCAAGAGCTGTTTCGCTTCTTCCGCATTCGTCCCTTGCAGTCGAACCACGAGGGGCACCTCCAGCGAAATTTCTTTCACGGCATCGATGATGCCGCCCGCGATGCGCTCGCAGCGGACAATGCCGCCGAAGATGTTTACGAACACGCCCTTCACGTTCGGATCGTCCAATAATATTTGAAAGGCCTGCTTCACCGTTTCCTTCGAGGCGCCGCCGCCGACGTCCAAGAAATTCGCCGGTTCGCCGCCCGCCAGTTTAATCACATCCATCGTGGACATCGCCAAACCCGCGCCATTCACCATGCAGGCGATGTTGCCATCGAGCTTAATGTAGTTGAGCCCATGCTGCGCCGCGCGGGTCTCCAGCGGGTCTTCTTCGTCGAGATCGCGTAATTCTCCGATGTCCGGGCTGCGAAACAAGGCGTTGTCGTCGAATCCAACCTTCGCGTCGAGGGCGACGAGCCGATTGGCCCCTGTGATAATGAGGGGGTTAATCTCGATTTGCGTGGCACCTTTGTCGACAAAGAGACGATAGAGATTCCCGAGCAGTTTCACCCACTGGCCGACCACCTCATTCGGCAAGCCCATCCGAAAAGCCACGGCGCGACCCTGATAGGCCTGAAAACCAAAAACCGGATCGATAGACTCTCGAATGATTTTCTCCGGCGTCGCCTCCGCGACCGCTTCGATCTCCATGCCCCCTTCTGTACTGGCGATGACAACGACCGACCCGCTGCCGCGATCCGCCACGAGGCTCAGGTAGAGTTCCTTTTTGATATCGAGACCCTCTTCCACGAGAAGTTTTTTGACTTCCTTCCCCTCCGGACCGGTCTGATGGGTCACCAATATTTTCCCGAGTATTTCGTTTGCAATGGAGAGCACCTCAGACTTGCCCTTGGCCAGCTTTACGCCGCCCGCCTTGCCTCTTCCACCGGCATGAATTTGGGCCTTGACGACGCTGACGGGGCTGCCCAGGGATTCGGCAACGGAAACCGCCTCTTCCTTCGAAAAGGCGACGCCGCCCTTTGGGATCGGGATCTGGTATTTTGCGAATAAGGCCTTCGCCTGGTATTCATGAATATTCATCTCTATTCCATCCTTATCTTGATCTCGCTAAAATCCCAGTGATCGCTTGAGGCGAAGACCTAGGAGGAGACGCTTCTCTTTAAAACGCCTCGCGCTGACGCGATCTAAACCTTATTCGACCGTAATCGTAATCCGCTCCGAGACGACCGGCGGATTATGCGGCACATGATTCTTGTCGCCCAGGATGAGTTGCAAGGTATGTTCTCCCGGCTTGAGGCTCAGCTCGGTCTGGGTTTGCCCGCCGCCGAAGTGTTGAATGCCGTCCTTGCCCATCGGCTTGTCCATCGGGGGAAGAACCTGTCCGTCGATCAGGAGGTGATGGTGGCCCGTTCCCGCTTTATCCGTGCCCGCGGGTGCCACAGTCATCCCCTCCAGTCCAAACTCGACGGTAAAGGGGCTCGAAACGCTATCCCCATCGTGCGGCGAAATAATATGAACCGTGGCCCCAGGCGAGGAGGGCGTTCTCGGCGACTCGGCAAAGGCCCTGGTACTCGCTCCTGTCCCTAGAGTAATCGCGCTCGTTAATAACACCCCTACAACAACCCTCGTGACGTTCAGAATCTTCATCGCTTCCTCCCTGTATCGATAATAAGGTGCAGATGGCCACATGCTTTGGTTTCGGCAACACGCCTTTTTATTCAATTTTTATCGGAATACGATTTATTGACGTAGTCCGGAAACAACATCGGTGAGACGGTATCCGAGATCACACCGGCCTCTTTTTTCTCTTTTTGAAAGCGCGACAAGTGCTCAAGCGTCAGAGGGGCAAAGCTGGATTTCAATGCCCGTGTTGAGGCCGCCGTCCCCGCCCGTTTGCCATAAACAATAATATCGAGCAAAGAATTTCCCATAAGGCGATTGCGGCCGTGAATCCCTCCCGAGGCCTCGCCCGCGACGAAAAGATTTTTCAAGGTCGATTCGCCGTCGGCGTCGATTTTCACCCCGCCGTTTTGGTAATGCAGGGTGGGATAAACCAAGACCGGCTCTTTACGGATATCGATATCGTAACGGCTGAATTGCCGGACCATGTTGGGGAAACGCTCGCTCAAGGTGCCTTCTCCGTTGAGGGCATCGACGAGCGGCATGTCAATCCACACCCCTTGTCGGCCTGCAGGGGTTTCGATGCCGCGGCCTTCAAGGCATTCTCGGATCACGGCGGAGGCAACGGCATCGCGGGTTTCCAGCTCGTAAACAAAGCGCTCGCCCTGGGCGTTTAATAGATGGGCCCCGGCGGATCGAATGGCTTCGGTAACCAACAAGCCCGCCATGGCCTCCGGAAAAACCGCTCCGGTCGGGTGGTACTGAAAGGTATCTTGCAGGGTAAGCGACGCCCCCGCACGGTAGGTAATCGAAAGTCCGTCGCCCGTCGCGCCAAAGTGGTTGCTTGTGGGAAAACCCTGAATATGCAAGCGGCCGATACCGCCCGTCGCCAAGATGACAGTTTTGGCTTGAACCACGATCAATTGTTCGTTGTCGAGATTTTTGAGGATCGCGCCGGTACACGTGCCGTCTCCATCGGTGAGGAGTTCGAGCACCGGCGAAAACTCCAAGACCTCGATGCCTTCGTTCAGAACGCAATCTTTCAGGACGCGCATGAGTTCGAGACCCGTATAATCCTTGCAGCGGAGTAAGCGGGGCAGGCTGCTCCCTCCTCCCGCGCGCAGACTCAGATTGCCGTCGCCCTCGCGGTCGAACATGACGCCGATATCGATGAGCCACTGGGCCACCTTCGGGCCCTCTTCGACCAATTGTTTAAGGAGGACCCGATCGTTCGCCATCTGTCCGCCCTTCAGCGAATCCACAAAATGCCGGATGGGCGAATCTTCCGGAGAGACGGCCACCTGCATGCCCCCTTCGGCCATCACCGTATTAGAATCGCCCAGGCGTAACTTGGTCGCCATGAGGATTTTCGCGCCCGCCGCCTTCGCGGTCAGTGCGGCGGTTGCGCCCGCGCCTCCGCCTCCGATAATGAGGATATCGACCTGATGCGCCGCCGCGAGCGGAGGCAAATGAGTGGCCAGCGGGCTTTCGCCTTCCAGCAAACGCACGAGCTCGTGCACGCTTTGCTCGCCCTTATTGGGGCCGATGCGAAGGGTGCCATAGGCCTCTTTTTTATAATCGGGATGATAGCGATGCACCAGGGCGTCTTTCTCCTCGGGAGACAGACGCGGCATTTCTTGTCCGCTGCGCTTTGCGCGGCTGGCATTGACACGTTCTTTTGAAGACTCTATTTCGTTCATCGGCTAATCGTCACTTTCAGGGGGTCGTCATTTGCATTAAATCCGCCCAGGCGTCATTGTATTTTCCGGAACCGATCTCTTCGATCCGCTTCTCAAGTTGGGTGCCTTCTTTTGGACGGAAAGCGCCGACGAGGCGTCGCGCATAGGTGCCCACCCGATGGGGCCGGACCTTCACATCGCACACGGCGGCGCACAGACCGCACATCACGCAAGAGGCAAAGCGTTCGGCGGCCTCTTCGAAGCGGCCGTTGATGGCTTCCCGCACCCCCGCCATGGCATCGATTTCTTGCGGACAGATCGCCGTACAAGCCCCGCAAGCCACACAGCGCCGCGTTTCAGGATAGTATTGAAAAAGCGTCGCTGGGGTGGGGGCTTCCGACGGAAGGAAAGCCCGCTCTTTTTGGGAAGCGTCGGCGGGCAGAAAAGAAATTTCTGCGCCTTCCACCACCATCGTTTGACAGGCAAGGGCCGATTTTGGCGCCATTTGATTCGGAAGGCGAATGCTGATGGGACAAGCCCCGCATACGCCGCCGAGGCAGCCCACCCCATGCAGCATGGGCCGACCCAAATACCACATCGCCTGGATCACGGTAATACCGTTCGGGACAGGATGGGCCTTGCCACCGACTGTAATCGTTACAGGCCTAGTACTCGATCCATTTTCTGGAGTATTCGAAATCGCCGATCTCCTCTCGCGGATATGGGTGTCATTTTCAAGCGTAATGGGCTGACGGTCTTAAACGTGTTGTCCGGACTGGATGGCTTCGTCCGACAAGACCAACAGCCTCTCCCATTCGGCATCGAACTTTCCGTCCGAAATTTCTTTGACGCGGAGGGGAAGTTGCGGTTTTTTTTCTTCGAAAAAGATGCCTTGGGCGCGACGGGCATAAAGTCCGACCTGGTTCGGCGCAATATCGGCAATGCAGACCGGGACGCAGAGACTGCACATGACGCAGGAAAGAAAGATATCCGAAGCATCTTTAAAATCGCCGAATACGGCCTTCCAGACGCCGGTGCGCACATCGATCCCCTTGGGGCAAGCCACGGTGCAGGCATCGCAATTTCGGCAGAGCGCCGCCTCCGGATAATATCGAAAAAGATCCTGCTTCGGATCTTTTGCCTCATCGAAATTATAGGTCACCTTTTTGTCCGGGTAATAGGACGCGGTCAAGGAAAAAGACATGCCGTCTTCGACTTGCGTCTGGCACGCCAAGGTGGTTTTAATCTTCGTATCGCCCTGGCTGCGATAGGTCGTCGGACAGGCGCCGCAGACCGCGCCCAAGCAGCCCACGCCACGGACCAATTCGTGCCCCGTATGCCACATGGCCTGCAGCATCGTAAGCCCCTGCGGAACGTGGTACTTCTTGCCCATGATCTCGACGGAAACCGTCTGCGATGCCGGACTTTTTGTCGTTGTCGTTGTCATCGTTTTTAAACTTGTATTCGACCGGAACTCGAACCGATTAGCGGATCCAGTCCTTCATCCACATTATGCGTTTAAGGCGTTCAAGGCCGAGCCCGCCTTAAACCAGCCGATTTGCTCTTGGGTCATCCCATGATCCGTAAGGATCGTGGCCGTATCCCCATTCGCCTTGTGGACGACGACCTTCAGCTTTTTCCCGGGGGCGAGATCCGCCAATCCGACAACGCTGACGCGGTCGTCTTGTGCGATGCTTTCCCAATCCTTAGGCTCGCTAAAGGTCAAGGGCAACACACCCTGCTTTTTCAAATTCGTTTCGTGAATCCGGGCGAAGCTTTTGGTAATCACCACCAGAACGCCCAGGAATCGGGGCGACATGGCGGCATGCTCGCGCGAACTGCCTTCGCCATAGTTCTCGTCGCCGATCACCACAGAACCCAAGCCTTTTGCCTTGTAGCGCCGGGCCACTTGGGCGGGCGTGAGGTTCTTTTCGCCGCTCAAGACGTCGTTGGCCTTCCCTGGCTCTGGGGTGAAGAGATTGTTGGCGCCTAAAAACATGTTGTCGCTGATGCGGTCGAGGTGGCCCCGATAGCGCAGCCACGGCCCCGCCGGAGAAATATGATCGGTCGTACATTTGCCTTTCACCTTGAGCAACACCGGGAGCTTGTCGAAATCCTTGCCGTCCCAAACCGGAAAGGGCTCCAGCAATTGAAGCCGTTCGCTCTCCGATCCGACAATCACTTCGATCTTGTCGCCGTTTTCGGCAGGGGCGATAAAGCCTTCCGAACCCTCGGCGAAGCCGCTCACCGGGAGTTCGTCGCCTTGTGGGGCTTCGAATTTGATCTTTGTCCCGTCCGCCGCGGTCAGGGTATCGGTCAAGGGATTAAAACCCAAATCCCCGGCAAAGGCCAGGGCGGTGACGATTTCGGGGCTGCTCAAAAAGGAAAGCGTCTCCGGGTTGGCGTCGTTCCGGCCCGCGAAGTTTCTGTTGTAGGAACTGATGATCGAATTCTTTTCGCCTTTTTGGATGTCGTCCCGCTTCCATTGCCCGATGCAGGGACCGCAGGCATTCGCCATGACCGTGCCGCCCATCTCTTCAAAGGTCTGTAACAGACCATCCCGCTTAATCGTGTAATAGATCCGCTCCGAACCGGGAGTAATGAGAAACTGCGTCTTGGCCTTCAAACCGGCCTTCAAGCCTTGCCGGGCGACATGGGCGGAGCGGGTGAGATCTTCGTAGGACGAGTTGGTGCAGCTCCCCACGAGCGCGGCCTTGAGTTCCACGGGATAGCCCTTTTCTTTCGCTTCGGCGGCCAGCTTGGAGATCGGACGCGCCAGGTCCGGCGAGTGCGGCCCAACGACATGGGGCTCCAATTCGCTGAGGTTAATCTCGACAACTTCGTCATAATAAGTCTTTGGATCGGCCAAGACCTCCGGATCGGCGCATAAAAGCGCACGATGGGCATCGGCCAAGGCGGCGACGTCGGCACGATTGGTAATTTTAAGGTAGGCCGCCATTTTTTGATCGTAGGGAAAGACAGACGTGGTTGCGCCCAGTTCGGCGCCCATGTTGGTGATCGTCCCCTTGCCAGTGGCGCTGATGGTCTCGGCGCCCGGACCAAAATATTCGACAATTTTATTCGTGCCGCCCTTGGTGGTGAGGAGGCCGCAGAGATAAAGAATCACGTCCTTCGCCGAGGTCCAACCTCTCAAAGAGCCCGTGAGTTTCACGCCCAGGAGTTTGGGATGCAGAACCTCCCAAGGCAGGCCGGCCATCACCTCTCCGGCATCCGCGCCGCCCACGCCGATGGCCAGCGCGCCAAGTCCGCCGCCGTTTGGGGTGTGCGAATCGGTCCCGATAATCAGGGCGCCGGGATAGGCATAGTTTTCCAGGACGACTTGATGAATGATGCCCGCGCCGGGCTTCCAAAAGCCGATGCCGTATTTCTCGGCGGCGGAGCGTAAAAATTCGTAGACCTCTTTGTTTTCGGAAATCGCCCGTTCGATGTCTTCCTTCGCACCGGTGTGGGCGCGCACCAGATGGTCGCAATGGATGGTGCTGGGGATGGCCGCTTTTTTCTTCCGGGCCTGAATAAACTGGAGCATGGCCATCTGGGCCGTGGCGTCCTGCATGGCCACGCGATCGGGCCGCAGCGCGAGCTGGGCCTTGCCGCGTTCCAAGACCTGGTTTTCGGGATCGTCGAGATGGGAGAACAGGATCTTTTCGGCCAAGGTCAAGGGCCGCCCTGAACGTTTGCGGGCCTGCGCCACCCGGTCTTGCATCAATTGATATTGTTTTGGGATTAATTCAGTCGACATTGGGACGCTCCTTTGCTTTGATCGACGCCTGGGCCTCGTGCATCCTGATTTGCGGAAGGATTTGATTGTAACCGAAGGGCGCATCGAGATCAAGACGCCTTGTTTGTTAAAGGCTTATGGCGATTTAAGCGGCGGCACCTCTCTCTTTTTGGGTGCAACGTAGTTGGCCAGATATTTATAGAGCCGGATCAGACGGCTCCCTTGCTGGTTTTGATCAATCCAGTGGCCGATGAGGCCGATGGTCCGGGACAAGATAAAGAAGCCGTTTAAGGCCTCGACCTTGAAGCCCAGATCGACCAGGATGGCGGCCATCGCGCCGTCCACGTTGAGAATCAGGGTGTCTTTTTTGGCCGTTGTGCGTTCTTCGACTGCCAAGGCGAAATCGAGATGGGGGGTGCTGATCTTTTGCGACTTCACAAAGGCAACAAGCTCTTTTACACGCTTGTCCGGATTGCGAAGCGACTTGATCCGATGGCCGATGCCCGGAACCGGACCAACATTTTGCTTCATGTGGTTCAAGAAATCGTCCACGCTCATCTTGTTCTCGACCGCGTATTTGAACCATTGCCCCGCCCCCGTCACGGCGCCGCCGAAGCGCGGGCCGATCATAATCATTCCCGCCGCTACAGACTGGGCCATTTGGATGCCGGCGCAGGCCGCGATAATGGTGACGAGCGCGCCGGAGACGCAGGGGCCGTGATCGGCGGAGAGCATGACGATGCGCTTGACGATCTCCGATTCGACCGGCGTAATCAGGCGCTTGTCCCACAACAGCCCGATGACGTGGGGAATTTCATAGCCCTTGTTGATGAGTTCGGAGGCCGGATAACCGCTGTAATAGGGCTCGTCGCCGCGGTCGTCGCAGATGGAGGATTTAACGAGGGGTTCGACAAAGACATCGCCGTCGGCAATGGCCTCTTCGATGGTTTTGGGCAGGTGTTGCGGCGCGGCTTCCTCGGCCACAGGCGCGAGTTTGCCGCTGGCCAAAATCTCTTCGTAGGTCTTTTTAATGGCCGGACCCAAGCCCCCGAAGGTGGCCGGAACGATGGCCCCCGCCTTCTTCAGGGCCTCTGCCTTGGCCCGCGCGGACCCCTCGCCGTGCAGGCCTTCCTTCGCGCCCGCATGGCCGAACTTCATACCCTTCGGCAGCTGTTCCTGGCAGTAACCGGAAACAACGGCAATGAGCTTGATGCGGCGTTTTTTCGCGGCGAACCACTCGGCGGCCTTCTCTTCCAAGTCGCCGCCCATCTCGCCAACCATGACGACGGCCTGGGTCTGAGGGTCCTTTTCGAACATCTCGAGATAGGTCGCGAAGTCGGAGCCGGGATAGGTGTCGCCGCCGATGCCGATGGCCGTCGTAATCCCATTGGCGAACTGGCTGCAGATCCACATGATTTCGTTCGAGAGCCCGCCCGACTTCGTAATTACGCCAAAGGAGCCCTGACGGTGAAGCTTGCAGAGGACGAGGTTGTCGTAAGATCCGCCGATCACGCCCAAACGGGCCTCTCCCGCGGAGATGATGCCGATGGAGGAGGGGCCGTTGAAGGTCTTGCCGAGGCGCTCGGATTCGATCCGTAATTTCTTGGCGTCCTTTTCGGGAACCCCTTCGGTAATCATCGAAACCAGCTTGATTTTAGGGTCCTTCAAGGCCTCCATGGCCCCGTCGTAGGCCCGGTTCGGCCCGATGTAGATCAGCGAGGTATTGATGCCGAGGTCGGCCTTCGTCGCCTCCTCCACGGTGCTGTAGATGGGCACGGAAACGAGCTCGCTGCCACAGGGAATCTCGATCGTCTTGCCCGCGTCGGGCGGAAAGACAAAGGCCGACACGTTGAAGGGAATCCGGCTGAGGTGACAAAATTCCGCCATGCGCCGCGCCGCGTTCACGCCGGCCGGACCGCCTTGAATCACCACGCGGGTGGCTTTGCTTGTTAAAATACTCATGCCTCAACTCCTTTAATCGAATAGTCGACGATGTCGGTCAAGGGGGTGTAACGATCGTAGACGTGCATGTCGAAGCCTTCGTTTTCGAGGACTTTCATCGCCGCCAGTCCTTCTTTTTCGAAGGGACCGCCGCGACGGACCCAAATGGACACCCCCTCCAGCTGGCCTTCGGCCTTGGCCTTCCTGAACCCGTTGATGATGCCGGAGAAGGTTTTTTTGACATTCGTAAAGTTCGCAATCGCGCCGCCGACAATAATCCGTTTGATGCCTTTCAGCGAGCAGACTTTTTCGGTGAGGGCCTCCACCGCCCAGTCGGGCGGATCGCCGGAATATTCGGCGTAGTTGGCCAGGGTGCCGCCCATGGCCAAGACGGCATCGGAATAATAAACGGATGCGCCGCCCCCCGCGGGAAGCAGGGCCGTATCGCCGCCGGGGATTTCGATAAATTTCACGGAACCCTTCACGCGGGTATCGATCTCCAAAATGGCCTTTTCGTTGTCGGTATAGGGTCGGCCGAATTCGGAAGCAAAGCTGAAATTCCAGTCGGGATGGCGGAAACGGGCATCGGCATCGACCATGGTCACGGCATCGAGGGCCGTGAGTTCGCCGTTGGAGGCGCGCAGAACGAGCGGGTTCACCTCCAAATAGGTTCCGTCTTCCTGATCCAAGGCCCGGAAGAGTTTCGAGGCGAATTGCGCGACTTTACCGACGAGATCGCCTTGAAATCCGGCGTCTTCGGCAAGTTGTTCCCATTGTTTCCCGCGGGGTTCGCTCCCTAAGGGAATCGCCAGTTTTTTGACTTTTTCCCAATTCGCTTCCACCTCGATGCCGCCGAGGGAAGCCAAGAGCAGTTCCGCGCCCTCGCGGGTCGATTTCACCGCGATATAATATTCGGCGTCGTGATCCACCATTTCAGAAATGATCACTTGGGAGACCGTCACTTCGGAAACCTTTTTTCCGATCATGTCTTTGGCGGCCGCGCGGGCCCCCGCTAAATCGAGCCCTACTTTCACCAGGCCGAGTTTCATGCGCGAACCGATCGCCTCGTGGGCCTTTGCAACCAGCTTTGTTTCGCTTAACCAAGGATTCGCTTGCGCCAGCGGATCCAGTTGCTCCGCCGCCGTAATCACCACATAATGGGGGACGGCCATCCCCCATTTCGCGAGGAGTCCCATTCCGGGCCCCTCAAGTACCTTCGCCATAAGTGCCTCCGCAGCCTAGTGTTTACAGGAAATAACGACTAATCTCCTGTAAATATTCAAGAAAATAAACTTAACTTACAAAACGGGGCAATATTAAAGAGCTTCGTCCCGCCTTGTCAATGCTTTTTCTTGCGGGATGGATTTTCACAAAGTATTCTGCGTCGATGAGAAGGCAAAAAAGATTTTTTTAGGATGAAAATCGCCGACGGCGCGCCCGGGGTTTTATGAAAAAAAAGATCAAAAGCATCCCGGCAATAAAACCCCCAATATGGGCGAACCAGGCCACGCCGCTCTGATCGCCAAAAAACCCGCTTAAAACTTGTACGACAATCCAAAAACCGAGGAGAAAAACAGCCGGGACCCGGAATATTTGAATAAAAATAAAAAAGGGGACCAAGGTTAACACCTTGGCCCGCGGGAAAAGCAGCAGATAAGCCCCCAATACGCCAGAGACGGCCCCGCTCGCGCCCACCATGGGCAGCTTCGAATTCGGCGCGATGTAGGCTTGCGAATACACGGCGATGAGTCCGCAGAGCAAATAAAAGACGATAAACCGTCCATGGCCCATGGCATCTTCTACGTTGTTTCCAAAGATCCAAAGATAGAGCATGTTTCCGCCGACATGAAAAAATCCGCCGTGAACAAACATCGAGGTGAAGGCCGTTAGGCCGATGGGGATGGGCCGCTCTTTCGCCGCAATGCCCTGCATGAGTTCGAAGGGGATCGCCCCATAAGCAAAAAAGATCCGATCCATATGAGGCCCCAGAGAGATTTCATACATGAAAATAGCGATATTTGCGGCGACCAATGCAAACGTCACCAGGGGGAAGCCGCGGCTCGGCAAGTTGTCTTTTAATGGAATCATGCTTGAATCTTCACCGGGTTTGCGGCATCCTTTACTTTTTGCCTTAGATCGTGGGTCGGACGATAAACTGGACGAAAAAGTAGTATAGTCCGCAAAGGCCGTCGAAGACAATCACGCCCCTTTCGTAGCTCAGCCTTTTCCCTTTTGCCGTCATTTTTTAAGACAAGGCTTGAAACAATCGATGGACTTGTAGCAGACTGTAGGGCAATTTAAGAAACGACAACAAAGGAGGTCAGTATGGCATCGAGCTGTTCTTTTGACATTGTATCGAAGGTCGAGATCCAAGAGGTGAAAAACGCAGTCGAAACGGCAACGAAGGAGCTCCGCCAGCGCTATGACTTAAAAGGTACGAAGAGCGAGATTGCCTTTGAAGAGGAGAAAGAACTCGTCCTCACTTCCGACGACGAATTCAAGCTTGCGGCCGTGCTCGACATCTTGCAATCGAAATTGGTCAAACGGGGGATCTCGCTCAAGGCCCTCGATTATCAGAAAATCGAAAAAGCCCTCGGCGGCGCCGCGCGGCAACGCATTATCCTTCAACAGGGCATCTCGGCGGAAAAGGCCAGGGAGGTCGGTAAGGCCATCCGGGACAGCAAGATAAAGGTGCAGTCCCAAATTCAGGGCGACCAGCTGCGCGTCACCGGAAAAAGCAAGGACGATCTCCAAGAAGTGATCCAATTCCTCAGATCGCAGGATTTTGGAATCGACCTTCAGTTCGTAAATTATCGCTAGGGAATGATCGCGAGGAAGGTCAAGCCGGGGGTGCAGCGGGCTCCCGATTGAGCCAGGCCATATAGTCCGAAACCCCTTCTTCGACCGATTTAAAAGACAGGGTGTAACCGGCGGCGCGAAGCCGGCTCAAATCGGCCTCGGTAAAACTCTGGTACGCGCCGCGCAAGGCCTCGGGAAAAGAGATGTATTCGATCTCGCCCCGTTTGTGCCAGGCCATCACCGCCTTGGCGACCTCGTTAAAAGTTTGGCTCCGGCCCGTCCCCACATTAAAGATTCCGGACACCTCCGGGTGCGCCAAAAACCAAAGGTTGACGGCAATGACATCATTTACCGCGATAAAATCCCGGCGTTGTTCGCCCGCGGCATAACCGCCGCTCCCCGAGAACAACTTTATTTTCCCCTCCTGAAGCAGCTGGCGATTGAAGTGAAAGGCCACGCTCGCCATCCCCGCCTTGTGGGCTTCCCGCGGCCCGTAGACATTAAAATATCGGAAACCCGCCACCTGCGATTCGGCCGCCGGAAGCTGCCGACGCACATATTGATCGAAAAGAAATTTAGAGTAGCCATAGACATTTAAGGGCAATTCATTTTGCCGTTCTTCGACAAATGTACTCCCGCCGCCATAGGTCGCGGCGGAAGAGGCATAGAGAAAAGGGATTTGCCGATCCAGGGCGTAGTGAAGCAGCTGCTTCGAATAATCGTAGTTATTTTGAAGCATAAAGCGGCCGTCCCATTCGACCGTGGACGAACAGGCCCCTTGGTGGCATATCGCGTCAATCGGACCGGCAAAGGCATGATGGGATTGAATCAGGGCGAGGAAGTCGTCCTGGTCGATATAATCCAAAAAATCGAGATCGACAAGATTTCGGAACTTCTCCCCTTTTTTTAGATCATCGACCACGAGCAAATCCCGCCGGCCAATGGCGTTTAAGCCTTTGATGAGATTGCTGCCAATAAACCCGGCCCCGCCGGTCACGATCATCATGATGCCACCTTTCCACAGGGTATGAAGAGACAACACGACTTTAACAAATTTTTTCCGTGCAGACCAGAGAAAATGCGCATGTCTCGCTTTTCAATCCGAGAAAGCCCGCAGTCCGCCCGTCCCTTCATTGACTAAGCATGCCGATTACAGTAAAAGTCTTTGGCGAATGGAGGGGAGACGCATCATGATGTGCACTTTCAAAATATGCGCGGAGGCCCATGCGATTTTGGTTTAAAAAAGGGGCCTGGGCCTCGAAAAAAGGATATGCGGTCATAGAGGGCCTGATGCCGGAGACCGTCCGATCGATCGCCGTCATCCGCCACACCGCCCTTGGAGATATGCTGCTCACACGCCCTTTTTTATTCGAACTCCGAAAGGCCTTTCCCCAGGCCAAAATCACCTTCAGCGTCCTCGACCACTACACGCGCGGCGTCCCGGAGGATCTGGTCGACCGCGTCCACATCGTCTACCGAAAAGGCAAAGACCGCCTCTCCCTAAAAAAGAAAATTGAAAACCTTCAGGACTTGGGCGAGCACGACATCATTTTCGATCTGGCCGACACCTCACGCTCTCTGCTGCTTTGCCTCTTGAACACGGCCCGTCTCAAAATCGGCTTTCCCTACAAAGCGATCTATCGTTACCTTGTTTATGACGCGACCCTCTTGCGCTCCGATTTCGTCTTCGAAGCCGAGCTCCTGCTCCACATGCTGCACTTGCTCGGCATCCGGACGGCTCATCCGCCTGACTTTCATCTTCGCCCAACGCCGCCGCCCACTGGCTTGCCCTACCTCGTTTATTTCACGGGCGCTTCAACGGATGCAAAACGTTGGTCCTTAGGGCATTTCAAACAGTTGATTGCGGCGATGGCGACAAGCTATCCCAAGCACAACCATATTATCTTGAAGGGTATTGGCGATTGGGAATCGATCTCGGCACTCCTCGAAGGAACCGAAGAAAAGGCGAATATCAAAAGCGCTCAAATTGACACGTTGGAAGAAACGCTTTCTTTTTTAAAAGGCGCGTCTTTGGTGATTTCCAACGATACGGGAATTCGGCATGCGGCGATTGCCATCCAAACCCCGACCTTGGGCCTTTTTTTCGGAGCCAGCCCGGGCAGCACACAACCTTATCGCTATTGGCCCCGTTACGAGGGGCACGACATCGTTTTCTGCCTCGACGGCGCAGAGCCCTCGGTGACTGAGGTCATCACTGCCGCGATTAAACTGATGGATGAAATCGAAAAGAGAAAAGAGAACACCCCAAGTACACACGAACGACTCACCCCGCGATAGAAAAGCCCCTGCTGGCCTTAGCCCTTTTTCGTCTTCCGCCGGACGATGACCTTGCTATATTTTACGAAGACATGTGTAAACGACAAAACCGAAACGACAAAACCGGCGAATCCATCTAAAAAACCACGGCGCAAGACATACAAACTGAAGAAGGTCCAAAGGCCGTGCGCGAGAGGCGAGAGTACGCCCACCTTTTCTCCGCGCTGAAGGATCTCGTCCGCGCCGATCTCCGTATAGCGATCCAGGGTTTGAAGGTGGGCGGAAATCGATTCGAAGGCATAATGGAGGATATCGCCCCTGAGCCGTTGAATGTGGCCCGAATCCACTTTGACTTTTTCGTGGAGACTGATGCCGACCCACTTCGCCCGATGCTTGTTAAACAGCCTGACCTTGGTGTCGGGATACCAGCAATGGTTCAACCAGCGGTACACATAGTAGGTCTTGCGATTCATCGCATAGGCGTCGAAGGCCTCCATTCGGTCTTTGATCGCCTCGACCGACCACCTCAACCCCGCCGACAGCCGCTCGTCGCAATCGAGGCTTAAGATCCAATCGTAACGTGCCTTCTCGACGGCAAAATTTTTCTGTGCGACATAGCCCAAAAAAGGCTGGCGATAAATCCGATCCGTGTAGTGCGAGGCGATTTCAACCGTCTTGTCCGTGCTATTCGAATCGACAAGAATGATTTCATCGACAAGCCCTTCTAGGCTTTTGAGGCACGCTTCTATTTTTTTTTCTTCGTTATATGAAATGACGCAGGCGCTGATCTTCGGCAAAGGAGTGACCTACTGTCCTATTAAAAAGGGGCCGGCGCCGCCCTTGGGCTTGAGCGTGGACGCGATCCCATCAACGCGATGCAGGCTCGATACACCGCCTCGACCCCAATCGCCGCGATACCCCCCTCCGGAGTCTCCGTTTCTTCCGCGCGTAAAATGCGCCGCCGCGCCTCCGGGACAAAAGGCCCGCAATCATTGGGATCTTTCCCCGCAAAAAGAGCGACCACCGGCGTCCCCAGGGCCGCCGCCATGTGCATCGGTCCGGTATCGGGCGTCACGAGCAGGTCGGCCCGTTTTAGAAAGGCCTTATAGGCTTGAAAATCGGGCGGCGGAGAAAGGAGTGCGACGCTCCCACGGCTACAGTCCACAATTTTTTTCCCGATGGCGCATTCGTCCGGCATTAAATTCATGACCAACTTCAAATCGACTCCCCGTCTTTGAGCATCGATATGCAATCGATCGCACAAAGCCCCGTAGGACTCTGGCAGCCACAATTTATTTCTTTTATGTTTCCATCGCCCAAATCGCTTTCCCGCCGCGCTATAGGTGGGGTGAAGGGCCAAGAGCATCGAATTTTCCGTGATACCGAACTGCGTGAGATAGTGCTTATTTTTGTCCTCCGCCTCACCGCCAACCGGAAGGTGTAAAGGATAGGGCCCGACATCATGGCCAACCCCCATCGAAACCAAGTCGAGACACAATTGGGCGTAATGCTTCTCACCCTTGAGCCGATTCAGGCCATGCACCTGCGCAGGTGATTCGCCGAAGAGGCGATAGTACTTCGGCGTATATTCGAAGCAGTAGATATGGTCGAACTGTGCCGAGGCGATCTTTCCGCGAATCGCTCCACGTGCGAAAAGAGACCAAGGCAGCTTCCGATCATAGACCGTGATGGCCTGAATCCGATCGCTGAAATCGCCCAAAACCCTGTGGCCTTCCGGACTGGCCAGCAGTGTAAAATTGGCATCGGGATAATGCTTCAGCAAGGCGGAAATCGCCGGCGTGATCATCACCATATCGCCGGCTCTGCCGACGCGGACGATCAGGATTTTCACTGTTCAATACGCCTGATAGGATTTCTCCTCAAAAAGATTCGAATGGAGCAAGGTGTTTATTTTCTTTTTGAGCACGGCGCGCTGGTCGTTTTCGATGTAGACCGACCGCGCCAATTCGACAAAGATTTTGCCGAAATCTTCTCGCCGTTCGCAATCTCGAATGTCGTCCTCGATCACCCAAAGCGTCTCGTTCACCCGCTTGAGCTGTTTGACCAAGCGCGAGAGCGCACTGGTACTCGCCCCATTACTTAGAGTATCGGAGGCGGCAACATGTTCGTCGCGGATTTTGCTCAAAATTTTGTATTCTTTTTTTACGTTCGCCAGCTTTACCGCATCGTCGATGCGTTCTATTTTGATTTCCAGGATGGTCAGCTTGTCGAAAAGCTCGCCTGGCGATACCTCTGCATAAATTTGCATCTTTCCTCCTACCCTGACGTCATGAATGCTCAATTCATGACGTCGAAAAATGGACAGCCCAGATCGGCAGAACTTACACGTCTGCTTCACCCGCTGTCAAACGTATAAATGCGACAAACGATGCGCCTCCCCTTGCCAAGCCAGTCGCGCTCGAGTACACTCCCCACTCCCGGATACAACCGCCTTACCGAGGGGATGAACCCGACTTGAATCCGCTGCCGCAAACCGCGTTCAAAAAAATCCTCGTCGTCCGCAACGACAAGCTCGGCGATTTCATGCTGGCCTACCCCAGCTTTGCCCTGCTTAAAGAAAATCTGCCGGAAACAATACTCTGCGCCCTGGTTCCTTCTTACACAAAAGACTTGGCGGAATCTTGTCCATGGATCGACCGCGTTTTAATCGATCCAAGACCCCAAGGATCTTGGCCTTCTGCCTTCTCTCTCGCAAGGCTTTTCCAAGAGCAAGCCTTCGATGCGCTCATCGCGCTTTTTTCGACAAGCCGCGTCGCCTTGGCCGCACGAATTGCGGGCATTCCCTATCGGCTCGCGCCCGCCACAAAGGCCTGGCAGCTATTCTATTCGGATCGTTTGACTCAGCGCCGCTCTCGGTCCGAAAAACCGGAATTCCGATACAATCAAGATCTCGTCCGGCACTTTCTCGAAGGCCATGGGTACCCGATTCACAAAGAACCGGACCCGCCCTTCCTTCGCTTCGATGAGGAAGAGGTTATCGCCTTAAAAAAACGCTTCTGTCATTCGCATGGGATTGCGCCGTCGCGACTGCTGGTTTTTTTACATCCGGGCAGCGGCGGCTCAGCGAATAACCTTTCGATCGATCAATATGCGGATCTTGCAAAAGAAATAAGGTCAACCCAGGGCCACCACCTGGTCATTAGCGCCGGGCCTCAAGAGCGGGCGCAGGCGGAAGCGCTCGGCATGGCCTTGGGGGAGACGCCGCATAGTCTCTATCATTCTACGGAAGGCCTTCGCCGCTTCGCCGAACATATGCAATGCGCCGATCTGTTTATCAGCGGATCGACGGGTCCCTTGCATATCGCGGGGGCCTTGGATGTCCCCACCGCCGCCTTCTACCCCCGGCGCCGATCCTCGACCGCCCTCCGCTGGCAGACCTTAAACAGCCCATCGCATCGGCTCGCGTTCTCACCGGAGGAGGGTGGCGATCCGGAAGACATGCAGCGGATCGATACGGCCCGGGCGGCGCAAGCAATTTCTAAACAGTATCTCCTCCAAGCCCCTCATGCGCTTTGAACCCGGCTTGAGCCACCGGCCATGCATTCCCGAAGCGCCCGGTAATGCGCTTCCGGGTCGAAAAGCCGGTCCGCCTTTTCCTTGCCCGCCGCCGCCAATCTCGCTCTCAGCGCCGGATTTTCTTCCAAGCGCCGAAGACACCGATACAGGTCTTCACTGTCTCCCGAACGAAACATGAGGCCGGTCTTTTCATGTGTAATGATCTCGGGCACGCCGCCACGATTGGAACCGATCACGGCAATCCCCGCCCGCATCGCCTCGGCCAAGACCAAGCCGAAGGTTTCCTCATGGGTCGCCAAGACCACGCAGTCGCAGATTTGCATCCAGTCTTGCGGGTGATCGACAAAGGCTTGAAAGGCGATCCTTTGCTGAAGGCCCCTTTCGTCGACGCGGCGTTTGAGTTGCATCAGATAGTCTTCCCGCATCGCATGCCCGACAATCAAGCCGCTGATCGCACGCTCCGCCACCTTCGCCGAGCCCAGGGCGTCCACCAAAAGATATTGCCCTTTCTCTTTCTCGATACGTCCGAAGAGGCCGGCCAGGAACACGGTTTTATCGATGCCCAAGGACCGTCTCATCTCAATGCGCTCTGTTCGACTCAATATACGGCGCGGCGCCTCGACACCGTAGTAAAGCCGGCTTACTTTTTTTGCATCCCTTGGACTTAAAAACCCCTTCGCTTCGTCGGCCAGCTTGTCCGTGATGGTGAGCATGCGGTCCATCTGCCCATAGAGAAAGGAGTGATAGAGGTCTTTTTTGCTCCGTGTCATCTTCATTTGGCGGGTATAAATCAGTCGAGGCTTCCGTTTGGATAATCCCTTACTGAAGGCCGCCAAGGCCAGGTCTTTTCCCCAGTGGACATGAATCACATCGATTGATTCGCGATCGATAACCGAGGCAACACGCCGGGCGGCGGACAGGGGCAGGGGTCGAAAAGCGACGCTTTCCGTTCGATAAGACAGACCTGCTTCTTCGAAAGCCGTCTTCAAGCGCCCGCTTTTGTGAATCATCCCTATGACCGTATCCGTTTTCGACAAGACCTTGCTCGTCCGAAAGGGATACAACTCCAAACCGCCGAGCGCGGGGGAAAGACAGAGTTCAAGAATATTCATGATCAAAGGACTTCAGATATTTGATTGCCGGCAAGGGCCCTTAGGTATTCAGATTCTTCCTGTTGGCGGCGCTGGTCATAAAGACCAACAATGCCATGCAATAGGCCGTCATCATCGGATTGCGAAGCGCCCAGCTTTCGCTGACGCCAAACCACGCAAATGCAAGGACGCAAATAAGTCCGGATAACGCGTAGAATCGCAGCCATTTGTCGGTGGCATCCCGCCACAAACCCTGTAGAAAACTAAAGGGCAAAACGAAAAAAGCGGTCACCAAGGCGCCCAATCCGATCAAGCCGCCTTCCGCCAACAATTGAAGATAAAGGTTGTGCGCATGCGATTGATTGAGCGCAAAATCATTGTCGTAAGACAGGCCTTGGTCAAACAGGGTTTGCGAGTCCGCTTTAAAATCGCCCATCCCGGTCCCAAAGATCGGCGAATGCCTAAAGATGAGTATGCTGTTGTGCCACATCACGAGACGCGATCCCCAGGAAGTTTCTTTGGCAGGGTCCTGCTGAAAGGTCTTCAGATCGCTTAAGCCTTGCGCAAGTCCTTCAGTCAAACGCTTCGGCTGCAGGCCGCCCACAATTAAAAAACAGATGCCGATACCCACGGCAATGCGTTTCCAGGCCGCGGCGTTAAAGCTCTTTCGGCAGATCCAGAGCAAACTGGAAAAAATAATGGGTACGAAAAACCATGCAGTCCTCGCCCCGGAGAGCAGGCTGGTATAGACGCCGGCGATCACTGTGGGCAGAACCAGTAAGCTGCGCTTTTTATCGATTCCGAAATAGAGCGCACCGACAAAGGAAAGCGTTGCAAAAAGAATCGCGAGATCGCCCAAGATAATTTTGTGATAGGCCCCGTGGGCAACCGGATCACCCAGGATATGCACTTGATACACGGCCTCTCCCAACATCGGAAAAACAGCTACACAGATGCCCAGCATAAAAACCTTGCCGGTCTCGATTTGCTCTCTCCGGAGCATGAGATAAATCGGTATGAGCAAGATAAGGCGCAAATAACGCTCCGACCTTTTGAAGCCTTCACGGAGATCTTCGGTCATCATCAGGGATAAGATCGAGAGCGTGAAGAAAAAAACCAAGCCACCCAAAAAAAGCTTTTCCCGGCGGGCGAGTTTTTGCCAAGACTGAGTGCAGTAAAAGAGGCTCAGGACGAAGAGGATCCCGTAAATCGTACTCCCGGCATCGCGCAGCGTGGCCGCTAAAATAGGAAAGAGAAACACAAGGGAATAGACAATGCGATTCCTCCAAGCAGTATTGAGAGGGCTTCGGATATTATCCACGCCAATAGACAAAGATAGGGCAAAGAAACCGCCATCCCCAAAAAATGGTTATTTCCTTTTGCTGGCCAAGCTCTCCTTTAATTCCCATCAGCTGGGCTGGATTAAAGCTATAGATCTGCATCGACGTCTCATTCCGAAAAGGCCTTCACCCGGTCTCGAAAATAGGCGACCGTCCGTGACAGTCCGGCCGCTAACGCTATCTTCGGCTCCCAGCCCAGCTTTGTTTTGGCCAATGTAATATCGGGCCGCCGCATCACCGGATCGTCCTGAGGCAGCGGGTCGTAACGAATCGTGCTTTTGGAATCGCAGAGCGCGACAATCGTGTTGGCCAAATCCGACACCGTCAGCTCATTCGGATTACCGAGATTCACCGGGCCGCCAAGGCCGCCGGATTCCATGAGCCGGATGAGACCATCGATCAGATCACTCACATAGCAAAAGGAGCGGGTCTGACTTCCCTGACCATAAATCGTAATGGCTTCGCCCCGCAAAGCCTGAAGGATAAAATTGCTGACCACGCGGCCGTCGTTAAGGGCCATCCGCGGGCCGTAGGTATTAAAGATGCGCGCGATCCGAATATCCACATTGCATTGCCGATGATAATCCATCATTAGCGTCTCGGCGACCCGTTTTCCCTCGTCGTAACAGCTTCTCGGACCGATGGGATTGACGTTTCCCCAATAGTCTTCGCGTTGCGGGTGAACCGTCGGATCTCCGTAGACTTCGGAAGTCGAGGCTTGAAGAATCCGGGCCTTCGTCCGCTGGGCCAATTCCAGCATGTTCGTCACACCCAAAACATTCGCCTGGATGGTCCGAACGGGATTGAATTGATAATGCACGGGCGATGCCGGGCAGGCGAGGTTGTAGATTCGGTCGCATTCGATATCGATGGGATTGATAATATCGTGCCGGATCAGCTCGAAATGATCGTGCTTTAATAATGGACGGATATTGGCTTTTGACCCGGTGAAAAAATTATCGAGGCAAATCACCTCATGGCCTTGGCTCAGCAGGGCCTCACAAAGGTGTGAGCCTAAAAAACCCGAACCGCCAGTCACCAATATCCGCATAAATCTACACCCTCTGATAGAAATGGTCGTTTAAAAAAGTCCATCGAAACGCACTATCATATGACGCATTCAAAAGACCTGTGTCAAGTCGGAACCGTTTCCGAGCGCGGGGACGCGACAGATCAAACGCCAAGGGAAACATCGCCATGGTAGCCCCTCAGGAACGCTTGCCAATCTTCATTGAAAAACACGCCCACCGACGCTTTCGTCACCTTTAAAATGGAACGATGGAAGCGCTTCAGATTCGCCCTTTTCCAATCGTCTCGGTCTGGCCATTGGCGCCCTTTGTCGAAATCGATCAAGTAGACCTTGGCCGACGTTTCAATCAAGACATTATGCGTATTCAGGTCCGCGTGACAATACCCAGCATCGTGAAACCGCCGGATCGTCCGGCCGACGTTTATCCAAAGCGCCTTCGTTACCGTGCCCGTCCTCAATCGACTGGCGATGGACTCGCAGTCCGGAAGAAAAAAGGTGCTCAGATCCGCCCGGTATCTGAAGCCGATCCGTTCAACACGAGCCCCCACGGGCCGGGGCACAGGCAGCCCCTCCTGGTACATGCGGCTCAGTAAATGCCACTCCCGCCAGGCGCGTGTGTTTTCCAGACCATTCCAAAGATAATGGTCTGAGTTCAGATTGGACAAGAGACCCCCTCTACGGTAATGCCGGATGACAAATCGATACGCCCCCTGCGAGACAAAAAGTGCCGTCCCGCGTCCTTCGGCCTCTCCGAACACGGCATTCCGCTGACGCCATTCTGTGGAATCAAAGAAGGAAGGCGAGATTTCGGTTAAGATGGCGGAATCGTAGAGCAAGTGTTGATTTGAAAGGTGAAGATAAGAAGGGACCATGAGAATCAGATTATCCGGATCGGAGGTATAGGGTCGCGTTATTTTTTCGCGAAACACCGACATCGAGACAGGCTTGCACGGCGGCAAAGGCCTCCTCGACACTCACGGCAGAGGTCACTTCCGCCTGATGCCGCTTGGAGCGATCCGCTCGAAGCAAATGCTCGGCCCGCAAGGGGAAACCAGGAACGGGATCGAGCGGGCCGTCGGTCTTCGGATCGGCCGGGCCGGGGAAAAACACCGTGGGCACCCCCTGCATCCAAGCCATGTGCATCGCCGCCGTATTTCCGCCGATAAAGGCAGGAAAACATCCAATTCGGGCCATCATCTCCACCAAAGCGGTCTGGGGCGCGAGGCGGCATCCCGTCCCGGCAGCCTCTACGATTTTCTGGCTGAGCTCCGCTTCGTCGGGCCCCCAGAATAAGACGGAAGAAATACCGGCCTTTCCGGTCTGCTGCAAAAGGGCGATCCATTTTTCCATCGGCCAGCGGTGATAGGCCGACTGGTGCGTGCTGCAGCCCGCGAAGACCGCCAAGTCGGGCCGCCCCATCTCGGCATAGCCTTGCCGTGCCGCCGCCATTTCGGCCTCGGGAAGAACGATGCCGATGTCATTGAGATCGAAGCGCGCATCCATTTCCAAGGGCTTGAGTAGATTCAGAAAACGCAAGACCCGATTTTCTTTGGGATCGCTCAGCCGGATCTGGCGGTTGGTAAAGAGGTGATTAAACTCCGTACTTTGGCCCTGGGCATAGCCGATGCGGGTTGTTGCCCCCGAAAACCGAGTGACCCATCCGCTCTTGAAGCGTCCATGAAAATCCAAAGCCACCGTATAATGCGCCTCCCGCAACTCCTGCACAAAACGACGCATTTCCTGAATCGCGGCACCCCAGCCTGCTGAAAGTGCGCCCCGATCGAGGAGATGGAGCCGGTCGATGGCGGGACAATACTTCAACAAGGGCGCGGCCCAGCCCTCCACCGCCCAGCCGATTTTAGCGTCCGGGCGGGCCTTGCGCAGGGCCGCAAGGGCGGGACAGACCCGCAACACATCGCCAATCGCCCCAAGACGGACCACAAGATAGGCCTCGGCCGCATAGACATCTTTCCCAAATACATTCACTCTCTATGTCTCTTTTTATTGATCCAAGGGCAGGGCTTCGTCGATCAACATCACGGGGATGTCGTCTCGGATGGGATAGAGTACGCGACAGGCCGCACAGCTCAGGCCGTCCTCTTTTTCGTTGAGCTGAATCTCCCCCTTGCACTTCGGGCAAGCCAAGATTTCCAGCAAATCTTTACTGATCGCCATGCTGTCCTCCTTCGTAATGGTCCAAGATCCAATCGACCGCCCCCGCCAAATCCTTCGCCACATGAGCCGGCAGGCTTCCCGCTGTCTCTAATTCCCGAAGCGAAGTGCCGCCCTCTCCGGTTTGAACCAAGATCCCTTGCGCCCCATCTTGGGCCAAGGCGATGTCGAGGGATTTGTCGCCGACGACAAAGGACTTCGAAAAATCGATCCCGTGATCGAGAATCGCCGCATCGATCATACCCCTCGCCGGTTTCCGGCAATCGCAGGCGCTAAAGTCCGGATGGTGCGGGCAATAATAGATGCCGTCTAAGTAAGCCCCTTCGCGTGCCAGCAGGCCCTGAAGATACCGATGCAGCCTGTCTAAAAAAGCTTCGTCAAAAAAGCCTCTGGCGATCCCCGATTGATTGGTGACGAGCATAACAGGGATGCCGCGCCGATTCAATTTCGCAATGGCTGCCGCCGCACCCGGAAAAAAATGGAAACGATCGATGGCATCGATATAGCCCTCGTCCGCGTTGATTGTGCCGTCCCGGTCGAGGAAGACCGCCCCGCGCTTTTCTTTTCCAGTTTGCAAAAGCGCCGCCGCTGTTTCGAACACGGCCTCCGCGCTTACGCGGTCCATGCAACGATGGTCGATGGGGCAAGTTCGGTGCTTGCAAGGATAGCAATCGACCGGCACGTGCAGCATCCGGTCGTTCAGGCCATCGGGATAGTAGGCCGCCGGATCGGTGGGGCCGAAGACCACGACCTGCGGAATACCGAGCGCCGATGCGATGTGCATGGGGCCGGAGTCGTTCGAAATAAACAAGTCGCACTGGGCGATGAGGGCCATCATCTCGCGCACCGTCGTTTTTCGCTTAAGGACAAGGGCGGGTTGCTGCATCGCCTTTTGGACCGCCTCGGCGAGATCCAGTTCGCCCGGCCCCCAAAAGAGGAGGCTTTCCGAACCGTATTCCACCGACAAGCGATCGGCCACGGCCGCGAAGCGTTCCGGAAACCAGCGCTTTGAAGACCCATAGGCCGCGCCCGGATTGAGGCCGACTAAGGGCTTTCCTTCAGATCGCCCCTCCACTTGCAGTAAGGCCCGGGCCGCCGCCCGCTCCGCCGACGTCACATGCAGATAGGGGCCACGCCCTTCGGCCTCGGCGGAAACGAGGGCAAGTAAGGCCCGATAGCGTTCGCGGCAATGCAGGGGCGCGTCTTTCAGCTTTAAAGATCGGGTCAACAAAAGCGAACGGCCGTCGGCCGCGTAACCGACCCGTTCGGGAATGCCCGCGCAAAAGGCGATCAGCGCCGCTTCCAGGGCGTTCTGGATCAAAAAAGCCAGATCGAACTTTTCTTTTTTGAGCCGCTGGGACAGGCGCCACAGCCCGAGCGCGCCGGCGTCCTTCCCCGGTTTTTCGTAAGGGATGATGCGGTCGATATCGGGCTGCGCTTCGAGCAAGGCGGCGACCGCCGGCTTCGCCAAGAGCACAATCTCCGCGTCCTTAAAGGCACGCCGAAGGCCCGAGAGCGTAGGGGTCGCCATCACCCCGTCGCCGATCCAGTTGTGCGCCCGCACTAAAATTTTTTTATACATGATTATGATACGCCTTCATGGATCAAAGCCCAGACATCGCTCCGCATAACCGGCTGGTAATGGAGCGTAGCGGAATTGCCAGTCCGCGTTGATGCGGTGGTTAGATGCTCTCTTCAAAATAATCGCTATCAACCTTTTTGACTGGATACAATGAAACCGTTGATACCCCAACATCATGTTCAATCATCAAACCGGTAAGTTGCTCGCCGTCGATTAATACGATTTTACTGCCGATCTGAGAGACATAACTCCGAGCATCATCAGTGAATCTGGAAGTCGTAATAAAGATGCCCTTATTGGCTCTTTGAGCCTGAAGAGCGCCTGCAAACTGCATGACATCCGGTCGTCCTACCGGATTGTTATCCCAGCGCTTCGCCTGTATATAAACAACATCAAGGCCAAGCTTATCCTCCTTTATAATGCCATCTATGCCACCATCGCCGGACCTACCGATGGCCTTGCCTGCATCAGCACGCGAACCGCCGTAACCCATTTTGACAAGCAGTTCTACAACGACCCGTTCAAAAAAGGCTGGTGAGATTTTCTTCAGCTTGCCAAGTAATTCATCGGCTAATTCGTCACGGAGATTTTCATAAGCCGATTCTAATGCCTCTGATGGGGTGGCCGTTGAAACATCGGATGTCCCTTTAGACTCGATAACTTTATCGCCGCTCCTTGTTCCCTTGAGTTGTTGAAATTCAAGAAACTCAGGATATTGCTTGAGAAGTTTTACGTTGATCATTTTAGGCTGCTTTTTAAGAAGATCCCTGCCTCGGTCGGTGATCTGGTAAAATCCTCTGCGTGTTGCTTCGAGCAACCCGGCTTTTTTCATATACGTCGATGCCCAACCGACTCGATTAAAAAAAGTGGATTGAATACCGCTTGGGAGCATTTCCTTTAGGTCTTCATCGGAGAGGCTCAATTCCTTTGCCAGAGCTTCCACAGCCTCACTGGTTGATGTCTCGCCCCCTTTTTCCGCCGCAAACTGAAGAAGCGGCAACATCAAGCTCTGATAATCTGGAACAGCCATTTATTTTTCTCCTTTATGCATCTAACTAGGTTTTAAACGGTCAACGGTAAATCGTCAACCGTCCACCCCATCCTCTTCCGGCGGCCGGGTCTTCCAGCGGCGGTGGAGCCAGAGCCATTGCTCCGGATACTGCCTTACATAGGATTCGATTTTGTTCGTAAACAAGCGTGTAATCTCGACCAGGTCGTCCTTCAAGACCCCGCTGCGCGGCAGGTCCATGGGTTTTTCGATCACGATTTTATGACCGTACTTTTGCCGGATGACGAACATCGGCACCACAGGCGCGCCGGTGCGCAGGGCAATCGTCGCCAGGGCCTTGTTCGTTCCAGCGGGACGCCCGAAGTAGTCCACGAAGATGGCCTTTTCCCGCCCGACATTTTGATCGAGCAAAAAGCCAATGGCCTCGCCCTTTCTTAAAAGCCGGATCACCTCCGGGGTATCGGTCCGCTTGTTCAGTACCGTGTTGCCGTGCCGCTCGCGCAAGGCATGAATCATGCGGTCGATGAAGGGGTTGTCGATAGGGCGTACGATGATGTGCATGGGCGCGCCCGCAATACCCAAGGCCGTCGGGATCCATTCCCAATTGCCAAAATGCGCGCCCAAGAGAATCACGCCCTTGTTTTCGGCCTTCGCCGCTTGGTAATGCTCAAGCCCCTCGATTTCCGTCATCGCCATAATCTCCGCGGGGGTCTGATGCGAAAGCCGCATCACTTCCACCGCCGAGCGGCCCAGGTTTTGGTACACACCCAAGGCGATCGCCTCCAATTCCGCCTCCGTTTTCTCTTCCTTGAAAGCCGCGCGTAAATTGTCGAGGGCGATCAAGCGATGCCGCCGGTCGAGGCGATGAAAACCGCCGCCCAAGGACGCGCCCAAGCGCAGGGCGAGGGGATAGGGCAAGATTCGGAAGACGCTGATCAAAAGTTTCAGCAGGAGGTATTCAATCTGTTGCTTCATTTCTCGAACAAGCGCCGAAAGGCGGGCCCAGATTCGTCCTTAAAAACCGGTCCGATGCGAAGCGCATAAAATTTGGATGCCATCGGATGAAAGAGATCGAGCGCCTTGATTTTCACCGCATCTTTTTCCGTCGTCACAATCCAACACAGCCCCGCCGCATCGGCAGCGCGGTCAATCCGCTCAAGATCTGCGGGCCCGTAGGGGTGATGATCCGGGAAAAAAATGGGCGATTCCAGCTTCGCGCCGAGATCCGCCAGCTGTCTCAAAAAGGCGTCCGGGTTTCCGATGCCGCAGACCGGTAAGACGCTTTGGCCGGACAATTCTGAAGGCGCGCGCGTTTCAGTAGTCTTCAAATTCACCAGGTCCGTCGGCTGGAAGCGGCTTTGAATCGTCGGCAGACCGAAGGCGGAGACGGTAGACATTATTTTATCCAGCTCGACCTCATCATCCGCGCGCGTGAAAATCACCATGTCGGCCCGTTGCATTTGTGACAAGGGTTCCCGGAGCGCGCCTCTTGGCAAGAGATGCCCGTTGCCGAAGGGCTTCGTGGCGTCCACGAGCAAGAGATTGAGGTCGCGATGCAGTCTTAAGTGTTGAAAGCCGTCGTCGAGCAAAATAACATCGACCTCGAAACGGGATTGCAGAAATCGGCAGCCTGCATAGCGGTCTGCGGCCACGGCCACGGGAATCCCCTTTAAACGTTCCGCCATCAAGTAGGCTTCGTCTCCCACAGCCTCGGCGGTCTCCAAGACCTGTTCTCCGTCGGATACCAAAACCACGCCATCCTTCTTTTTCCGGCGATAGCCTCGGCTCACAATGCCCACACGCTTCCCCCGGGCCTGCCATTGCTCGGCCAAATAGAGGACCACCGGTGTTTTTCCCGTGCCGCCCGTCGTTAAATTACCGACGCTGACGACATGGCAGTCCACCCGCTTTGTGGGCAGCAGACCGGTCCGGTAGAGGAAGACCCGTAGGCGGATCACCCCGCCATAGAGCCAGGCGGCGGCGCTAAAAGGCAGCTTCAGCCCATTCGAAATCCCGCTGTCCTCGCCCCAAAGCCAGGCCAAGAAGGGGGACGCCCCCTTGAAACCTTCCCCCCGGAGCGGCAAACCATCGGTGACCTCGGTACGCTCGACCAAGGCCGACACCCGCGCAAGGTTCCGGCTCACCGCGCCACGATGCCGAAGAACAACGCGATAGGCCGCCTCCCCCCTTTTATCGTAGATTTCGGGATGCCGTGACAACCATAGCATCTGTTCGCCCAAGTCCCGCCAGTCGCTGACGGTCATCGCTGCATCGGCGGCGAGCAGTTGGGCGGCGATTTCTTGAAAATTGTCCATGTGCGGCCCAAAAAACACCGGCCTGCGGCAGGCTGCGGCCTCCAAGGGATTTTGCCCGCCAAATGGTACCAGGCTGCCCCCAATAAAAATATAACGACCCAAGGAGTAAAGCCCGCCCAACTCGCCCATCGTATCGATTAAAATCACCGGGACAGGCTCGCCGTTCTCTCGCCGGAGACTGCCGGTAATCGCGCCTTTTCGAATCGAGGCCAGGCCCCGATCGGCGACGAGACGCTCAATTTCCTGCAATCGATTCAAGTGCCTCGGCGCAATCATCAGCACCAAGCTTGGCAAGGCCGCCCTCAGCCGGGCGTAGGCGGCCAATACCGCCGCCTCCTCGCCGGGCCGTGTACTGCCGGCGATCATCACGACATCGTCCTCGGCCAGCCCCAATGCGTCTCGAAGACGATCGGATACCGAACGGCTCTCCTCCTTGGATACGCCTTCAACGATGGCTTGATCATACTTCATATTGCCCGTGACTTCCACACGCTTGGGCTCTGCGCCCAGGGTGACGACCCGATTGGCATCCTCTTGGGATTGCATCAAAATCAAGACCAGGGCATCCAGCACACATGAAATAAAAGGGCGGAGGCCTCGATAACGCGGGAAACTTTTATTGGAAATTCGGCCATTCAGGAGGACGGCGGGAATCTTGTGTCTGGAGAGTGTCCGTAGACAATTGGGCCAGAGTTCAGTCTCCATGAGAATAAACAGGCTGGGTTTCAATTTTTCCACGAGGCCGGGGCCGGTCCAGTAAAAATCGAAAGGGAAGTAAAAACACAAATCGGCCTCCGGAAGCTGCTCTCGTGCCGCCGCTTGACCCGTTGGTGTGATGGTCGAGACGGCGATACTGGCCTCCGGATAGCGTTGCTTTAAGGCCCTGACGAAGGGACGGGACATGATGACCTCCCCGACGGAGGCGGCATGGATCCAAAAGCGCCGCGGCCCGCGAAGTCCATCGAAAAAGCCAGGGGGATAGCAGCCGAAACGCATGGCCATGTTTTTTCTATAGGACGGCCTAAAAACAAAGACACCAAACAGGAACAATAAAAAAAAGGGGAGGAGCAGCAGAAAAGATAGATTGTAGAGACCGTAAAAAAAGCGCGTTTTCATGTGTCCGCTCTTGCGGCCAAGTATTTGCGTCCGGAGGGCTTGCGTGGACAGCCCTGTGGACCCGCTATTGTGCCTTGCCTATTCGAAGGAAAGCCCTTCGCGCGGCGCAACGTCCTCGATCTCCTTAAATTGCATGCGATAGACCTTCCGATAAAGGCCGTCCCGTTGAATCAGATCGTCATGGCGCCCCTGCTCGGCGATGCGCCCTTGATCGATGACATAAATACAGCTTGCACGTTGGATCGTCGAAAGACGATGCGCAATCACAAAAGTCGTCCGGTTTTCCATCAAGCTGGCGAGGGCCTTTCGGATCATAAATTCCGATTCGGTGTCGAGGGCAGAGGTCGCTTCGTCGAGAATCAGAATCGGCGGGTCTTTTAAAAGCGCCCGGGCGATGGCCAAGCGTTGCCGTTCACCCCCGGAAAAATTCGCACCCCCTTTTTCGATGAGAGTGTCGTAACCCAGCGGGAGCTTGGAGATAAAGCCGTCGGCGTAGGCCGCCTCCGCTGCGGTCTTGATCTGCGCATCGCTCGCATCCGGTGTCCCGTAGGCGATATTCCAGCGAACACTCTCGTCGAAAAGCACGACCTCTTGACTGACGATGCCGATCTGCGCGCGCAGCGAGGCCAGGGTGACGCTATGAATGGGGATGCCGTCCATGAGAATTTGCCCGGAAGACGCTTCGTAGAATCGCGGAATCAGATTAATCAGGGTGGTCTTGCCCGCGCCGCTGCTGCCGACCAAGGCCACCACATCGCCCGGTTCGGTTTTGAGCGTAATCCCGGAGAGGGCGGGGGCCTCCGCATCGCCGTAGGTAAAAGAGACCCCCTGAAATTCGACCGCCCCTTTGATTTTCGGCAGGAGGGCTTTTCCCGAATCGCTTTCCCGCTCGTTTTTTATATCGAGCACGGAGAAGACCCGCTCCGCCGCGGCCATGGCCTGCTGGAGTTCATTGTTGGCCCGGCTCAGGCTCTTGATGGGGGCATACATCATCGAGGAGGCCGCAATAAAAGAGAAGAAGGTTCCGGGGGTCATGGCATCGTCAATGACACGGGAGCCCCCATACCAAATCACCGCGCCGATCGCGAAACTGAGGATCGTTTCGATCAAGGGCGAGGTAATTTCCCCAATCGCGACCGCCTTGATGACGGTTTTATAATAGGCCGCGTTTCTTTTTTCGAAGCGGGCCGCCTCGAAATCTTCGCGCCCGAAAGCCTTCACAATGCGAATCCCGGATAGCGTTTCCTGAAGAATATTGGCCAAGTCGCCGGCCCGCTCCTGGCCTCTACGGCCAATTTCCCGGAGCCGCTTTCCAATCCGCACGATCGGATAGGTTAAGAGCGGCATCCCGAGGATAACGAAGAGCGCGAGCCGCCAATCTTGATAGAGCACTACGCCCACCAGGCCGATTAAGGTCAGGGTTTGTTGAAAGAAATCCTTCACCACCGTCGAGACCGCATTCTGCATCACCTCGACATCGTGAATAATCCGCGAGATCAACTGGCCGGTCGCCTGTTCGCTGTGATAAGACACCGGCAAGAGGAGCATTTGCCGATAAAGGGCCTTGCGCAAATCGGCGATAATCCAAGTCCCCGCATAACGCATCATGTACGATTGGCCGTAGCTGGACAGGCCCTTGAGCAAGGAAACCACGACGATGGCGGCCGGAATGATCATCAACATGGCCTCGTCTTTCCGGATAAAAATATCGTCGATGACGGGCTTGATCAGCCAGGCATAAGAGGCCGTCATGGCCGAGACGATTCCGGCGCAGGCCACCGATCCGATGAGCCAACGGCGGTAGGGCTTGATGTATTGGAACAACCTGAAGTAGAGCGTCATGCCGAAATCCCCGGCGCGGTCGAAAAGGCGTCCTCTTTTTTACGCCGGTCGTCTCGCACCCGCAAAACCGCTCGTGCCGCCCGCTCGGAGGCCCCGGCCTGCCCCAGCCGCGCGGCAACTTCCCGTAATCCTTTTCGCATCGACTCACGTGCCCCGACGTCCCCTAAAAGGCGGGCGAGTTCCCCGGCAATCCGAGACGGTGTCACCTCCGCTTGAATGAGTTCGGGAATAAAAGGCGCGTCGGCGATGATATTGGCGAGACTAATCGCTTTAACGCGAATAAGCGCCCGCACAATCCAATAGCTGATCCACGAGACCTTGTAGACCACCACCATGGGCGTGCCGGCAAGTGCCCCCTGCAAGGTCGCTGTCCCGGACGCGACCAAGGCGAGATCGGCTTCGCGAAAGGCCTCGTAGACGCCGCCCTTGAGGATCTTCACCGGCAGCGGAGAGGCGGACGCCAATCCCGCAATTAAGGCTTCGGGAAGCGAAGGGGCCGCCGGAATCAGAACCTGTAATCCGGGAAAGTCACGGGCCAAGCGCTCGGCCCCGGACAGCATGAGGGGCAAAAGGACGCTCACCTCCCGCTTTCGGCTGCCCGGCAACAACGCAAGGATGGGCGGTTTCGAGACCTGAGGGGCGACGCTCGCCTTTCGGTCGATGCCCTTTTTTTGAAACTCATCCAGCAAAGGGTGTCCGACGAATTCGCAGGCGACCCCGGCCTGCCGGTAGATCTCTTCTTCGAAAGGGAGAATCACCAACATGAGATCCACTCTCTCGGCAATTGTTTTGATCCGGCCCGGACGCCAGGCCCAGATCTGCGGACTGACATAGAAAACGACCGCGATCCCCAAGCCCTTTGCGGCCTTGGCGAGGCGCAGATTAAAATCGGGAAAATCGATAAGGACGAGGACTTGCACACGCTCCTTAAGCAGCTTCAAGGCAATGCCATAGGCCTCCAACACTTCATTGAAGCGATAGAGCACTTCAATCAGGCCCACGATCCCCAGCTGTTCGATGTCGTAACGGATGTCGACGCCCGCAGCTCGCATCGCGCCGCCGCCGAAGCCGACGATATCGAGATCGGGATCCTGGGCGAACAAGGCCTCGGCCAATGCGCCGCCGTGCAAATCGCCGGAGGCCTCTCCGGCGACAATCATGATGCGGTTCGGCGGATTAAGCCCCGCTGGATTGGCCATTTTTGATAAGATCGACAATCTGAAGCGCAAGCGCGAGGGCCCGCCGCCCCGCGTCTCCCGACACCTGCGGGGCGCTTTGCGTCCGGATCGATTGGATAAATGCGGCTAATTCGGCCTTTAAGGACTCTTCTTTTTCCGCGGCGATCTTTTCGACTTGAATCGTGGGCGTCCCGTCCGTCTGAATCTTGCGCCGATAGATCACCATTTCTTGTGCAATATAATCCATCGAAAAATAGGCCTCGGACTCAAAAATGCGGATCTTTCGGAGCTTTTCCTGAGAGACACGGCTGGCCGTAATATTGGCGACGCAGCCGTCGGCAAAAGCAAGACGCACATTGGCGATATCGATCTGAGGCGTCAATACTGAAGTCCCCACGGCGCGAATTTCGCTGAGCGTGGAAGGGACCAGCGATAAAACGATATCGAGGTCATGGATCATCAAATCGAGGATCACGTGGACATCGGTGCCGCGTCCCACAAAAGGTCCGAGGCGATGACACTCGAAAAAACGCGGGCGGGTCAGGTGTTGCTTCAAGGCCCTGATCCCGGCATTAAATTGTTCGATATGTCCAATTTGAAGGACGACCCCGCTTTGCCGCGAGGCGGCAATCAGTGCGTCGGCTTCATCCAAGGTCGTCGTCATGGGTTTTTCCAACAACAAATGTACGCCTTCCTCCAAAAGCCGCTTGGAGACGGCGTAGTGGTGAACGGTGGGCACGACAATGCTGGCGGCATCGATTTGACCGATGAGCGGTTCAATTCGATCATAGGCCTCGCAAGCGTATTTGGCGGCGATATCCTGGGCCCGTTGAAGGTCGCGATCGACCACACCGACCAACGCAACCCCTGGCATCTCCGCGTAAACTCGGGCATGATGCTGTCCCAGCGATCCCACGCCGACGACCGCAAGCTTTAGTTTTTTCTCATTCACTTTTCTTTTATCACCTAATTAAAAAAACATCCCTTTCGCTGAAACCCCGAATAGGCCCTTACGGCGCCCCTATACTAGAAGCGTCCCGTCTTTGCAGCCGACCACGGCGATGCCCGCCGCCTGGGCCTCTTTCAGGAGCACCTCCCGATCGAGGACGAGGGCCTTGCCCGTTTCAACGGCCAGCACCGCGGCCTTCACCTCTTTCATGGTTCGAATGGTTTCCGGGCCAATGGTGGGCAAGTCGAAACGAAAATCTTGCTGGGGTTTGCAGATCTTGATCACGACGGCATTTTCTTTTCCCAGAGATCCGCCGCGGCGGATGGCGGCATCGGTCCCTTCGATCGCCTCGACGGCCAAGATCACCCCCTTGCGGACCACGACGCATTGACCGACATCGAGCGCGCCGATCTGCTTCGCCAGTCGCCAACCCCAACGGACATCTTCTTTTTCTTCTTTTTTAAGGGGGCGCGTCCATTCGCCCTCCTCCGCGAGAAGGGTGCTGAGATAGCGGGTCGATTCCTCCACATGAATGCCTTCGCGTTCCAACTCGTCCGCAAAGGCGCGCAGCAGCAGGTCGTCTTTCTTTTCTTTGAGTCGAGCCAAGAGCGTCAGCGCCCGGATATCCGGGCGGATGTCGAAGATGCGGGTCTTTCGAATGCCGCCCGCCATAACTGTATTTTTTACCCCGCGCTTTTTGAGGAAGGAGATGACCTTGCCGATTTGCCCGACACGGATCCAGAGGATATCGTCCACCTCGTCCGTAAGCGCCGGCGCGGTTTCCCCCTCATGGGCCACGGCAACGACCGAAAACCCCATGCGCCGGGCACCCTCCGCAAAGAGATGCGGAAAACGGCCGCTTCCGGCAATTAAGCCGATCTTTTCGGCGGGCGGGGAATCGCTCACCGGCACACCCCGCGCTTGGAGCTTTCAACGAAGGCGAGAAACTGTGCCACTTCGGGAACGGCGCCCCATTTCTGCCGCCCCTGCTTAATCGCCTCCCGTTGCGTCAAACCCGAGCGGAAAAGCAGTTTGTAGACCGCCTTCAACTTCCGAACCAGTTCATTCGAAAAACCATGCCGTTTGAGGCCGACGCTGTTGAGGCCGTAGAGTTTCGCATGGTTGCCCGCCACGGTCACAAAGGGGGGCACGTCTTGGGCGACTGCCGAGCAGCCGCCGATCATGGCATAGGAGCCGACACGAACAAATTGATGCAAAGCCACCAAACCGCCCAAGATCGCGTGATCGCCGATGGTGATGCAACCCGCGAGGGTGGCGGCGTTGGCCATGATCACTCGGTTGCCGACGCTGCAGTCGTGAGCAACGTGTACATAGGCCATCAGATACGTGTGATCGCCGATGATTGTCGTCCCACCGCCCGTGCCGGTGCCCCGATGGATCGTGACGTATTCCCGTATCACGTTGTGCGAACCGATCTTTACGTAGGTTTTCTCGTCCTTGAACTTGAGATCCTGGGGCTCCATCCCGATGGAAGAAAAAGGGTAGAAATTGTTGCCCTCGCCAATGTCCGTCCAGCCGTCGACGACCACGTGCGAGCCAATCCGCGTGTCCTTGCCGATCCGCACGTTTTCGCCAATCGTCGAAAAAGGACCGACGGTAACACTCGGGTCGAGCTGGGCCTTGGGATGCACGATGGCGCTTGGATGTATGTTCATATATCGGCTCCTGCTTCATTGCCTAACATCGCCTTTAATTCGGCCTCCGCGCACAATTGCCCCTCGACGTAGGCCAAACCTTTGAGTTTCCAAAATGGCGGTCGTTCGCGGACGACGTCGATTTCGATGCGCAGTTGGTCGCCGGGGTAAACCGGCCGTCTGAATTTGGCCTTGTCGATGCCGAGAAAAAAGACCAGCTTGCCCTCATTTTCCTTGGACGACTTATAGGCCAAGACCGCGCCCGCTTGCGCCATCGCTTCAATAATCAAAACCCCCGGCATGATCGGATGCCGTGGGAAATGCCCCTGAAAAAAGGGTTCGTTCATGGAGACATTTTTGAGTGCGGCGATCTTTTTTCCGGGATCGATTTCGAGGATGCGATCGACGAGAAGAAAAGGATAGCGGTGCGGCAATATCGCCAGAATTTCCTGGATATCCATTTATGAGGCCTCCCGGTTTTTTAAAACGGAAACTTCTTTTTCCAATTGTTTAACTTTGTCGGTCAACTCCTTCACCTGGCTCTTCATCTCGGGCAAATGCCGAAACACGGCTTGCGCCTTGAGCCATGATTTGTGAGGGATCGGCGGAAAACCCGTGAGCCCGCTGCCGGAGGGAATGTCCTTGGTCACGCCCGATTTCCCGCCGAGGACCACATGATCGCCAATACTCAAATGCCCCGCCACCCCCACCTGCCCCGCCAAGGTGACATGGTGGCCGATGCGCACGCTGCCGGAGATGCCCACTTGCGCGACCAATATCGTATCGTTTCCGATCACGACGTTGTGTCCGATTTGCACCAAGTTATCCACCTTGGTCCCCCGGCCGATTACCGTATCGCCCAGGGTCCCGCGATCGATGGCCACGTTCGCGCCCAATTCCACATCGTCTTCGACGATCACGCCCCCGACCTGCGGAATTTTATGATAGCTTCCCTTTTCGGGGGCGAAACCGAAACCGTCGCTCCCAATGACCGTGCCGCTGTGGACGATCACCCGCGCGCCGATACGCACGCCTTCGCGTATCGTCACGTTGGGATGGATGAGCGTGTCCGCGCCAATGGTGCTCCCTTCCCCGACAAAAACGCCTGCGCCAACGCGCGCCCCTGCGCCAATACGTACGCCCGCTTCAATCACCGCCAGCGGCCCGATCGAGGCCCCTTCTCCGATTTCGAGGCCCTCGGCAACCACGGCGCTCGCATCGATTCCGGGTAAAAAAACCGGAGGAGGATGGAACAGCGCCATCGCCTTCGCAAAGGCAAAATAAGGATTGCCCACCACTAAGAATGTAGTTTCGAGCCCCGGCAGGGTCTCCCGGACGATCAGCACCGAGGCGCCGCTCGACGCCGCTTTTTTTTCATTCTTCCGATCGGCGACAAAACTCATCTCGCCGGCCTTCGCGGTCTCGATCGGCGCAATCCCTTCGATCAGGAGATGCTCATCACCCAAGATGCGGCCGTTTAAGACTTTAGCGATTTCCGTGAGGGGCCTGGCCATATCACCCGCCTTACTTGGGAGCGGCCGCCTTCGGGGCAGCTTTGGGGGCTTCCTGCCGATCGAGTTCCTTCACCACCAAGTCCGTTATGTCGAAGCTCTCTTTGGCAAACAAGACGACACTGCCTTCGTTACCTTTATCCAAAACAAAGCTATACCCCTCCTTTTCCGCAATGGCCTTGACGACCTCTTCCATTTTGGAATTAAAGAGCTTGAGCGATTCGATCTTTTTATCCTGAACCTCTTTATTGAGGTCTCTCGCCCTTTTCTGATAGTCCATCAGTTTTTTTTGAAATTCTTCCTGCTTCATTTTTTTGGCTTCGGGAGAAAGGAGGGCGGCCTGCCGGGTCAATTCCTCTTCGCGATCTCTTAAGTCTTTTTCTTCGATGTCGATAATTTTCTGCCGGCTCATGACAAATTCTTCCATCTTGGCTTGAACCTGCTTTCCCGACTGAGACAATTCTAAAACCTTTTGCGCCTCGACAAAGGCGACCTTGATCGCCTCCGCATAAGCCCTCTGTCCCGCAACCAATACGAGTGCGGTCAGTGCAATTAAAAACCCTATTCTTTTCATCCTTCCTCCTTGCTTATCATGTGACAACACCTTTGTCTTTTATTAAATACTGTGAATCGACTTTTTTCGCTTGAGTCCACCGCGGCTTAAAAAAGCGATCCGATGGAAAACTCAACCGTTTTAGACGCCTCGCCTGGCCTCGGATCCAGATTGCGCCCCCATTCCAAGCGCAGCGGGCCCACCGGTGAAATCCACCGAATACCCGCACCGGCGGATTTTCTCATGCCCGAACGCGCGATCGTCTCTCCATCGTCGAATGCGGCGCCGTAATCGTAAAAGAGCACCATCTTTATTTTGGCCTCTTTGACCAGCGGCACGAGATATTCGACGTTAAAATAAAGCTGTTTGTTTCCGCCCAGGATTTCGCCCAGATTAGAAATCGGTCCGGCCTTTCCGAATTTAAAACCCCGGACGGTATTGATGCCCCCGACATAGAAGCGCTCGCCGACAGGCAGTTCCTTCTCGCCGATCCCTTCCGCAAAGCCAAATCGGCCGTGGAGCGAGAAGATATGGTCCCACCACAAGGGAAAGAAACGGCTCGAATCGGTCACGACTTTGTAATAGTCGTTATCACCCCCCAAAAAAGTCCCGGCGTATTCGAAGGAAATTGAATTCCGGCTGCCCTCTTTGGGATCAAAGGCGAAATCGCGCGTGTCCCGCGCCAAACTAAAGCCCAGCGAACTGGTCAAAGTTTCGCCCAGCGCCGCCTGATTTCGGGCCTGAATCGGGACGATCGATTGAAAAACCGGATTGCCATTTTCATCTAATCTTTGCAGTCCAGTCACCGGGTCAATCACTGGCGTCGCCGCATCGAGATTGAAGACTTCGAGCGTCTCGATCGTATAGCTGGTGCTGGCGTGGGTGTATTCCCCGAAGGACCGACCGAGAATAAGATCGCCGCCCCGGCGCTTTTCGTCGTAGGATCCGAAATCACGGACCTGGTTAAAAAGATTTGTCGTGCCCGAATACTGGCTGTCGAAGAGGTAGGGCTCCCGAAAGGTCAGGCTGTAGGTCTCGCGCCGACGACCCGTTTCCGCGCGGAATTTGAGGAGCTGTCCTTTTCCGAGGAAGTTGCCCATCGTCACGTCCACGGTGGCCACGAATTGATCCTCCGAACTATAGCCCCCGCCGATGCTGAAGGTGCCTGTCGGCTTCTCCTTGACCTCGACATCCAAATCGACCCAGCCGGGTTCCAGCGGCTTGGGAACGAGATTCACCGTTTCGAAGTAATTTAAATTGTAGAGCCGCTGAAAACTGCGGCGCAAGCCCTTGGTATTGATGGTTTCCTGTTCGTTCACCCGGATTTCCCGTCGGATGACCTTGTCCCGCGTTTTGTCGTTTCCGGAGATATGGATCTCCCTCACCGTCACCGGTTCGCCTTCCACAATTTGAAAAACGACATCGACGGTTCGCGCCGCCGCGCCGGGCTGGATATTCGGGTTAATATTGGCATAAATATAGCCGCGTTCTCCATAGTGATCGACCATTCGCGAGATATCTTGCCGCAAGAGGCCGCGATTGAAGGTTGCGCCTTCCTTGCTCTCCGTGAGGGTTGCCAGTTCCTCCTTTTCGAAGAGCACGCTGCCTTCGTAATCGATGGTCCCTAAGCTGAAGATTTCGCCTTCGCGAATGGGGAGGGTAATCTCGAACCATTGCTTGTCTTCGCTTAAAACAACCTTTGGCGCGCCGATATCAACTTCGAAATAGCCCTCGTTCATATAAAATTCCTTGAGCCGTTCTCGATCGAAATCGAGCTGTTCCTTTTTGTAGCGGCCCGACTCCGTGATCCAAGACGTCAGCCAAAAATAGGTGGCGGTCTCGATTTCCTTTTTGAGGCGCTTGGCTTTAAACGCGTCGTTGCCCTCGAACAAGATTTCCCGGATGTAGGCCTGCTCCCCTTCCTCAATCACAAAAGTCAGCACCGCCTGATTTTCCGGCAAGATCTGCGTGACCGGAATCACCGAGGTATTGTAGTAAGCCTCCGCTTCGTAGGCCGCTTTAATTTTTTGAACGTAGCCCGCGACGGCCTCCGGATCGAAAAAGCTTTGCGGCCGGATCGAAACCGCTTCGTTTAATTTGTCCGCGTCGAGTTCTTTATTGCCCTCATAGACCACATCGATTAAAAAAGGCCGCTCCCGCACGACAAAATACAGTGCGACCCCCCCCTCCAGGCCTTCCGACTCCACCGCGACGTGTTCGAAAAATCCCATCTTGTAGAGATTTTTAATGTCGTCCTGAATCTGGTCGGGAGAAAAGAGATCCCCCTCCTTGACCGTTAACTTGGACAGGAGGGTCATCCGATCGATCTTTTGGTTGCCCTTTATTTCGATCAGCTTCACCCGGATCTCTCTTTCCTGCGCAAAACCCGGCGAAAAAAATAAGAGAGACAGCGTGAGAAGAATAAAAGAAGAAATAAAAGTGGATATGCACAGTTTTGACAACGGGCTGATCTTACCTCCAGGACAAAATTTGTTCATGCTATCATGTTCTTCACATCGTGTAAATACGGCTTAACGGCACAAAAGGCCGAATTTCTAAGGGATTCCGACAAGATCGGAGCGTGGTTCCCGATGGGCCTCCACCCGCCCCTTGATAGCGAGCTGCAGGCCAGGCTTTAGGCGGCCGCTTGACGCAGCGTTCGTTTTCCGCGCCGGCACCCGTCCTGAAGAAGACAATCCCCGCACTTTTTCGCATCGGCCTTGAGTGGACAATCGCCTGAAATGCCGAGATGGCAGAGGGAAAAATCGTATTTCAGGGGATCGGATGGATCGAAGCGTTTTAAGGCCGTCGTGATCTCCTTCGCCATCCGCCAGTCCGGGCTTTTGCGCTGGCTCAAGCCTAAGTAACTGGCGATGCGGATAATGTGGGTATCGAGCGGAATAATCAAGTGCGCCGGCGAAACGGCTTTCCAGAGGCCGAAATCGATGCCGTCGTCCGGGCGGACCATCCAGCGCAGGTAGAGGTTGAGGCGTTTGCAGGCGCTGCCCGCCTCGGGCGAAGGGAGCATGTAGCCCAAGCCGCGCGACAAAGGACCGGGCTGGGCTTCCTTTAAAGTGGCGATAAAGCGGATTAAGGCCGGGCCGATATCCGCATCCGAGGCCTTGAAATGCGAGACGAAACATCGGCCCAGGGAACCCTGATCTCGAATCACCCGGCCCATGCGGTGGAGCAGGGAGACAAAATCTTCTGCCCGGTTGAATCGATAGTAGATCCCTCGAAAACGGGGCCCCTCGCGGAGCGGATCGAAAGAACGGACATAGCGATAGGGAGAGTCGCCGCACAAGGCCAGTATTTTATCGACGATGGGTTTAAAGAGCCCGACCCGGCCATAGGCCAAGACCGCAGATAACAGACCGGCGACTTCGATATCCAAGGGATCGCGATAGCGGTGGGGAATCTCGATGGGGTCCGCCCCCATGCGCGCCTGCGGAACCCGCTCCCGATACAGGGCCTCGAGCAAGCCCCCTAGTCTCTTATTGGGTTTGCTAATACGCGCGTTCATGGCAGGGCGAAGCGGAGCAGTCGAACGATCGCAACGATGACCAAGGCCATGGTGAGGTTCAACTTGAGCCCGGCCTTCATCATCGCGGACATGGAAACGCGGTCGGTGCCGAAGACGATGGCGTTGGGCGGCGTCGCCACTGGTAGCATAAAGGCGCAGGAGGCAGAAAGCGTCGCTGTCGCCAAGAGCAACACGGCATCCTGCCCGCTGCCCGCCGCCACCGCCGCCAAAATCGGCAGCAGCACTTGCGTCGTCGCCGTGTTGCTGGTGATCTCCGTCAAAAATGTCACCCCGAGTGCGATGCCCAGCATCATAAAAAGAGGGGGCACATGGGTAAGAAAGGCCATTTGATTGCCGATGGCCTCCGAGAGCCCGGAACGTTCCATGCCCATGGCCATGGCGAAGCCGCCCCCGAACAACAGTAAAATGTGCCAGGGCAAGCGCCCAAAGGCCGCGCGGTCTAAAATCGGCGCGCCCGCCTTCAGGGGCAGCACAAAAAAAGTAAAGGCCGCGGCAATCGCCACGGTCCCGTCATCCAGGCCTTTGTGCGGCAATAGGGCCGACCAGCCGGGGATGTTGAAACCCTCGCCCCGAATCCCCTCCCGCGTCATCCAGGCGAGGGCCGTGAGACTGAGCACGGCGGCGACGAAGCGCTCTTCGCCCCGCATCGGCCCCAGTCCCTCGGCCTCTTTCTTGAGCATCGTCACCGCCGAGGCCGACAAGGGCAGATGGCGCAAGCGGCGGCCTTCCGTTAAATAGAGCACGGCCAAACCGGCGATGGCGACGGGAACGCCGAGCATCATCCATTGCAAAAAACTCGGGACTTTTTCGGGCGAAACACGCCGCATGGTTTCGAGAAACACGAGATTGGGCGGGCTGCCCACCGGCGTGCCCATGCCGCCAATGCTGGCGGAATAGGCGATGGTCAAAAGCAGGGTCGAGGCCACGACCGGCATCTCCTCCGCCTTGAGATGGCCGTCCAATTTCGCGAGCACGGCGATGGCGATGGTCACCATCAGCATGGTGGTGGCGGTATTCGAAATCCACATCGACAAAAAAGCCGTCGCCGCGGCAAAGCCGATTAAAATTTGGCTGAGGCTGGCGTTCCAACGGGAGAGAATAAACAAGGCGATACGCCGATGCAGGCCGGTCGCGGCCATGGCCTGGGCGATGAGAAAACCGCCCAAAAAGAGAAAGATGGTGCTCGTCATATAATTGGGCGCCGTGTCTTTTCCAGGGGCGATGCCCGTGAGGGGAAAGGCGATCAACGGGATCAGCGCCGTCACGGCCAGCGGCACGCACTCCGTCATCCACCAGATCGCCATCCAAAGCGCAATGCCCAGCATGACGGCGGCCTTGGGATGATCCGAAATGGCGAAGACCAGCGGAATGAGCAGGGCCAAGAGCGGCCCGGTAATCAGGGCGATCTGTTTTAAGCGGCGCTGCATCACCTCAATTATTCCCTTTCAACCCGGCTTTTCGGTATGACACCGACACGCTATGCGGCATGACGCCCGATAGAATACCGACTTCCCTTAGAGTTGTAAAACATTAACGGAGCCCTTACAATGCACAATCATATCGGTCTTTCCCTAAAGTCCGGAAAGGACCTTTTGTTAACCCATCAATCGGGTATGCCTTGTATTGGAAACAAAAATGAAGCCAAAAGAATTTATAGACATTGTTCTTATTCGTGATATCAAAAAAGTAATTGACGCGGACTGTGCCTATCTAGCTTTTGGGCTTATAGCCCAAGGCATTGAAACATTGGGTGCTATTTTGGATGAGAAAAAAATCCATGACAATGATAAGGGGTTATCTGAAAAGAGATTTAGAAGTGCAATAAGAACTCTTTTTAACTGGCAAGGTTCACTCTATCCCAAATATGCTGCAGAAAATTCTGAATACGACCTCTTTGAGTATCTTCGTTGTGGAATGTCGCATGTATTACGCCCTGCTGGAAAAGTTGCCTTCACAACTAAAAAGGAATCAAAAATAGATGGAACAAAGCATCTGGAAGTTGCAAAAGAAACAGGAAAATTAATCCTCGTCATAGAGGAATTTTACGAGGATTTTCATCGAGCTTGTAAGAAATGCAAAAATTGTATTCGGGAAAAAACACATTCTAAACTTAAAGAAGATTATTTAACTATTACAAAGTTTACCTCTGATAGCGATATAGCGGTATAACCCATTGCTCAACGCCGACCGCGATAGAGCTCGTTTGTTTTTATTTCTTCCGGTCGGAGTGACGTCTTAGTTTTTTCGATAGATGGAATCAACAGGATAAAACTTTATGTCACTACTCACCACAGAGGCCATCGTTCTCGGGAGCATTCGGCTTGGCGAGGCCGATAAGTTGGTCACCTTTTATACGGCGGACAAGGGCAAGATTGCGGGCGTGGCCAATGGGGCGCGGCGGATGAAAAGCCGCTTCGGGGCTTCGCTCGAAGGCTTTACGCATTGCAAGCTTATCCTATTCGAAAAAGGCGGGGAAAAACTGGCGCGCGTGAACCAGTGCGACATTCTCCGCAGCTTTCAATCCTTGCGGGAAGACTGGGCGGGCATCGAGTCGGCCCTTCGCGTGGTCAATTGGGTGAAGCAGCTGACGCCCGACCGGCAGGCCGACCCAGATATTTTTCAACTCCTCCTTCAAGGACTCGAGCGCCTCGAAACGGGCGAGGACCGCCTGCTCTCCACGATGCTCTTTATCAATCGCCTCATCGCCTGCTGCGGCTATCAACCGCAATGGGACCCCTGCTTAAAATGCCATAAACCCTTCCTGCCGGGCCGGCTGCTTTCGCTTTACTTCTCTTCGAAGGCCGGCGGCGCGGTCTGCGGAAACTGCGCGGGCGGGAACCCCGCCCTCATCGAAATCTCCCAAGGCACCCGCGCCTTTCTATCTGCCTCGCAGAAGATGGACTATATACGTGCCCATCGCCTGAAACCCTCGGCGCAGATGAAGAAAGAAATCGAGAGGGTCCTCATCACCTATGTCTCCCACCTCACCGGCAAGGCCCCGCAACAACTCGGACCGCAGACCCTTCCTTCGCCTTTCACCGTCGTTTCGACTTAGTGGATTGCGCTCCCGGAGTGATGCGGTTTCGCAAAGCGCCAGGGCCAACGATTCGGTCCGACGAAAAAGACAGGGCGTATTGACATTAAAAACACGCGGTTATAGTATAAAGACAGTCATCGGACACGCAGAGAGAAAATGCATTCGAAGAAAAAAACAAAACGCATCCTTGCCATTGTCCTGGGGCTTTTATTTCTGGCGCTCCCCATGGCCGATGCCTGCATGCTCGAACACATGGCCTTAGGCGGCAACTTCGCAAGCGACCACAGCACCATGCCTTGCAAGACCCTGCCTTCGCCGGAAACGGCCAAGCGTTTTTGCAACTTGTCCGATCAACACCGCTCGCTGCAGTCCGCCGAGCAGCCCTTTTCCGTCGCGGTATTGTGCGAGGACGGGCTTTCCCTCATCGCCGATGCAATGAAACCGGCCCAGGTCCTCACAGGCCGGGTCGATGTGTCGCTTTCAAATGAACACCCCCCTATCGCCCTCTTTATTATTCATCGCAGCCTTCTCATCTGATCCCCCGCTTCACCCTTTTTTATCTTAAAACACCCGCCCCTCTTGATGCCGATTTCTGGGCAGGGGCAGGTTTTTAGTCTTTCACTCTTATTCATCTTCACCCGATCGCAAAAGGAGCGGATCGCTCATGAAGAGATTTTTTTGGATCTGCGCATGGATTGCCCTTGTGACACCACAGCCGGCGAGGGCGCAGGAGACAGCCTCCTCCGTCCTGCCGCTGGAGGCCGTGCTGCTCGAACTCGTGGAACGAAACCCGGAGCTCAAGGCGGCCCGGGCCGCTGTGGCGGCATCGAAGGAAAGAATCCCCCAGGCGCAGGCCTTCGACGATCCGGAATTCGGATTGATGCAGTGGTCCATCCCACCGAACGGCGACTGGTTTCGAGCCAACGAAACTTGGTACAGCTTGTCGCAGCGCTTCCCCTTTTTTGGAAAGAGGGAAAAGCGCGGCCGGATCGCGGCGCTGGACCTCCGGATGTCGGAAGAATCGCTTCACGGCCTCGAACGCCGAATCGTGGCGCAAGCGAAGATGGCCTACTACGACCTGTTTTTAGCCCGGGAAACGATAGAGATTCATCACGAGCAGGTGGCGCTCTCCCAACGTTTCGCCGCCGCCGCAGCGGAGCAGTTCTCCACGGGAGCGGCGGGACAGCAGGATGTGCTCCGCGCCCAGATGGAAATGCTCGATCTGTCCAATACGATTGAGAGCCTTCTGCAATTCCAAGAAGAAGCGGCGGGAAGAGTGAATCGGCTCCTCGACCGCCCGCTCGACGCCCCCCTCGGTCTTACCGAGGTGCCGTCCATTCCCGAGCATCCGCCCACGCTCGACCGGCTGCAGGCCGCCGCGGAACGCTCACGGCCCGAACACCGGGCCGAGGCCTTGGCGATCGAACAGAATGACGAAACCATCGCCCTCGCCAAAACCGCATTCCTGCCCGACTTCATGGCGGAAGTGTCGTACTGGGATGTGCACGGCGGCGAAAACCGCTGGATGACCTCTTTTCGGATCAATCTACCCTGGCTGAACAAAGCCACCCATGAGGCGCGAATTCGCGAGGCCGTGGCCGAACGGCGGCGCGCCGAGTCGAGCTATCGGGCAGCCGTCAACGAAACGCGTTTTCAGGTGCAGTCGCTTTATATCGCCTTCGAAGCGAGTCGCCGACTTGCAAGGCTCTACGAAGACGGCTTACTTCCCCTTGCCGAACAAGCCCAAGAGGCCGCCCTCATCGGCTACGCCACGCGGAAAAACGACTTTCTCACCCTAATTGATACGCAAAAGCGGCTTCGGGAGATGCGGCTCGCCTACTTGAGCGCCTTGGTCGCCTTAAACAAAAATCTCGCCGAGTTGGAACTTTTGAGTGGAGAACCCTATTAAAACAGAACGCCGATTTACATTGGGAGGACACGCAATGAATCAATTACAAAAAAACAAGTACTCGCTCAAGGCCGCCCCTTTTCTGGTGGTGGCCACGGTCCTGGCCTTGTCGCTGTTTTGGTGGCAGCGTCAAGCGGCGGTCGGCCTCACCGAAACCCAACCGGCCTCTGCAGCGGACAAGGGCGGAATGGAAGGAATGGAGGGGATGTCTGGCATGGCCGGCATGAATATGGGAGGAAACGAGACCGGACAAGCCACCGCCATGCTCACGCCGCAAAAAAAAGAGCGCATCGGCCTGAAGGTCGCGGCAGTGGAAGAGAAAGACCTGACGGTGACCCTACGCGCGGTGGGCCGCGTCAGTTATGACGAACGCAAGCTCGCGCAGATCCACCTCCGCGTCGAAGGCTGGATTGAGGATCTCTTCGTGAATTTCACAGGCCAGGCCGTCCAAAAAGGCGATCCACTCTTCACGGTCTACGCCCCGGACTTTCTTTCGACCCAGCAAGAATATTTGTTGGCCAAAAAAAGTCAGGCCAAGCTCCAGTCGAGTCCGGTCGCCGAGGTTAGGCGCACCGGCGATCTCTTGGCCGCATCGGCAAAAAAACGGCTTCGCTTGTGGAATATTACCGAAGACCAAATTAAAAACCTCGAAGGACGGGGGCAAGCCGAAACCCTGATGACGGTCTACGCCCCCACCGACGGCGTGATCATCAAGCGGATAGGAACGAAGGGCATGCGCATCGCGCCCGACATGGCCCTCTACGAAATCGCCGACCTCTCCAGTGTGTGGGTCTTTGCCGAGGTCTATGAATCGGAACTGGCCTATCTTTCGCTTGGACAGGATGCGGAATTGCGCTTCCCTGCTTTTCCGGGTGAAGGGTTCTCGGCGAAGGTGACTTTCATCGATCCCCTACTCAATCCGGAAACCCGGACGGTGCGCGTACGCCTCGAGCTGCCCAACCCCGGACTGCGCTTAAAACCGGAGATGTTCGCCGAAGTCGCCTTCAACGCGCCGATCGGCCGGGCGCTTGTGATACCCGAATCGGCGGTGCTGGATTCCGGTCTGCGGCGCATCGTGTTCGTGGACGGCGGCAAGGGCATGTATGAACCCCGGAATGTGGAGGTCAGCCGAAACGGCGACCACTACATCGTCATCGCAGGCCTAAGCGCCGGAGAACAGGTCGTGACCGCCGCCGCCTTTCTCGTCGATTCGGAAAGCAAGCTGATGGCCTCCGCCAACATGATGGGCGCCCTGGGCATGGGCGGCATCAAGATGGAACAGGCACAGATGGGCGAGATGGATATGGGCGGCATGAAAGACATGAAAGGCATGAAGGGAATGGAGGGAATGAAGCCCGCCGCCGCTCAGAACAAAAATGTGGAGGGCATGAGCTGGACCCTCAGCACGAAACCCGGCCCAGCCCAGGAAGGAGACAATTTACTGCGACTCAAGATCGCGGACCCTAGCGGCGGCACAGTCGAAAACGCGACCGTCGTTTTTTCCTACACCATGGACATGCCCGGCATGCGGGCCACGAAAGAAGCCGCCGTCTTCAAAGACGGTTTCTATGAAGGCTCGGCCCAATTCGCCATGGCAGGCATCTGGGAAGTGAGGGCTCAGGTGGTGCTCCCCGGAAAACCCGAGGTTTCTGGAAAGTTCGACCTCGAAGTGGGAGGCGCAATGGACATGGATAGCATGGACAATATGAAGGGCATGGAGGACATGCCCGGCATGTAAGGCCGTATGGAAGAAGGAGGGTCCTGTTTCCCTCGAGTCATTGGCGCAGTTTTTAGGAAAAGACAATGGTAGCAAAAATCATCGAACTCAGCGCAAAAAATAAATGGATTGTTCTGCTCTTGATCGCCTTTCTCTCGGCCTGGGGCGTCTGGGCCATGCGGAAGGTGCCCCTCGACGCCCTGCCCGACCTCTCCGATATCCAGGTCATCATTTACACCGAGTGGCCGGGACGGAGCCCGGATCTGGTGGAAGATCAAGTCACCTATCCCATCGTTTCGTCCATGATCGCGGCCCCCAAAGTGAAGACCGTCCGGGGCCAATCCATGCTGGGCTTCTCCTATGTCTACGTGATTTTCGAGGACGGCACCGACCTCTATTGGGCGAGGAGCCGGGTCTTGGAATATATGCAGGGCATCGGCGACAAACTCCCCGAGGGCATCACGCCGCGGCTCGGTCCGGACGCCACAGGCGTGGGTTGGGTCTACCAATACGCCTTGGTCGACCCCTCAGGTGGGCAGGATCTCGCGGCGCTTCGCAGCTTTCAAGACTGGACCCTGCGCTACGCCTTGCAGGCCGTGCCGGGCGTCGCCGAGGTGGCCTCCATCGGCGGACACGTGAAGCAGTATCAGGTCAACATCGACCCCAACAAACTCGCGGCCTACGGCCTTTCGCTTTCGGAAGTGACACAGCAGATCCGCATGAGCAATAACGACGTGGGTGGCCGCGTCATTGAACAGGCCGGGCGCGAATACATGGTACGCGGCCGGGGCTACATCCGGTCGCTGGACGACCTGCGACAGGTGGTCCTCCGCAGCGGGCCGGAAGGGACACCCCTGCGCGTCGGCGACGTCGCGCAGGTCGCCTTCGGACCGGACATCCGCCGGGGTGTGGTGGAGTTGGACGGCCAAGGCGAGGTCGTCGGGGGCATCGTCGTGATGCGCTATGGTGCAGACGCCCTAAAAGTGATCGAGGGCGTGAAGGAAAAGATTGCGGAAATTACGCCCTCGCTGCCGGAGGGGATGAAGATCGTCACCACTTATGACCGTTCGGAACTCATTCACGCCTCCATCGACACCCTAAAAGAAGAACTACTAAAACTGGCCTGGGTCGTCAGCGTCGTCAGCTTAGTTTTTTTATTCCACCTGCCCAGCGCCTTCGTTGTAATGATTACCCTGCCCGTGGCCATTCTCATTTCCTTCATCCTGATGTATTACCTCAATCTGACCTCCAATATCATGTCCCTCGGCGGCATCGCCATCGCCATCGGGGCCATGGTGGACTCCGACATCGTCATGGTGGAAAACGCCCACAAAAAATTGGAGAAATGGGAGGAAGAGGGCCGTCCGGGATCCCGGACGGCGGTCATTATCGCGGCCGCGCAAGAAGTGGGACCTGCGCTCTTTTTCGCGCTTTTAATTATTTCGGTCGGCTTTCTCCCGATCTTTGTCCTTGAGGGCCAAGAAGGCCGGCTCTTCCGACCCCTGGCCTATACCAAGACCCTGGCCATGTTTTTCTCGGCCTTCCTCGCCATCACGCTCACACCGGCCTTGATGGCGCTCTTCATCCGGGGCAAAATCCGCCCGGAGGCGCGGCATCCGATCAGCCGTTTATTAATCGCCCTCTACGGCCCGGTCTTGCGGGGCGTGCTGCGCTGGCCCAAGACGATTCTATTGATCGCCCTGCTCCTGCTTTTGAGCACCGTCCCCGTTTTTCTCAAGCTGGGTTCGGAATTCATGCCGCCCTTGAACGAGGGCGCAATATTGTACATGCCGACGACCCTGCCCGGCATTTCGATCACGGAGGCCACCCGCATCCTTCAGCGCCAGGATGAATTGTTGATGGAAATTCCGGAGGTCGCGCGGGTCTTCGGAAAAATTGGACAAGCGGATACCCCGACGGACCCCGCGCCCATCTCCATGACCGAGACGACCATTACCTTAAAACCCAAAGCCGAATGGCGGCCGGGACTCACCTGGGACGGACTGATCGCGGAGATGGACAAAAAGGTCAGTTTTCCCGGCATGCCGAACATCTGGTGGATGCCAATTCAAACGCGGACCGAGATGCTGGCGACCGGCGTACGGAGCAGCGTGGGGATTAAAGTGCTCGGACCCCAATTAAGCGAGATTGAACATCTAGGCCTGCAGATCGAAGGACTCATCGGCGGGCTCGACGGCGTGCGCTCCGCCTTTTTCGAGCGGGTGACGGGGGGCTATTATCTCGATATCGCGGTGAAGCGGCAAGCCGCCGCCCGTTACGGCCTCACCGTCGGAGAAATCGAGGAGCACATCGAATCGGCCATCGGTGGAAAAAACATCGCCCAAGTCGTGGACGGGCGGGAGCGCTACCCCATCAATGTGCGTTATGCCCGGGAATACCGGGACGATCTCGAAAAGATCAAGCGGGTGCTTATCGCCACGCCCACCGGCGCGCAGGTCTTGCTCTCGTCGGTGGCGGAAATCGCCTACACCGAAGGACCGCCCATGATCAAAAACGAAAACGGCATGCTCTCCGGGACCGTCTTCGTGGATGTCACGGGTCGGGACTTGGGCGGCTTTGTGCAGGAGGCCAAAGCCAAGGTCGCCGAATCGGTGCAGATGCCGCCTGGTTATTCCCTTTCCTGGGCCGGGCAATACGCCTATCTGGAACGCGCCAAGGCCCAATTGAAAATCGTGGTGCCGCTCACCCTCCTGATCGTCTTCCTGCTCCTCTATTTTCATTTCAAGTCGGTTCCGGAGACGCTGATCATCTTTTTGACCATCCCTTTTTCCCTCATCGGCGCCACCTGGATGATCTACCTCTTGGACTACAACATGAGCATCGCCGTCTGGGTGGGCATTGTCGCCCTGGCCGGGGTGGATGCCGAAACCGGCGTGGTCATGATCCTCTACTTGGACGAGGCCTACGACCGCAAACGGGCCGAAGGCAAGATGACGGCCCTGCCCGAGCTCTACGCCGCCGTGATGGAAGGGGCCGTCCAACGCGTTCGGCCCAAGCTCATGACGGTGTCGACCACCATTGCGGGCCTGGTCCCCATCCTATGGAGCACGGGCACAGGGGCGGATGTCATGAAACGCATCGCCGCCCCCATGGTCGGCGGCATGGTCACGGCCACCCTCATGGAACTGCTGCTCTTGCCTGTGATTTATATCCTTTGGCGAAAGAGGCATCTCCATTTAGGAGAAGATGGCGAATCCGTCCAAACGCACGCGACCACGGACTAGAGGCGTTCAAGAGAACGACAAATGCCCCGCAGCCAGGATCGAAGATCGCCCCCGAAAAACGCGAAAACCCTCGTATTCCGACGGCTTTCGGCATTGTTCCGTTGACATCATTTCTTCCAATCTGCTACTTTTGGGGCCGGATCCATCTAAGTGAGCGGACTCGTGTTATCGACCCAAACCCAGTGCCTGAGCTTCCAAGACCTCTTCCTCTCGCTTCATCGCTTCTGGGCCGAACGGGGCTGCCTCATCCTTCAGTCTTACGACAACGAGGTCGGTGCGGGCACCTTTCACCCCGCCACTTTTTTAAAGGCCCTCGGCCCCGAACCTTGGAAGACCGCCTATGTACAAGCCTCTCGCCGCCCCACTGATGGCCGTTACGGGAAAAACCCCAACCGTCTCCAGCACTACTATCAATATCAGGTCCTTTTAAAACCCGCACCGGCTTACATCCAAGACCTCTACCTAGAAAGCCTTTCGTCCTTCGGCCTGGCCCTGAAAGAACACGACATCCGCTTCGTGCAGGATGACTGGGAATCGCCGACTTTGGGGGCCTGGGGCCTGGGCTGGGAGGTGCGGCTCGATGGCATGGAAATCACGCAGTTCACCTATTTCCAGGAAATCGGCGGCATCCCCCTTGACCCGGTTTCGGTGGAAATCACCTACGGCCTTGAACGGGTCGCCATGTATTTGCAGGGCGTCGACAATGTTTACGATTTGCAATGGACCGATACGCTCCGCTACGGCGAGGTCCATCACGAGGGCGAAGTCCAATTTTCCCGCTACAATTTCGAGGCGGCGGATGTCGCCGCGCTAAAAAACCTATTCGACCTCGCGGAGGCGGAGGGAAAAGCCCTCATGGGCAAAGACCTCGTGCTTCCGGCCTACGATCAATGCATCAAGAGTTCCCATCTTTTTAATTTACTCGACGCCCGCGGGGCCATCTCCGTCACCGAACGCACCGGCTACATTGGCCGCGTCCGAGGCCTGGCCCGAGCCTGCGCGGCCCACTATCTCCGGCAACGAGAAGAGGCCGGTTTCCCGCTTCTAAAAAATGAACGATCGCGTTAATCCAGACGACAACGACACACAACACCCCTTACTCATCGAAGTCGGGGTCGAAGAGATCCCCTCCAATGTGCTGCCGGAGACATTAAGGCAACTCTCGGCAATCGCATCGAAGCGCTTTGAGGAGGCCGGTCTTCCCTTCGGCACCCCGGAAGTCTACGGCACGCCCCGACGCATCGTGCTCCATATCCCCCATCTTGCGGCGATGCAGGAGACAAAGACCGAAACCCTGGTCGGGCCGCCAAAACAAGCGGCCTACGATGATGAAGGAAATCCTACCCAGGCCGCAATCGGATTCGCAAAATCGCAGGGAGTCGACCTTTCGGAGATCCAGATTCAAGATGCCGCCACACTCGGCCCGGCGGCCAAGGGGAAGAAAGGCGACTACCTCGTCCTCAAAAAAGAAAAGCCGGGCGAGGCGACGGCGAGACTTCTTATGATCCTGATTCCCGAGATGATCGCCCGATTGACCTTTCCGAGATCGATGCGATGGAACGCCAGCGGCGTGGCCTTTGTCCGGCCCATCCGATCCCTTTTGGCGATTTACGACGGCAAGGTGATCCCCTTTTCCTATGCCGGGGTTTCGACCGGGGATCAATCCCACGGCCATCGCATTATGGCCCCGGAATCCTTTCCTGTGAAAGATTTCGAGTCCTATCGCGAAGGTTTGCGGAAAAGATTTGTGTTAATCGATCCCAAGGAGCGGATGCGTCTTATCCAGTCCGAGGTTCAGGCCTTGGCAAAGGAAAAGCAGGGCCGTGTGGGGGGCGACGAAGGCCTCCTTGCTCAGGCTGCCGATACGGTGGAATATCCCAAGGCCGTTTGCGGCAACTTCGACGCGGATTTTTTAGATATTCCCAAAGAAATGATCACCACCGCCATGGCGGAACACCAAGGCTATTTCCCGCTTTATAATAAAGACGGCGGATTGCTCCCTCATTTTATTACGATCTCGAATGTCGACGCGAAAGAAATGACTCTGATTCAAAAAGGAAACGAACGCGTCTTGCGCGCGCGCCTCGTTGACGCGCGTTTTTACTTCGATCAAGATCGAAAGCAGAGCTTGAGCGACTTTGTCGCTGCCTTGGAACGCGTCACCTTTCAAGAAAAGCTGGGAAGCCTTCAGGAAAAAACTGTCCGCCTTTGCGCCCTTTCTGTTTTTATCGCCAAAGAGATGGGTTGTACCCAGGACGAGATCCTCGGCGCCCAAGGCGCGGCGCTGCTCTCGAAGGCCGACTTGCTCACGGGTGTGGTCCGGGAATTTCCTTCGTTGCAAGGCACGATGGGTCGGATTTACGCCGCCTTGGACGGAGAATCGGCCGCCATCTCAAATGCGATAGAGGAGCACTATCTCCCCCGCTATTCTGGCGGACCCCTTCCGGCGACGCGGCACGGCCGAATCCTCGCCCTCGCCGACAAAATAGACACGCTCGTCGGCTGCTTCGGCGTCGGCCTCATCCCCAGTGGCTCGGAAGATCCCTATGCCTTGCGGCGTCAAGGCCTGGGGCTGATCCAAATCCTACTCTCCGAGACGGTCTTCCGATCGCTTTCTATTACGAAGGTCTTAGACGAAGCCCTCGGGCAATATGCGGCCCAAGAGAAGTTTTCCGGGAAAACGTCGGCCCAAGCCCTCACACAGTTTTTAAGACAACGGATTGACGCCTACCTCCAATCCGAAGGGGTCCGATACGACTTGCGCGAAGCCCTGCTCTGCGTGGAGATCGACCGCCCCGCCGACATTGTCGAACGCGCGGAGGCCCTGGTTCAATTCTCTAAAGCCCCGCTTTTTTCGCCGCTCATGACGGCGTTTAAACGGGCCATTCGCATTTTACCGGAGGGTTTCAACGGAGCGGTCGAGGCAAGCATGCTAAACGAAGGGGCGGAGAAAAATCTGCACTCGGCAATCGTATCGATAGAAAAAGGCATCCGGCCGCTCTGGCCCGAGCGGCACTACTTCGAGATTTTGGAATCGCTCGCCGCCCTCTTCCAACCCTTGAACCGATTTTTCGACGCGGTGATGGTGATGGACCCAAACGAAGCCATCCGCCATAACCGCCTGAGCCTGTTGTTTAAGGTCAAGAACATGTTCGCCCCCTTTGCCGATTTTTCGAAAATTGTCGAGGACGATACCCGGGTTTGAAGCGATGAATAGAGATCACGGGTCTTATCCGCGAAGCCCATCGTCGATAGAAGCGCAAACACAATATTTAGGAGAGACTGAATGAAAGACAAAAAATACGTCTACAACTTCGGCGATGGAAAGGCCGAGGGACGCGGGGACATGAAAAACCTCCTGGGCGGCAAAGGCGCCGGATTGGCGGAGATGTCCCGCTTGAAGATCCCGGTGCCGGCGGGCTTCACGATTACCACCGAGGCCTGTCTCGAATTTTATAAACGGGACAAGCGCTACCCAAAAGGAATGTGGCAGGAGGCCTTGGCCGCCCTCAAAAAGGTGGAAAAATCTTTCGGGCTCGAATTCGGCGATCCGCTGGACCCGCTTCTGGTTTCCGTGCGCTCGGGTGCGCGGGCCTCGATGCCCGGCATGATGGACACGGTTTTAAATCTGGGACTCAACGATGAAACGGTACAAGGGCTGATCAAAAAAACGGATAACCCGCGCTTTGGCTACGATGCCTATCGCCGCTTCGTTTCGATGTTCGGGAGCGTGGTCTTAAAAGTAAACCGAGATCGATTCGAACAAGCACTCGAACAAAAAAAACAGAGCCTTGGTGTCTATTCGGATACGGCCTTGCCCGTCCAGGCCCTCGTCGCCTTGGTTCAAGAATATAAAAAGATTATTCTCAAGGAAACCGAATCTCCCTTTCCTGAAGATCCTTTCGAGCAGCTCCGCCTGGGGATCGACGCCGTGTTCAATTCCTGGCACGGGAAGCGGGCGGCCACCTATCGCCGCTTGAACAACATCCCAGACGATTGGGGAACCGCCGTCAGCGTCGTCGCCATGGTCTTCGGCAACTTGGGCGAAACCTCGGGCACCGGTGTCGCCTTTACGCGCGATCCGTCAACGGGAAAGAAGCGCTTCTTCGGCGAATTTCTATTTAACGCCCAAGGAGAAGATGTGGTCGCGGGCATCCGCACGCCCCTCGCGATCGACGCCCTGAAAAAACGCCTGCCGCACGCCTATAAAGATCTTTTAACGATCTATAAAAGCCTGGAAAAGCATTACAAGGACATGCTCGATATCGAATTCACGATTCAAGAAGGCAAGCTCTACATGCTGCAAAGTCGCATCGGCAAGCGCACGGCGGCGGCGGCGATTCAAATCGCGGTGGATATGGTGGGCGAAAAATTGATCGACCGGAAAACGGCAATCTCCCGCATCGATCCCCAGCAACTCGACCAACTGCTTCATCCGACCATCGATCCCAAGGCAAAATTGGAGGTCATCGCCAAGGGCCTGCCCGCTTCTCCGGGGGCCGCCATCGGCAAGGTCGTCTTTTCCGCCGAAGAGGCGGAGGCGATGGCGGAGCGGCACGAGAAGGTCATCCTGGTTCGGGCCGAGACCTCGCCGGACGACATTGGCGGCATGCACGCGGCCGAAGGCATCGTGACCGCACGCGGCGGAATGACTTCGCACGCCGCAGTGGTGGCGCGGGGCATGGGCAAGTGTTGCGTGGCCGGCTGCGGCGAAATCACCATCGACGAGGCGGCGAGAACATTTACGGCCAGAGGGGTAACGGTGAAAGGGGGCGATTTTATCAGCCTCAACGGTTCGAGCGGAGAGGTCATTTTGGGCGAGGTCAAACTCATCCAGGCCAAGTTGAGCCCAGCCTTTAAAACCTTAATGGGATGGGCGGATCAAGTCCGCACCCTCAAGATCCGAGCCAACGCCGACAATAAACGGGATGCCCATGTCGCCAGGGGATTCGGCGCCGAAGGCATCGGGCTGTGCCGCACGGAACATATGTTTTTCGAGGAAGATCGCATCCGTGCCGTGCGGGAGATGATTTTGTCGGAATCGCTCGAAGGCAGACAACGGGCCTTGTCCAAACTGCTTCCCATGCAAAAAGGCGACTTTGTCGAGATCTTCAAAGAAATGCAGGGCCTCCCTGTCACGATCCGCCTGCTCGATCCCCCGCTTCATGAATTTTTGCCGCAAAACGACGGCGACTTGGAAGGCCTTTCCCGGGAGATGAAGGTTTCGGTCGAAACGCTCCGCGCCAAGACGCGCTCCCTTCACGAGTTTAACCCGATGTTAGGACACCGCGGTTGCCGTCTGGGGATCTCCTTCCCGGAAATCTACGAGATGCAGGTCGAGGCGATCATTGAGGCGGCCTGCGTCCTGCGTAAAAGGAACATCGATGTCGTTCCCGAGATCATGATTCCGCTTGTCGCCCATTTAAACGAATTTACGCAGATGAAGGCGCTCTGCATCCGCAAGGCCACGGAGGTGATGGATCGCCATCGCGCAAAGATCGGCTATACCATCGGCACCATGATCGAGCTGCCGCGAGCCGCGCTCGTCGCCGATCAAATCGCCCAAGAGGCCGACTTCTTTTCCTTTGGGACAAACGATTTAACGCAGACGACCTTTGGGCTTTCGCGGGACGACGCCGGGACGTTTTTGCCCGAGTATGTGGAAAAAGGCATCCTGCCGCAAGACCCCTTCGTGGCCATCGATCAAGAAGGCCTGGGCATTTTAATTCAGATCGGAATTGAAAAAGGGAGGAAGACCAAAGCGAAACTTAAAATTGGCATTTGCGGAGAACACGGCGGCGAACCCAGTTCCATCGCCTTCTGCCACCGGATGGGAATGAATTACGTCAGCTGCTCGCCCTATCGGGTACCGATCGCAAGACTCGCCGCCGCACAAGCGGCAATTGCAGGCAAGGATGCAGCCTACCGTTCGACGGTGTGAAGATGAGTGGCCTATAGACAGGACTCAAGTTGCCGCTGCTCTAAAAAATGGGGCGAGCACCAGACCCCTTCAGTCTCCCAAACGGATCGATTAAAGATGCCAGCACTTCGCATGAACGACTCACGATTCATCTTTATCTTGTCCATCCCTTTAGTCCTTCTTATCGCTTGGAGCCCTGCCATGGCAGACGAAGGGATATTGGATGCGCGCCCCCCGGGATCCCGAGAAACTGCGCAACCCCCTTTGAACTCAACGAAGCAGAGACATCGTCCGATACTCTAAAAAATGGTTCGAGTACTAGACGTGAGCGTGTCCCTTTGAAAGAAACATGGCTTCCCGAAGGGAATCTCTTCCGACCCCTTTTGGCCGACATGAAACAACCCCGCTTCTATGGCGGTTATCGGAATGTTCGTTTTCGTGAACGCGGATTGGCGGCCGAGCGGAGAGGTGAAACCATTTCGGTGGGAATCGTCGGCTTCGGAATGGAATTTGGTTTATGGGCGCTACGAGAGCCGAAGGGATGTAACGGTATCCAATTGGACCTCTCCACAGCCGTATTCTCTCAGTTTAATTTTGATTCGGTATCCACTGACCTGATTAACACGGACTTTATGGTCGGACCGTCATTCTCCTCGCGCTTAGGGGCCTGGTCCAGCCGATTACGCTTGCTTCACCAGAGCAGCCACCTCGGGGATGAGTTTCTCTTGAATAACCCGGACGTCGATCGCATAGAGCTCTCGTTCGAGGCGGTCGATCTATTGCTTTCGGTCGAGAAACAGACGTGGCGGCTCTACGCGGGTGGAGGCTATACGGAGCTAGATCTGGAAAAAGGGATGCTGAAATGGGGCTTGGAGGGATACGGCCTCCCTTGGCACCGGCAAACGGAAAGAGTGCGATGGCTTCCGGTCTTCGGCGCCGATTTCAACGCCTTGGAAGAGCAGAATTGGCAGACCACGGCCAGTATAAAGGGAGGCATTGAATTGTCCAATCTCCCTGGGACGCGTCAATTTCGATTTTTGATCGTCTACCTGAGAGGATTCATGCCCTTTGGACAATTCTTTAATACTGCAACGATAGAGACCTACGGCATCGAGTTACAGTTCGCTCCTTAATTGACGATGAAAAGGGAATGGGTGCCACCGCATCTGATTACCAAGGTATTACCAATGTACAATTTGTTCACGATAATTCCCAAGATTCTGTCTGTACGTCAGCAAATAATAATGTCGTGTTCAATGTCATTCCTGTTACTAATGTCTCTTATGCTGCAAGTGCATTCTTACCAAGCTTCCCTAGAACACAGCGTCGGCTTGATATTAACACCAGCGTAATTCCGGGAGGGTCGTTCCCTTTTTCATTAACAGGCATCCTTCGACATGAACTTGGACATGTAATCGGCCTTAGACATGAACATATACGGCCTGAATCTGGAGCATTTGGAGATGATTGTACTGAAGGATCCAATTGGTTCCCCCTGACAGGATATGACTCGAACTCGGTAATGCATTATCCACAATGTAGTGGGACAAACCTAGGTGATCTTTTTTTAACAGCTAATGATATCGCCGGCATTCAGACACTTTATGGGATCATTGCTCCACCACCACATCCTCCTCCCGAACCGGACCCGACACCTGGCAACGGAGATGTCAATGGGGACGGAAGAGCGGACTGGATTCAGGTCGACAGAACTTCGAATAACGGCTGGGTGGGTTGGGCCAAGCGGATGGTAACTTTCAGCATTGGACAAATAGCTCAACTTTCCGTGGTGCTGTAAATAATTAGGGGACACTCTACGTAATTGAGAAGATCATTATAGACACTATTTTTCTATTCACTATTTCTCCTGCAATTCAATAACTTTCAGACCTACAAAAAATGAAGCTAATCAGATGTTTCTAAAAAACAAGACATTCTCGAATCTAACGAATTCGAGCAGCAAGCTTCAGTCTTTGAAGCGAATAGTAATGTGAGTGTTACGGGAAGAATCTGTAGATTGCATTCTTAATAGAGCCACGATTTTAAAATAGGGAAAAACAAAAAAAGGGCGAAGCCAATGGCTTCGCCCTTTCAGTCAAACCGGATTAGTTGTTGCCTGCAAGGCCTCTGAAAGAGCGCATGTCGTTGTCGTGGATATTGGTGTTTTGCTGACCGGTGATGTTCGCCGAGTTGCTCTGGCTGAGGTCACCGCTGTTGAGTCCAATGCCGCCCATGAAGTTGCTCTGACGATTGGAGACGT